>JRYL01003170.1_pt1 | contig 10155 bp, 10 predicted proteins | sample 235391 | NCBI WGS metagenome assembly JRYL01 (sample SAMN03074223, study PRJNA261481) | activated sludge metagenome | biome: Wastewater Treatment Plant; feature: Wastewater; material: Activated sludge; isolation source: activated biomass of a wastewater treatment plant treating wastewater from... ... | reverse complement strand
GCGTCGGCGATGCGCTCGGCGTAGAAGTCCGCGATCTGCGCCGCCAAGGCGGTGCGCAGGGTGCGGTCGACGGCGGGCAGCAGGGCGCGGATCACGATGGGCGGGACTATGCCAGACATTCTTGTCCGGTCAATTGGGCCAATTTGATCTTCAACCCCGCCACACTGGCCGAACGTCCCGCCGCGAGATGCGCTTGAGCCGACCTGCCGATTTTTTCTCCGCTGCCCGGGCCGATGCCATCGTCCGCACCCGCCGCGCGACTGTGGCAATCGCCGACATGCCTCGGACCGGTGTCCGATCTCCAGGCAGCACCTGGAGGAAGAGTGAACCACAATACGGCAGTCGTCGGTCTGGGCGGTCTTCTGGCCGCGATCGGTTTGAGCGCGGGCGTCGTCGTCGATTTCGACCATCCGAACCTCGACCCAGCGGTCGTCAGCCGCAACCTGGCGAGCGAGCCTCTGGCGATGGCAGCCAGTTGGCAGGCGCCGCGGCCGGTCAGCGGCGAACTGGTCCACGCGGCGTTCGCCGCCCCGGCTGGTGAGGTCGCGACCCGGCAGTTGCCGGCGGCCGAGCAGTTCCTGACCGTCGTGGTCGGCCAGGGCGCCGACGCCGAGCTCGGCACCGCGTTGCCGCAGGCGTTCGCCGGCTACCGCGGCGACATCGCCGCCGAGTTCGTCGGCGCCACCGACCGCGATGCGATCGAGCAGGTGCGGCTGGCCCGCGCCGACGCGGCGCTGGTCACCGGCAACCTGACCGAACGCGACCGCGCGTTCGGCCTGCAGAGCGCCGAGATCGGCCTCGAGCTGTACGCCCTGGTGGTGCCGACGACCTCGCCGGTGCGCTCGCTGACCGCCGCGCAGGTCCGCGCGCTGCTGCGCGGCGAGACCATGTACTGGAGCGAACTCGGCTACGACCTCGGCCCGATCCGCCTGGTCGCACCGCGCGACGAGGCGCTGCGCGCCCGCGCCGCGCGCGCGCTGTGCCGCGGCGACAACCTCGACGTGCGCAGCGAGGCGAGCCCGAGCGACCAGGCGACGCAGAACCGCGTGCGCGACACCGCCAACGCGATCGGCCTGATCCGCCTGCGCGACGGTGGCGTCGGCAGCGAACTGCGCCCGCTGCAGATCGACTGGACCGAACCGGGCGCCGACACCTTCGCGAGCGGCCGCTACCCGTTCGGCACGCGCCTGCAGCTGGTCACCAAGGGCCTGCCGCAGCGCCAAACGGCGCTGCTGCTGGAGTTCCTGCGTTCGGCCGACGGCCGCGAACTGCTCGGCCGCAACCTGCTGCCGCGCTGAGCCAACCGCTCCGGGTCCCTCGACCCGGCAGCCGCCTCAGAACCGCAGCACGGCGCCGACGAACAGGCCCTGCAGCTCGAGGTCGGCCTGGTACTCCCGCCCTTCGGCGTTGCCGTCGCCGTCGATGCGCAGGTAGCGGTAGCCGCCCTGCAGCTCGAGTTCGGGCATCACGCGCCAACGGGCCAGCGCTTCGAGATCGATCACCAGGCTGTCGTTGTCACCGACGCGGGCCTGCATCAAACCCGCGTTGCCGGCCAGCGAAACGTCGCCGAGGAACCACTCCGCCTCGACGACCGGCATCGGCATGATCACGTCGACCGCCAGATCCTCCGAACTGGTCGTCGACGCCACCAGGTAGTCGATCTGCGTGTACGAGAGGGCCCCGCCGAGGCCCCAGCGCCAGTCGTCGTCGCGGTGCATCTCGTACGTGTACGCGCCGTGCACCGACACCACGTCGAGCGCCGTCGACACCGCCGTGCCGCTGGCCAGATCGCCGAAGTCGCCCGCCAGCGTGCCGGTGCCGTTGCCCTCGAACCAGAAGCCGCGGGCGCGCACCCGATGGCGATCGCCGATCACCGTCAGGGCGACGTTCGGCGCGGTCTCGGTGTCGTCGACACCGAGTTCGCCGAGCGAATTGCGTTCGGCGCCGAGCGCCAGGTTGCCGGCGACGTTCTGCAGCGCGGCGTCACCGCTCGGCCGCACGAACAACGGCCCGGCCTCGAGCCGGTGGGTGTAGCCCGCACAGGCGGCGAGCGGGAGCAGGCAGACGGCGGAGCGCAGGGACGCCTTCATGCTCGCATCGTCCGCAGCCGCGCCCGGCGCGCAAGTGCCGATGGCGAGGGATCGCGCGGTCGACGGCGTGACCCGCACACCGGCTCAGAAGCGCAGCATGCCGCCGATCGTCCAGCCGCTGACCTGGAAGTTCACGTCGACCGAGTCGCCGCCGGTCTCGCCCTCGCCCTGCAGGTCGATGTAGCGGTACCCGGCGAACACCCCCAGGTTGGAGCCGAAGTCCCAGCGCAGCATCGCCTCGAAGTCGAGCACCTCGGTCTCGGCGTTGTCGATCTCCGGCGTCTTCAGGTAGCCGATCTCGGCCGCGGCGGCGAGCCCGAACAACTCGACCTCGGCGCCGAGGTTCAACAGCGGCAGGAACAGCACGTCGTCGAACTCTTCGGTCGCCTGGGACACCGGATCGCGGGCGACGAACTGCATGTCGAAGACGTCCAGCGCCAGCCCCGGCGAGATCGACACCGGCCCGAGGCCGAAGTCGAAGCCGAGGCTCGCCTTGACGTTCGTGAACTCGAGGTTGCTGCGCGTCTGGGTGCCGCTCGGGATGTTGCCGAACGCGCCGTCGATGACACCCTCACCGCTCTCCTCGAACCGGAACGCCGACCCGGTCAGCCGCGCGAACCCGAGGTCCGCTTCCGCCCGCACATAGGGCGAACCCTGATCGTCACCGAGCCCGAACGCCGGCTCGATGTCCTGCACGTTGGTGACCCCGCCCGTGCCGGTCGTCAAGCCGAGGTCGCCGCTGACCGCGACCTGGGTGTAGCCGGCCGCGACGTGCGCACCGACGGAGCAGCCGCCCGCGAGGGTCGAGCCGAGGAGGAGGAGCAACAGGGGGGCCGAGATCTTCATGGTGGCGGTCGAGGGGATTGTCGCGGCGCAGCGGAACCGGGCACAAGGGCGCTGCCGCAAATGCCAGGTTGTGGGAATATCGGCGGCCGGCCCCGTACTCCTTGCCTCCTTCGCTCCCACCATGCGCATCGCCTACCTTCCGGTCCTGTTCCTGTCCACCGCCTGCTGCCTGCACGCCTGCGGCGTCTACCCGCAGTACGAGGCCAACCGCACCGTCGAGTTCACGCTGCCGGCCGACCAGCTGCAACGGGTGCAGTGCACCAGCCACAATGGCTCGATCGAGATCTCCGGCGCAGACGTCGCGACGGTGGCCGTGCGGGTGGTGCTGACCGCGCGCGGCCACACCGCCGAGGAAGCCGAGGCGAACCTGCAGTTCCTCGACGTCGCCAAGGCGACCAAGGACGGCGTGCTGGCGCTGAGTGGCACCAAGTCCCCCGAGGCGCCGAGCCACCTGTCGCCTGGCTTCGCGTTCACGCTGACCGTGCCCAAGGCCATGGCGGTGTCGCTGACGACCCACAATGGCCGCGTCGAGGCCAAGGACCTGGCCGGCGAGTTCGGCGCGCCCACGCACAACGGCCGCATCCAGGCCGACGTGGCCAGCCAGCTGCTCAACCTCGAGACCCACAACGGCGCGATCGAGGTGACCTCGCGCGCCACCGGCGCCGTCGCCGGCCAACTGGTCACCCACAACGGTTCGGTGACGCTGGCGATGGCCGAAGGGGCCAATGCGACGGTGTCGGCGCGCACCCACAACGGCAGCGTCGGCAGCGAGGGGCCGGCGAAGTACACCAAGAACTCGCGTTCGAACGGGGTGGCGGTGTACGGCGCGGGCGACGGCAAACTGTCCGTGACCACCCACAACGGCAGCGTGCGACTGCGCTGAGCTCGCCAGCCGCCGGCCGCGGGCGGTCAGGCGCCGTCGAGTCCGAAACCGAGCTGCCGCAGCTCGTCGACCAGGGTCCGGCGCGCCGCTGCGTAACCACCCTGCCCACCCCACATCTGCGCCATGCGGTCGGTCCAGCCCTTCTGCTCGCCGATCGGCCGGCCGAGGTAGCCGCCGCGTTCGGCATTGCTGCGCCTGGCCCACGTACGCATGCCGTCGTCGGCACCGGGCAAGGCCGCCGCGCTGGCCGCGGCGTCGTAGCGGTCCCAGTGCAGCACGCCGGCGAGCGGCATGCGGCCGCGCGGGATCGGATCGTCGGCCGGCACGCCCNNGGCGGCGAGCTGCAGGTTCTGGCCGAGCAGGGCGGCGTCGACGGTGGCCTGCAGGAACAGTTCGAAGCTGCCGGCCTGCACGGCGGTGCCGTGTTGCGCGCACGCCAGCGCGATCTTGTGCAGATCGGCGCAGATCGCCGCGAACACCGGTGCTTGCATGATGTGCGCCTGACCGCCGCACCAGCGCGCGCATTCACCGCGGCGCGCCGGATCGGTGACCAGCACCACCGAATAGGCCTGGATGAAGCTCGACGTCGACGCGTAGCGCGCGGCGTCGACCAGCCGTTCGAGCTGGGCGGCGGGCACCGGCTCGGGGCGGTACTCGCGGTGCGTGCGATGGCGGTGCATCTGCTCGACGACGCTCCACGGACCGCCGGCCAGCGCGTTCCGCGCGGCGCGCAGGTCGGCCGGCTCGTCGAGGTCGGCGCGCACCCACGGATTGGCGGTCGGCACCGCGTGCACCGCCTGGCCGGCACCGCGGATCAGGTCGCGCAACACGGCTCCGGGCGCGGCGATGCCGCCGAAGACCCTGCGCGTCATCGCCACCGGATGGCCCGGCCGGCCGCGGAACAGTGGCACGGCGACGGCCGCCCCCGGTCGCGCCAGCGCGGCGACCAGCGCCAGCACGGTGTCGGCCTCGACCAGGGCATGGTCGACCGGGAACACCACCACGGCCGTCACGTTCGGCGGCAGCGCGGCCTCGGCAGCCCGCAGGCTGTCGGCCATCTCACCGCCCGGCGGCACGGTGACGACGCGCGCCGGCAGGCCGGCCGGCAGCGGCGCCGCGCCCTCGCGGCGCACCACCAGCAATTCGTCGACTCCAGCCGTTCGGCAGGTCGCGGCGATGCGTTCGATCGCGGTCGTGCCGCCGAGCGCCAGCAGCGCCTTGTCGGCGCCCATGCGCTGGCCGAGGCCGGCGGCGGGCACGATCGCGACGGTGGTCATCGGCGCTGGCGGATTTCGCTCAGCGTGACCAGCGGATCGACCTTGTACTGGCGGCGGAACGCGTCGGCGTCCGGATCCTCGCGATCGGCGATCGCCATCACGACGACCGGCACCGCGCCGACCTCGACGACCGCGTCGATCGCCTTCTTCGCCGAGCCGCCGGTGGTCACCGTGTCCTCGATGATGCAGACCTTCTCGCCGGCGGCGAGGTCGCCCTCGATCCGCGAACCGGTGCCATGGCCCTTGGGCTCCTTGCGGACCAGGAACGCGTTGAGGTTCTGCCCGGTCTCGAACGACAGCGCGGCGACCGCGCTGGCGATCGGATCGGCACCGATCGTCAGCCCGCCGACCGCGGTGATCTCCGGGTAGGCCTTCAGCTTCTCGAGCAGCAGTTTGGCGATCAGCCACAGGCCCTCGGGGTGCAGCGTGACCTTCTTGCCGTTGATGTAGAAGTCCGAACGTTTGCCCGAAGCCAGCACGATGTCGATGCCGTCCTTGTAGGCGCGTTCGCGGATCAGTTGCAGGAGGCGGCCTTTGGCCGCGGCGGGGTCGAACGGGTGCGTCACCGCAGCAGGGATACCCGGCGCCCGGGACGGATTCCAAGCCGGGTTGCGGTCCCGAGCCTGCCCTTTCGCAGATTGCAGCTGCCGGGCAGGGCGACAACGATTACGATGCGCGGTCGCCCCCAGATGTCGCAAGCTGCTCCGCTGCCCAGCCGCCGCCAACCCACCACGGCCGAACTCGGCCCGCGCGCGAGCCATGGCGAACTGGTCCTCGCGCCGGACTTCGCGATCGCCGAGACGATCGTCGCCAGCGGCATCGGCAGCGACCGCGTCGCGGTCCTGGGCGACGGGATCCACGACGGGTGGGACGAGGCTGCCGTGCGCGCCGCCGCCGCGCGCGGCATCGCCGCCGGCAACGGCCCGACTCCGCCGCGCCCGCATCGGGCTCCGTGGCGCACGCTGGTGGTGATCCCGACCTACAACGAGAAGGACAACCTCGCCCCGATCGTCGCCGCGATCCACGCCTACCTCGACTGCGACGTGCTGGTGGTCGACGACGGTTCGCCGGACGGCACCGGTGCGATCGCCGACCGACTCTGCGCCGCCGATCCGCGCTTGCACGTGCTGCACCGCCAGGGCAAGCAGGGGCTCGGCACCGCCTACCTGGCCGGGTTCGCGTTCGCGATCGAACACGGCTACGAACGCGTCTGCGAGATGGACGCCGACTTCAGCCACGCGCCGTGGGATCTGCCGCGGCTGGTGTTCGCGTCGGCGGACCACGAACTGGTGATCGGCAGCCGCTACGTGCGCGGCGGCTGCACGGTCGGCTGGGACATGAAGCGCCGTCTGCTGTCGCGCGGCGCGAACCTGTACACGCGGCTGGCGATCGGCTCGGGCGTGCGCGACAACACCGCGGGCTTCCGCTGCTTCCACACCAAGGCCCTCGCCCAGCTCGATCTCGGCGCGGTCGCCGCGCAGGGCTACGCGTTCCAGATCGAGATGGCCTACCGCATGGTGCGCGCCGGGTTCCGCGTGCGCGAAGTGCCGATCCACTTCGTCGACCGCCGCGTCGGCAAGTCGAAGATGGACGGCAAGATCGCACGCGAAGCGCTGCTGCTGGTCCCGAAGCTGCGCTTCCGCGTGCCGCGCCGCCGGCCGTCGTGACGGCCGCGGCGCCCGCCGGTCAGTACTTGCCGGCCGCCATGCGGTCCTGCTCGATGTCGCTGATCATCGACTCGGTGATGTCGCCGGTCGGGTAGACCCCTTCGAAGCAGGCCTTGCAGAACTCCAGCTTGCCGTTGCCGGCCGTGCGCACCGCGTCGACCATCTCGTCGATCGTCTGGTAGACGACGTAGTCGGCGCCGAGTTCCTTGGCGATCTCCTGGTTGGTGCGGTCGCGCGCCACGAACTCGCGCTTGGTCGACATGTCGATGCCGTACACGCACGGGAACAGCAGCGGCGGCGAGTACGAGGCCAGGTAGACCTTCCGCGCGCCCATCTGGCGGGCGATCTTGACGATCTGCCGGCTGGTGTTGCCGCGCACGATCGAGTCGTCGAGGATGATCACGTCCTTGCCCTCGAACTCGGCCCGGATCGGGTTGAGCTTGGCGCGGATCGAATCGCGACGCGCCTTGTCGTTCGGCATGATGAACGTGCGGCCGACGTAGCGGTTCTTCACGAAGCCCTCGCGGCACGGCAGGCCGAGCACTTCGGCCATCGTCTGCCCGGCGGTCTTCGCCGATTCGGGCACCGGGATCACGACGTCGGCCTTGTGGCCCGTCTCGGCGAACGCCTTGCCGAGGCGCCGCCCGAGCTCCATGCGCGCCTCGTACACCGACGTGTCGTCGAGGAACGTGTCCGGCCGCGCGAAGTAGATGTACTCGAAGATGCACGGCCGGTGCGGCTTTTCGCCGACCTGGCGGAACTGCGGCACGCGGTCCTTGCCGATCCACAGCATCTCGCCGGCGGCCAGGTCGCGCACCTTCTCGTAACCGGACACGTCGAGCACGACCGATTCGCTGGCGACGGCGTACCAGGTGCCTTCCGGCGTCACCTTGCGCCCGAACACGATCGGCTTGATGCCGAACGGATCGCGGAACGCGTACATGCCTTCCGAGGTGATGCCGACCACCGAGTAGGCGCCCTTGACCCGCGTGAACACTTCCTTGGTCGCCGCCGCGACGTCGTCGACCGTGACCGGGTCGGCACCGCGCCGCATCAGTGCGTCGGCGAACACGTACAGCACCACCTCGAGGTCGCAGTTGCTGCCGAGGTGGATGTTGCGCTGGCCGAAGTAGTCGCGCTTGAGCTCGTGGAAGTTGGTGACGTTGCCGTTGTGCGCCATCGCCGTGCCGACCGGGTAGTCGAGCCAGAACGGCTGCACGTCGGTGTCTTCACCGAGCCCGACCGTCGGGTAACGCACATGCCCGACCGCGAGCGCGCCGCGCAGGCGCTGCAGGTGCTTGTCCTGGAACACCTCGCGCACCAGGCCCAGACCCTTCTTGGCCTGGAAGCGATCCTTGAAGGTGACGATGCCCGCCGCGTCCTGACCGCGGTGTTGGATGGCCAGGAGGCCAGAGAGGACATCGTGGATGGCGTCGGATTCGCCGGGACCGAAGATGGAGATGAAGCCGCACATGAGGAGGCGCTGGAGCTTACCATCCCGACCGCGATGGCGAACCTCTGCAACCTGGATGGCGCGATCCTGCCCGAGCAGGACGCGGTGGTGCCCGTGCTGGACCGCAGCTTCCTGTTCGGCGACTCGGTCTACGAAGTGTGCCGGACGATCGGCGGCGTGCCGTTCGCGTGGCCGGAGCACTGGCAGCGCATGGCGCAGTCCGCCGCCGACCTGTGGATGCCGCTCGACCAGGGCGAGGCGACGATCGCCCGCCGCGTCGCGGCGACCCTCGCTGCGGCTGGCAACAGCGAGAGTTACGTGCGCATCGTGGTGTCGCGTGGCACCGGTACGGCACCGAACATCGACCTGGCCTGTGCGCCTGGGCCGCAGCGCTGGGTGATCCTGGTCCGGCCGCTCGGGACGACGTTCGGCATGGCGGCCAGGTTGGCGCTGATCCCGCGCCTGCGCAACGACCGGCGCGCCCTCGACCCGGGCTGCAAGTCCGGCAACTACCTGAACAACGTGATGGGGCTGGCCGAAGCCAGACGACTGGGGGCGACCGATTGCGTGATGCTCAACGGCGACGGCGAAGTCACCGAGGCGTCGACGTCGAACCTGTTCGCGTGGTGCGACGGGCGCTGGTGCACGCCGCCGCTGGAGGCTGGCATCCTGGCGGGCATCACGCGCGGTCTGCTGCTGAGCCACCTGCGCACGACCGGCCAACCGGTCGAGGAACGGGTGCTGACCGCGACCGACCTGCACGGCGCCGAGGAACTGTTCTTGACCAGCACGCTGCGCGACATCGGGCCGGTCACGCATCTCGACGGTCGCAGCCTGCACGGGGGCGGACCAGGGCCGCGCACCCAGGTGTTGATGCGAGAATTCGCGGCCTGCCTGCTGGAACGCACGCGCCGCGACGACGAGCCGCGCTGGCGAGAACTCGTCGGCGGGTGAACGGGCGGGCGGCGCCAGGGGCATCCGGCGCCATCACCCGCTCTCGTGAGGATCGATGCGACGCTGCCGATCAGGCCAGCGCGTCGGCGAGGATCGCCTGGATGCGCTCGAGGGCGCTGCGGTAGCGGGCCTTGGCCTGCTCGCTCGACTTGACGGCGGCAATGATGCCGTCCAACGAACCGAAGTTCGGCGCGGCGACCGGCAGCGGGTGCTTGCGCGGACGGCCCGGACCACGCTTGACCGGCATGCCGGCGACGACCGGGGCGGCAACGGCCGGGGCGGCGGCCTTGGCAGCCTTCGCCGCCTTGGCGACCTTGGCCTTGCCCTCGCCACGCGGCTTGGCCTTCACGATGCCCACCAGCGTCTGGGCGCGGCCGTACATGATCGGGTAGATGACGAGCTTCTTCTTGGCAGCCGCGTCACGGATCTCCGCGAAAGTCGCGGTGGGCGTGCTCTTGAGATACTCGAGAGTGAATTCGAACGCTGGATTGGGCTTCTTGTCGGCCATGGGTATTTCGGTGGTGAGTCTGGGCGTGACGCCCGACTCCGGAAACTGTATGGGAAAGCCTCCGGAATTTACAGAGTTCCGTCAAAACCTTAACTGCGGCGCTTCACGTCCCAGGACTCGCCCGGCGCCAGCAGCACCGACGGGCGGGGGGCGATCACCCGTTGCGCCGAGTGGCAATCGCGCAGCGTGACCCGTTCCTCGTGCGGCAGCGACTGCGGCACGAACGCATCGTCGAGGACCACCAGACCCGGGTCGCACCTGGCGACGATCTGCGCCCCGAACGGATTGCGCGGCGAGATCACCAACAGATCGACCTTGGTGTCGTCGAGCTCCTCGGGCTTCAGCGTGGTACCGGCGAACAACATCGTCGGGCCGGCCGGAATTTCGATCCGATACGAACACGACCACGCCACCGCGCCGTCCTGCAGCTTGTGGCCGATCGCATGCACCATCGCGCCGGTCGGCTGCCCATAGGCC
>JRYL01008758.1_pt1 | contig 10156 bp, 8 predicted proteins | sample 235391 | NCBI WGS metagenome assembly JRYL01 (sample SAMN03074223, study PRJNA261481) | activated sludge metagenome | biome: Wastewater Treatment Plant; feature: Wastewater; material: Activated sludge; isolation source: activated biomass of a wastewater treatment plant treating wastewater from... ... | reverse complement strand
GCCGACCTAGGGGTGCGTTACAGTCTCGTAAACCTGGCCTCTAGAGCGGTCAGTCAGGACAACCTCGAGCGAGCCCGCCGAATCGTGGTGGCCGGAATGCTGGTAAAGCTCTTAGGTGGGTTGACGACGGCGTGCTTGGGCTGGATTGCGGCCCCCTCCATCGCTTCAGGCTTACTTTTGAAACCGGAGCTTGCGCCCTTTCTTCAAATGACCTCCGTTGGGGTGGCTATTTGGAGTTTGTGGGACGGGCTTGAGGGGGCTCTTCACGTTCGACAGCGATTCAGCTGGGGGGCCGGCTGCCGGATCCTTCTTGAGCTTCTACGATTACTGGCGTTCGCCGCGCTTTGGGGAGCCGCCGGCGGCCAATATCTCACCCTCGATAGGTTTATGTGGCTCTATTTTGCGACCCCGTTGGCGGCGCTGGGGGTGGGTTTCTTTCTGTTAAAGTCGCTCTACACTAGGGGAAAAGATTCCGGGGAAGCTCGGCTTCAGAAGGCCGAGATGAAGGAACTTATTGTCTTCTCGCGAGGCGTCTTTTTCTTTCGCTCCGCCTCGGTCATCTTGCTCTTTCTAGACGGGCTAATGCTGGCCCGCTACGGCATCTTGGTGGATGTGGGCCTGTTTGAGGCTGCTAAAGGGCTCGCCTTCGCGCTCCTACTGGTGAGCGAGACCCTACAACAGGTGCTGCTTCCCAAGGTGAATCAGATCGAGACCCTTGAGGAGATAAAGGTGCTGATAAAAAAGAGCGGGCGGTACTTTGCAGTTCTCATTGTGGCCGCTCTCGTTTGGATGGTAGTAGCGACCCCTTTCCTCGGACTTTTTGGAGAGGCGTTCACCCAGCCGGGAGTGGCCACGACCTTCTACCTGATGGTGCTGGTGACGCTCTTTACTATTCCGTCGGCCATCTGGAGCACGGTGCTCCTCACTCTCGACCGACCGGTCACTCTGGGCCTTATCGCTTCAAGCCAAGTGGTTTTCGGGCTGGTTCTCTACCCTTATCTCATTCCGATCGCGGGTACAATCTCCACGGCAGCCACAACGCTCGCGCTTCAGATCTACGGAAATCTTGCCTACGCCCTCGTCTTGGTACAAGAGGTGCGGCGGCGGGAAGTCTAGGCTTACGTTTTCTGCGCTCGCACGCTACTTTACTCCGGCGGCCTTACTTTTTCCGTTGCTGTTTTCGGCGCGGGCTTTGCTGACCGCTTCGGCTAGGTCGACGTTGGCCGAATAGAAGTCGGTGACCAGCGGAATGCCTTCCACTACCGGGTAGGTTCGGTCGGACTGCTCGCAATGGAAGTGTCCGTTTCGTTCCACTAGCGGCGCGCCGCTCACCGGGCAGATCAGGTGCTGCTTCCAATCGAAGTGGGTNNGCGCATCTGGCGTTCTCTCTTTGAGCGGAGCCTGAGCATCGAAATTGAACAGGGCCTGCCAGTCGTAGAACAGGTAGGAGAGTCGCGTAAGCCTGGGTGACATAATGTAGCGCACCTGGATATTCTCGAAACCGAGTTCGAGCAGGCTGTCCACGTAGAACTCTTTCGAGCCGGGGGTGCCGTCGGCTCCGAAGCCGCTTAGGAAGTAGCGGCTGAACTCTTCTGAGAGCTTGTCGAACCCTAAGGAGGCGAAGAAGCCGTGGAGAGGTTTGAGATCGTTGAGGTGAGGGCTCACGTCGGTGATGGCCACTTGGCCGCCGGGCGCGAGCACTCGCGCTATCTCCTCGAGAGCTTTGCGTCGTCCTAGCTGCACGTGATAGAGGCAATTGAGCGCGTAAACTCTCTGAAAGGTGTTATCCTGGAAGGGAACCTTGCCCATATCCATGGCCACGTAGTGTTCGTGGGAGGAGCGTGTCCGAGCCTTAATGAGGTTGCTTAGCATGATGTCCGAGCCAACGTCGAGCTTTCTCTCGCCCATGGTATAGCTCGAGTTCTGGCCTTGGCCCACTCCGAGGTCGAGGGAGGGAGAGGCAGGGGCTACGCTACGAAACACCTGGCGGTTAAGGGGGAACACCATGGGGGAGTGACTGAGGTTGTGGAGATCTCGCTCGAACACTTCGTCGATCTGGCGGATCTCTTGCTCGCATTCTACTTTGTGGAGGTCTTCATGTTCACCCGCGGCGCGCAAGAGTGGGGGCAGAAAATTGAGAAAGAGCTTCTGCAGAAAATCTCTGTACTCATCTCCGAACGACTCTTTAAGAAGTCTTTTAACCCGCGATTTGAATTCGAGGTAGCTAGCTTCCTGAGGGTCGAAGCGAGGCCTAGTAGGAGGCTTCACGTCGAGTACGCTCTGGAGATCGAGCAGCGCCCTGTCTCTGATGTCCATGTTCTGTTATCCCGCTTTCGTTAATTCGTATTCAGGCTTAGAGCTTTTGACTCCACCCGGCACCAGATCAATTCCCTGGGGGAACATCGGCTTTTTTAGTACGAACCAGCGCCACCAACCGGCGAATATCTCCTTCATGGTGCGGGCGATGAGCCAAGGGTCACCCCCGGTGGCTTTGCCGGCTTTACGGGGCAGATACTCAATGGGAACCTCAGCGATCTTAAGGCCGGCTTCGGTTGCCTTGTAGAGCATTTCCGAGCAGAGAAATGGAGTCTGCGATCGGAGATCGGCGCTCTGGAGAAAGTCCCGGCGATGGATCTGCAGCGTGTGGATAGCCTTGAACTCATAGGGAAACAGTAAGCGCTGAAGATAGACGTTGATCAGGGTCTGTAACTTTCGAAATCCGGGATGCGACTTAAGGTCAGTTCGATAGGCGCTGACAGCGTCGTGCTCTTCAAAGTAGTGGAGGAGAGTGGGTAGTAGAGCCGTGTCGTAGAAGCCGTCGACTGTCGCGTAAGCGACCACGTCCTTGCAGGCAAGGGAGTAGGCTTCATGGAGGTTGGCCCCCGGGCCGCAATTTTTTGCCATTTTGACCACCTGAATTCGGTCGTCATTTTTCGCGAACTCGGTCATGATCCGATATGAACTGTCGGTGCTGCCGTCGTCGACTAGAAATAACTCCCAGTCTAACTCACCGGCGTCGAGGTCTCGAACGGTTTTGTTGAGGAACTCCGGTAAAAGGCACTCTTCGTTCAGGACCGGCACCACGAGTGTTAAAGAAACCAATTATCGCCTCCGGCATGGGGCGGTCCCCCATGGTTTGGCTACATTATCAATCAGAGGATTTTCAGTCAAGTTCGAGATCGATAGAGGGCGAACTTCTTACCGGTCTGCTGTCAACCAGGGCAATCTGGCAGGGGCGAGAATGGAGTTCATCCATGAGCGACGAGTCGGACGATGAAGATGGAAAGCGCACTCGCAGGCGGCCTCTATCTCGCTCCCGTAAGTTAGGTTCGCGACGCAGGCGTGGGCGTGACGACGAGGAGGAGGGGGATGAGGAGGCCGGTGGCGAGGAGGGCGGGGCTGAGGTTGCCGAAGACCCGGCCCCCATTGTCGTGGAGCCAGACCCCGACCACACCCTTGCCGTGCCTAAGTTGCCCTCGCCCGGCGTTTCAGGGACCCCCGATCTCAGCGGCGTTCCGGCACCCCCCGCCGGCGAGCGGTGGGCTAAGTTTAGAGGCTCCGCCCGGCGTTTTAGTACGGATTTTTCGCACTTTTTGTTGGGGNNGTCGTCGGCGATGTTTGAGGCAGCTATCTGCATAACCCTCCTCTTTGTGACTGGGGTGTTCGGCTGGACCTTCGGCAAGTATATCAAGACGGTGACCTCCAATCAGGGTAATACCGTGAGCTATCAGAACCGCACGGTTCGTCCGGGACAGAAGATCGACCAAAGTTTCTTTAGCCAAGGTTTTGATACGGCCGAACTTCACAAGCGGGCGAGCAGCGTCCTAGACGATCACTTGCGCGCTCTTCGCGAATCTCGATTCACCGAGGCCTACGAATTCTTGAGCCCCGCCTGGAGAGAGCAACTGAGCTTCAAAACTTTTGAGTCGGGTTATCAAGTCACCAAAGTTCTGGCTTACGATATCGGCAAGGTGGAGACGCTCGACCCTCGTCGCATTCGACTGCGCGCCGATCTCAAGGTTCAGGAACAGGGGAAAGAGCGTCTCTACCAAGCCGTTTATATCGCGGTATTAACCCACGACGGATGGAAGCTCGACGGTGGAACGTTCAAGTAGCGTTTGCGGTGGGCGACACCATTTTTCGCGCCAAAACGCGAAATGAGCCAGGCACCGGAAGTTTGATAGGAAGCCGCGCGAGCGCTGAATCTTTAAACGGAGTAAGCCAAAGGTGCCCGGTGTGGTGGTAAACGCTTGCCACATTCATCCAGGAGAACTCCGTTTTTAACTCCACCAGCTCAAAACCCGTCTTATTTAATAGAGCGCGCACGTTCTTTTCGTTGAGGAAGTAGAGCGCATTGGGCATGAGCTTGAAGTTGCCTTTGAGAGCGGTCGCCCAGTGGTCGTAGTCATGAAAGTTGAAGGTAAGAAGCCCGCCGAGTTTTAGCCAGCTGTGAAATTTCTGAAAGGCACCGGATGGATTGTCGAAGTTGCTGTCGCATCCCCAGGCGGCGATCCCGTCGAAGTATTCCAAGGGGTAGCGGGCGTCCTCCACCGAGCTTTGCTTAACCTTAAGCTTGACGTTCCCCCTTTTCTCAGAGAGGCGCACCATAGGGCGGGAGAGATCGAGCCCCTGGGCCGCCACCCCGAGCTTGGTTAGCTCTTGCAGGAAAAAACCCGCAGCCGATCCCACCTCCAGTACGCTTGGAGCCTCAGTTCGGCACCGGTCTCGGAGAGTGTGGGCAAGCCACTCGGCCCGATCGCGAGCCTGCTTTCCACGCCATCTTTCGTCGGCCAGGTAGTCTTGATAGCCGGAATCTCCCCGCCAATAGCCCTGGGAGTCGTAGAGAGCCGAGAGGGCGTGGACGGTGGGACGAGGGTCGAGATAGACGAGGGAGCAATCGCTGCAGCGTACCCAGCGGAGATAGAGTTGGCCCTCCTCGGTGCCGAGCTCACGCTCCAGGGAGCGATGCTTGCCGCCGCACAGGTAGCAGGAGGGTTGGTCGATAAACTGGGCGCTATTCACGACGCGAAGACGGTTCTCTCTTTGGGGGGAAAGTTTTCGCTGCAGGCGTGAGCGGCTGATTTGCTGGCGCGGTCGAATGACACCGATGAAGTTCCTGTGTGTCCAGACTCCTGGAGTTTTTGCCCTCAAGGGGTGGGCCTACCCTCAGAGCGCCACCACTTTCCACTCCGATAGCGAGGTCCCTTCTCGCCGAAGACCGAGTCCAGTGAGGTGTGTCGTGGGCATGGACGAGGAGCGACTCCGTGAGAACGGTGCTCAAAAGACGCGCACCGCGAAAGGGGCACGGAGGATAAGCCTAGGAATAACGTCTGAAGGGTACAACTAGGAAGCTTTTGTGGAGTGGAGAAGGTATCACCGTGGCGCGTGAACGGACCAGGCAAGAGCGGTTCAAAGAGCGAGAGATTGTCGTTTCTCCTCAAGACGAACTGAAACTTCAGATCCAGGCACTGTTTGGACGCGGCGAGTATCGCCATAGAGTTAGCGGGGAAGAACTCACGGTTTTCACTCGCCAACTCGCAACAATGCTGGCATCCGGCATCGCCTTGCACCAGGCGCTTACGTACTACGGGGAAAACTCCGAAGGCGATCTGCCGGAGATCATTCGCAGTATCGCCGGCGAGGTGGCGGCCGGACACACCTTTTCCAACGCCATGCGTCGCTATCCCAAGGTTTTTGACTCTATCTACATCGCACTCGTTATGATGGGGGAGCAGTCGGGGCAGATTATTATCGCCTGTAAGCGTCTCGCGGATCTCTTGGAGCGCCAAACGAATATGAAGAAGCGGGTGGTGGCGGCACTCACCTATCCGGCTGTTCTCTTCGTGGTGTCGTGTTTGGCTATCGCCGGTTTTATCTACTTCGTTCTCCCCATGATGGCTCCTATGTTCGAGAGTAGCGGGATGCCGCTACCGCTTCCCACGCGAATGCTTCTATCGCTTCGGACGGTGGTGCCGGTGGGTACCCTGCTAATGATAGCCGCATTCGTGGGGGGATGGTTCGGTAAGCCCTGGATTAAGCGTTTCCTGCGAGACCGACCGGAGATCCAGCGCCAACTTCACGCCTTGCCTTTTTATATACCGGTGGTCTCTGGAATCTACGTGAAGCTCTCCACCGCTCGCGTGCTCTACTCCATGAGTACCATGCTCGACTCAGGGTTGACTCTCACTGCTACCATAAAGAGAGCCGCTCACGCGGCGGGCAATGAATACATCGCCTATCGCCTCAATCAGGCTAACGAGCGGATTATGGAGGGCTCCGGTTTAGGTGAGGCCCTCTCCATTTACAACATCTTCCCATCGGGAGCTATCCAGATGCTCGTGGTGGGCGAGGAGTCGGCCAACCTTACAAACATGGTGCAGCACGTAGCCGATATGTACGACACAGAGGTGGAGCTTGCGCTCAACGACATCGCCTCGATCCTAGAGCCGCTCATCATGGTAGTGATGGGGTTGGTGGTGGGTTTTATCGTGCTGAGCGCCGTACTGCCGACGGTTCAGTTGATTCAGAGCCTGTAGGCCGCCGGTGTGGCCGCAGAGAACTACCGGCGCAGATGGATCTCTCGTGACTGCTCCACCGCCATTTCGATGGAGTAGAGACGTTGGGCGATAAGCTCTACCGACTCTTCGAAGACCTCCTCGGAATCCTCGGTGCACTCGGCTTCCTGCTCGAGTATGGCCCTGGCGCGAGCCAGGTAGGGCGCGAAGTCCACAACCACCGGGCCGGGCTGGGGGAGCGTGCCGCTCGAGGGGGCTGTGGTGCCGGAGAGTGTGCCGGGGGCGTTTCCCTCCACCACAGCTCGGAACTCGGTCTCGAGTGCCTCAAGGTACAGACGTACGCGAGACACATTTGTGAGCGCGTTTTGAGCCGACTCGATGCTGATGGTTTTGGGCTGCTCGCCGAAGAACCACCAAACGGGACGGTTGACGAGCTTGCTGTAGGCGTGGAGTAGCGACACCGGCATCTCCTGTTTGCCTCGGAAGTAGTCGCTCAAGAGACTGTGAGGCTGGAGACCTAGTTTGTCGGCCAGTTGGGGAAGGCTCATGCCGCTGTCAACTTGGGAGGAGTAGAGCTTAGCACGGAATTCGGCCTGAAAATGCTCGTCTTGGCAAAACTTTGACATAACAACGGAGTTAGGTGAGGGAGACTAGGTCCCTGGTTGAGGAAGGTGAATTTTCTTCAGGGGCTTCTCCGGCAGGACTCGACGAGCGCCTTCGGTCGGGAAAGTGAAAAAGAAGTTCTGAACTCCGTGGTTGTCGAAAAAAAGTTTGTCTTTGCAATAAACAGGAGATAGTCTGCGTTATACAGAGGAACGGGTCCGAAGTGTCCGACTCTGTTCCGCCAAGCCCGTCGGAGGCTGTGATCGGTCGAGGCAGTCGCCTCCATCCCGGTAACCTTAGCTGACGGGCTTATCATAATGCTTAACCCAGGGAAAAGTGAATGACCGTCCTAAGTAAAACAGGTAACCTCTCCTGGCGAGGAGAGCGTGACCGACTGATGCTCGGCGACGCTGGTCTCAGCGAAGGCCTCCGAGCGCTCGATAGATCCTATTTCGTGCTTTCTGATCAGCGAGGCGAACTCGCCTTGGTGGAAGTAGGAGAGGGCGAACTCACCCCCTCTGGAGAGGGTGAGTGGTGCTTTGCCGGTCTTCTACCGGCTCTCACGCCTGAAAGCTTGGGTGATCGCTCGTTTTGCCGGGACCACCGAGTGAGGTACCCCTACGTGGTGGGTGCCATGGCCAACGGAATCGCCAGCGTCGAACTGGTTCAGGCCGCGAGCGATGCCGGCGGTTTGGGGATGTTTGGGGCGGCCGGTCTTCCTCTCGATTTAGTAGAGCGCTCCATCGATCGCCTTCAGCAGAGCTTAGGCGAGGCGGCCTTTGGCTCTAACCTTATCCATTCGCCGAATGAACCCGATCTAGAAGAGGGGATCGTTGACCTTTACTTGCGTAAGGGTGTGAAGCTTATTAGCGCTTCAGCCTACTTGGGGCTCACTCTTGCGGTGCTAAAATATCGATTTCACGGTATCCATCGGGACGAAGCGGGCGAGATTTGTGTTCCTCAAAAGATTTTAGCCAAGATCTCTCGAGTCGAAGTGGCCGAGAAGTTTCTCTCTCCTCCTCCGGAGAAAATGTTGCAGGCTTTAGTGGAGCGAGGAGACCTCACCCCCGAGCAGGCGGAGTTGGCTTCGAGAATGCCTGTCGCCGAAGATATCACTGCGGAAGCCGACTCCGGCGGCCACACCGATAACCGACCGGCTCTGACCCTCTTCCCCACCATTATGGCCTTGAAGGAAGAGAAGCAGAAACTCTACCGCGACCGGGGCGTGTACCTTCGGGTGGGTGCGGCAGGAGGGATCGCCACTCCCGTGTCCGCCTGCGCGGCTTTCGCCATGGGCGCGGCCTACATCCTGACCGGTAGTGTCAACCAGTCGTGTGTTGAGTCCGGCAGTTCCGATATCGTTCGGGAGATGCTGTGCAAGACGGGGCAAGCGGACGTGACCATGGCCCCCGCGGCCGACATGTTTGAAATGGGGGTTCAGGTACAGGTGCTCAAGTGGGGTACGATGTTCCCCGTACGGGCCAAAAAGCTGTATCAACTCTATCGCGACTACGCCTCCATCGAAAGTCTTCCGGCGAAAGAGCGCGAAGCCCTGGAGAAGGGTTTCTTCCGTCAGAACCTAGACGAGGTTTGGCGGGACACCCACGCCTTCTTTGAGAAGCGTGACCCTCGACAGAACGAGCGCGCGGCCCAGGACCCCAAACACAAGATGGCTTTGGTTTTTCGCTCCTATTTAGGGCGCGCTTCCGGATGGGCCAACGCCGGTATTCCCGATCGCAAAGTCGACTATCAGGTGTGGTGCGGGCCCGCCATGGGGGCCTTTAATCAGTGGGCTGCCGGGACGTTCTTCGACACCCCTAAAGAGCGTAAGGCCAAGGTGGTCGCGCAAAATATTTTAGCTGGCGCCGCCTATCTGAGCCGCGTCAATACCCTTCGCCAGCAAGGCATCACACTGACTCCCGAACAGGAGTCGTTTCAACCCAAGACTTCCCAAGAACTGGCTCCCTACTTCGAGCCGAACTCTTAGGTCAAACAGAGGAACCTATCGCGATGAGCAAAGCAAAAAAATCAGAGAACAAACGACAAGACATCGCTATCGTGGGCATGTCGGCTCTCTTCCCTAAGGCTCCGGGCCTGAAAGACTTCTGGCGGATCCTGCGTTTGGGCACCGATACCATCACCGAGGTCCCCGACACACATTGGAGTCCCGAAGACTATTTTGACGCGGATAAGAGCGCGCCGGATATGACGTATTGTCGTCGTGGGGGGTTTCTTGAGCCCTATCCGTTCGACCNNGCTAGAGGCCACCGATACCTCTCAACTCTTAGGTTTGGTGGCCGCCAAGGCTGCTCTTGAAGACGCCGGTTACGGTCCCGATCGTGAGTTTGATCGCGAACAAACCAGCATCATCCTCGGGGTGACCGGAACTCTGGAGTTAGTGGTTCCGCTCGGCGCCCGTTTGGGCCACCCCATGTGGAAGAAGGCGTTGCAGGAGTCCGGCCTCAATGACGATCTAGTGGAAGAGGTTATGAGCCGCATCTCCGCCGATTACGTGCCCTGGCAAGAGAACTCGTTTCCCGGTCTCTTGGGGAACGTGGTGGCCGGCCGCATCGCCAATCGCTTAGACCTCCACGGCACTAACTGCGTCGTGGACGCGGCCTGTGCCAGTACCCTTTCGGCGGCCCACCTGGCTTTTCTTGAGCTTCAGGCTGGACAGGCGGATATGGTGGTGACCGGTGGGGTCGATACCTTCAACGACATCTTCATGTATATGTGTTTTTCCAAAACTCCGGCTCTCTCCGCCAGCGGAAAGATTCGCCCCTTCGACGCTTCCTCTGACGGAACACTGATCGGTGAAGGACTGGGGATGGTTGTCTTCAAGCGCTTGGCCGATGCCGAGCGAGACGGAGACAAGATCTATGCCGTGATTCGTGGGGTGGGTACCTCCAGTGACGGTAAAGAGAAGGCTGTCTATGCCCCCTATAGCCCCGGGCAGGCGCGCGCGCTTCGCCGCGCCTATGCTAACGCTGAGATTTCGCCTCGTACGGTGGAGCTTGTGGAAGCTCACGGGACCGGAA
>JRYL01001933.1_pt1 | contig 10163 bp, 5 predicted proteins | sample 235391 | NCBI WGS metagenome assembly JRYL01 (sample SAMN03074223, study PRJNA261481) | activated sludge metagenome | biome: Wastewater Treatment Plant; feature: Wastewater; material: Activated sludge; isolation source: activated biomass of a wastewater treatment plant treating wastewater from... ... | reverse complement strand
GCTGGCGGCGATCGCCCTGCTCACCGGCGGTTTCCTGGTGTTTTCCACCCAGGTGCTGTCGGTGGCGCGGCGGCGGCGGGAATTCGCCCTGCTGCGTGCGCTCGGCATGGAAAGGCGCCAATTGCTGCGCGGGCTGCTGGCCGAAGGGGCGGTGCTCGGGCTGGTGGGCGGCGTGATCGGCGTGGCGCTCGGCCATGCGCTTGCTGCGCTGGCCTTCAGGCTGGTCGGCGGTGATCTGGGCGCAGGCTTTTTTCGCGGTAGCCGACCCGGGTTGCAGTTCGATGCCATGCTTGCCGCAGGATATCTGCTGCTGGGCGGTGTGGCCGGTGTGCTCGGTAGCTGGCTGCCGGCCCGGGCAGCGTCGCAGGTTGCGCCGGCCCGGGCGCTGAGGGCCGGCGAAGCGCAGTATGCCGGCTTGCCGCATATGCAGGGACGCCTGCCGCTGGCGCTGCTGCTGGCGGCAGGCGCCGGGCTCGCCTGCATGCTGCCGCCGGCCGGCGGCATTCCGCTCGGCGGCTATGCTGCGGTGGCACTGAGCCTGATGGCGGCAGTGCTGTCCCTGCCTGCGCTGGCGCAGAGCCTGCTGCCCTTGCTGGGGCGGACGCGCTCGGTGATCTGGCGCCTGGCCCATGCCCGCCTGTCGGCCACGCCCGGCCAGGCCGTGGTGGCCGCTGCCGGCGTGGTCGCCAGCGTGGCGCTGGCATCGGCGATGGCGATCATGGTCAGCTCCTTCCGGGTGTCGGTGGATGACTGGCTGGCCCAGGTGCTGCCGGCCGACCTGTATGTGCGGGCTTCGAGTTCGGCGGCCAGCGGCTATCTGGATGACGACGCATTGGTGCGCATTGCCGCAGTGCCGGGCGTGGCTTCGGTGGATACGACGCGGCTGCTGAATTTGCGGCTGTCGGACGAGGAGCCGGTGTTCAGCCTGCTGGCGCGTCCGGTCGAGCGGCAACTGGGGCTTGCCGCTGGTCGCCGGTTCGACCGGACGCCCGGACGGCAGCAAGCCGGGGCAGAGTAGCTTGCCGCCAGCGTGGATTTCCGAAGCCGCCGTCGATCGCCTGGGGCTGGGCGTCGGCGACCGCCTGACGCTGCCGCTGGCCGGCCGCCAGCAGAGTTTCGTCGTTGCCGGCGTCTGGCGGGATTATTCGCGCCAGTACGGTGCGGCGCTGATCGAACCGGCGGACTATCGCGCCCTGACCGGCGACGATCGCGTCAACGACGCCGCGATCCGGCTCGAGGAGGGCACCGATGCGGGCGCGGTGGCCGATGCGCTGAACGCCCTGGGCGCCGCCCCGGTGCGCTTCGTGCCGCAGCCCGCGCTGCCCGAGGGCATGGCCTACGAGCAGTTCATCTTCACGCAGCGTGCCGTGCCCACGCGCGACAACCTGCACGACTTCTTCAACGGCCTGATCTGGTGCGCGTTTCCGCACGCCAAGCTGCGGCTGAACGAGTTGCAGCACGCCGAGATCGCGCGCGATGGCGTGCGCGCCACGCGCGGGCCGGTGCGCGATGCGGTGACGGTGTTCGACGAGAACGGTGCGCTGCTGGCCGCGCCCGAGGCGCTGTGGGCGGCGCTGCGCGCGCGCCGCTGGGCCGTGCTGTTCGGGCCGCTGCGCCCGCTGTGGGCCGAGGCACGGCTGTGGGTGTTCGGGCACGCGGCGCTGGAGAAGCTGGTGTCACCCTACAAATCGATCACGGCGCACGTCCTGCAAGCGCCGGCAGCTATCGAAACCATAGAAGAGGCCGATGCCTGGCTGGCCAGTTGGCTGAGCGCCGAGCGCCTGGTGCCCAAGCCGTTCGCGCCGCTGCCGCTGCTGGGCGTGCCCGACTGGTGGGCGGCGAATGAAGACGCGGCGTTCTACGACGACGCGACGGTGTTCCGGCCACTGCGGACGTGATACGAACAAACGGCGCCAAGGCGTGTAGGAGCGGCGGAAGCCGCTAATCGAATTCTCCGGGTACTCTGGCTCGCCTATTCGCGGCTTCCGCCGCTCCTGCATGGGTGCTGGGGGGCCTCAGTCGTTCCCCGGCTGCATGGCCTGGATGCGCTCCACATGCGCCAGCAGCGAGCGCTTGGCCACGGGCCACACGCGCGGGGGCACGTCGTCGTAGGCCTTGGCGACCCAGTCGTCCATGGTGCCATCGGGGTCGGCCTGCATCACGGCCAGCACCTTGGCCTCGCGCGCCAGGCGGTGCTTTTTCAGGTGGGCGATGGTGTCGCGCGCGCTGCCCAGCACGTGGCCGTGGGCGGGCAGGATGAAGCGCGCATCGTGCGCGGCGCAGGCGGCGTCGAGCTTGTCGAGCGAATCCAGGTAGGCCGACATCTCGCCATCGGGCGGGTCGATGACGGTGGTGCTGCCGTTCAGGATGTGGTCGCCGCTGAACAGCAGGCCGTCTTCCTCGAGCAGCAGGCACAGGTGGTTGGCGGCGTGGCCGGGCGTGTGGATGGCGCGCAGGGTGTGGGTGATTTCGCCCTCTGGGCCTTTGCCAGTCAGCGTGAGTCGCTCTCCATCCTGTAGCAAACGATCAGGCGTGAAGGCGCTGTTGGCGCGGGCCGTGGGCTGCGAGGGCAGGCCCAGGATGGGCGGCGGCGTGCCGTTGCACAGCGCCTGCAGCGGCTTGGCGCCGGGCGAATGGTCGGCGTGCGAATGGGTGCAGACGATGAGTTTGATGTTGCCGCCGGCGGCGCGCCACAGCCGCTCGATGTGCGCCGCATCGGCCGGGCCGGGGTCGATGGCGATGTAGCCGGTGCGCGGGTCGCCCACCAGGTAGCTGTTGGTGCCGGGGCCGGTCATGAAGCCGGGGTTGGGCGCGGTGAGGCGCTGCACGTTCTTCAGCAGCGGCACGGGCTGGTCGGTCTGCCAGTCGAGCTGGTGCAGCAGTTGCCCGTCGGGGCTGACCAGTTCCAGCTCGCCGAAGGGCGGCTCGTGCTCCATGTAGCGCGCCTCCTTGCCGGCCAGCCAGCCGGCGCGCGGGCAACTGGTCCACAGCGGGCGCTCGCCGGCACAGGCGGCCAGCACCGCGTCCACGGTGGGGTGCACCGTCAGGCGCTGCAGGGTGCGGATGGTGGGGTAGATGATGAAGAACTGGCCCGCTTCGTGGCGCGTCAGCGCGTCGGCGGGGCGCACCCACACGGGCTCGAACTGCTCGGCCTCGTCGGCCACGGGTGTCTGGCCCTCGGGCATGCGGGCGACGAGGAAGGGCACGTCGAAGCGGCGCGGCAGGTCACGGTCGGTGATCCAGTGCGCCAGCACGTACACGTCGGCGGCGGCCAGCGTGAGGCCGCGCGCGCTGCACTGCGGCACGAAGGGCGCGTGGCGGTCGAGCGCGGCGATGTCGTCGGCCGTGGCCGCCGTGCCGTCGGCATGGCGCGCCAGCAGCACGCCCAGTTCCTCGAAGCTCTCGCGGATGGCGGCGATGGCCTGGGTGAGGTGTTGGTCGCTTTGCGTGGGGCGGCGCGTGGCGTGGGGGTGGGCAGCGGCGTCGGCCGCGTCGATGCCGCCGCCGGGGAACACGTAGGCGCCGGGCGCGAAGCTGGCGGTGAGCGAGCGGCGCGTCATCAGCACCTCGATGCCGGCGGGCGTGTCGCGCAGCAGCAGCACGGTGGCGGCGGGGCGCAGCGGCGCGGGGTCGCGCTGCGGATGCAGGAGTTGGCTGGGGCGGGGCATGGGCCGATTATGGGAGCGGCCTGCGCGCGGGGGTGTCGTGCCGGTGGCAGGGACGAGGCTGCGGCCGGGCGCTGCGGAATCGGGCGCTGCTGGTGCCGGAGCTTGATCCGGCTTGAATCTTCGGCCGTGGGCGCGGGCAGCGGGGTGGGCCGGTCGTGGTCAGAGCGGGTTGCCAGGGCTGGGTGCCGTGGATACTCCCTGACCATCATGCCACTGGCGCTTATTTGACGGGCAATGGAGACCTATACTCCATGCATAGACCTCGGCCGTGACCAGGCGTGGCGGCTGCGTAGGCGTGGGCTTGCCCGCGATGGCGGCGGCCCGCGCACTGTGGCGCTTCATCGCGGGCAAGCCCGCTCCTACAACCCAAGGGATCATATACTCCCATGTATGCGCTCCGGCAGCGCTTATTGTGTGAGCGCTAGAGTCGCATACTCCCCTATCCGAAAGGGGTGGAGTGCCTGTTTTGGCAGGCCAGCCTTCGGGGCCGCCGCCCCGGCCCGCTCAGGCCGACGTCACCGTGCGGTGCGCCACCGGCGTCTCGGGCACCGGGTAGCCGGCGGCACCGAAGGTTTCGACGATGGCCTTGTGGGTGTCGAAATAGACCTGCCAGTAGTGGTCGGTGTGCGTGTAGGGGCGCACGCACAGCTTGGGGCCTTCGGGCGTGAACTCGAGGATCTCGATGTCGGGTGCCGGGTCTTGCGCCACGTTGGGGATGGCGGCAATGACGGGGCGCAGCCGCGCGATGGCGTCCATCGGGTTCACGCTGTTGGCCACCTTGGCCACGCAGTCCACGCGGCGCACGGGCAGGGCGCTGTAGTTCTGGATGTTGTCGCCGAACACCTTGCCGTTGCCGACGATGGTGGTCACGTTGTCCATGGTGACGATGGTGGTGCCGAACAGGCCCAGCTCCTTCACCGTGCCGGTCACGCCGCCGGCCTGGATGAAGTCGCCCACCTTGTAGGGGCGCAGCACCTGCATGAACACGCCGGCGGCGAAGTTGCCCAGCATGCCGCTCCAGGCCGCGCCGATGGCCAGGCCCGCGCCGGCCAGCAGCGCCGCGAACGAGGTGGTGCGCACGCCGAAGATGTCCAGGATCGCCAGGATCAGGACGATGTTCAGCACGATGGCGATGATCGACTTCAGGTAGTTGGCCAGCGTGGCGTCGATCTTGCCGCCGCGCTCGAAGGCCTTGCCGATCAGGCCCACGGCCAGGTTGATCAGCCAGCGGCCGACGATCCAGGCGACGATGGCCGTCAGCAGCTTGATGCCGAAATCCACGCCCTGCGTGGTGATGAAGTTCCAGATGTCCTGCGTGTTCATGAGCGCCTCCCTCGGTCGATGAATGAACGGGTCGGCGCGACTGTGCCATGCCTGGATGCGGGGCCGCGCGGCAGCGGCCAGCGGGCGACCCTGGCCGGCTGCAGGCCGGTGCAGGGTTGCACTCAGATCAATACATCAGCTTGCCGCGGCTGTCGACCACGCCGATGTCGACGAACTCGGCACCGACGTTCTTGCCGTTGGCCGGGAAGTCGACCAGGTAGCCGCCCAGGTCGACCTTGAGCTGGCGCAGCGCGGCGGCCACCTTGTCGGCCGTGGGGTTGGGGCCGGCGCGGCGGATGGCCTCGCCGGCGATGCGGGCGTTGACGTAGCCGATCATCTGCATCGACGAGCGCGCCTTCACCTCGGGCAGGAACTTGTCCATCGCGGCGCGGAAGTCGCGGCTCAGCGGGGTGTGCGGCACGTCGGGGTTGGGCGTGACCTGCGCCAGCGCGATGCCCACTGCGTCCTTCAGCGGCGCCTTCTCCAGAATGGCGCTGGCCGGTACGTAGGACATGCTGTAGATCGGCGTGCGGTCGCCCGTGGCGCGCAGGTCGCGCACCATGGCCGCGCCGCTGTTGGGCGTCAGGATCATCAGGTAGGTCTTGGCGTTGGCGGCCTTGAGCTGCTGCGCCACGGCCTTGAAGTCCTCCGACGCGGAGGGCGCGGCAATGCGCGCCGCAATCTCCACCTTCAGGCCCGGCGCCATCTCGTCGACGAAGCCCAGGCCCGACTTGCCGAAGGGGATGTCCTGGTACACCACGGCGATCTTGTTCAGCCCAATGGTGGACAGGTGCGTCAGCACGCGGCGCAGCTGCGCGCGGTCACCGGCCTGCACGTGGAACATCCAGGGGCTGCCGGGGTTGCGCAGCGCCTCGGCGCCGGGGGTGATGCCGACGAAGGGCGTGGCGACCTTGTCGAACGTCTTGTCCTTGAACATCGCCGTGACGTTGGCCGAACCCAGCAGGTTGATGAAGGCCGCGGGGCGGTCGCGCTTGGCCACCTCCTGCACCAGGCGGATGGTTTCGTCGGCCGTGTACTGGTCGTCCTCGCGCACCAGGCGAATCTTCTGCCCGTTGATGCCGCCCTGGGCGTTGACCTGGTCGAAGTAGGCCTTGGCCCCTTCGTAGTTGGCGATGCCGTTGCCCGCCAGCGGCCCGGACATGGGGCCCACGTGCGCCACCACCACATCCTGCGCATGGGCCATGTGCAGCGGCAGCGCCAGCAAGGCCGACGCGGCCAAGTACCACAGTTTCTTCATGTCGAGTTCTCCCAGGCGGCGCCGAGGCGGCACACGGATGGTTCAGAGGTCAGAAAGGAAGTGGCGCCGACTCTACCGACTTGCAGGCGATGCGCCAGACAACTTTGTCACGCTGGGCCAGACGGTGTGGGGTATGCGGGAAAACACGGGTCTGCGCATGAAAGCGCGCGACAAACCGAGGCCGGCTTAAGATTTGTCATGTCCCGCCTGCCCCGCCTCACCGTGCCCGGCTACCCGCACCACGTCATCCAGCGTGGCAACAACCGGCAGCCCATCGTGGTCGACGACGCCGACCGCCAGCGCCTGCTGGACGACCTGGCCGAGCACGCCCGCGCACATGGGGTGGCGGTGCACGCCTATGTGCTGATGAGCAACCACCTGCACCTGCTGGTCACACCCGAGACCGGCGACAGCCTGCCCCTGATGATGCAGGGCGTGGGCCGCGGCTACGTGCGCTGGTTCAACCGCCGGCATGGCCGCAGCGGCACGCTGTGGGAAGGGCGCTACCGCAGCACCGTGATCGAGGCCGAGCGCCATCTGCTGGCCTGCATGGCCTACATCGACCTGAACCCCGTGCGCGCCGGCATGGTGGCGCGGCCGCAGGACTATCCCTGGTCGAGCCATGGGCACCACATCGGCCTGCGGACGGACCCGCTCATCACGCCCCATCCGCTGTACTGGCAACTGGGCAACACGCCGTTCGCGCGCGAGCGCGCCTATGCCGAGATGGTGGGCGCCGGCCTGAACCCGGACCAGATGACCGCATTGACGCGCGCTGCCCACAGCGGCTGGGCGTTGGGCGGGGCGGATTTCATCGCCGAGCTGCAGCGCCGCACCGAACGCCGGGTCGCGCGTGCCGCCGCAGGGCGGCCGCCCAAGCCGGCGGAAAACTGATTCAAACGGGGCATTGAGGCTCGTCAGTGTTTCACTTGGCGCTACGTTATTTGATATGTCCCTTATTATTCTTATTCATTCAATCTGGCAATTTAATTTTGATCTGACCCCAATTAAAAAACTTGGCGACGATGTTGCAGTGCACTATGCTCGCGCTTCCGGAATTGATCTGATGGATGGAATAGAGCGATGAGCACGCGTGCCGAACAACAGCAGTTGCAACAACAAGGCCTGTACGACCCGGCCCAGGAGCACGACGCCTGCGGCGTGGGTTTCGTGGCGCACCTGAAGGGCGAGAAGAGCCACGCCATCATCACCAACGCGCTGAAGATCCTCGAGAACCTCGACCACCGTGGCGCCGTGGGGGCCGATGCGCTGATGGGCGACGGCGCCGGCATCCTGATCCAGATGCCCGACGCGCTGTACCGCGCGGAGATGGCCAAACAGGGCGTCAAGCTGCCGCCGCCCGGCGAATACGGCGTCGGCATGATCTTCCTGCCCAAGGAACATGCCAGCCGCCTAGCGTGCGAGGAAGAACTGGAGCGCGCCATCAAGGCCGAAGGCCAGGTGCTGCTGGGCTGGCGCGACGTGCCGGTGAACCGCGACATGCCCATGTCGCCCACCGTGCGCGCCAAGGAGCCGATCATCCGCCAGGTGTTCATCGGCCGCGGCCACGACGTGATCGTGCAGGACGCGCTGGAGCGCAAGCTGTACGTCATCCGCAAGACCGCCAGCGCGCACATCCAGGCGCTGAAGCTCAAGCACAGCAAGGAGTATTACGTGCCCAGCATGAGCAGCCGCACGGTGATCTACAAGGGCCTGCTGCTGGCCGACCAGGTGGGCGAGTACTACCGCGACCTGCAGGACGAGCGCTGCGTTTCCGCGCTGGGCCTGGTGCACCAGCGCTTTTCCACCAACACCTTCCCCGAGTGGCCACTGGCCCACCCGTACCGCTACGTCGCGCACAACGGCGAGATCAACACCGTCAAGGGCAACTACAACTGGATGCGGGCGCGCGAGGGCGTGATGTCCTCTCCGGTGCTGGGGGCCGACCTGAAGAAGCTGTATCCCATCAGCTTCCCCGACCAGTCCGACACCGCCACCTTCGACAACTGCATCGAACTGCTCACCATGGCCGGCTACCCGCTGGCACAGGCGGCCATGATGATGATTCCCGAGCCGTGGGAGCAGCACACCACGATGGACGAGCGCCGCCGCGCGTTCTACGAATACCACGCGTCGATGCTGGAGCCCTGGGACGGCCCGGCTTCCATCGTGTTCACCGATGGCCGCCAGATCGGCGCCACGCTCGACCGCAACGGCCTGCGCCCGGCGCGCTACTGCGTGACCGATGACGACATCGTCATCATGGGCTCCGAATCCGGCGTGCTGCCGGTGCCCGAGCACAAGATCGTCAAGAAATGGCGCCTGCAGCCCGGCAAGATGTTCCTGATCGACCTGGAGCAGGGCCGCATGATCGACGACGAGGAGGTCAAGGCCAGCCTGGCCAACGCCAAGCCCTACAAGCGCTGGATCGAGGACCTGCGCATCCGCCTCGACGACGTGGTCAAGCCCGTGGCGGGCCTCGATGCCGAGGAGCTGCCGATCGCCGACACCGAGCCGCAGTCCTCCGGCGTCGAAAGCACGCCGCCCGCCATGCTCGATCTGCAGCAGGCTTTCGGCTACACGCAGGAGGACATCAAGTTCCTGATGAGCCCGATGGCCGTGAATGGCGAAGAGGGCATCGGCTCGATGGGCAACGACAGCCCGCTGGCCGTGCTGTCCGACAAGAACAAGCCGCTGTACAACTACTTCAAGCAGCTGTTCGCGCAGGTCACCAACCCGCCGATCGACCCGATCCGCGAGGCCATCGTGATGAGCCTGGTCAGCTTCATCGGCCCCAAGCCCAACCTGCTGGACATCAACCAGGTCAACCCGCCGATGCGGCTGGAAGTCAGCCAGCCGATTCTGGATGCGGCCGACATGGTCAAGCTGCGCAACATCGGCCGGCACACGCAGGGCAAGTTCGAAAGCAGCGTGCTCGACATCACCTACCCGCTGGGCTGGGGCCCCGAGGGCGTGGAAGCGCGCCTGGCCAGCCTGTGCGCGCACGCGGTGGATGCCATCAAGAGCGGCCACAACATCCTCATCATCAGCGACAAGGCCGTGGGGCCGGAGCGTGTGGCCATTCCGGCGCTGCTGGCGCTGTCGGCCATCCACCAGCACCTGATCCGCGAGGGCCTGCGCACCGCCGCCGGCCTGGTGGTGGAAACGGGCAGCGCACGCGAAGTGCACCACTTCGCCGTGCTGGCGGGCTATGGCGCCGAGGCCGTGCATCCCTGGCTGGCCATGGAGACGCTGGCCGCCATTCACAAGGATCTGCCGGGCGATCTGAGCGCCGAGAAGGCGATCTACAACTACGTCAAGGCGATCGGCAAGGGCCTGTCGAAGATCATGTCCAAGATGGGCGTGAGCACCTACATGAGCTACTGCGGCGCCCAGCTGTTCGAGGCCATCGGCATCAACAGCGCCACGGTGCAGAAGTACTTCACCGGCACCGCCAGCCGGGTCGAGGGCATCGGCGTGTTCGAGATTGCCGAAGAAGCCCTGCGCCGCCACCGCGGTGCCTTCGGCAGCGATCCGATCATGACCGACATGCTCGACGCCGGTGGCGAATACGCCTGGCGCACGCGCGGCGAAGAGCACATGTGGAGCCCCGACGCCATCGCCAAGCTGCAGCACAGCACGCGCGCCAACAACTGGAGCACCTACAAGGAATACGCCCAGCTCATCAACGACCAGAGCAAGCGCCACATGACGCTGCGCGGCCTGTTCGAGTTCAAGGTCGACCCGGCCAAGGCGATTCCGGTCGACGAGGTAGAGCCGGCCAAGGAAATCGTCAAGCGCTTCGCCACCGGCGCCATGTCGCTCGGCTCCATTTCAACGGAAGCCCACGCCACGCTGGCCGTCGCCATGAACCGCATCGGCGGCAAGAGCAACACCGGCGAGGGCGGCGAGGA
>JRYL01001573.1_pt1 | contig 10198 bp, 5 predicted proteins | sample 235391 | NCBI WGS metagenome assembly JRYL01 (sample SAMN03074223, study PRJNA261481) | activated sludge metagenome | biome: Wastewater Treatment Plant; feature: Wastewater; material: Activated sludge; isolation source: activated biomass of a wastewater treatment plant treating wastewater from... ... | reverse complement strand
CCTTCAGCACGCGCTGGATCGCCCGCACGTCCTGGAACTCCTTCAGCTCCACCTTCTCGCTGTCCCAGCCCGGATTGAAGGTCAGCATGTTCTTCGGGAACAGGCCCTGGAACAGGCCGATCTTGGCCTGGCCGTTCTTCAGCACGATCCACCGCTTCTTGTCGCCGGCGACCTCGGTGAAGCCCAGTTTCTCGTAGAAGGCCAGGGCGACCTTGAGGTCCTTGACGGTGAGGCTGACGCTGAAGTTGCCGAGCTGCACGGGCTCGGCCGTCTTCGGCGCGGGATCCTGGGACAGGCTGGTGGTGACCACGCCGGTCAACAATCCGGCGGCGAAGACGGTGGCGAGCAGGTTCATGGTTCGTGTTCCCGCGCGGAGCGGGTCCTATCGGGGATTTCGAACTGCTACCATGCCACGTGTTCGGCGTTCCGACTTGCCAGATCTTGCGAACTCGCCCGGAAGCTCCTGAGGATCCGCCCGCGGACTACGTGGCGCGCGTCAACCGTGCGATAGACCACGTGGTCGGCAATCTCGACGGCGACGTGAGCCTCGCGGCGGTCGCCCGGGCGGCGCACTTCTCCCCGTGCCACTTCCATCGCGTCTTCTTGGCGTTGGTGGGCGAGACGCTCGGCCAGTTCGTCAAGCGCCTGCAGCTCGATCGGGCCGTGTCGATGATGTCGCACGCACCCCGCCGGTCGTTGACGGAGATCGCCTTGGCGTGTGGTTTCGCGTCGTCCTCGGACTTCTCGCGCTGTTTCAAACGGCGCTTCGGTGTGCCGCCCAGCGCTTTCGATCTCGCCGCGTTCCGCCGGCAGCGGCGCGCGGACTTCGAACGTGCGCACGCTGGTCCGGATGGCGCGTCGCGACTCACCGCGTTGCCGGTCGGAGCGAATCCGGACGGCTTCGCCGTCACCTTGCGCGACCTGCCGCCGCGCACCGTGGCCTACGTCCGGGTGCTCGACCCATACGGGTCCTTTGCGCGGGTGACGGAAGCCTACGAGCACCTGCGGCAGTGGGCCGAGCCACGCGGCTACGCCAACCGGCAGTGGCTCGGCTACATGTGGGACGAACCGGAGATCGTGGCGCTCCCCGATTGCCGTTACGACGCGGCGATCGAAGTCGACGACGTGCGGCCCGAAGGCCGGATCGGACGCTTCCAGTTCCCGGCGATGCGGGTTGCCGAAGTGCGGATCGCCGGCGACATCGCCCTGGAGATGCGTGCGCTGGACTGGCTGTACGGGACCTGGTTGCCGCGCAGTGGCTTCGAACCGGACGACCAGCCGGCGTTCGAGGCGTGGCTCGGTCGGCCGTTCGCACACGGTGGCGAGCACTTCACGATTGCGTGTCAGTTGCCGGTGCGGCGCAGTCGGGGTTGAGCTGCAATGGGGGGCGGACGGCGGTCCCGGGCCGCGTCGGTGCGGTGGCCGGGGGGGCGGCGAACGGCCGCGAGAACTTCCTAGTGCAGCCGGAAGCGCCGGCCGGGCGGGAAGTGCAGCGGTGCCGCGACGGTACCTTGGTCGGGCAGCACCGCGATCTGCGCGCACAGGTCGAAGCCCAGGAACGCCGGCGAGACCGGCGCCGTCCAGGCGAGCTGCTGCTGGCTCCGGTACACCCCGGGCAGCACGAACGTCAGCTGCGGCTGCGTGTAGACGTGCAGCGGCTGGTTCAGCAGTTGCGGGAACGGATCCGTGAAGCCGAGCACGAAGATCCCGAACAGTCCCGCCGGCAGCTGCGCCGTCAGCGTCACCGTGCCGCCGAGCGTCATGTAGCGCGGTTGCACGTCGATGCCGCCGAGGTGCGGTGCCGGCCGACTCGCGACCACCACGGCACCCGCCGGCGGGTTCGGCAGGTGGCAACGGTCGAGCCGCAGGCCCGCACCCGGTGCCAACGTGACGCCGCCGAGTTCGAAGCTCGCTTCGACCAGTTCCACCTGCTGGCCACCGGCGATCGAGAGCGGCGCCCCGACGAAGCGCGCCGCCGTCAGGGTCGGGTTGCCGGTGCCGCTGCCGACGATCTGCACCGCGCCGCCGCGGAACTGCACGTTGTGCAGCGCCAGGGCCGGGCCGCCGGTCGCCAGCACCGTCGCGCCGGCGAACGTCGAGTCCTCGATCGACCCGAACCAGCCCGCCGGCGTCGTCGACAGCGCCGTCGCCGTGCCTTCGCAGTGCCACATGCGCNNCAGCGCCCCGGCCGGCGCCGTCCACTCCGCCGCCACCGCCCCGCCGAGCTGCACGTGCGTGCCCTCGACCAAGGTCACCCGGTTGGCGCCCGCACCGCGCCACAGCCGCAGCGCCGTGCCGGTCGCCTCGACGTGCTGCCGCTCGAACGTGTACCGCGCCGTGCCGCCGCTGCCGAGTTCGCTGTCGTAGCCGGTGCCGACGTTGCGCATCACCACGTCGTAGCTCTCGAAGATCGTCAGCCGATCCGCGGCCAACTCGCGATGCACGACCGCGGCCGGCACGCCGACGAACGTGCACCGCCCGAGGATCGTGCGCCCGATGCCACCGGCCGACGTCCCGGTGACCCGCAGCCCGAACTGGCTCTGCCCGTCGAACGTGACCCGGTCCAGCGCCACGCCGACCTGCCCGGCGGCATCGGTCTGCGTGACGTCGATGCCGTACCGGCCGCCCGACAGGATCAGGTCCTCGAAGTTCGCCGAGTTCGCCGGCACGCGGAAACCGTGCAGCAGGTTCGCGCCCGAGAAGTCGATCACCGGTGCTTCGTTGAAGCCCTTGATCAGGCACCCGAACGTGGTGTCCAGGATCGGGTCGAGGTCCTGTTCGACGGTGATCACCGGCGTGCTGGTGCCGTCGATGTCGATCCACGTCACGTCGGTCGTCGAGCCGGTGCCCGGGATCAGGCTCAGCTGGGCCGCTTCGGCGGGCGACAGCTGCTGGAACGCGACCGTGCCGTTGTGCAGCTGGATCGCTTCGTTCAGCGACAGGAACGCGTCGCCGAGCTGGCCGTGCGAACGCCAGTCGGTGACGTAGGCGACCGCGTGGAAGCCGGCCGGCCGCCAGCCGTGGTGCGGGGGACGGTCCGGGCTGCCAACGGCGGAACCGTGGCCGGCCAGGACGGCCGCCAGGAGGCTCAGGGCGGAGTGCATCGGCGAGTGGGGGGCCTCTCCAGCGTACCCTGCCCGGTCGGATGGTGCAGGGGCGCAGCCCGCCACCTGGAACCGGCGCTGCCAGCGGCCGTTCGGCCACCTGCCGGCACCCAAAACCCACCCCAGCGCCGAAAATCCGCGTGCGTGGCGCGAAATCCGGTCCTTCTGGGGCATGGACCGTCACCAGCACCCGGCCCGCCGCCCCAACCGCCCGCCGCTCGGGCCGTGGCGGGCGGCGGCTTGTCGCCCAGGACCTGGCGGGCACAATCGACGCCACCTCGCCGACGTTCCGTTCTTGGACGACAACACCCGCAGTCTGGTCGGTCGCGCCCTGGCCCAGGATCGCGACGCGATCGAACAGTTGTTCGCGCGCTACCGCGATCGGCTGCGCGCGGCGCTGCGCAAGCTGGTCGGACCGCAGTACCGGCTGCTGCTGGCCGACAGCGAAGACGCCGCGCACGACGCGATCCTGTCGGCGCTGCGCCGCCTGCACCAGTTCGAGTACCGCGGCGACGGGTCGTTCCTGGCCTGGCTGCTCAAGGGTGCCGAGTACGAGATCGTGCGCCGCATCCGCAACCACAAGGCCCAGAAGCGCACCGCGCAGGGTGGCCTGCTGGCCCTCGACGACGGCGCCGCGGACCTCGCGGTCGCCAGGGACGCGACTCCGTCGCAGGTGCACGACGAGAGCGAACTCGCCGAACGCATCCGGACCGCGCTGCAGCAACTGCCCGACCGCGAACGCGAGGTGATCGTGCTCAAACGCTACCTGGAGCTCGACACCCAGGAGATCTGCGCCGAGATGGGCCTGGCCACCGAAGGGGCGATGCGCGCCTTGCTGTCGCGCGCGCAGGCGCGCCTGTCGGGCCTGCTGGCCCGCCAGCAGGAGGGCTGACGTGGCCCAAGGTGGCGAACGCGGCGACGACGTGCTGGCGATGTCCGACGCCGAACTGGCCGCGTTCGTGCAGGCCGCGGTCGAGCGGTTCGTCGACCGCCATGCCGGCGGCGAGACCGTCGATCTGGGCGCGTTCGTCGCCACGTTCCCCGAGCCCGCGCAGCCGCGCATCCTCGCCCAGTGCCGCGAGTTCCTCGCCTTCGACGGGCTGGTCGGCGGCGGCCGCCGCGAACCGCCGCGGCCGGCGGCGACGCCGGTCGGGACGCCAGGCCACGGCCGCCGGTTCGGCGATTTCGTCATCGAAGAGGAACTCGGCCGCGGCGGCATGGGCGTGGTCTACCTGGCTCGGCAGACGTCACTGCAGCGCCGCGTCGCGCTGAAGGTGATGGCCAGCGGTCTGGCGCTCAGCAAACGCCACGTCGAGCGTTTCCGCCGCGAAGCCGCCGCCGCCGCCCAGCTGCGCCACCCCGGCATCGTCGCCGTGCACAGCCTGATCGAGGCAGGCGGCGACTTCGCGATCGCGATGGACTACGTCGCCGGCCGCAACCTCGGCGACATCCTCGACGACCTGCGCCTCGCCGCCGGCGCCGACGGTGCGCCGGCCGACGGTTCGCTCGGCATCGCGCCCGGCAAGGGGCACGTCGCCGAATGTGCGGTGCTGGTCGCGCAAGTCGCGTCGGCCCTCGCCGCGGCGCACCGGCAAGGTGTCGTGCACCGCGACCTGAAACCGCGCAACCTGATGATCGACGAGCTGCGCCAGCCGCGCTTGCTCGACTTCGGGCTCGCCAAGTCGCTCGGCGACGGCAGTCTGTCGATGTCGGGCGAACTGGCCGGCACGGTGCACTACATGAGTCCCGAGCAGACGCTGGCCAAGCGGGTCGACGTCGACCATCGCGCCGACCTGTTCGCGCTCGGCGTGATCCTCTACGAGCTGTTGACGCTGCGCCGGCCGTTCGACGGCAAGAACCTGCAGCAGGTGGTCTACGCGATCTGCTTCCAGGAACCGGTGCCGCCGCAGCGCCACAACCCGAAGGTGCCGCGCGACCTCGCGACGGTCTGCCTGAAGGCGCTCGAGAAGGACCCGGCCAAACGCTACCAGTCGGCGGCGGAGTTCGAGGCCGACCTGCAGCGCTTCCTGCGTTGGGAGCCGGTGCTGGCCAAGCCGGCGGGACCCGTGTCGCGGCTCGGCAAGTGGGTGCGACGGCATCGCAGCGAGGCGATCGCGACCGGCTGCGTGGTTGCGCTGTCGGCGAGTGGGCTCGGCTACCAGTTCCACGCCGCGCGCGCCGAGGCGCAGCAGGCCGACCAGCAGTTGCAGCTGGCCGTCGAACGCGAACGGACCGGCGATCTGGTCGGGGCGCTCGACGCCGCGACCGCAGCCTTGGCCTTGCGCGACGAGCCCACGACCCGCGCGCGCATCGAGCTGTATCGCCAGAAGCTCGAGACGTTCGCCAAACAGCAGGAAGCCGACGCCGCGCGCGCGGCCAACCTGCAGTTGAAGAGCAACGAGCAACTGGCGAAGAACCGCGCGCTGGCGATCCAGCTGGCGCTCGCCGCGCACGACGTGCGCAGTTCGGCGGAATCGCGCAGCACGGTGTTGCAGTCGCTCGGCGGCGGCTTCACGGCCATGCCGCTGGCGGGGCTCGCCGGGCGCACGCTCGGGGCCAGGTGGGCGCCGGACGGCTCGGCGGTGCTCACGTTCGGCACCGCAGCCACCAGCACGCCGCGCGACGAACCGGGCATCGCGATCGTCTGGAATCCCGACGGCAGCCAGCGGCACACGCTGCACGGCCACGCCGGGTGGATCCTCGACGCCGAGTTCCTGCCCGACGGCGAACGGCTGCTGACGGCCGGCGTCGATCGCACGGTGCGCGTCTGGGACGTGCGCAGCGGCGCGGCGCTCGGCGTCTGGCAGCATGCCGCGGCCCTGCGGGCGCTGGTGCTCGACCGCGCGGGCACGTTGGCGCTGACCTGTGGTGACGACGTCGCCGAAGGGCGCTTCGAAGCGCAGATCCGGCGGGTCGCCGATGGCGGTGTGGTCGCGAGCGGCCCGGCACACCGCCGGATGATCACCGCGGCCGCGTTGTCGTCGTGCGGCACCCTGGCGGCGACCGCCGGTGATCCCGGCTACGTCGTCCTGTGGCGGACCACCGACGGCAGCGAGATCGCGCGGTTGCCGGGCATCCGGCAGATGGCGACCGCGGCGGTGTTCTCGCCGGACGGGCGCCAGGTGGCGATCGGCGACTACGGCGGCCGGATCGCCGTGTTCGCGACCGCGGACGGGGCACTGCTCGCCGAAGGCGGCCACGCGCAGAGTGTGAATTCGCTGCAGTTCGCGCCCGACGGCGCCCGGTTGTTGTCGGCCGCCGAGGACCGTACCGCACGGCTCTGGCGGCTCGCCGATGCCAGCGAGGCGGCGCAGCGGTTGGTCGAGACCCAGCCGTTGCTCGGCGCGCGCGCGGCGGTGCTCGGTGCGGCGTTCGACGCCAGCGGCAGCCTGCTGGTCACCGCCGGCAAGGACGGTGCGCTGCGCGTCTACGACCTGGCCGGCACCGAACTGGCGGTGTACGAGGTCGGCGAGACGGCGTTGCGCGAGGCGACGTTCGACCCGAGCGGCCAACGGGTGCTGTGCTGGCACCGTGGTGGGGCGCTGGTCTGGGACTTCGCCGATGCGCGCGGCGTCGTGACGCTGCGCCAGCCGGGTCTGCGGGTTCCGTCGGTGTGCTTCGACGGGGCGGGGGAACGTGTGCTGACCGCCGGCGACGACGAGCGATTGCGCGCCTGGGACGCCCGCAGCGGGCGGCAACTGTGGGCGACGCCGAAGCTGGGCAATCCGCTGGCGGCGGTCGCGGCCGATCCGCGCCATGCCCGCGCGGTTGCGACGACCGTGCGTGGTGCGGTCTACGTCGTGCGGCTGGCGGACGGCGAGCGGCTGTTCGAACTGGTCGGCCACGGCGACAAAGCGGTGCCGTTCGTGCGTTGGTTCGGACCAGCCGGCCGCTTGTTCAGCGCCGGCGGCGACGGCAACGCGATCGTCTGGGATCCGGCGACGCAGCGCGACGTGGTCCGGCTGTCGCTCGGGGCGGCGGTGGTTGCCGCCGACGCCGATCCGACCGGTGCCGTGCTGGCGACGGTGACGGCCGGCGACGAACGGCGGGTGCGGCTGTGGAACGCCGCCGACGGCAGTGCCTGCGGCGAACTGCACCATGTGGCGGCGTTGCGCACGCTCGCGTTCCGGCCCGACGGCCAGGCGCTGTTGCTGGGCGACGGTGAAGGTCTGCTGTGCATCGTCGACCTGCAGGGGCGCGAACTGCAGCGCTTCGCCGGCAAGGGCGCGCTCGTCCAGGCGGCGTGGCGGGCCGACGGTCAGGCGGTGCTGAGCAGTGCCAGCGGCGATGGCAACTGGGCGCGCCTGTGGAATCTCGCCAGCGGCGAGCTCGAGTTGGCGTTCACCGGCCATGCGGACACGGTCGGCAGCAGTGCCTTCCATCCGGACGGCCAATGGGCCGTCACCGCGTCCCGCGACGGCACGGCCCGGATCTGGCCGACGGATCCGATCGGCGTCGCCCGTCGGCTGCCGCTGGCACCGCTGTCGGCTGCCGACCGGGCGCGGTTCGGGTTGCCGCGTTGACACCTTGGAGTCCAGCACCATGAAGCTTGTTCCCTTGCGCCTCTCGGCCGCGTGCCTGCTGCTCGCCAGCGCGCTGTTCGCGCAGACCCCGAGCGATCGTCCACCGTGGTGGGGTGTCGTCGACGACGTCACCGTCAGTCTGTTCTGGGACTTCGCCGGCGGCTCGCTGACGCCGACCAGCGTCGTCGCGCCGAGCTGGTACGACCCGAACGTGACCGCGGGCCTGCTGTCCGGGGCCGCCGCGCCGATCCCGGTCCTCGCCGGCCAGACCGGCGTGATCGGCGTGGTCGGCAACGGTTCGCCGCGCGCCGGTGCCCTGACGATGACGGTCGACAACGACTCGCACATCGGTTGGGTCAAGGTGTTCTTCTTCCAGTTCGACGTGTTCGAAGGTGCCAGCGGTGCGGTCGTCGAGCGGCTCGTGCAGGACCTGCAGAAGTACGATCGCAGCGCCGTCGAATGGCGCAGCGAACCGTTGCTCAACGGGTGGCAACGGGTCACCGTGCAAGCGCAGCTCTACCCGCAACCCGACGACGAGACGTTGGCGTGGTCGTTCGTCGAGAACGCGTTCGGCACGGTGGCGATCGACAACCTGTTCGTCAACAGCAAGTGCGTCAAGGTCGACGAGAGCGACCAGGACGGGTTGGCGATGGGGACCACGGTGCTGGGCCCGATCGACCTGTCGGCGCTGACCGCGCAGAGCGATTGTGTCGCCGTGGCGGTGACCGAAGGCCCGGCCCCGGCGTTCGCGCGCACCCTGTTCGTCGGCGTGCGCGCCCCCGGCACCGGTGCCGCACACCAGCTCCTGCGCCTGCAGGGTGGCGCGGTGGTCGGCGCGACGCCGGTCCCCGGGGTGGCGACGGCCGCGCCGCTGGGCCCCGTCGATCTGGCGGTCGAGACGGTGCGGTCGCCGCTGGGCCACACGCAGTTCGTCTATGCGTTGCTCGACGAACGCAGCAGTGCGGGTGGCGGCGTGCGGCTGGTTGCGTTCGACGCGCAGGGCGCGGTGGTGCCGGCCCGTTCGGTGGCGATCCCGGCGGCCGCGGTGCCCAGTGCGACCGCGTTGACCGGGTTGGCGTTCTCGCCGTCCGGTGCCGGCGGTGCGGGTTCGTTCGTGGTCGGCGACCAGAGCGGGCAGGCGTTCGAGTTCGATCGTGGTGGCGGCTTGCTGCGCACGCGGACGACGTTCCAGGCGCAGGGGCGAGGCCTCGGTTACGACCCGGTGTTCGGGCGCTTCTACCAGTGGTCGGACCAGCCGTTGGCGACGCCGCGCGGGCCGCTGCGTACCGGCGGCGTCGAGATCTCGGCGTACGACGGGCTGCCGACCGGCGTGCGTTTCTTCGGCGACCTGTCGCTGCCGACGACACCGCTCGGCGGCAGTGCGCTCGGGCTCGAGGCCTATCGCAGCGTCGCCAGTGGTCGCCTGCGGTTGGCGTGTGTCGTCGACGCCGGTGGCAGCCGCTACTACTACGAGTTGGCAGCACCGTTCCGTTACGGCACCAGCTTCGGTGGCGCGTGTGGCATGGACGGGTTGCCGTTCGCCGGCTCGAACACGCTGGCGTTCACGCTGTCGACCAGCCGTTCGGCGCAGTTCGCCGCCGTCTACGTCGGGTTCAGCAACACGACCAACAGCAATCCGCCGGCGACGCTGCCGTTCCTGCTCGGGCCGGTCGGCGTACCAGAGAGCCGCGTGCTGGCCAGCCTGGACCTGCGCAGCCCGTTGTTGCTGCCGACGCGCCGCGGCTTCTTCTCGTTCCAGATGCCGACCATACCGGTGTTCCTGCGCGGCTCGCCGATGTTCGCACAGTGGCTGGTGTTCGATGCCGCGGCACCCAGTGGCGTCGCGATGTCGCGCGCCGGCAAGATCCTGATCCAGTGAGCGGCGTCAGCCGCCGAACGTGGCGCGGATCCGCACCGCCCGCGCCAGCGAATCGCGCGACTGCAGCAACTTCTTGCGCACGTCGTCGCCGAGTCGCGCTTCGGCGAGGAACGCGTCGACGACCGCCAAGGCGTCGGCGGTCCCGTGGCCGTTGACGAAGCCGTCGAGCCACGCCGGCATGAAGAAGATGCGGCGGTTCTGCTTGACCCAGTCGACGCGTTCGAGGGCCGGCCGCAGGAACGGCAACGTCAAGGCACTCTGTCCGGGCCAGTGGAAGAACGGCAGGCTGTCCTGGATCCACTGCTCGGGCGGTTCGCTCGCCTGCAGGTACAGGTCCCAGTAGCGTTGTTTGGCCGCCGCGGTGGGCTCGGCAGCGCGTGCGAGGAAGCGCTCCTTGCCGACGTCCTGACCGGCGGCGCTGCGTTCGAGCTCGGCGTACTCGTCGCCGAGCTGGCCGGCGGCCAACAGCGCGGCGGCGGCCAGGAAACGGTCCTGGCGGCCGAGTTCGAGCCCGGGCACCGGCGTGCCGCCGCGCACGGCGGTGCGCGCCAGCGCCAGCACGCGCTCGTCGGTCGACGTGCGCAGCAGGAACCGCAGCGTCGTCAGTTCGCGGCCGCTGTCGCGGGTCGCCTGCAACTGGCCGAGGAGCAGTTCGACGGCGCGCGTGCGCTGCGGCGCGCTGCGCGCCGCGG
>JRYL01003371.1_pt1 | contig 10224 bp, 10 predicted proteins | sample 235391 | NCBI WGS metagenome assembly JRYL01 (sample SAMN03074223, study PRJNA261481) | activated sludge metagenome | biome: Wastewater Treatment Plant; feature: Wastewater; material: Activated sludge; isolation source: activated biomass of a wastewater treatment plant treating wastewater from... ... | reverse complement strand
ATTTTGTCTGAGCCGCTACAGCGCGTTCGAGGGACTCCAGGCTACCTCGGTACCCATCGGCCAATTTGGCGGCCTCCACGGCCCGATTTTCGGCCTTGCTGAGGCGATGCGTCTGCACCGCAGCGCCGCCAATCGCGAGGGCCAGAATCAGGGCTGTGATTCCATACAGTAGTTTAGTCAGCACGTAGGTACTTCCTCAGTTTAGGGTTATCGTCCAGCACGGTGATGACGCCATTGGCTAGCGCTGTCACGTACTTCTCCTCAGCCTTGCAGTAGTACCTGCCTTGCTGTCGAAGGATAGCGTGCATGATCTCGTGGAGCAGGGTCGTCCTGTCCATGTAGCTGTCGAGGCCGGAGACAATCTCGATGGTGCCTTGCTCCTGGTCGCACTCGCCGAAATTGTCCCCGAGGTCATCGACCCACTCCACTGCCCACTGACGGCCAAGGATGTGTAGGTTATCGACGGCCATATCGCTTGTAGTCCAGCTGGCTGATGCACAGGTTGTACTCAGCGTAGCGGCGATTCCACAGGCCCCGGCTAAACTTGCCGTTGGACTTGGTGTACTTCATGAGGCCCATACAGGCGCCCCAGTCATCGCCCTTAATCAGGCGCCCATACACGGAGTCCGTGCCCTTGAACTTGCCAAGGTTGAAGGCGAATGAGCAGTATGCGTCCTGCTCACCCTGAGTAAGTAGGATGCGGTGTGGGATCAAGGCGTCGTATACGAGCTTGCAGTGGCTGGCAACATCAGAGCGAAGGAACTCCTCGCACTGAGCCATAGTGGCTGTGTCGCCCTGCTTGACTCCCTTCGTGTGCCCGTAGCAGATCGTGGCAACACGCCAACCGTGGTACGGGTCAGCGTATGCACGTTGTGTCTGACGGCCTGGTTGTCCCAGGCCCTCGTAGCCCTTAATGAGGCCGATGCCCGCCGCCGACGCAGCGACGACGAGCACGGCTCCACGGGCGAGTTCCCCGTACTTAGCCATTAGCTCGCCTCGGGCACGTTGTCAGCGATTGCTTCCTTGCATGCGTCAAAGAACGCGGAGAGCTGGGTGGCGTGATCCACCTTACCGTCCGGGTAGCGGGTAGCGACAACTTGGATGTAGTTGATGGCCTTGAGGGCCTCGATGCGCAGCTTCTGGCCGTTGGGGATGATGCCTGGGTAGGCGAGTGCTTCGAGTTTCATAATGGTTCCTTCTTACCTAATGCCTTAGCGGCGGTACTTGTTAAAGACGCTGCGGCCCATTCGCTGGGGAGGATCGTAGCGCTTGACCCCGAGTGGATCATCGAGCATTTCTTTGAGAGCACGCTCACGCTCTTGGGTAGCCAGACGTTCTTGGTCGATGGCTAGGTACTTCTGCCAGTAGCGCACAGCACCTTCCAGCGCGTCAGCCCGGTCATCGTGGATTAGGGCACCGCGCTCTGGTGTGAGCTTGGCAAGTTGAAAGAACAGGGAGTAAACCTGCCGATCCTTTGGGGAGTAACGTGCACAGTCCAGCTTGTCCTGTTCGATGGCGTTGGTGGTGATGATAAGGGCACCCCGACCGATCACAGGCTCAAGGGTAGCGATCAGTCGCTTCTCCTTCTGCCCGGTAACGAGGTCGTCCTCAACGGCGCACTTGTGGACTTGGTGCAGCACAGGAACGAACACTTCGCGGAATGCACCGAAGCCCATGTTCTTCTCGACCACCACCGTGTTAGGCTTCCACTTGGCTACGCGCTTGGCTAGCTCGGCCAGCACGGTCTTGTCGTAGCCGCCGGGCACCCCGCCGATTTCCAGCAGGAACACGTTGCCGTTGAGGAAGGCCGTCACAGCGTAGGCGGATTCGTCGGCATTAACGCCGCCGCCAGCCGGGTCGATGTAGGCCACGATCTGCGCCAGGCTCGCCTGCTCCGGGGACACCGTGATGGTGCGCCGCAGCCGGAAGCCGAAGCCGTGAACGTGGTACTCCTGACATGCTGCCGGGTCAGGGTTGCGCTCCACCGTGATGGGGGCCTTGTCCTGAATGTCCAACACAACGCAGCGATCCAGCTTGATCGGGAAGCGCAGGGCGTCCGCGAGCTTGGTGTTCAGCATGTGCTGGAGTTGGAACCAGCTTTCGCCCTGGTCGAGTTCTTTCTGCTGTAGGTTGGCTTCATCCAGCCAGCCCGTGCCTTCCTTCTCGATAGGCTTGCCCTGGTCGCCCGTCAACCCACCGCCAAACATCAGCGATGGATCAGCCTGCATGCGGCGCTTGAGCAGAGGGGCGAGTTCATCGCCGTAGTTCTCAAGCTGGGCCTGCGTGGGGTAGCGCCCTGGCCACACCCGGACGGTCACGCCGCGTCCCGGTAGAGTACCGTAGATGGATTCCTGGGACTGGGGCGTGCCCAGCCAGATGATCCGGCCCGTCGAACAGATGGATGTGAAGTCCAGGGTCAGGTGCAGCAGCTGCGCCCGCATGGTGGCAGTCGCGGAGTTCTTGGCGGATTCAACCAATGTGTTAAGCTAAGGGCGTTACTCCTTAGCCCACCTACGTTTGAGACAATCCTGCACGTTCTCCGCTGCTGAAACGAACGTGCATGTCTCTACTGAGTACACAAGATTACCGGGCACTCGAATGTCCTTGTCAAGGTGCATACTCGTGTCCTGCTCCCACGCTGCGAATCCGGGCACCTTGTGGATGGTGTCCAGGAAGCAGCGGAAGCTGTGCCAGCGAGGGTCAACCGTGGCCCCTGTGCGTTCATGGTAGCACCGTTTGAGCATGTTGGCCCACAGGTCATAGACATTCCGCAGAGCGTGGCCACGCGCGGGCAAAGTGCCTTCCATGTCCAGGTACCCCACCCCGTACACTGTCGGGAGTCGGCGGTCTTTCACTTTCCCTGCTGGGATGTTGGAAAGCTGGCAGTTGGTGGTGTAGCCTGTGCCAACGAACTCAACGATGGCCCGCGCATTGCTGGCCCCGTTGTGTCCTTTGGGGAACACGGCGTGGATGCGCAGCCGTCCGCACGGTGTATCGTACTCGTTTCCGGGTTCATACTTGCGGTTGGCTGCGGGTTTGGTTCTTGTGTAAATTCCTTTGGGCATGTTTGCCACTCCTTTGTTGTAGGTGCTGCATGTCACCATGCAGATCAGACTATATCTTGCCTTGCGGCCTGAATGCTTCCGGGCACTTGCCCGTACTCCCTTCCGGGATAGTCGTTACGCCTGCGATTACGCTCGGCTCGGTATTGTCTCCAGTTGTCCTGTGAGAGTTCCACCGACTTCAATCAGTTTATAGACGACATTATTGTTTATCGTCTGCCAGGATCAGGTCAGCACGGTTACCCTGCAAGTTAGCAGTGATGCCGAGGCACTTTACCGATGGCGACTTGTCCACGCCCTTGAGGGTGTAGTGTACGTCGAAGTGTTCCACAGAACTGCGGTCGCCGTTGCGCAGGTCAGGGCGCAGGCACTCCAGTTCATCCATATTCATAATGATGCGGATGACCAGGGTGCTAATGTCCGAAGCCTGCGAGCCGCCGGCGGACACGATCAGGATACGGAACTTGGGATTGTGGATCAGGCACCAGACACAGTATGCCGCAGCAATACTGGTCTTAGCCTGGCCGCGCTGGGCCTTCACCATCAGGTAGTGCGGGCCGTAGGCGATGAACTTGGCGATGTCCTCCTGAATCTCCGAGACAGAGAACCCCAGCAAGGCCATCACATCATGCAGGAAGGGGATGAACTCGCTGTAGTGGTCTTGGAGCAGGTGTAGCTTCTGCCACCGGACGAGGGCCTCACTCGAAGATTCACGGGCCATTAGTGCATGCCCCCACTGTCAGACAGGAAGTCCGGCATGACAGGCTTGGCCTTCTTACGGCGGGCTTCCAGGGCTTCCCGCAGGGCCTTGGTCGCATCGCTGTCGTCCAGGTTCGCGGTAATGTCGTTGTTCTTGAGGAAGGTCACAGCTACCGCCAGTTCGGCGGCAGTGGCTTTACGAGTCCCGGACTCATTACCTTCCTTGTCGAATACGGGCACACCATTCTGGATCATGTCCAGTAGCTGTTCGGCCAGAACGGCATGGAGGGACTTGAGGGTAGCGTCACTTGCTGCCATCACGGTACTCCTTAAAGATAGTTCGCAGCTTCCAGGCAATAGCCAGCAAGATGTAAACGAGGTTGAGCCAGATTACCCAGGTTGAGATGGGTACTCCGGCGATAGCGGCAGCAACCACCCCTGCGGGCGGTGTTACTACCACCGCGTCAGGGATGGTTTCGAGCTTCATGATTTCCTTTCGACTTATGGGTGCTGTTAAGCCCCGAGGTAGCTGACCGTCGCGCTGGTGGACCGATTGCGCGAGCCGGCAATCAGGTTTATCGTGCCGCTCTGGCCGCCCCACATCACGCGAAAGCTGATGGACTGCCCAGCCGTCAGATTGAGAGTGACCGATGCGCTGCTGCCCATCCAGCCGGAGTATGGGCCAAAGCCCGACGACACCCCCCCTTCACCACGGCAAGTTTCACCGATGTAAATCAGTACCTGGCACCAGGTGTTATAGCTCGCCTGTTCGAAGTTGGCCGTGAAGCTGACCTGATAGCGCCCCGTCATCGGCACGGTGTAGCTCTCCCCGTTCCAGCTCCCGCTGCCCAGGTTCACGCCCACGTTGCCCATGAAGGCGGTCGTGATAGTCATCGGCGGGACGGACTGGGCGGACGTGCTGAACACTTCCAGGTGAGGGGTGTTCGTGTTGCTCGGGGTGTGCGGCTGGGTTTCGATGGTGATCGGGCCATAGACTTCATTGCCGCACTTCCAGCGCAACACGGTGTTGCCAACCGGCAGCGCGGCGCCGTTGGCCATGGCCACGCAGTTGCCCAACGCGTCGGTGGTCGGGCCGAGCGGATCGACTGCTGTGAAGGCGCCCCCATCGATTGAGATTTGAACCCCTGTGCGCGGCTTACCGCCAGTGATGCTCCAATAGGTTGGGTAGCTCGGGCTGGCCGGATGCTTGACTGAGCCGACACGGAACTGAGCCCCCGATGGTAGATACCAGTTTGATGGCGTCATAGACCGGAAGTCCCCGAGGGCCGTCATGACAAATTCGCTGGCGGGATTGTTGGTTTCCACCCAGCCATCGCCGCTAGCCGTAAGCGCGTCGGTGAACAGCGTGTCCGGATGGCTCCAGGAGTTGTACCACTCGCTGTTGATGACCGGCCAGCGCGCACGCAGGGTCACGTTCTCGACGCAGGCACGCAACGCATAAGCAGCCAGCAGCAGGTTGCCCGCCTGCGTCAGGTGCACGCCGTCCGGGCCGCAACCCCCTAGTCGAGTAGCTCGCCACTGGTTGACCCGGAAATAGGTGTTGATGGTGGATAGGCCGGCGATGTAGCTGTCCAGTGCCACCCAGTTGGCCACGTTGTTTCGGGTGGTGGCGCTAACCTGGTCGTCCAGAATCTCGGAGCAGTAGCAGCCGGCCAGGATACCCGACGAGCGCTTCTGCATCATGTACGGGCCCACCCCCTTGTTCTTAAGGCTGCTGCCCGGGTTGGGGAAGTTAACACCGTCGTACATGATCTCGCCGACGTAGACGATGGTGGCGTTCGGCAGCGCGGTGCGCAGCTGCTGAAACACCTGCGCCGCGTCGTTCTGCACCTGCGAGAGCGAGCGCCCCTCGATGTTCAGCACCGCATCGTTTGCGCCCAGTTGAACGAACACCACATCGGGATTCAGGTCAATGGCAGCCTGGAGCATAGTCTTGGTGCCCTGCTCATAAGGCTTAAGCGTCAACGCCTTGTTGAACGTCCACCCGCCGATGGCAAGGTTGTGCATGTCTACCTTGGCGCCCGCCGTGGCCATGCGCTCGGCCCAAAGGGTAGGCCAAGAACTGCCAAACAGTGGCTGCTGGGCAATCATCGAGTCCCCGATCATCACCACTTTGGTGTAGCCGGTGGCCGTGCCACCACCACCGCCACCGCCCTCGCTAGCTACCAGAAAGTAAGCCGATGGGCCTGTAGCGAAGTACACCTTCTCAGTGTCCTTGACCACATAGAAATGATCGGCCAGCAGCGCACCAGTGAGCACTAGCGAATTGAACGCAGCGTCGTTGGTGACGATGATCCGGTTTGCAGCAATGTCGGCGCGCAGGCTGGCGATGACTGCCGACACTGTAGACGGCGTTGAGCCGTTCAGCATGCCCACCATGGAGGCGCCGCTGGTTCCCGCTAGCTGCGTTTTGGTGACGTAGGCGCTCATGTCGCCGCCAGACTGGTTGTAGTTCACCAGCGCCGTACCTGACCCGTTCCATCCTAGGAGCTTGTTTGCTTCGGGTGCGGGGAGGGGCAGGCCACCGCCGCCGCTGGATTGGTCGTAGTTCACCAGAACCTCTCCAGACCCGTCCCAGCCTAGCAGCTTGTTGGCTTCGGGCGCAGGCAGAGGCAAGCTGTAGCCGCCACCACCGCCCTCGCCGTAGCCAAGCGCCTCAGTTGCGACAAACAGGCCCTGGCGTGCCACCAAGTCCATGTTCTTCTCAGTGAAGCGGGAGCCGTTTACGAAGTCAACGAGAGGGGCTTTAGGCGTGTCGCGATAGATGACGAGTGTAGACCCAACAGGCGTAACAGGAAGGCCCGTCAGTGTAGTGTCGTTCAGAAAGTTACTGTCAGTGATCGGAATGTGGATGCGTTCTTTTGTCTCGTCATCCTCTTGGTAAACCTTCACATGGCTTCGGTCAATGTACTTGCCAACGAAGTTGAACTCGTAGGAGGTCGTTGACCCGTCACCAGGGAAACGATTTGCGGCGTATAAGACCATCGTGTTTCCTTTGAAATTAATTATTCTATATATTGACAGGAAGCCAGCCCCGGAGGGCCGGCCTCTAGTCATCACTCAGGACGAAGCAGGTTAATAAGCGGCACCGTCCAGGGTGCATTACTGAACGGCAGTGCTCGTACGATAGCGTGTGGGTTGTCGAGGTTGTTTGCCGCCCTGAGCCAAGTGTCTGCGTATCCCACGACAGGCACAATCCCGCCGAGCGTAGGGCTAGAGCCGACCCGCGTTTGCAGGCCCCACTCTTTCTTGAGGTCATCAGGAACAACCACTGCCGTGAGTGCGTCCATCATGTCCGGTGCCAGGCCCAGTGCCCCGATGTAGTTCATCAGGCCCCGACCCACAGCGAGTGGTTGGAACTGGCGCTCGATGTACTCGTCGGAGTCCGGGCGCCCGATGGCGTTGACGGCAGTGCGTGCGGCGTACATGGCGAACCCCAACGGTGCAGCCGCCATGATGATACCCAGCGCTGCGGGAGCGCCGTGCATACCGCGCAGGCGGCCCCACTGCTTCTCCATCGCGGTGATCGGGAAGCTGCGGAACTGAGTCATCACCTTGCCCAAGTTGCTGTGCTGCCATGCACCCTTCTCACCAATGAAGGTGTCTTGGATAAGCTGGCCTGCTCCCCTGTTCACCGTTGCGATGAAGTCCCCGATCAGGGCAGGGTCAGATGCCTTCGTCATATCCAGAGAAGCGAGGGTGCCGTTCGCGTCCCACTTAGCGATTGCAGGTAGTTCTGCCTTGATGCGCTCCACCATGTCCGGTGTAAAACCCATATCGGCTAGGGCCTTGGACTCCTTGCCTTCCCGGATGTAGCGCAGGGACTTCTTGGTGATCTGCTCGGCAACACCGCGCACTTGCGTGGCTTGGATGATCCGATGCAGGGACACCGTGCCCAGCTTGTGGCCCATGACCCGCACACTCTTGATAAGCGTGCCGCTATCTTGGCGCCCCACCGCAGCGTGGATGCTGCTGGGGTTGTCGTTCTGGGTAATCATCTTGTAGCCCGCGAGGCCGATCTCAGCCCCCGACACTTCGAGCGAACCCAGGATACCGTTCTCAACCTTACCGCCCTTCGCCAGCACCTTGACTTCTTGCATCAGGCGCGGGAAGTCAGACACCATCTTCATAGTGTCCAGCACACCCAGCCCGGCGGCGGTGTTGATAAGCTCGCCCATCTGCATCCAGCCCATGAAGCCCAGGTTGCTGGCAGCGTTCGCCGTCAGCGCACCCTCCATCCATGTCGGCATTTCGTCCCCGAAGGGCCGGCCCAGCATTTCTGCTGCCACCTGATCGAATGCCTCCATGCCCTTGACATGCCCAGCGTCCCCGGCCTTCTGTGCCTTCTCGGCAGCGCGGCGCAGGAGCTTGAGGCCAGCGGAACCCATAACACCGTGTTGGGTCAGGGCCACTTCACCAGACACCCGGCGAGCCTGCCCACGCAGCAACTCAATCGGGTCTGTCTCCATAATGTCCATCAGGCGGAAGGTCTTGCCGTCTGCGTCCGTGTACTCCTTGAGCACATCCAAGTCCAGGCGGGCCTTGGTGTGGCTGGGGCCGCCGCGTGCCATGCGAGAGGCGAACTCCCGCACTTCTGCTTCGGTCATACCAGCTGCCTTCATGGCTTCTTGCACGTAGTCCAGGGCCATCGGGTCATGCACGTTGGCGGGGATTTCGTGCCCGCCGTTGGCGTTAGTGCTGATGTGATCCAGGTACTTGCTAGCCACCCGGTCAGCGAATGCCGCGACGTACGGAATGCACTGCAGGCACAGGATGCCGACCCAGAGCTGTGTCTCGAGGTTGTCGGCGCCACGCTGGGCGACGAGCGTCGCGGCCCCCATCAGCAGGGCGACAAGCAGGCCGATCTCCTCGCGGATCGGGTTGAAGAAGGCGAGTGCCCCGCCGCCGCGCCAGCCCTTGGGGGTGACGACGAACACGCCCTTCTTCTTGACCAGGCCGGCGAACACGCCGCGGGCGATCGCGTGCGCGAGGCCCACCGACAGGATCGAGGCGCCGAGAATGTCCTTCCACGGACAGTCCATGGTGCGGCGGTACAGGATCGGGCCGAGCGCGGCCTTGAAGGCCATGAAACCGAGGATGGGCAGCGCCAGCGCCGTCACCGGCAGGCCGAAGGCCTTCGGGAACAGCAGGATGCCGAGCGTCCACAGCAGGCTGCCGAAGGCGAACACGAGCTGCAGCGCGTCGCCCAGCCAGGCGAACCAGCCGGTGAGGAAGTGGTAGCGCTGGGCCAGGTTGAGCTTGCTGCGGCCGATCATGTGCGGCAGGTGGGCCTTGAGGATCTGCATCGCGCCGAAGGCCCAGCGGAAGCGCTGGCTCTTGATCGCGGCAAAGCCCGACGGTGTCAGGCCGCGGCCGAGGACGTGGTCCACGTAGCGGGTGTCGTAGCCCTTTTCGATCAGGCGCAGGCCGAGCTCGGTGTCCTCGCAGATGCACCATTCGGACCAGCCGCCGACACTTTCCAGCGACTGCCGGCGCACCAGCGTCATGGTGCCGTGCTGGATCAGCGCGTTGCGCTCGTTGCGGTGGTGCATGCCGATGCGGAAGAAGCCGTCGAACTCCCAGTTGCACATGCGCTTGAANNGGCGCCTGCACGACGGCGACGTCGGGCTTGTCGAAGTGCGGGATCAGGCTGGCCAGCCAGTCCGGATCGACGACGTAGTCGGCATCGACGACGCCGACCACTTCGGCGCGCGGGTCGGTGACCTTGAGGCCGTAGTTCAGCGCGCCGGCCTTGAAGCCGGGCCAGTTGGCGAGATGGAAGAAGCGGAAGCGCGGGCCGAGTTCGGCGCAGCGCTTTTCCAGTGGCTTCCACAGCGCCTCGTCGCGGGTGTTGTTGTCGAGGATCAGCACCTCGAAGTTTTGGTAGTTCAGTTTGGCCAGGCTGTCGATGGTGGCGATCACCATCTCGGGCGGCTCGTTGTAACAGGCCAGGTGCACCGAGACGAAGGGCTGCTGGTCCGGGGCGTGCGGCGGCAGCGGCATGAAGCGGCGCTGCCACTGCTTCTTGAACAGCATCTCGCCGAACTCGAAGCCGTGCGACAGCAGCACCGCGGCGGTGAGGATGGTGGCGCCGATCAGCAGGCCGAGGCCGATGAGGTCACGCTGGGTGAGATAGTAGTCGACCGGCACGTTGAGGCCGACGATCAGCGTCGATACGCAGGCCTGGATCAGGCCGGCAAGGAAGACGCGGCCGAAGACGTTCCAGTCGGACAGGAAGAAGGCCACCAGGAACATCGGCAGGAAGGCGAGTGCCGCGGCATTCATGGCCTTCTTCGACCAGTGCGGATCGCGTTCGACGATACCCTCGAGGGCGAACTTCTGTTCGCGGTCGGCGTTGTACATGCCCCAGTAGGGGCCGGCCCAGCCTTCGACATCGACTTTCCAGGGCTGGTCGATCGCTTCCATCAGGAAGTAGTCGATG
>JRYL01007265.1_pt1 | contig 10229 bp, 7 predicted proteins | sample 235391 | NCBI WGS metagenome assembly JRYL01 (sample SAMN03074223, study PRJNA261481) | activated sludge metagenome | biome: Wastewater Treatment Plant; feature: Wastewater; material: Activated sludge; isolation source: activated biomass of a wastewater treatment plant treating wastewater from... ... | reverse complement strand
AGCAAAGCAGCCGAGCGCACCGGCCATGCAGGTGTGGCTGTCGGTGCCGATCACCAGCTGGCCCGGTTCGGCGATGTCCTCGATGACGATGTTGTGGCAGATGCCTTCGCTGCCGACCGTCTTGCCGTCGCGCACCACTTCGCCGTACAGCTTGACGCCCTGGCGCTTGCTGAACGCCTCCTGCACGGTCGCCAGCGACGCCGCCTGCTCCTTCAAGCCCATCTTGACGTGCGCCTCGGGCATGATGCGGTCGAGGAACGTCAGGTGGTCGCGGAACGCGAACACCGACTGCGGGTCGGTGACCTTGGCGTCCTTGCCCAGGCCGAGCTTGAACAGCGCCTCGGCCATCGGCGTCACGTACTCGTGGCTGAAGCGCACGTCGGTGCGCACGAACAGCGCGTCGCCGGGCTGCACGGCCGGTACGCCGAGGCGACCGGTCTTGGCGTCGGCGATCGCGCGCCGCGCGATGATCTTCTCGCACAACGTCATCGGCCGCGGTGCGGTCGTCACCGCCGGGGGCGCGGTCCGGCCGGCCAGACGCGCCTGGTTGTACGCGAACAGCCCACCGTGCCGCACGATCTCGGCGGCGATCGGATCGAGGCCCTTGGTGAACTCCTCGATCGGGATCGCCTCGCCGCGTTCGATGCGCGGCAGCAGCGAGAAGTCGGTCGACGTCAACAGGCCGATGTTCTGGCAGTTCTGGCCGTAGATCTTCTCGATGTTCTTGGCGATCACCAGGCGCACGCCGGCTTCGAGCTCGCTGTACGGCGCGGTCTCGCGCGAACTGCCGCAGCCCTTGCTGACCCCGGACACGATCACCGCGAAACCGCCGTTCTTGATCGCGTCCTGCTTGACGTTGCCGCCGCGCAACCCGACCAGGCAGTAGCGCGCCAGCGTCGCGTCGTAGTAGTAGCAGACCCAACCCGGCGTGAGCTCGTCGGTCGAGATGTTGTCGATCAGCTTCCGCGCCGGGTCGTGGCGGAACGTCTGGTGGTCGTAGAGCTGGGCCTTGAGCTGCTCCTGATCCTCGGTGAGGTAGAGCACGCGGCCGGAGAACGTGACGGTGTCGCTGCGCATCGGGTGGTCTCCTTCAGATGCGTTCGAGGATCATCGCGATGCCCTGGCCGCCGCCGATGCAGGCCGACGCACAGCCGAGCGCCTTGCCGGACTGCTCGAGTTCGCGCACCAGGGTCAGCAGCAGGCGGGTGCCGGTGGCACCCAGCGGGTGGCCCAGCGCGATCGCGCCGCCGTTGACGTTGCACTTCTGGCGGTCGAGGCCGAGTTCCTTCTCGCAGCCCAGGTACTGGGCCGAGAACGCCTCGTTGATCTCGATCAGGTCGAGGTCGGCGACCGTCAACCCGGCCTTCTCGCAGGCCTGGCGGATCGCCGGCACCGGGCCGAGACCCATCACCTCCGGTGGCACCCCGGCGATCCCCCACGAGCGGATCCTCGCCTTCGGCGCGAGGCCGAGCTCCTTGGCGCGCGCCGCCGTCGTGACGACCAGCATCGCCGCGCCGTCGACGATGCCCGACGCGTTGCCGGCGGTCACCGTGCCGTCCTTGCCGAACGCCGGGCGCAGCTTGGCGAGGCCATCGAGGGTCGTCTCCGGCTTGATGTGGTCGTCCTGGTCGACGACGAACTCCTTCTTGCCGGCGACCACCTTGAGCGGCGCGATCTCGGCGGCGAACTTGCCGGCCTTGACCGCAGCAGCCCCCAGCTGGTGGCTGCGCAGCGCGTATTCGTCCTGTTCCTCGCGCGAGATCTCGAGCTTCTTGGCGACGTTCTCGGCGGTCTGCGCCATGAAGTACTTGCAGTACGGGTCGTACAGCGCTGCGAACAGCAGGTCCTCGATCTTCGGCTCCTGGCCGAACCGGAAGCCGTCGCGGGCGCCGCGGATCACGTGCGGCACCTGGCTCATGTTCTCCATGCCGCCGGCCAGGCACAGCCGGCTCTCGCCAAGGCGCAGGCTGTGCGCCGCCGACACCACCGACTGGATGCCCGAACCGCAGATCCGGTTCACGGTCAGGGCTGGCTTGTCGATCGGCACGCCGGCCTTGAGCGCCACGTGGCGACCGCCGTAGATCGCGTCGCTGCTGCTCTGCGAGACGTTGCCGACGAAGGTCTCGTCGACCATCTCCGGAGCCACGCCGCAGCGTTCGAGGGCTGCCTTGGCGGCATGGGCGGCCAGGTCGATGGCCGTGATGTCCTTGAACTTGCCGAAGCCAGGCGTGCCCGAGTACTCGGCCATGGCGGTGCGCGCGCCGCCGACGATCACCAGATCAGAGTGCATCCGCAGAGCATCGAACACCGGGGCTCGCGAGACAAGGGTTCGCTGCCGGCAGAGCCCCAGTCCGCCCCGGTCGTGCTCGCCGCGCCCGCCAAACAGCGGTGTCAAGGCGACTTGCCGACCGTATCATGCCAGCATGTTGCGTTCGCTGCGTACTCTCCTGTTGGCGCTGCTGGCCCTGGTGCCGGTCGGCTGTGGCAACCTCAACTTCTACTCCGACGAGGAATTGGAGCCGCTGAGCCTGCAGGCCTACGAAGAGGCCACCAACGAGCACGGCCAGGTGACCGCCGGGCCGAACTACGAGATGGTGCAGCGGGTGGCCCGCAAGATCGCCGCCGCCGCCGAAGAGGAATTCCGCTGGGAAGCCCGGCTGCTGAAGGCCGACGACGTGCCGAACGCGTTCTGCCTGCCCAACGGCCGGATTGCGATCTACACCGGCATCCTGCCGATCACCAAGAACGAAGCCGGATTGGCCGTGGTCATGGGCCACGAAGTCGCGCACGCGGTGCTGCGGCACGGCGGCAAGCGCATGACCCAGGGTGTGCTGACGCAAGCTGGGCTGGCCGCGGTCCAGGCCGGCATGGAGCTCTCGAAGATGACCGAGGAGACCAAGGGCGGCGTGCTGGCCGCGCTCGGCCTCGGCGCGCAGGTCGGTTTGATCCTGCCCTACAGCCGCGACCACGAGAGCGAGGCCGACGAACTCGGCCTGCGCTACGCGATCCGCGCTGGCTACGACCCCAACGAAGCGCCGCTGCTGTGGGAACGCATGAGCCAGCTCGGCGGCGGTGGCACCCCCGAGTTCCTCAGCACCCACCCGAGCAGCGAGAAGCGCGCCGCGGCGCTGCGCGAGATGATCCCGCGCCTGGTCGCCGAGGGGAAGGGCTGGCGGCCCAAGCCGAAGGCTGCGCCGACCGCTACGCCAGCCAAGCAGTGACCGCGCGGCGACGCCCGGGCCGCGGCCCGGTCAATCGACCATCCAGGCCGGCTTGTAGGCGAGCCCAGGCCCGAGGATGCGCTGCAGCAACTGGCCGTAGTCGAGCCCGGCGTGCGCGGCGGACAGCGCGAAATCCTCGTTGCCGGTCAGGTCGGGGTTGACGTTCGCGTCGATCACACAGAGCCGCCCGGCGTCGTCCATGCGCATGTCGATGCGCGCGTAGCCCGACAACCGCAACGCCCGGTAGGTGCGTCGCGCGATGTCCTGCGCCTTGGCGGCATCGCCGTCCGACAGGTCGCGCGCCGGACCGGAACGGAAGCCGACCCGCTCGGCGTAGTCGACGTCCCACTTGACGCGCGAGGTGGCGATCGCCTCGTTGCGTTCGGGAAGGTTCTCGAACCACATCTCCCAGACCGGCAACACCTCGAGCCGTTCGTTGCCGAGCACGGCGACGGTCAGTTCGCGCCCGCCCAGGAACTGCTCGGCGACGACGTCGTCCTGCAGCGTGCGGTGCACGAACTCGACCCGCTCGCGCAGTTCGGCGTCGTCGCGCACGATCGACGCCTGCGCGATGCCGGCACTGCCGTGCAGGGTCGCCGCCTTGACGATCACCGGGAACTGCATGCGTTTGGGCAGGCGGGCCCGCCGCGTGCGCTGCGGGAACAGCGCGAACGCCGGATGCGGGATGCGGTGCCAGCTGAGGATCTGCTTGCTGAGCGCCTTGTCGCCGGCCAGCACCATGCCGCGCGGGTTGCAGCCGGTGTAGGGCTGCTTGAGCAGCTCGAGGTAGCTGACCACGTGCGCTTCGTAGGCGATGACACCGTGGAAGTCGGTCAGCACGTTGAACACCAGGTGCGGTCGCAAGGCCTCGATGCGGTCGCGGATCGGCCGCAACTCGTCCCCGACGCCGAGCACCTCGACCTCGTGGCCGAGTTCGCGCAGCGTGCGCTGCACGTCGAGCTCCATCTGGTACTCCCAGGTCTCCTTCGCCGACAGCTGCTCGGCGTCCGGTGGCGGCACCAGGACGTCGTGCACCAGCAGCAGGATGCGGAGCTTCTTCATCGCACGCGAACTGGCGGCGGCGACTGGCCGCCCACCGGAGCCCGGCGCCGGTTCAGCGCTTGTCGACGGCGACGTAGGCGCGCTGCTGCGGGCCCATGTAGATCTGCCGCGGACGGGTGATGCGCGCTTCCGGGTCGCGCTGGTACTCGAGCCACTGCGCGATCCAGCCGGGCATGCGACCGATCGCGAAGAACACCGTGAACATCTCGACCGGGATGCCGAGCGCCTTGTAGATGATGCCCGAGTAGAAGTCGACGTTCGGGTACAGCTTGCGGTCGACGAAGTAGCTGTCCTGCAGGGCGATCTGCTCGAGTTCGAGGGCGATGTCGAGCAGCGGATCCTTCTTGCCGAGCTGGCCGAGCACGTCGTAGCAGGCCTGCTTGAGGATCAAGGCGCGCGGGTCGTAGTTCTTGTAGACGCGGTGGCCGAACCCCATCAGCCGCACGCCGCTGTCCTTCTTCTTGGCGAGCTCCATGAACTCGCGGGCGCTGCGCTTGCCGTCGCGGATCGACAGCAACATCTCGATGACCGCCTGGTTGGCGCCACCGTGCAGCGGCCCCCACAGCGCCGAGATCCCCGCCGACACGCTGGCGAACAGGTTGGCACCCGAGCTGCCGACCGTGCGCACCGTGCTGGTCGAACAGTTCTGCTCGTGGTCGGCGTGCAGGATCAGCAAGAGGTCGAGCGCGCGCGCCATCACCGGGTTCGGCTCGTACTGCTCGCACGGCGTCGCGTACATCATGTGCAGGATGTTCGCCGCGTACGACAGGTCGTTGCGCGGGTACATGAACGGCTGCCCGATGCTGTGTTTGTAGCTGTACGCGGCGATCGTCGGCATCTTCGCGAGCAGGCGGATCGCGTCGATCCAGTTCTGCTCGGGCGTGTTCGGCGACGACTTCTGGTAGTAGGTGGACAGCGCACCGACCACGGCCGCGCAGACCGCCATCGGATGGCCGTCCTTGGGCAGGCTGGAGAACATGCGCTTCAAGTCCTCCTGCAACATCGTGTGGTAGGTGATGTCGTGCGTGAACTGCGCCAGTTGCTCGCGACTCGGCAACTCCTGGTGCAGCAACAAGGACATCACCTCGACGAAGTTGCTCTTCTGGGCGAGCTCTTCGATCGGGTATCCCGCGTAGCGCAGCACGCCCAGTTCGCCGTCGAGGAAGGTGATCTTGCTCAAGCACGCGCCGGTGTTGCCGAGCCCTGGGTCGTAGGTGATCGCGCCGGTCTTGGCCCGCAACTGGCGGATGTCGAGCGCCGTTTCACCCGCCGTGCCCACCATCACGGGCAGGTCGATTTCCTGGTTTCCGAAGGTCAGCTTGGCGGTCTTGGGCACGGTGTCCTGGGTCATCGGAACAACGGCGGCGGCAAAGGGGTTGCGAGCGATTTCTGGGGGAGCAGATTAGGCCGGGAGGCAGTTCCAGGCTTGCAAAAAATCGCCACGACGGCCCCGCGGCAGGCCGCCGCCACCCGGGGCTCCTGCTCCGCCACCGCCCGCGGGCGGCGCGGTCGACCGGAGCCAGTTCCGCGGCTCGCGAACAGCTCGGCGAGCGACGCCGCATCCAGGACCCGATCGATCCAGCGCTCGAGATCGGCGGCCGACGCGGCCTCGAGTCGAGCCTGGACCGCTGGCGGCAACTCGCCGAATCGCCGCTCACAGAGCCGCCTCAGGACCATGATCTGCCCCTCGCGCCAGCCCTCGACACGGCCCTCGACGCGGCCCTCGACGCGGCCCTCGACGCGGCCCTGGAGACGGCCTTCCGACCGCCCCTTGGCCAACAGACGTTCTCCAGTGCTCATGATCGTTTTCCTGGCTGACGGTAGCAGCTCCACCACGGCGGCCTGCAAGGTGGCCAACGGGGTGTCGCTCACCAACAGAAGGTACCAGAAGAAGGCCGCCAGGTGCTCGCTGCCGTACTGGCGATCCTCCTGCTCGGTGGCGCGCAGCAGTTCGGCCCAACGACCGAGCGCCGCCAGCGTGGCCGGCCCATCCAGTCCAGGCAAGCTGGCCAGCGCGACCAACATCAATCGGGTCGCTGGCGGCAGCTCACCAGCTTGCGGCATGGAGCTCGAGCAGGCCGCCAGATGGTGACGGAGGACCACCACCTGGGGCTGCAGCCCCGCCCAGGCGGTGGCCAGTCCGGCCCCCGACGAAAGGACCGCCCGTGGCTGCAGCGCAGGCGGTGCCGCACCGTGGCTCAGGACGACCACCGCCACGAAGGTCGGCCGCCATGGCCGTTCGCGGCCGGCGGCATGCAGGAGATGCACGGCGTAGCGCAGCAAGGTGTCGTGCAGGTCGCTGGCCGCCGTACTGCGGTGTTCGAAGACCACCAGCAGGCGCGCCGCGCCATCGGCGAGCTCGGCGGCGAACACCAGGTCGGAGCTGCCGACCCGCAGCCGGATGCCGGCATGCCGCTCGCCGACCCGGTGCAGCGACGACCAGCCGATCGACGCGACCTGGGCTGGACTCAGCACCGTGCGCAACCAGGCCGCGAACTGGCGTTCGTCACCGAGCACCGCCAGAACGTAGGCATCGTGGGGCATCACCGTCGGGGCACCAGTCCAGGGCAACATGCCCCACCTGCCACCAAGTGCCCCGGAATGCGCCGCGGTGGCACGGATTCTGCCGAATCCGCGCCGATGCACCGCGCCCGTCGGTCTAGCGCCGCATGGTCGCGGCGCGATCGACGGCCCGCAGCGTCAGCGCGTACAGCGCCGTCGCGTAGATGCGGCCACCGTTGAGATCCCAGACCCCGATCGGATCCCACGATCCGGCGAAGTTGCCGTCCTGGCGCTGGCGCTCGGGCAGCACCGCCAGAGCCTGCGACCAGACCTGCCACGGTTCGCCACCGAACTGCCACGTCGCCAGCGTCCCCATGTACCAGTAGTACGGATCGATGCGGTCGGGCTGCCACTGCGGCGGGCACGCCTGCAGCAGCGCCGCCGAACGGGCCAGCAGAGGCCGCTTCTCGACCGTCTGGCCCAGCATCTGCCGCGCCGCCAACGCAGCCGCCGTCATCGCCTCGCCGGATTCCGGCGGGAAGCGGGTCGCGTGATCCCCCGGCTGCCGCGACGAACGTTCGCCGGCCTTGGTGTACCCGGCGCGCCCTTGGTCGTCGGTGACCTGGTCGTACCAGACGGCCGCCATCTGCAGGGCAGTCTTGTTGACCTCGAGACCGAAGTGGTCCCCGGAGACCAAGGCGAACGTCGCCCAGGTGGTCACCGAGGTGTCGTTGTCGTTGTCGCGCGGCTGGTAGCGCCACGCGCCATACGGGTTGCGGTGCGCCTGCAGGTAGTCGACGCCGCGCTGCGCCACCGGCGCCAGCAGGCGGTACTGCGAATAGCCGTACAGCTCGCACATCGCATAGGTCGCGACCACGTGGTCGTAGACGAAATCGCTGCTCGACGCCGGACCGAAGCGCCCTTCGGGCCCCTGCTGTTCGCGCAACCAGTTCGCGGCGCGGCGCACCTGCTCGCGGTACGGGCCGCTGCGCATGCTGTTGCCGTCGCCGACGAACGCCAACAACGCCAGTGCGGTGACACCGACGTCGTGCACCGGACTGCCCGGGCCGTCGCAGACCAGCCCGTCGAGGTCGTGCTTCATGAAGCCATCGGCATCCCACCGCCCGTCGGCATCCTGATGGCGCGCAAGCCACTGCAAGGCCGCTTCGACGACGCGCTTGGTGCCGCGCGGCGCGCCACCGCCGGGGCCACCCCGTCCACGCGGTCCGCCGAACGGCGGGCCGGTGAGCCCGAGAGTGACGTTCCAGGCCTCGGTATCGCTCGGCGCCTCCGCATCGCTCGTGAAGTCGCTCGGCGCGTCGCTGACGGCCTCGCTGTCGCTCGGTTGGTCGAGCGTCGGCGAAGGTACGTCGACCTCGGTCGGCACCGGCTCGACGATCGGCTCGGGCGGCTCGATCACCGGCGGCTCGACCACCAGTTCCTCTTCGATCGGCGCCATCGCCACGGCCTGCCGCGCCGTCTCCGGTGGCGGAGCCGGGAACAGTGCCCAGACCGCCAGCAGGATGCACGCGTGCGCGAACATCGACAAGGCGAACCACGGCGCGCGCCGCAACTGTTCGGCCATCAACTCGTGGAACGACTCCGACTCGGGACGGACCGGTAGCGCAAGAGCAGGCATGAGAGGGCTCCTTCGAGGGCCGCTGGGACTGCGGCGCGTCTCTGCCACCTCCAACGGGGCTGCCCCGGCGGCGGATCAGTGGGATTTCTGAGGCGGTTGTGAACCGGAGCAACGTGCAGGGCTGCTTGGCCTGGCGTGCGGCTCCGGTTGACCACTACCCCTCGAGGCTCGAACCAGGCACACTCTCGGGCATGAGCGTGGAATTGCTGCGCAGGATCACTCTCGAGCCCGGCAAATGCGGCGGCAAGCCATGCGTGCGCGGNNGCACCTGACCGGTCATGCCGTGGTACGGGCAAGCTGACAACTGCTTCGCCGGGCAACCCCGTGACAGCCTCTCACGCGGCTGAACCGGCTCGCCTCGCGGAGCGATTCCGCACTGGAATCCCGCTCCTCTCACCCTACTCCTTCACCGCCTCCAACCGCTTCCGCGCGCGCTGTTCGAGCGGCCCGACGTGCTGCGTCAGCAACGCGTCGTTGGCGGGCAGCTTCAGCTCGACCTTCGCGTCGACGAGCTTGCGCAGCGCCTCGAGCGCGGCCTTCTTCTCCTCCGCCCCTTCGGCCGCATCGACCGCGGCGAGCGCCTTGCCCAGTTCCCAGACCCGCTGATTGACCATGGCGAAGTCGCGCATCGCGTCGACGAACTGCAACTCGCCGTCCGGCCCGTCGTCGACCTTCGGATCGAACGGGATCACGTGCCGCAGCTCGTAACCCTTGCCCTTGGCCTTGGGCACGACGACGAACAGGCTCAGGCGATCTTCCTCGAGCACCGCGCCATTGCCGGTGCGCGACTGCCGCTGCTCCTTGCCGTCGGGCAGGCGCGCCAGCTGCAACTCGAACGCCACCGCGAGCTTCGCCGACTTGCCGTGCAAGGCGGCCCGCGGCGCGAGCGTCGCCGTCACCGGCACCACGAAGTACTGCGTGCCACTCACCTGACTGACTGCCCCAGCGCCGCCGAGCTGCCCATCGGCGAGCCGTTCGCGCTTGCCTTCCTTCCACTTCTCGAGCCGACCGACGACGACCACCGTTCCGGCGTGGTCGAGGTCCTTGCTCCAGTCGAGGTAGCGCGTCGTCGGCGACCCCTGGATGGTCGGGATCTGGGCGTGCGAGAGGCCCGGCAGGAGTGCCGAGGCGAACAGGAGCAGCGAGAGGCGTAGCATCGTGGGGAGGAGGGGTCGGGGGGTGGACGAACCTCCTGCTACGGCCAGGAACGCGGTGAACTCCCGGATCCAAGCTCCGTCACAACCATGGTGCAGGCAACGAGTTCGCGCAGGCAACTACATGCGCAATTCGATGCCGTTGCTGCAGGCGACCCCGGCGGCGGCCTGCGGATCGAGCACGAAGGCCTGACCAGCGACCTGATGACCCCAGCCCAGCGGCGCAACCGGCACCATGTGCACTGCAGCCCCCGGCGTGGCACTCGCCGCGTCCCCGAGCTGCATCAGCACGCAGACGCCCGGATCGATCGTCAGCAGCCCAGCCGCGAACGGCACCGGCAGTCTGGCGAAACCGAACGCCAGCACCGCAGGCGCCCCGTGCAACCCATCGCGCACCGCGAAGCCCAGCGGCGCACCGGCCAACCCGAGCCGATCGAGTCCGAGCCGTGGCACCAGGCTGCCGGTTCCGGAGGAAGCGCCACCGAGCGTCTGCCCACCGGCCAGACAGTCCACCTGCGGAGCACCGAAGAGCGCTCCACCGGGCCACTGCTGACGCCAGACCCCCAGCAAGGCCGATCGCGACCGCACGAGCGCCGGCATCGCCCCATGCCACGCCGAGGTCATGGCACCAAAGTCCCGCCAGGTCCTGCC
>JRYL01003448.1_pt1 | contig 10257 bp, 7 predicted proteins | sample 235391 | NCBI WGS metagenome assembly JRYL01 (sample SAMN03074223, study PRJNA261481) | activated sludge metagenome | biome: Wastewater Treatment Plant; feature: Wastewater; material: Activated sludge; isolation source: activated biomass of a wastewater treatment plant treating wastewater from... ... | reverse complement strand
GGCGATGGTGGCGTCGTCCAGGTTCTTCTTCCAGTTGAAGCTGGGCGAGCAGTTGTACGCCAGCAGCTTGCCCGGGTGCTTCGCCAGCACGGCCTGGGCGAATTCGCGGGCGAAGCCCAGGTCGGGCGTGCCGGTTTCGCACCACACCAGGTCGGCGTAGGGGGCGTAGGCCACGCCGCGGCTGATGGCCTGCTCCAGGCCGTTCTTCACGCGGTAGAAGCCCTCTTGCGTGCGCTCGCCCGTCAGGAACGGCTTGTCGTTGGCGTCGTGATCAGAGGTGATCAGGTTGGCGGCCTCGGCGTCGGTGCGGGCCAGGATGATGGTGGGCACGCCCATCACGTCGGCGGCAAAGCGCGCGGCGATCAGCTTCTCGCAAGCCTCTTGCGTGGGCACCAGCACCTTGCCACCCATGTGGCCGCACTTCTTCACGGCNNCACGCCGGCGGCACCGGCGGCCACCATGTTCTTCATCAGTTCGAAGGCGTTCAGCACGCCGCCGAAGCCGGCTTCGGCATCCGCCACGATGGGCAGGAAGTAGTCGATAAAGTCCTTGTCGCCAGGGCCGACGCCGCGGCCCCACTGGATTTCATCGGCGCGCTTGAAGGTGTTGTTGATGCGGCGCACCATGGTCGGCACCGAGTCGTAGGCGTACAGCGACTGGTCGGGGTACATGGTCTCGGAGGTGTTGCCGTCGGCGGCCACCTGCCAGCCCGACAGGTACACGGCCTCCAGGCCCGCCTTGGCCTGCTGCATGGCCTGGCCAGCGGTGATGGCGCCGAAGGCGTTGACGTAGCCCTTCTTGGCTTCGCCGTTGACCAGGCCCCACAGCTTCTCGGCGCCGCGCTTGGCCAGCGTGTACTCGATCGGCAGGCTGCCGCGCAGGCGCACCACGTCGGCGGCGCTGTAGCCGCGCTTGATGCCCTTCCAGCGGGGGTTGGTGGCCCAGTCTTTTTCCAGGGCGGCGATCTGCTGTTCGCGGCTGAGTTGCTCGTTGGTGTTCGGCATTGAAAAGCTCCAGTAGAGAAGGTTGAGGTGAACTCGGTCGGTGGCAGCCTTTGGGCTTCACCGGTGACGCAATCATAACTCTTATATAAGACTTAGCAAGATTCTTATGTCTTATAGAAGACAAATTTTTCTTCATTGAAAATCAATGGCTTAAGGCATTCATTTCGCAATGCAGAAATTTATCTTTCGTATTGAGAAAAAATGTGGCGCTGCAACATCCGGACATCTCACGATGCAGATTGACAATTTCTTGATATGAAAAATTGCGCGGCGCCTCGATCAAGACCTTCCACCACCAGCGCCGCGCTGCCGCGAGGCCCGTGGGCGCAGCCGATTGCGGCATGATGCGATGCTGATCGCCCAGGGTGCAATGCTTCGTATTTGCTTGATGGGCAACCAGTCTCCGACAGCGTTGTGGGAGCGGGCTTGCCCGCGATCAAGCGCTGGTTGCGACGAGGCGCCTNNCCCGCTCCCACACAGCGAATGCGGTCCGCGCGGCATCTGCAACTTCTGGATGATCGATCAGAAAATGATAGCTGCTTGCGCCCATTGAAAGCCGGTTTCCACTTCAAATCGATCTGAAACGACGGATCAACAGGCGCAAGAAGCTATCATTATTGAACCTCCCTGAGCACCTCATGCCACCGCCCTTCACCCCCAGCCGGCCGCTGGCCTACGCCTGCCTGGCGCTGTCGATGGCGCTGGTGGGCAGCTACGTGGCGCTGTCCAAGCCGCTGGCGGCGATCTTTCCGGTGCTGCTGCTGGCCTGGCTGCGCTTCGGCATCGGGGGCGTGGCCATGCTGCACTGGCTGAAGAAGCCGCCCGACGAGCCGCCGCTGACGCCGCGCACCCGCCGCCTGCTGTTTCTCGAATCCTTCCTCGGCAACTTCCTGTTCACGCTGTGCATGATCACCGGCGTGAAGCTCACCACCGCGGTGTCGGCCGGCGTCATCCTGGCCGCCATTCCGGCGGCGGTGGCGGTGCTCAGCTGGCTGTTCCTGCGCGAGCGCGTGGCGGCGCGCGTGTGGGCCGGCGTGGCCTGCGCGGTGCTCGGCATCGCGCTCGTGGCGCTATCGAAGCAGGAGCTGCCGGCGCCCTTCCCGTCCGCGCTCGCGCCCTCTGGCGCTGCCCATCTGGCCTGGCTGGGCAACCTGCTGCTAATCGGCGCGGTGCTGTGCGAGGCCAGCTATGCCGTCATCGGCAAGTCGCTCACGGCCAGCCTGTCGCCGCGCCGCATCAGCGCGCTGATCAACGGCTGGGGCTTCGTGCTGAGCACGCCCTTCGGCCTGTGGCTGGCCTGGCGCTTCGACTTCGGCGCCGTACCGGCGTCGATGTGGGTGCTGCTGGTGTTCTACGCACTGGCCGCCTGCATGTGGACGGTGTGGCTGTGGATGACCGGGCTGAAAAGCGTGCCCGCCGCGCAGGCGGGCGTGTTCACCGTGCTGCTGCCCATCAGCGCCGCCGCCGTGGGCGTTGTGGCGCTGGGAGAGCGCCTGAGCACGCTGCAGCTGCTGGCCTATGGCGTGGCGCTGACCGGCGTGCTGCTGGCCACGCTGCCGTCGCGCGCGGCGTGGCGCGTGGGCCGGCGCTGATTGCTATCAACTGCATAGCTTCTCGCGCTTTTCCCGCAAGGCCTGCAAGCAAGAAGCACTGATGACCCCGGCGGCCGCCCGATCACGTCATCCACCATGCACCGGCCGCGCCCCGCGCCGCCGGCGGTCAGCCGCCTGCCGCAGCGGCGCGCCAGCCCTCGCCCAAAGCGCCGCTCCGCGCTGAAAAAAAAGCAACATCACAGAGGGAAAAAGCGCGTTTCCCCCTTGGAAGCGTGCTACTTATCCAGTAGCATCCCGTTCAGCCGGCGGATGCGCATGCACAGGCTGGCCAGATAACACGACTTTTCCAACAAAGAGGATCAGCAACCATGGCAACTGCAAAGAAAGCTCCGGCGAAGAAAGCCGCCCCGGCCAAGAAGGCTGCACCGGCCAAGAAGGCCGCCGCCCCGGCCAAGAAGCGCACCCCCAGCGCCGCCTTCATGAAGGCCATGACGCCCAGCGCCGAGCTGGCCGCCGTGATCGGCGCCAAGCCGGTGCCGCGCACCGAGGTGACCAAGAAGGTGTGGGAATACATCAAGGCCAACAAGCTGCAGGACAGCGTGAACAAGCGCAACATCAACGCCGACGCCAAGCTGAAGCCCATCTTCGGCAAGGCCCAGGTGACGATGTTCGAGATGACCAAGCTCATCAACAACCACCTGTCCTGATCCAGCCGAACCGCGCAGGCAGCAAAAAACCGGCTTTCTCAGCCGGTTTTTTTATTGGTCAAATCAGCCTGTACCGCCCGCCGGTATTGCGCGAGCAGCTATTTTTTCAGAAGCAAACTCACTTCGCGCCAGCCTTGTTCTCGATCGCGTCCAGCGTGGTGCGCGTGGTGATCACCTGCTCGCTCAGCACCACCTCGATCAACGTGCCCTGCCGGCGCGCCAGCGCCTCGCGCAGCGCCGGCTCGAACTGTTCGGTGCGCTCCACGCGCACGCCGGCGTAGCCGTAGCTCTCGGCCAGCTGCACGAAGTCGGGGTTCACCAGCTCGGTGCCGGCGCGGCGGTGCGGGTAGTCGCGCGCCTGGTGCATGCGGATGGTGCCGTACACGCCGTTGTTCAGCACCACGACGATGGTGCGGGCGCCGTACTGGTGGGCCGTGGCCAGCTCCTGTCCGTTCATCAGAAAGTCGCCGTCGCCGGCGATGGTGACCACCGTGCGCCCGGTGGTGATGGCGCAGGCGATGCCCGCCGGCACGCCGTAGCCCATGGCGCCGTTGGTGGGCGCCAGTTGCGTCTTGTGGCCCTTGGCGATGCCGTGGTAGTGAAAGTAGCGGTGCGCCCAGCTGGCAAAGTTGCCGGCGCCGTTGGTGAGGGCGGCGTCCTCGGGCAGCAGCTTTTGCAGCGTGCAGATGATGGCGTGCATGTCCACCGGGCCGGGCAGCGGCTGCGGCTGCATGTTGGCGACGTGGTCGACATGCACGGCTTGGGTCCAGTCGCGCCAGGGCTGCTCGTCTGGCGCTTGCAGCGCCGCCAGCGCGGCGGCGGTGGCCGGCAGGCTGGCGCACAGGGCCAGGTCGGGCTGGTACACGCGGCCCAGCTCCTCGGCGCTGGTGTGCACGTGGATCAGCTGCTGCGTCGGCCGCGGCACGCACAGCAGGCGATAGCCGCTGGTGGTCATCTCGCCCAGGCGCGGGCCGATGGCGAGGATCAGGTCGGCATCGGTGATGCGCTGGCCCAGCCTGGGGTTGATGGCGATGCCCACGTCGCCGGCGTACAGCGGGTGGTGGTTGTCGAAGGTGTCCTGAAAGCGCATGGCGTTGCCCACCGGCAGGTGCCAGGCTTCGGCAAACGCCTGCAAGTCGCGCGCGGCCTCGGGCGTCCAGCCGCCACCGCCCACGATGACCATCGGCTGCTTCGCTTTCAGCAGCAGCTCGCGCAGGCGCTGCATGGATTCGGGCGCGGGCTGGTAGGCGGGCGGCTGCCAGCGCGGCATGGGCTTCAGGGTGTCGGGCACGGGCTGGGTCAGCATGTCCTCGGGCAGCACCAGCACCACCGGGCCGGGGCGGCCGTTCAGCGCGGTGGCAAAGGCGCGCGCCACGTATTCGGGCAGGCGCTCGGCGCTGTCGATGCGCTCGACGCGCTTGGCCATGCCGAAGGCGCCGAAGAAGGCGCTGTAACCCACCTCTTGAAACGCCTCGCGGTCGCGCTGGTCGCTGGCCACATCGCCGACGAACAGCACCATAGGCGTCGAATCCTGGCTGGCCGTGTGCACGCCGATGCTGGCATTCGTCGCCCCTGGCCCTCGCGTGACAAAGCACACGCCCGGCCGCCGCGTGAGCTTGCCGTGCGCCTCGGCCATGAAGGCGGCACCGCCCTCCTGCCGGCAAATGACGAAGTCGATCGCGTCGCGGTGCTGGTGAAAGCCGTCCAGCACCGCCAGATAGCTTTCGCCCGGCACGCCGAACGCGTGGGTGACGCCCTGGGCCAGAAGGCATTCGACGAGAAGGTGGCCTGCGATGCGAGTCATGCGCTGATTCTTTCAAAAAAACCGATGGCCGCGGAGCAGGCCGTGCCAGCGAACGTCGCGCTCGGACCTGCGCCGAGCGCTGGCGTTGTCCCCCTTCCCGCAGAGAGAAGGGGGAAGCGCCCTCAGGCGCTCAGGGGGTTGTACCCGAATTCGTGCGCTTGCCCACCCCCAGAGCCGCCACCACCGACAGCGCCAGGAACACCGCCGCCAGCAGCAGCGTGGCCGTGTACAGGGCGCGGTCCATGAAGAAGCCGTAGATCAGCGGCGCGATGGCAAAGCCCGTGTCCAGGCCCGAATAGACGGTGCCGTACACGCGCCCGGTGGCGCCCTTGGGCGTGGCCTTCTTGATCATCATGTCGCGGCTCGGCCCGCCGATGCCGACGGCGAAACCGGTGGCTGCCAGCATCGCCATCGAGCCGAAACCGCCCAGCCAGCCGGTAGCCGCCACCACGATCAGCACCGCGCCCGCGCCCATCGACCCCGCCACCACGCGGTCGGTGGCGGCCGGCATGCGCGCCGCCACGAAGCCGCCCACGAACATGCCCAGCGCGCCCGCCAGCATGTAGGCCGTGATCATCGTCGTGGCCGATTCGAAGCTGACCCCGTGCATCGCCTGCATGATGGGCGAGGCGAAGTTCTGCACCACCGCCAGCGTCATGGTCGACAGCAGGAAGAACGCAAAGCACCACCACACCACCGGCAGCCGCAGAAAGGCCACGTCGCTGCCCCTGGGCGCGTCGGCCGCGCGGCGCACCACCTCGGTCTTCAGGTGCGCGCGCTTGGACACCAGCACCGCCAGGATGCACGCGTACATCAGTGCCGCCGCCAGATAGCCCGAGCGCCAGCCCTGCCAGGCGGTGAAGAACAGCAGAAACACCGGCGTCAGCGCCCAGCCCAGGTTGCCCGACAGGCCGTGCGCGCTGAAGGCGTAGCCCAGCCGGTGAGTCGACACGCGCTGGTTGAGAATCGAGAAATCCACCGGGTGAAACGGCGCGTTGCCCAGCCCGGCGAACATGGCCACCAGCATCAGGCCCCAGTAACCCTGCGCGAAGTAGCCCGCCAGACAGGCGCAGATGAAGCTGACGAACGACGCGAACAGCACCGGCCGCGCCCCCACCCTGTCGACCAGAAACCCCGCCGACGCCTGCCCCGTGCCCGAGATGACGAAGAACACCGTCATCAGAAAGCCGAGCTGCGAGAACGACAGCCCGAACTCCTGCGCGAACACCGGAAACAGCGGCGGCAGCAGCAGATGGGCAAAGTGCGAACTGGCGTGAGCCAGGCCCACCAGCCCGATCACCGCCGCGTCGTCGCGCAACGGAACGGGGGCAGGCATCTGGCCGGAAGCGGCGGCGGTGGTCGACATGGGGAGCGATGGTACGCGCTGGATCGGCAGGACGCCGTCACGGGGTCATGGCCGGGCGTGGATGGCGTGATGCGAGGATCAGGCCTCATTTCATCTCGACCCGCAGGTCGTCGATGAAGTAACGGGCCACCGTCAGGTCACCGCGCGCGGAGCGATAAACCAGCTTCCAGCCAATGGTCGAACGGCCGCTGACGTCGAACGCCAGCTGCGCTTGCCGCCATCCTTTGACTTCAGACAGATGCTGGCCGCAGAACGCCATGCGGTGCTGCCATTTGCCTCCATCGAAGCGATAGAACACGCTCAGATCCGTGTCGCAGTTGAACTGTTCACGCGGTTGATGATTGGATGTGGACAGCCTGAAGAAGCTCAGCGTTGCCGTCTGCCTGCCCTGGACTGCAAAGTCTTCCAGCCGGCGAAACGATGCGCTCAGGATCGCTTCACGCGGGCGCGGACTCCACCACGGCATACCGAGCCCGCGCTGGGGAGCGAGCCCGACAAACTCCACCGCACGCTGGCCGGAGCGGCTGCAGCCGGTGACACCGGCCACCCTGGTGTGCGCCGCCCCGGACGACCACAGCGGTGTGCCTTGTTCAAAGGACGTGTCCAGCAACAGGCCGTCACGCGCCGGTGGCTGATCCACGGCACTGAACGAGCGGGCGTCAGCCGGCCCTGCATGCGAACACAGCTCCGCCAGCCGGGCCTCGAGCTGCCCGGCACTCGCCTTCTGCACCCGCGTGTCGTCGACATCCAGCATGCCCACCACGCCGGCCACCATCGCGGCACAGCCATACAGCAACGCCGCCCACTCGAACGACGGTGTGCTGTATCTGGCGCACAACGTGCGCAGCCGGTCCAGCAGCCGCGACCGGCCACGCACGAAAACGGCGAGCGTCAGGAGCACACCCAGATAGATCAGGCCGCCATGCCAAACCAGCGCGGGTCGCACGCCCCCGACGCCCATGAACACCACCACCAGCGCGGCGACAACCGGCGCAAGGAGCGCGGCGTCTACCCACGGGGTTCTTCGGGTTGACCCGTCGACGGACATCTCGTGGATCTCGTGCACGGAATCGCTTCAAGCCCAAGCGTTCATATTGTCGCCGCGCAGCCGTGATGCCGCAGCGAAAACACGGTCACAGCAGCTTGCGGATCCACCCCATCATCCGATCGAAGCGCGCGCCGTAGGGCGGGTACAGCAGTTGCCCGGCCGCCCAGCGCGATTGCACGAACACCGCTTTCTGGTGCGTGAAGCGCAGAAAACCCGTCTCGCCGTGGTACGCGCCCAGGCCGCTGTCGCCCACGCCGCCGAAGGGCAGGCGCTCGTGCGTGATGTGCATCAGGGTGTCGTTCACGGTCACGCCGCCGCTCACCGTGCCGCGCAGCACCGCATCGCGCGCGGCGCTGTCGGTGCCGAACCAGTACAGCGCCAGCGGGCGCGGCGCGGCGTTGATGTGGGCGATGGCCTGCGGCGCGTCGTCGCACGGCAGCACGGGCAGGATGGGGCCGAAGATTTCTTCCCGCAGCAGGCGCATGGCCGGGGTGGCGCCGAAGACCAGGGAGGGCCGCAGCTGGCGCGTGGCGGCGCCCTCGCCTTCTCCGTCTGGCGGGCCGACATCCTCGACTTGCGCGCCGCCGGCACGCGCCTCGTCCAGCAGATCCTGCAGCCGCGCTTGGTGGCGCTCGGTGATGATGGCGGCGTAGTCGGGGTTGCCCTGCAGTTGCGGAAACAGCCGCGCCGCGGCGGCGCGATAAGCCTGCGTGAAGGCGGCTTCGCGCCCGCGCGGCAGCAGCACGTAGTCGGGCGCGATGCAGGTCTGGCCGCCGTTGAGCAGCTTGCCGTGGGCGATCTTCAGCGCTGCGCCTTCAAAATCAGTACACGACGCATCGACGATGCAGGGCGACTTGCCGCCCAGTTCCAGCGTGGTCGGCGTCAGGTTGCGCGCCGCGGCCTCGGCCACCTTGCGGCCGACGGCGGTGGAGCCGGTGAAGAACAGGTGGTCGAACGGCAGCGCTGCGAACTCGGCCGCCACGTCCGCCCCGCCCTGCACCACGGTGAACTCGTCGGGCGCGAAGTGCCTGGCCACCAGCTCGGCCAGCAGCGCCGACGTGCGCGGCGTGATCTCGCTGGGTTTCAGCATCACCCGGTTGCCCGCCGCCAGCGCCGTGGCCGCGGGGCCCAGGGTGAGCTGCAGCGGGTAGTTCCACGGCCCGATGACGCCCACCACGCCCAGCGGCTGGCGCTGGATGTGGCCGCGCCCCGGCATCAGATAAAGCGGCGTGCGCACGCGCTGCGGCCGCGACCAGCGCGCCAGGTGGCGCCGCAAATCGCCCAGCATGGCGCGCAGCACGAACAGGTCAGCGATCTCGGTCAGGCGCCCGCCGCGGATCCCGAAGTCGGCCTGCACGGCATTCGTCAGCGCGGTGGTGTGCTCATCCAGCAGCCGCACCACGCGGGCAAGCCGGTCGTGACGCTCGGCCAGCGATGGCGGCGTGGCGTGGCGCGAGCGCTGATGCTGCGCGTCGAACAGGGTTTGAGGATTCAATGTGTCTGGCTCCGGTGGGCAAGGCATGCCGCTGGCGCCAGTGTGCCAAAAGCTGCTGGTGGCACGCCTCGGCAGAGCCACCCGCAGCACCAGGGAATCATCGATATAAGGGAGTATGCGTTGCCGGCGCTTGTCCATCAAGCGCTAGCGTCCTGTATGTCAGGGAGTATGTACCCGCCTGCCCTGCTCGTTCCGTGTCATCCCTTTTCTACTTCAGAACGTCAACCGTCGTCATCCCGGCGAAAGCCGGGATCCATGCTCTCCGCACGTGCGTTGTCTGGATTCCGGCTTTCGCCGGAATGACGAAATCAAGGTCGTTTCGATCTGAAAGTGGAATCAGCCCGCCACCGCCTCCGGCCCGGCGTTGAACTGGAACACCCCCGGGTCCTTGATCGGATCGACGCTGACGTTGATGGTCGACTTGGGCGGGAACTGGCCTTCCAGCAGCGCCTTCGACAGCGGGTTCTCGATGCGCTGCTGGATCGCCCGCTTGAGCGGCCGCGCGCCGAACACCGGGTCGAAGCCGACCTTGGCCAGTTCGTCGATGGCCTGGTCGCTCACGTTCAGGTGCAGGTCCATCTTGGCCAGGCGCTCGGTCAGCACCTTGAGCTGGATCTTGGCGATGGCGCCGATCTGGCTCGCGTCGAGGCCGTGGAAGACCACGATCTCGTCGATGCGGTTCAGGAACTCGGGGCGGAAGTGGTTCTTCAGCTCGCCGAACACCGCGTCCTTGATGTCGTCATACGGCTGCCCCGCCATGCTCTGGATCATGGGCGAGCCGATGTTGCTGGTCATGATGATGACGGTGTTCTTGAAGTCCACCGTGCGGCCCTGGCCGTCGGTCAGGCGGCCGTCGTCCAGCACCTGCAGCAGCACGTTGAACACGTCCGGGTGGGCCTTCTCGATCTCGTCGAACAGGATCACGCTGTAGGGCTTGCGGCGCACGGCTTCGGTCAGGTAGCCGCCTTCGTCGTAACCCACGTAGCCGGGCGGCGCGCCAATCAGGCGGGCCACGCTGTGCTTCTCCATGAACTCGCTCATGTCGATGCGAATCAGGTGCTCTTCGCTGTCGAACAAGAAGCCCGCCAACGCCTTGGTCAGCTCCGTCTTGCCGACGCCGGTGGGGCCGAGGAACAGGAAGCTGCCCAGCGGCCGGTTCGGGTCGCTCAGGCCCGAGCGCGAGCGGCGGATGGCGTTGGACACGGCCGAAATGGCTTCTTCCTGCCCCACCACGCGCTGGTGCAGCGCGTCTTCCATGCGCAGCAGCTTGTCGCGCTCGC
>JRYL01013559.1_pt1 | contig 10293 bp, 21 predicted proteins | sample 235391 | NCBI WGS metagenome assembly JRYL01 (sample SAMN03074223, study PRJNA261481) | activated sludge metagenome | biome: Wastewater Treatment Plant; feature: Wastewater; material: Activated sludge; isolation source: activated biomass of a wastewater treatment plant treating wastewater from... ... | reverse complement strand
AGGATCAGTAGTACCAGAATCCAGATCACCAGCCAAAAGCCGAACGCCAAGGCCTTGCCGATGGCATCAGCCTTGCCCTGGCGTTCGTCATGATCTGCCAGAAACACCATCACTGCCAGCACCAGCACCCCTGCCCAAAACACCCACGTCATAGCACCCCCCTTGGGCGCGGGTGCTATGACTTAAGAGCCGTAGCCAACCAGACACCCCCAACATACACGCGAACACCTGTTCTTTGCAGCATAGCATGGTGTTAACGCTGGGGGATACGACGCGGATCGCAGTGCAGCAAATTTGCAGCGTGCCGCTTGCTTCCCAAACGAAAGCGGTAGTACGTATGCACTACCGCCAGCCTGCCTTGCATTATCTTTTCTGCTTGGGAAGCAGACACTCTACCAACTGAGTTACTCCCGCATGTACCCATCACTACGCCACTTCTCCGCATGGCTGTAGCGATTTCGTCCTGCAACTATGCTAACAATACCACACGCATTATGCCGCCTGCTATTGCCTTTCTTCGCCCCGTGCCATCGTTCATTGCAGCAAATTTACAGCAAATTTTCTGCAAGAGATTCCAGTGCTGCAACTGCTTCTCGTTGCATGTCCGCATCTGCATGTTGATAAATGCGACGCAACATCTCCGAGCTGGTATGCCCCATCCGCTGCTGGGCAATTCGTTCGGGCACCCGTGCTCGCAACATCCGCGTTGCTGCAAGGTGGCGTAATCCGTGTACGTGAACCCGTGGTACATCCGCTGCAACGCACAGCCGATTCAACGCTCGTGCCAGCATCGTAGGTTGAAGTGGTGTGCCATTACGCGAGGCGAACACGAGTAGGCTATTCATGTTCCTCTTGCGATGATCCTTCAAGCGCGTGGACAGATCGGCAGAGATCAGGATCACGCGCCTGCTCCCGTCCGTCTTCGTCATCTCGCGCAGCATCAGTCCCCCTGAATCCCTGTCTCTCACCACGGTGCTGCTTATCTTTAGCTCACAGGCTTCCAGGTCTACATCTTGCCAGCGCAGCCCCAACACCTCACTCCGTCGCATCCCCGTCTCGATCATCAACCGCAACAACACACCGAATCGCCATGTATCCGCTGCCACCAGAAATCGCGCCAGCTCGTCCTCCGTCCATACCACCACATCGGCAGGGCGGTCTCGCGGGAGTGTTATACCTACACAAGGGTTGGCCGCCAACAGGTGTAACTTCACTGCGTGTGTGCATGCAGCTGATAGCCGTTGTATCACCAGATGAATCGTGCGTGTTCCGTGCGTGTCTTTCCAGTTGTTGACTGCTTGCTGAATCAATGCTGGCGTCAGTGCCTGGATCGGCAGCATCCCCAAAGAGGGGTCGATGTGGTTACGCACCGTGTCACGGTATCCGTGCCATGTGTTCTCCCGTACATGTCCACGTTTGCTCTCCAACCAGGTGTTCATCATCTCCGCTACGGTCAAGGAGCTGCGTTTCACCAGCGTGCTACTGTTGATCGCTCCCTGCGCCTCTCGCTCCGCCTGCTGTGCCTCTCGCTTCGTCGGGAATGTGCCAATGGTGTAACGCTTCTTCGTTCCGGTCAGCGCGTCGTAGCGAGCAACTACAACCTGCCAGCCCACGCGCCCGTGCTTGCCGGGTCGTTTAGTGATTGCCATAGGTGCACCAATGCCTCCGGTACTTCACATGCAGCTGCCACCAGTGAGACCTCACGCTCCTCTGCGACAATCCCCCAGGGAATCAGGAGCATGCTTGCCACCTCCCACGCCTCTCGCTCGTGTTTCCCATTAATACCCAATGCGACGCTTGAGAATGTCCCAACGTGCTCGCACAACGCATGTCCGATCTCGTGCGCCAGTGTTAGCCGCGCCTGTCTCTCGTGCAAATCGCGATCCAGCACCACCCGTGCCTTGCTTTGCGGGGTTGCTGGCCATCCAGCTCGTGGCGGGAGGATCATCCCATTCATTCCATACGATTGGATATTCTCCCATCGCACCAGAAATATGTCCTCCAACGGAGACAGATCCACCGGAACCGCACGATGCAGGTTGTACTCCTCAATCAGATGCTGTACCCGTCGCTTCGTGATTGCCATCATCGCGGCTTCCTGTTTTGATATTCGTCGTCCGGTAGCGCCATGAATACCTCCAGCATTTCACGCACCGCCTGAAGTTTCCCTGGGCTCATGTTCCGCAACATCTGGAACGATGCCGCCAGCGCCTCCAGCCTCTCTCCTTCCGACTTGTCTTTCACCGACTCCTTCCCCATCTCGCCACTTGTCAATGTCTCCGGAGTCACATTCAGGGCATCCGCCAGCAGGGCAAGTGTGGAAATGCGTGGTTCATATCGGTTGGTTTCCACACTCTTAATGGTAGAAATGCTCACTCCCGACACCTCGGCTAGCTTGGTCTACGTCATGGCTTGTTGCTTGCGTAGCTCAATAACTCGATCTCCAATTGTCACCATGCTATACCCCACTTACCTGTCTACTGCACAACCTGTATCCATTTTACCCGCTTTGTTATCCCATTAGGGGTTGACATTGGTATCACTAAGGATTAGTATCGTACCTAGTTGATACCTTTACGCACCTTAACAATTGAACGACGCGCTGCAAGGCGTAAGAAACTGACCATTTGGTTTGAGAACCGGCTCGCTCCCGGACTGCCTGCCACCTGGTCGTGTTTGTCGCTAACAGAAGAGACACGGGGAAGGTTCAGTCCCCCGTGTCTCAGCATGTGGATATGGGTCTGCCAATCCACGGAAAGGATACAGGAATGAATATCCAGGATGAAATAGAACAGTCCGGGGCTGCACGCTATGCAGCGCCCGCCACCCTCCCTGAGGAACTGCGAGATCGCTCTCGCATTTGCGACATGGAGGTTGGCGATATACGCCAGTGCGAAGCAAGGGCGATGGTCGTGAACCAACAAGCGCAGTGCTTCTTGCGAGCCGATGCCTGGGTGTGGGAACCCGGATTTACCAAGAGCCCCTACCTCATCATTGAACTCGCGACCGATGGCTACCATGTTGTCGCGTACAACCAGGCGAGGTACCTCCTGCAACACATCCACCTCGGGCTTCCCAACTACCTGCCCGTTGCTAACGTGACAATTGGGGATCAGCCATGACCACCTATCACCGTCCCCACACTGCCTTGCAAAAAGCGCAGGAGCGATGGGACATGCCAGAGCCAGATCGCGACATCGAGCGGATGATCACAGCNNTGGGCTCAACCAAGGTCAACGAAATGCAAAAAGCGAACGAGCTTCCCTTCCCTACCATCCGCATCGGCGGTCGGGTTATGTTCAGCCGTCGCGCCTACGAAGCGTGGTTATCCCGGTACGACTTGCCACAGCCATCGGAGGCGCCTGCGAATGAGTAACTACAAGTATCCCCTTCGGGATCAGCGCAATGCTCCGGCCGGCGAGTTGGAGATACGCAGCGAGGATGACCACGTCGCGATCGATGCAACAGATGGGTACACCAGGGTGAGCATTGTTATCACCGACAGTGCGCTTCTCACGCATATCTCTGCTGTGCTTCTGAATGCATCCATCGCACTCCGGGAGAGTGAGGACGAAGCAAGGAGAATGGGCGGCGATCAATAGCCGCCAGAAAGGATCACCATTGAAGGAACTCACAATCAAGGCTGTATGGAAACAGCGCTACGGAGCCATCCCGGCGCTACTCCTGGCGTACTTGCTTCAGGCAGAGCCGGAGGATGGCGAATGGTTCTTCGCCCCTGTTTCCGGGATGCACCGCGAGTGGTACGTCGCCGCTACAGAACAACAACGAGCAAGGGAACTGCTCGTGCAGGATGGCACGATCAACGTGCGCGAAAAAGCCAGGGAGGGCACCGCTATCGTCGGGTACCAGTACCGTATCAATCATGATCGTATTGCAGAAATAGAACGCGCATAGCGCAAAGGAGAATCACTCATGGCATTCCAGCTCCCCACGCTCGATGAGATCGATGGCCAGTACGAACCCGGCAACTTCAAGGCGCGGCTTGCCGATTGGTCAGGCCCCACCGCCAACCAATGGGGGAAACCCGTTGTCGATTTCACGTTCAAGCTCCTTACCGGCCCCAACAAGGGCGACACCATCAAGATGGCATACGTCGGAACCACCTCGCAAAAACTGGTTGACATCTGCACCGCCCTCAATGGCGGCACATACGATCCCGGCGCCGATCTCGATGACTATATCGGCACCACAGTTCGGGTCAAGATCGAACTGGTTACTCGCACCAGGGGGCAGTACGCTGGCAAAACCTTTGCCAATATTACCGAGCTGTCACCCGACGATAGCACCAGAGCGGAGAAGCCATCGCGCCGCCGTGCCGAGCCTGATGACGATCCGTACGAGGACGACGAAGAATGATGGACATGCATCAACGAGCACGCCGCCTGGCTCGGTCAGGGCTGGCCGTGTTTCCACTGCACTCTATCGATCCCGACACTGGCTCCTGCACATGCGGGGGCCAGTGTCATAGTCCCGGCAAGCACCCTGTCGGTTCACTTGCTCCACACGGAGTCAAGGACGCCACACACGACCTCCAACAGATCGCGCAATGGTGGGGAGTGTGGCCCGATGCCAATATCGCAATCGCTACCGGGCAAATCAGCGACATTGTCGTTGTGGATGTGGACAACCCATCGGTCTGGCTCAATCTCCAGAAAGACAAGGAACCGCTACCACCCACCTGGACAGTCGAAACAGGCGGCGGGGGATTCCATGTCTACTTTGTGTATGCCCCGCACATCCGCAACCAGGTGGGCGTACTTCCTGGCATCGACACCAGGAGCGACAACGGCTATGTTGTTGCTCCTCCTTCGATCCACCAGAGTGGCCAAAACTATCACTGGCTGAAAGGGCAAAGCCCCTCCTCGCTTGATGCTCCTGGCTGCATGCCAGCCTGGCTAGAGGCCATGCTCGGCAGTGACAGGGATCGACCTCCACGCGCAAGCACGGTGACCGGCACCATCAGCGAGGGTGGAAGAAACAACACGCTCGCATCTCTCGCGGGCACTATGCGCAGGCGTGGCATGGAGCAGGACGAAATCGAAGCTGCGTTGCTGGTCGTGAACCACAACCGCTGCAACCCTCCGCTATCCGAGCGGGAGGTCAAGAAGATCGCATGGAGCGTTGGCCGATTACCACCCGCTACCGCAGAGATACAAGTAATGACATGGAGAAAGGATGGATGACTATCACGTACCAGTGTACCAACGGTATGCATTCACCCTCGCACAGGTTCAGGAGAGGAGCATCGATTACATCTGGGATGGACGCATGGCCGCCGGGATGCTCACCCTGATCGACGGCGATCCCGGCAATGGCAAAACACTCCTGGCGATGGACATCGCTGCACGGCTTACCCGGGGCGAGCCTCTGCCATTTAGCGACCACAGGCAGGCACCCGCAAGTGTGCTCGTCTTCTCTGCGGAAGATAGCCTGGAGCAGGTCATCAAGCCACGCATGATGGCTGCAAACGCAGACCCACATCGCGTCGGCTTTGTCGTCATGCGCCACCCCGATCCGGAGAACACATCGCAGATTCCACTTAGCATCCCCGCTAACTTGCACGACATAAAGGCCGTGGCCATGGCCATGGAGAACACGCGCATGATTCTCATTGACCCAATCATGGCGTACCTCGGCACCGAAATCAGCAGTGCCGATGACATGCAGGTGCGGCAGGCGCTCGCTCCCCTTGTGGCACTTGCTGAAGAGGTGCAGTGTGCGGTGGTAATGATCCGCCACCTCAACAAGAATCAGGGAGCAAGTTCCATGTATCGTGGTGGTGGCAGCATCGCTTTTATCGGCGCATCGCGTTTCTCATTTGTCTCTGGTCGGTACCCGGATGATCCTACCGGCGAGGTGCGTGTGCTCGCGCCGAATAAAATCAACGCCAACAAGAACCCGCTGGCCCTCACCTACACCATTCAGCACAACGAAGAGTACCGACAGCCCGTGATCCAGTGGGGATCGGAAGCGGAGCTTCATGCTGAGCAGTTGGTACTGGAGGGCAAATCCATAGCGGAAATGAACAAGATTCAGGATGCCATGGCATGGCTTCGCTCCGCCATGAGTAGCGGTTCAGTGCCAACGGGGGAGCTCAAGAAACGCGCTGGCGCAGACAACTTCAGCTGGGCCGAGGTGATGGATGCCATTGATGCCGATGGCGTCAGACGCAAGGAGAATGCGTTGACACATGTATGGGAATACTACTACCCCGAAAAGCGCCTGCGGGAGATCGTTGCCGCCGAGGGCTTTATCGGCCAGGACCAATACGAATGAGGTAACAAAATGGAACGAAGTGATTACATCCCTCTCATAGCACGATGCATCAGGACCTTCCTTGCCACTACCGATCCCGCACCATCCGCGATGCACCGCAAGCTCCTGATGGGCGAGGCGCAGCAAGCCTTACGTGAGATCGAGGACGCAACAATTGATGCACGCCGCAAGGTCGAAAAGGGCAATGACTACTTCACCAGGCACGGTGGCTGGGGAGCCGCAGACCCTGACCCCAAACCACCCAGCTGGGATCGCAACACTCGCTTGTTCCTGAAGCATTTGCACGACTACGAAGTCCTGATTGCCGCTCGCAAGATCGGCACCGCAATTGTCTGGACAGGCGACGCCCCATGAACAGCCACCCGCACCGCCTCAATCGCTACATGTCCAAGGGCGACCGCATTCGTGCCAAAACACACGGACGGTGCGCTTACTGCGGCATCAAGCTCAAGAGACGGGAGAGCACTCGCGATCACATGATCCCGAGAAGTCATGGCGGCCAGGACACGATCGAGAACTTATGGCTCTGCTGCAGGCAATGCAACAAGAACAAAGCCAACATGAGCCTGGAAAGATTCCGCACGATTTTCTTCGGTGATGACCGCCAGTTTGAATTCGAAAGGCAACGGAATGAATAACCATATTGCAGATATCATGCAGGCGCTGAGCGAGGATATGGCTGAAGCCGCCGAACTGAAGCAGCGACTCGAAGAGGCGAACGCGTATGTCGCCAAGGGCAGAGCAGACCTGCTTCAGGCCATGCAGGAACAGGACATCCGTGCCACAGCGTCACTGTACGGACTAAAGGCGAGTATCCGCTCTCGGAAAACAGAAAAGATATCAGACCGCAATGCGCTGGAACTTGCCATTATCCAGGCGCAACGTACCGATCTGTACAAAACAGTGCTGGACGACAAGGCCGCTATCACAGCCGGGCTAATTGAAAGCTGGCCAGGCGTGACAGTGGACGAGCGCGAAGAGCTGGTGGTGAAGCAGGTGCAACCATGATCTTCGATGGCAATAGCCACATGGCTGGCGTGTACCTCCGCTTCCTCGCCGACGAAATGGGGCTGAGAGATTGGACCATTTGCGTTGCTGAAGTTCCGGAGGTGGACGAAAACTACAGCGCTGCTGCTCAGCTTTCCTACGGGCGCAAGTGGGTGACCATCGCCCTTGCTCCTGATTGGGCAACCTGGCGGGAGCAGGATTTCCGGCAAACATGCGTGCACGAACTCTTGCATTGCCACATCGAGGATGTGTGGGAGCCACTGAACTCTATCAAGGACATCATCGGCTCCCACCTCTACGAGCCTGCACATGCCAATATGCGCCTGCACATCGAGCATGCGATCGATGCCATTGCGACGGAATGGGGCCGACGCTTACTTCTGCCCAGCGAATGGGCAGCACAGGGGGAAGACACAGATGGTGACGTTCGGGGGCAAGACAGTTGAGCAAGCACTGTTTGATCAGGCAGCTGCCAGCATGGGCGCCACCGCACCAGTAGATCCAATCGGCAAGGTTACAGGTACGCAAGAGCACATCATCAGCGTCTTTGCGGACGAAACCATGTGGCTTGATCACCTCCTGGCAGAAATGAGCGCCATTGCCAGAAAGCAATGGCGGCTCAGTATGAAGCTGAAAGACCCTGGCCTGCAACAGCATCCGAAGAAAGGAAGTGCCGTTGCCCGCCACCGCCAGTACACCGCCGACCTGCTTGATTATGCCGATCGCATCGCCCAACTCGAAGCTTCATGCGACCGTCATTGGCACGCCATGGATACCACCAGCCGCTTTTTCAATGAACGTGGGTGGGTCAATACCGAACGCCTGATCGGGCAAGCATGGACAGTCAGAGCCAGACAGCAGCAATGGCCCGTCGCCTACTGCATGGAAGTTGCCATGTTTCACACCCTCGACGGATATCTCCGTCGCGAACTGGAGGCAGCTATCGGTACAGAACCGATCCTGCTCGGAAAGGAGCCACCATTCTGATGAACACGCAAGAAACGAGGAATGTCATGAACATACCAGGATTCACCATTGTTGAAAAAGAGAAGCGCGTTATGAATGCGAACTCCATCCGCATCATGGTGGAGAAATATCGCGCCGATGATCCGCGCAGGCGCTCGGTGCGCATTCGCATCAGTGCCGACTTAGTCGCCGCCATGCGACCCGACAAATCGCACGACCTGTATGTCGACCTGATGCTGCCAGATGCAACGCGAACACTCGACAGCATCGTGATCGCGCCAGGCACTGCATCCGCCAGCCGCAAGGTGACACAAGACAACACCATCGCGGCGAACGAGCTTTGGGATGCACTCCATCTGGAGCACGGCGAGTCATTGTTCTGCGAGGCAATGATGACTGATCACGGCTACATCATCGCCACCCTGCCTAACCATGTAACAGAACGTATTTCTGCGACACAACGCAAGCAGCATGTGCGCGCGGCCTACCGCGCGCGGCAAGAGAAGGCAGGTGTGGCATGAGCACCTCCGAATCCCTCCGATCGGCCATTGCCGACATTGACGCGGCGTTGAAGCAGGCCGAAATCGAAGGCACGCCATACAGCAACGCCGAGATGATTGAAATCATGGCACTCCGTGAACGCATGGAAGACGAGCTGCAACAGGAGGAACAGAAATGATGACACGCTACATCGCCGCCACATCGGAGCGACTGGCCATCCAGCATGTGCTGGAAGATGGCCACCCGACACCGCTGGACGCGCTACGCGACACGTACGAGGGCGAAAGGGTCTATCAGGTAGTCGTTACCCAGGTAGCGACGGCACCACGCGCTACGGAGCTTCCAGACTGGCAGCAATGCCGTGAGCAGCTGAAGGGAGAGAGGCAATGAACGATAACGATCTGCGCGAGACAGTATTGTGCGCCATTCATGCCGCCGCATACACGGAGCGCCTACTGTTGCGATGCATGTCGTAGAGACGCTGCCACTGCACAAGAGCAGGAGCGACGGCGAAAGAAAAAGGAGCAAGCATGAGCAATATCCACCGCGTCACGTTTCGGATTGAAACCACGCCACCGCGCGAGGTATCGCCAAATGTGCCTGCCCACTGGTCGGTGAAGAGCCGCGCGCAACAGAGCCTGAAGACCATCACCGGTTGGCACGTCAAGCAGTCGATCAATATGGCCGATCTGCCTGATCTCCCGTGGCAACTGGACTACACCGTGGCGTGGGAGAAGGGGCGCAAGCGTATGGATGACGACAACATCAAGGCCGCACTGAAATACGTGCAGGACGGCATCGCGGATACCGTGGGACATAACGACAAACACATGGTGATTGGCACGGTGGAGCAAATCCGTGACCCGGCGAAATCGGGATATATCGACGTGGTGATTACAGGAGGTAAGCGATGACCATCCTCACCCACTATCTCGCGTTCATGTTGGGCGCGATAACCGGATTCATTTGGGCCGCGATCCTGGCGGCGAACGGAGACGATGACTAGTGACCGACTGCGCAAATAGGCGCATCAGTCCGTCATGCGGCGCTGACTGGAGAGACCGCGACGGTAACGATCGACCACAAGGAGTACAGGGTGAACATGGAACCGGTGAAAGAAACAAAGGAAACAAAGGCGTGGTGGATCTCATGGACGAAAGAGGGCACATGGGACAAGGTAGTAGCGAATGTGTCCGGAGAAGAGTTTGCGGCTGTGGAATGGAAAGCGGGCGAGATCGAAGAGATCACCGTCAGGATGACGAGCGACCACGAGCCAACGCACGATGAAATCCGTGCATTCGTGAGGCAACAGACAAACGGTGCTGTTGTGTTGCCTGAGCCGGAACAGCCGAGATGGTGGATATGGGACAACGACTCCGGATGGCACGCGACAGTGTGGGAGGGATTTTGGTATTCAGATAACGAAGAAGGTGATCTGGCGTTTGTTCGTGTCTTCGCCACCAGCACCACTCGTGACGCGGAGCGCGACCGCATTATCGCCGGCGTGAAGGCGCTGTTGGG
>JRYL01001450.1_pt1 | contig 10299 bp, 9 predicted proteins | sample 235391 | NCBI WGS metagenome assembly JRYL01 (sample SAMN03074223, study PRJNA261481) | activated sludge metagenome | biome: Wastewater Treatment Plant; feature: Wastewater; material: Activated sludge; isolation source: activated biomass of a wastewater treatment plant treating wastewater from... ... | reverse complement strand
CAACCTGCTGGCGCTGAACGCCGCCGTCGAGGCGGCGCGCGCCGGCGAGGCCGGCAAGGGCTTCGCGGTGGTCGCCGAAGAGGTGCGCAACCTCGCCCAGCGCAGCGCCGAGCAGGCGCGCAACACCGCGCAGCTGATCCAGGCGGCGACGCAGCGCAGCCAGCGCGGCAGCGAACTGGCCGGCCAGGTCGACCAGAGCCTGAACCGGATCGGGGAAGCCTACGCCAACGTCGACCGCATCCTCGCCCAGCTGGCCACCGCTGCGCAGGAACAGGACCACGGCGTGCGGCAGATCAACGAAGCGCTGACTTCGGTCGACAACGCCACGCAACGCAACGCGGCCACCGCGGCCGACGTCGCCAAAGTCGCCACCGCATCGGCGACTCAGGTGCAACGCATGCGCGACCTGGTCGGGGCGTTCAAGGTTTCCAGCACGGTCTGACGTATCGGGTATACTTGCCCATGAGGAACCTCGCGATGCTCCGAACCGCCGTCCTGTTGCTCACGCTCGCCGGCACCGCACTGGCGCAGGTGCCGTCCGGCCGCCATTTCCAGCGCGATTCCCGTCTGCCGGTCACGGCGGCCCAGCCGCAGGTGCAGGTCGTCGAAGCCAGCGCCGCCACGAAGGTGGTGGCACCCTTGCCGAAGCTGCGCAGTGGCCGCGCCTGGCCGCGCTTCCATCATGGTCGCCTGCCGGTGGCAGCGGCCCTGAGCGACGTGCAGGTCGTCGACGCCTCGGCGACGCGTACCGGCACCGCCCGCCGCGGCTTCTGGGGCGTGCGCCGCTGATCCTGGCGGCGCGGTGCGCCGGACTGCCGGTTGACATGGCGGCTGCATTGGCCTTTCGTGCCGACGTGGACCACCAGCCGAACAACCCGCTGCACGGCGTGACGCTCGCCGCGATCCTCGAATGGCTGATCGCCAACGTCGGCTGGGAGCGCATGGCTCGCGCCGTCGACATCCGCTGTTTCGTCCACGAGCCCAGCCTGACCTCGTCGCTGAAGTTCCTGCGGCGGGTGCCGTGGGCGCGCGCGCAGGTCGAGGCCTTCTACCTGCAGTGTCGGAACCAACCGCGTTCGTGACGACGGCTGCGGTCGGCCGGTGGGCCGTTCAGCTGGCGTGCGCCGCCCGCCATTCGGCTGCCCGGCGCGTGGCGTGCCGGAGGATGCGGCGCCACGGTGGCGACTGCAGCAGCCGCCGCTGGGCAAGCAGGTAACAGCGCAAGAACGCGCGCAGCGTGGCACGGCCGCCGGGATTTCCGGCGGCGGCGAACGCAGCCAGCAAGCGGCCGAGGTCGGCGCCGGACCCGCGATGATCGCGCACGGCGTTCCAGCCGACCCCGTCGAGGTCGACGCAGTGCACGATCCCGGTCGCCGGGTCGCGGACCAGGTTGTCGAACTTCAGGTCGCGGTTGCGCAGGCCATGCGCGTGCAACCGACCGAGGCTGTCGCCGAGGCTGCGGGCGGCGGCGCGCACCGCCGGTTCGTCGAGCGCACCGCGACGCAGCTCCTCGGCGAGGTTGCTGCCGGGCACGCGCCGCGTGAAGACGATGCCCTCGCCGCGGTACGTGCGCAGGGCCATCGGCGCCGCGGTCGGCACGCCGGCGAACGTCAGCCAATACGCCGCTTGCCAGAGCCGGCGGGCGGCCGCCGCCGCTCGCACCTTCGCGACGAACGTCTCGCCGACCCAGACGCCGCCCCGCCGCCCGCTCTTGTGCGCGGTGGTGCGGTCGGGGGCGAACGCCTCGAGCTCGGCGCGCGGCACCGGCCCGCCGGCCGGGGCCTGGTGCCAGTACCAGTGCACCAGGCCGCGCCGCTGTGGTCCGACCTCGGTGTGCCGGCAGGAGCGGAAGGCGCGCCGGCCGAACGACGCCAGGGCACTGGCCCGCCAACGGTGGCTGGCCAGCTGCAGTTCGCCGCGGAACGCCTCGCCCAGGTCCGGGCCGGCGTCGAGATACCCGGCCAGCAGCGTGCGGGCGGCGGGGTCCAGTGCGCCGCCGTCCAAGGAGCGGTCCGGGAACTCGTGGCAGAACTGCGCCAGCGCCTTGGCGCGGTCGGCGAGGCTGGCCGGTCCGGGATTGGCGACGTTGGCGAGGTCGAGGAGCCACAGGCGCCGGTCGGTGTCGACGAGCAGGTTGCCCGGATGCAGGTCGAGGGGGCGTTCGCCGGCATCGTGGAGGCGACGCAGCAGCGCGCCGGCTGTGGCGTGCGCGGCCGCCGCGGTGGCCAGCGTGAACGGCACGGCGCCGGCGATGCTGCGGGTGACCAGGAAACTGCGCAGCTCGTCGTCGATCCGCAGCTGGCCGTGCGCCAGGGGTTCGACGACCGGGAACCCGGCGCGGCGCAGCCGGTCGAGGTTGGCGAACTCACGGCTGGCGCGCGGCCCGCGCCACGCGTCGCGGGCCCGGTCGAGCCAGCGGTCGGCGCGGTAGACCTTCAGGTGGACGGCGATGCCGTCGAGTTCGCCGGCGGCGACGGTGCGCACCGTGCGTTCCTTCAGCACCGTCCAGCCGGCCGCCTGCCAGGGCGGCGGGGCGGCCGCCAGCAGCCGGCGCACGCCGGCGGCGACCGCCGGCGCGGCCAGCGCACTGGCGCGACCGTCGGCGATCGGCACGTTCGCGCCGGATTGCGGCGGCGGGACGTTGCCCAAAGGCGTGCTGTGCGGAACCATGGTGCGGCGCGATGTGGAAGCTCCACCGATACTACCTGAGGGAACTCGGGATCAACGCCGGGATCACGTTCCTGGTGATGTTCGCGATCGTCCTGGTGTCGCTGGTGGCGCGCGGCATCCAGAAGTCGCAGGGCGGTGGACTGCTCGAAGCCGCGCTGATCACGATCTTCTGGACGCTCGACGCGTGTCCGCACCTGCTGTCGATCGCGTTCCTGATCGCGACCGTGTTGACGTACGTGCGGGCGGCCCAGGACCGGGAGCTGCTGGCCATTCGAGCCGCCGGGATCCCGCCGCGAGCCCCGATGGTGGCAGCCCTGCTGCTCGGCATGTTCCTGGCCGTGGTCGGCTCCGTGGCGATGCACTACCTGATCCCGGAAGCGCACTTCCGCAAGTACCGGGTGGTTGCCGACGTGCTGCGCACCGTGGTGTTGAACCTGCGCCTGGACAGCGACCGCATCAAGGTCCTCGAGACCGGCTTCGTGATGACGTTCCGGCGCCGTGACGGCAACGACTTCCTCGACTGCACGATCTACTGCCCACCAGGCCACTTGCGCGGGGATCTGCGTTCGCCGATCCTGCGCGTCGAACGCGTGTCGATCCCACCGTTCGACGAGCGGGACGACGCCCTGCGCATCCTGCCGCAGGGGGTGCACGATCCGATCGGGCAGGGATACGCAGGCGACTTGCCGCTGGCGATCCCGTTGTCGGACATCGCCGACCAGAACCGGCGCGACGAAGGCGACGACGACCTGCGCAGCGACCAACTGATCGCCGAGGTGCTGCGCGGTGTGCATCGGCGGCCGCAGGATGCCCTCTACACGCTGTTTCGACGCACCAACTTCGCGCTGCTGCCGGCCCTGCTGGCACCGATCGGCTACTGCATCGCCGAGTTTGCGCAGGTGCGTGGGCGGGTCTTCGCACTCGTGATGGCGCTGGTGCCGCTGGTGTTGTTCTACCTCGGCGAGGTGTTCGGGGCGCGGTTGATGATCGCGACCCAGAATCCGTGGTCGGCGTGGTTGCCGCTCGGTCTGCTGGCGCTGGTCGGCGGACCCTTGGTGTGGAGGCGGTTGCACCGATGAGCCTGCTCGATCGTTACGTCGGTCGCATCGTGCTCGGCGCGTTCCTGGCCGCGCAGCTGTTCTTTCCGTTCCTGACCATCCTGCTCGATCTGCTCAACAACCTGCCGAAGTACGCCGACCGGGCGGCGAAGCAAGGTTTCGGCGGGGTGGAGCTGGCGCTGTACCTGGGCCTGTACTACGCCAAGCTGCTGCCGGTGTTGTTCGTGACCACGACGCCGTTCGTGACGGTGATCGCCTGCATGTTCGCGGTGGCGCGGCTGCAGGCCGCCAACGAGATCGTGCCGATGCTGTTCGTCGGCCGCAGCATCCACCGGGTGCTGTTGCCGATGCTGTTGTGCGGCACACTGGCCGGTGGGGCGATGATGGCCTGCTGGCAATGGGTCGTGCCGCACATCGGGGCGTCGATCGTCACCGACGAGCAGTTCTTGAAGCAGGGCGAGTCGACCCAGAAGGTGGTGGTCCTGGAGACCTTCGGCGAACCGGAGCAGCGGCTCGTTGCGCAGGTCTACCAACCCAAGGAGCAGCGGCTCGTCGAGATCGCGATGCTGACCGCCAATGCCGACGGGACCGACGCCGTGCTGGTGCGGGCCAGCGCCGCCACGTGGGATGCTGCCGCCGGCGATTGGAAGCTCGTCGACGGCGTACAGGAGCGCAAGGTCGCGACCGCGATCGTCCCCAAGCCGCAGCCGTGGCTGGGCCGACCCGACCTGACCCCGGAGGTGGTCGTGCAACGCGGCCGGGAAAGCCTCGATCCGGAGACGCAGTCGTACTCGGATCTGCTGGCGACCTTGGCGGCGCGGCCGAACCTGACGATGGTGCGGCTGGCGCTGCACCGCCACTTCACGTTTCCGCTCGCCAACCTGATCCTGATCCTGTTGGCGCTGCCGTTGGCGATCTGGTTCGAGCGCGGCAGCCGGCTGGGCCGGATCCTGGCGGCGATCGGTCTGTGCGGCGCCTACATGCTCGTCGACCTGATCTGCCAGAGCCTGGGTGGCCGCGGTATGCTCAATCCGGTGGTTGCGGCGTGGACGCCGACGATCCTGTTCGGTGCGCTCGGCGTGACCCTGTTCAGCAGTTGCAAGACATGAGCAATCCAAGCTCCGAACGTCGTGTGCCCGGTTGGACGGTGTTGGCAGCCCTGTCGGTGATCGTCGCGATCGCGACGTGGATCATCCTGGCTGGCGCCAAGCGCTGAACGCGTCGGCGCATCACCGACCGCTCACAACAGGTCGGAGTCGCCGAGCGTGCAGTACCAGTGGTCCTTGAACCACAGGGTGTCGTCGAGTGTGAACGGGATCACCACCTGGAAGTAGCTGGTGCCGTAGACCGCGAAGCCCTTGCGCTGGAAGTGCAGGAAACGCGGGTCGAGGTGCTGGAACAGTGTCGCCAGCACCGGCGCCTGCAGCTCGTTGGTGCGCGCTTCGGCGCGCGCCAGCAGCGCGTTGGTGGCGTCGTGGTCGTCGCTCGGCACCAGCCATTCGACCAGGAAGTGGGCGCGCGGGAACAGGAAGTCGCGCTGGCTGGTCACCGCGATGCCGCGCAATCGGCCGCTGGCGCGTTCGCGGCATTCCCAGAGCTGGTACTGCGCGTCGTGGGCGTCGGCGAAGCGCCAGTTCAGGTAGCGGGCGTCGCGCACGACCTGCAGGCGGCTCTGGCCTTGCAGGCGCTGCCAGAGCGCGTCGGTGTCGCCGTCGAAGCGCGCCACCGCGGCGACCTGCAGGTCGGCGGGGGCCGGTCGCGCCGGCAAGCCGGCCGGCGGGACCTCGCGGAACAGGAAGTCCCAGTCGCGCACCATCTCGTACTTCAGGTAGCGCTGGCCGATCCGCCAGGTCGCGATCGGCCAGCCATAGTGGAACGCGTTCTGGTCGGCCGCCTTGCCGCCCCAGCGTTCGTAGTGGGCGAGGGCCAGGTTGACGAACAGGCCCGGCCGCGGTCCGGCCCGGCGGTGGTCCGGATCGACCCACAGATCCACGCACTGCCCGCCGAGCACTTCGCGGCCGTCGGCGAGAAAGCGCGTCGGGATCGTCACGTAGGCGCCGACGATTCCCGCCTGTTCGTGCACGGCCAGCATCGTGTGGATCTGGCCGGTCGGGTTGTCGCGGAACTTCCACTGCCAATGGGCGAGCGAGCGCGCCGACGCGAAGATCCTGTTGTGCCCGGCGAGCAGTTCCTGCTCGTCGCCGGGCTGGTACGGGCGCATGGTGATCGGTCCGGACATCGCACCCAATCTATCGGCAGGGCGTGGCCGGCGCCTGCGCTCCCCGGTGCGAACGGCGCCTGCGCCGGTCAGCGCTGCCGGCTCTGTTCCTGGTACTCACGCAGCAGTTCGAGGGCGCGGCGCGGCGAGACGTCGTCGAGGTCGAGCCCGCGCAGGGCTTCGACGACCGGATCCGGCGGCGGGCCGAACAGTTCCTGCTGGCGTCGGCCGGACGGCTTCTTGTCGCGCTGCACGACCAGCGCCTCGCGGACCTCGTCGCCTTCGCTCTCGAGCTCGCGCAGCACGGTGCCGGCCCGTTCGAGGACCGGCTTGGGGATGCCGGCCAGCCGCGCCACGTGCAGGCCGTAGCTGCGGTCGGTGCCGCCCTGCTCGATGCGGTGCAGGAACACGATCTCGTCGCCCCATTCGCGCACCGCGACGCGGCAGTTGACGATGCCGCGGCCCGGCCCGGCCAGGTCGACGAGCTGGTGGTAGTGGGTCGCGAACAGCGCGCGGCAACGCACCCGGTCGTGCAGGTCCTCGGCGATCGCCCAGGCCAGCGACAGGCCGTCGTAGGTGCTGGTGCCGCGGCCGACCTCGTCGAGGATCACCAGGCTGCGCGCGGTCGCGTTGTTGAGGATGTTGGCGGTCTCGGTCATCTCGACCATGAACGTCGACGCGCCGCGGCTGATGTCGTCGGCGGCCCCGACACGGGTGAACACGCGGTCGCAGAGGCCGATCCGGGCCTGGCGGGCGGGTACGAAGCTGCCGATCTGCGCCATGATCACCAGCAGCGCGTTCTGCCGGATCCAGGTCGACTTGCCGGCCATGTTCGGGCCGGTCAGCAGCACGAGGCGGCGGTCGGGCGGCTCGAGGTCGGTGTCGTTCGCGACGAACGTGCCGACCGCGTGCGTGGCCTCGATGACCGGATGGCGGCCGTCCTCGATCACCAGTGCCGTCGACGTGTCGAGCACCGGCCGGCAGTAGTTGCGTTCGATCGCGACGACCGCGAGCGCCGCACAGGCGTCGAGTTCGGCGACTGCGTCGGCGGTGGCCTGCAGGCGCTCGAGGTGGCTGGCGACCTGCTCGCGCAGCGCCAGGAACAGCTCGTATTCGAGCGCGCGGCTGTTCTCCTCGGCCTTGAGGATCCTGCTCTCGAACGTGCGCAGCGCGTCGGTGACGTAGCGTTCGGCGTTCTTGGTGGTCTGCTTGCGCACGAACTCCGCCGGCAGCGCGGCGTCGCGGTGCGTGTGGGTGATCTCGATGTAGTAGCCGAACACCTTGTTGAACCCGACCTTCAGGCTCGGGATGCCGGTCGCCTCGACGAGCTGTTGCTGGTAGCGCGCCAGCCACGCGGTGCTGTCGTGGGCGAGCGTGCGCAGTTCGTCGAGCTCCTGGTGGTGGCCGCTGCGGATCAGGCCGCCGTCCTTGAGCGCGTTGGGGGGCTCGTCGACCTGCGCCGTCGCCAGCACGGCGCACAACTCGGGCAGGTCGTCGAGGCGCGCGGCGAGGCGCTGCAGGCGCTCGGAGCGGCAGCCGCCGAGCCGTTCGCGCACCATCGGCAGCCGTTGCAGGCTCTGCCGCAGGCCGACCAGGTCGCGGGCGTTGGCGCGCCCGAACGCGGCCCGCGACGTCAGGCGTTCGAGGTCGAGCACCGCGGCGAACTGGCTGCGCACCAGCTGCCGCAGTTCGCCGTCGGCGTGCAGCTCGGCGACGGCGTCCTGGCGGGCCTGGATCGTCGCGAGATCGGTCAGCGGGGCGAGCAGCCACGCGCGCAGCAAGCGCGCGCCCATCGGCGTCTCGGTGCGGTCGAGGATCTTCAGCAGCGGCGTACCCTCGGTGTCGCGCATCGTCTCGACGAGCTCGAGGCTCTGCCGGGTGGCGCGGTCGAGCCGCATGTAGGCGCCGTCGTGCCACGGTTCGACGGTGCGCAGGTGCGGCAGCGCGCACAGCTGCGTGTCGCCGAGGTAGCCGATCAGGGCCCCGGCGGCGCCGATCGCCAGCGGCAGTTCGGCGATGCCGAACCCCGCCAGCGTCGCCACCTTGAAGAACTGCTGCAGCGCGCGACTGGCCTGTTCGACGCCGAAGTCGTAGGCGGAGCGGTACGTGCACGGCGCGCGCGTCGCCTCGATCCAGTCGTTGTGCTCGCTGCGCAGCCCTTCGGGCAGCAGCAGTTCGGCCGGCTCGATGCGCGCCAGTTCGTCGACCAGGCGGTCCTGGGCGCACTCGAGCACGAAGAACTTGCCGGTCGACAGTTCGACCCAGGCGATGCCGGCGCGGTCCTTGCCGGGCGTCACGGCGCACAGGTGGTTGCTGCGGCGGTCCTCGAGCAGGTTGTCCTCGGTCAACGTGCCGGGTGTGACGACCCGCACGACGGCGCGTTCGACGACCCCCTTGGCGTCCTTGGGGTCCTGCATCTGCTCGCAGATCGCGACGCGGTGGCCGGCCTGCACCAACCGGCGCAGGTAGCCGTCGAGCGCGCGCACCGGCACGCCGGCCATCGGGATCGCCCCGTCGCCCTTGCTGCGGCTGGTCAACGTGATGCCGAGGGCCTTCGCGGCGGTCTTGGCGTCCTCGTAGAACAGCTCGTAGAAGTCGCCCATGCGGAAGAACAGCAGGGCGTCGGGGTGGCGCTGTTTGTTGGCGAGGTACTGCGCCATCGCCGGGGTCGTGGCGGTGGCGTCGGTCATGCGGATTCCCGGGTGCTGGTGGCGCGCGGCGGCATGCGCCGGATCATCGCCGAGCCGGCCGCACCCGGCCACCGCGAACTGCCGCCGCCGCGCTCACCACGGCCGGCGCTGCGTCGCAGTGACGAACTCGTCGCCGCCGATCACCAGCATCGGGTCGCGGTTGCGCGGGTGGTTGCGCTTCTGCAGCGCGAACGTCGTCGTGCCACCCGCCTGCGACCGGAACGTGATGCTGGTCGCGTCGGCCGACCAGCGGCCGCTGTCGTTGCGGTCGCCCCAGGCGGCCCCGTTCGGGTTGGTGCTGACGTTCTCGGCGACGAACGAGTACGAACCGTCGGCGCGCAAGGTCAGCACCTTCTGCCGGCTGCTGCCGCCGCCGTTGTTGGCGGTGGTGCCGACGTAGAAGACCCACTGCCCGGCCAGTTCGGCTGGCACGCTGCCGGCCGCCGCCGCGGGGGCCGGTCGCAGCGATTGCAGCATCGCCTCGACGAGTTTGGCGCGGGCCTGCAGTTTCTGCGGATAGCCGAGTGCCAGCAGGCCACCGACGCCGTTGCCGGTCGGGAACGCGTACACCCGCGCTTCGACGCCGGCCCCGTCCGGGGTGCTGCCGGTGAACGTGAACACCTTGCCGCGCAGCGCGCCGAACTTCGCCTCGCTGGGCTGGCCCTTGGGGCGCAGTCCCGGCTGCACCTCGTCGAGGGTCTCCTGCAGGCGCTGTTGCACGTCGCGTCCGTCGAGCGAGCGCAGCGAGCCGTCGCCGACCAGTGCGAACAGTTCCTCGAGCACGCCGCTCGCGCCGAAGCCCGGCGGCAGCAGCAGTTGGCTGCCGTCGTCGCCGGCCTGCACCTGCCAGTCCTTGGGCACGTCGACCAACAGGCCGTTCCAGGCCAGTTCGCGGGCCCCGGGGATGCGCACGAACTCGGGTTTGGCGGCCGCCGGTTCGCTGGCGTCGCCGATCGCCGGTGCCGAGCCGCGGTCCGGTTTGGCCTGGTCCTGGCCCGGCGACGGTTCGCTCGCCGGCTGGTCGCCAGGTTCCGCCGCCGGCTTGGTCTTGCCGAGCCCGAAGGCGCGCCGTGGTTTGCGCTCGCCCTCGTTGCGCGCCGAGCCGAGCAGCGCCTGGATCTCCTTGTCGCGGCTCGCCATCTTCTCGGTGAAGCCCATCGTGAACAGCGCCACGCAGCCATCCTTGACCGCGAACACGTGGATCGTCATCACCACCTGCTTGCCGGCGTCGGTGGTGCCGCTGTAGCGGTAGGCCTTGCTGACGAACGTGCCGACCTTGCCGGCGGTCGGGGCGGCCCGGCGCTGCAGGCCGGCGACGATCTCCTCGGCGGCCCCGTCGACGATCTCGTCGAGGTCCTCGGCGTCGAGCGACTTCGTCTCCGGGTCGAACAGCAGACCGTACGCCTCGCCGCTGACCTCGTCGCGTTTCCAGCCGGCCGGCTTGATCAGCACGATGTCCTCGTTCGCCTCGCTCGTCCAGCCGGCTGGCAGGTCGAACTCGGCGCCGTGGTAGCGCAGAACCTCTTGGGAACGGCCGTTGGCGGCCAGCGCCAACAGCAACAGAGCGGCATTGCCGAATCGGTACATCGGGTTCATGGGACGGGATTGCTGGAGTGGGTCAGGGAGCCGAGGCCGTGCACGAGGCGGTGGCTGTCGACGTCGC
>JRYL01012203.1_pt1 | contig 10338 bp, 8 predicted proteins | sample 235391 | NCBI WGS metagenome assembly JRYL01 (sample SAMN03074223, study PRJNA261481) | activated sludge metagenome | biome: Wastewater Treatment Plant; feature: Wastewater; material: Activated sludge; isolation source: activated biomass of a wastewater treatment plant treating wastewater from... ... | reverse complement strand
CATGAAGGGAAGTTCAAATCAGTGGACTTTGCTGCCTTTGAGATATACCCGTCATCTGAGCGCAGAAAACGGTGGAAACGGAGGTAAATCCCGTTCGACCGGCGCAGACGGAAAAGATGTAATCATCGAAGTGCCGATCGGTACGATTGCAAAAGACGAGGAAGGAAACTTTTTGGGCGAAATCATTGAAGACGGTCAGCAGTTAGTGCTGTTGGAAGGCGGAAAAGGCGGATTGGGCAACTGGAATTTCAGATCGGCGACCAATCAGACGCCGAGATATGCACAGCCCGGTCTGCCCGGAATCGAACTGCCGATTGTACTCGAACTGAAAATACTTGCAGATGTCGGTCTGGTCGGTTTTCCAAATGCAGGTAAATCAACGCTGCTGTCGGTTGTTTCAGCCGCCAAACCAAAGATTGCGGATTATGCGTTTACCACACTTACACCCAATCTTGGAATCGTGGAATACAGAAATCATCAGTCTTTTGTAATGGCTGATATTCCCGGAATCATCGAAGGTGCTGCCGAAGGAAAAGGTCTCGGACATCGTTTTTTGAGACATATCGAAAGAAATTCTGTGCTGCTTTTTATTGTTCCCGCCGATTCTGACGATCATTCAAATGAATACAAAATTCTGATCAACGAACTGAAAAAATACAATCCCGAACTTCTCGACAAAGGTCGTGTACTCGCGATTTCAAAAAGTGATATGCTGGATCAGGAATTGAAATCAGAAATCTCGGAAACACTGCCAAAAGACATTCCGCATATTTTCTTTTCATCGGTTTCTCATCAGGGACTGACCGAGCTGAAAGATCTGTTGTGGAAGGAAATCAATGCTTAGACTGATTTTTTTTCCGGAATCAGTGACATAGCCCTTTCTGTAATTGCGGTAATGCTCAAACTGGGATTGACACCCGGATTGGCAGAAATCATCGAGCCGTCGCAAACCATCATATTTTTGTAATTGAACACAAAATTATTTTTGTCGATCACTCCTTCGGTTGCGTCTTTTCCCATACAGGCACCGCCGAGAATATGCGCAGTAGTCGGAATTCCAAGCAGGGTTTCGGTTGCAAGCGTCATCGCTTTTCCGTCAATGATTTTTTCGACTTCTCGCGCGAGCTCCTGAGCCTTCGGATTGAATGCAGTCGGGCCGGGACCTTCGGAAAGTTTGGATTTCATTCCGCCAAAAATATTTCGTTTGAATTTGAGAGTCGAATCAATGCTTTCCATATACAGCAGGATTTGAGAACGCTTGCTCCAATCGTCAATTGTAAATGCTTTGAAATTTCGGATGGGATCTGTAATCAAATCTTTAAACATCTTGAAAAATCTGACAAAAACATTGCTTCCGCTGACCATCGGTGCCATCAGCAGTCGCCAAGCACCCGATCCGGCAGAATATTTGACCGGTTCCAGATGACGGCTGCCGTCGATTTCTACAATCGAACCGATTGCGATTCCTTTTGAAAATTCGGCATCTTTTTTAAAACTCGTCACACCGATCAGACTTTCAGAATTGGTGCGTATTCCTTCACCCACTTTTTCGGACAGGTTTGGTAGCGAAGTTTCTTTCAATTTCAGCAGCAGATTGACTGTTCCCAAAACACCGCCTGCAAAAACTACATGTTTTGTGCTGACTTTTCCTTTTTTAGGAAAATAGGCCAGCGAATTTTTATAACTGATTTCATAACCTTCACTACCGTCTTCATTGATTGGATGAACATCGGTCACCAGTTTTTCGGCAAGAATTTCAACTCCTTTTTTCTCAGCGAGATAAAGATAATTTTTGTCCAAAGTATTTTTTGCATCAAAACGACAACCGAGCATACAGCCGCCGCATTGGTTGCAGCCGGTACGATCGGGGCCTTCTCCTTCAAAATAAGGATCACGAACTGTTTTTCCTTCCTCGCCAAAATAAACCGCAACATCGGTCGGACTGTATGCGTTCGGAATTCCGAGCCGCTTGGACAGTTCTTTCATTGCTGTTTCGGATTGAGATTCATAAGGATGAGTGGTTGCGCCCAGCATCCTTTTTGCAGTCTCATAAAAGGGTTTGAGTTCGTTTTCCCAATCCGCAAGACCTTTCCAATTGCCGCTTGTAAAAAATTCCGATTTTGGAACAGGAAGTGTGTTGGCATAAACCAATGAACCGCCGCCCACGCCTACTCCGCTGAGCACTGCAACATGTCTGAAAAATGTGATTTTGAAAAGTCCTTTCAAACCAATCTTTGGTTCCCAAAGCCATTTTCTCAGATTCCAGTTGGTTTTTGGAAAATCCTTTGCAGTCAGTCTTTTGCCTTTCTCAATGACAAGCACCGAATAGCCTTTCTCGGCCAGTCTGAGTGCAGAAACAGAGCCGCCAAAACCGCTGCCGATGATCACATAATCATATACCTTTTCAGCCAAATCTCAAATTTTGAATTAAATTTAAGAAAAGGTTTTTTGAAAAGATATTTATGTGTCAATAAAAAGAAAGTTTATTTTTCTTTCGGCAGAAAAACCTCTGCAATCATACATCTGGCACTGCCTCCACCCAAGGTTTCAATGGTGCTGATTTCGACCGGAAGTATCGGATTGTGTTTTTCTATCGCTGCAATCTGTTCTTTGGTCAGTGAATCATAAGAAGTCTGAGACATCACCAGATATTTTGAATCGCCCAAACCGCCGACCTGAAGCATGTTGCCTGCAAATTTATTCATCTGATCTTCGGTGATATCGATGATTTCCTTTCCGGATTTTTTGAGCGCATCGGTTACCGCTTTCAGATCGTCTTTGTTGTCGAGTGTTGAAAGACAAATCACAGCATAATCATCCGCCACACACATCATTACATTGGTATGATAAATTTGTTTTCGTTCGCCTTCAAACGTCTGATAAGCAGTAAAGACAACCGGTGAATATTCAAAATCTTCGCAAAATTCAATAAAAAGTTCTTCATCGGTTCTTGGCGAAACCGCTGCATATGCAATCCGGTTCACATGATCGAGTATGATGCTGCCGGTTCCTTCCAAAAAGATTTCCTCGTCTTCAGCCGATGAATAATCCATAATCTGCTCTACATCAAAACCTTTCTCCTCAAGGACTTCAATCACATCATCCTCTCTTCTTTCCTCTCTTCTGTTTTTTGCAAACATCGGATAGAGCGCAATGGTTTTGTTTTCGTGAAATGAAATCCAGTTGTTCGGAAAAATCGAATCAGGTGTATGCGGATTGAGCGTGTCCTGAAGCACGATCACATTGACGCCGTGCTGACGAAGTTTTGAAACCATTCCTTTGAATTCGCTCAATGCTCTTTCCTGAATGGTTTTTGACGTTTCCTGCATCTTGTTTTGGAAAAAATTATTGACTGCAGTCTCTTCGTTAAAGCCGAAATCAACCGGCTCAACCATAAATACAGTGTTTGTGTATTGTTTCATTTCAGTAATTTTTATTGTTTGTTTTGATTCAATTTTTGATTCAGCAATTCAATCAGCTGATTTGCTTCTTTTTCGGGCAGTTCAACTTTTGATTTGTGTTTCAATTTCCTGCTTTCGGTGATCAGTACTGATTTTCTTTCATTTTCAAATCCGGAATGTTCGGTGCTGAAATTCAATTCCTTAATTTTAAAATCTTTTTTTTCGGTTTTAAAAAATTTAAAATCAGACCAATATACAAGTTTTCCGTTTTCAAAACTGTAAATCTCTTTTCCGTAAAAATTCCAAATAAAGATTCGAAGCAGATAAATTCCAAAAATAATCGGGATCAGCGAAAGCACGACGGTCATCGTCTCGATCCGAAAACCTTCCTGTGACTGAAACATCAGATTTGCAAAAATGATCAGCGGCGCAATGATACAGAGCGTGGCCGCCGAAACCAAAAAGATGGTTACAAAATGTGTCGGTCTTTTTACAGCGAGTTCGAGTCGGTTGTTTTCAAATTTGATTTGTTCGGTCTTCATTTTAAAAAAAATTAATCTCTGATCAACGGCATGGTCGAACATCTGAGCAGGCCGCCCATTTTTGAAACACCGCGATAAGGAATCGCTTCAACGGTCATTCCCCATTCATTTCGCATGTGATCGTTCAGTCGGGTGAAATTTTCTTCAGAAACCACCACATCAGGAGAAATCGAAAATACATTCGGATTCATCCAGTACATTTCTTCCATGCTCACATCAAATACATTGTCACGGCCAAAAAGCGAAATCAGCACATCATAATGCATCGGATTTTCAAAACCTTCTTTGTAAATGATCGCTTTGTTTCGTCCGACCGGCTGAAAAGTACAGTCCAGATGAAGGATTCCCTTTCTCGGATCAAAATCATTTTTCTTCAATTCCATATCGATCACCCATTTGTTCGGGAAAAGATCTTTGAAAAACTGTACCGCCGCAAAATTTGTCCTTGCGGTTTTGAACTGGTTGTAATCCGACTGTTTGTAACAGCCGACAAACATAAATTCATTCCACAAAATCACATCGCCGCCTTCCACATGGACATTTTGAGGAACATGAATGATCTTGTCTTTATCGATTGAATTGATGATTCGTTCATAAGCTTCCTGTTCGTCCGCACGGTCGGGTATAATGTTGGCAATGATGAATTTATCGTCGATGACCATTCCCACATCGCGCGCAAAGACCTGATTGCAGTTTTCAAGTGTCCATGGTCTGAAAACCTGCACGCCGTGTTTTTTGAGTACACGCTCAAAACCGTTCATTTCGTATGCAATCTGCTCTTCGGTCGGATAGTCGTTATTTTTTACGGTTTCGTAAGATTTTGCGTCATAAGTCTCTTCAAGCTTTGGAACAGGCCCCATCGAATCCGGAATTCCCAACACCACTGCTTCCAGCTTTGAAGTTTCGTTTTTTACATTCAGTTTCATAAATCAATTCGGTTCAAATCAAAATAGAGACAGAAAAAAGGCTGTCTCTATTTGAAGTTATGATTGTAAATATACAATTATTTTTCGATACCCAATACTTTCAAACCGTTGATTGTGGCAATGTTTGCAAGCTGTTCAACATCATAGTAATGACATGCTTCAAGCATCACTCTCAATTCGGTCCAAAGATCTCCGTCAGAAAACGGTTTGTAGATATCGTTGATATTGTCGGTTCCGAATGCAACCGTGATTCCGGCAGGAACCATCTCGTCAACCGGTGTCATTGAGTTGTGGCTCGGCGCCAGTCTTTCGGTACGGTTGTGATCGATCCAGGCAGTCGGACATGAAATGATATGCATATTTGCTTCCTTGATCAGTTCATAAAGTTCCATTCTGTATTTCTTGGGATGAGCCGCTACAGAAATCGAGTGAACCGCAGAAACTTTGCCCTGCATACCGTGTTCGATGGTTTTTCTCGCCAACTGTTCGGTTTCTGTCTCTTCGTCTGTATTGAACTGATCCACATGCACATGCACCAGTTTTCCTTTTTCTTTTGCAGTGCTCAAAAGTATGTCAAGATGTTCATCTTCTCTTCCGAAATCCTTTGCAGGCAGTCCGCCGATGATGTCAACGAAATCAGATGAATAATCAAACCAGTAACGAGCCTTCGGATCGATAACTCCTTTCAGCACCTGATTTGCAAAACGAATTTCTATATCTTTTCCGTAATTGTCTTTCAGTCTTTGTGCAGCTTTCATCGAACGGTCTTCAATCACTTCATCCACATCGATGAAAGTTCCGACCGCCTGTGCGCCCTGCTCCAAAAAATGGTTGATCGCTCTTTCCATTCTTGCATAAATATCGTCAACCGAAGAATTTCTCTTCATATCATCAACCAGATGCCATTTTTCCTTCAGATAGGAATTTGTAAATGAAAAGGTCTCTTTTGTCAGTGAATAAGCTCTGTCCAGATGGGCATGTGTATTGACCCAGCCGCCCTTTTCCATAATCTTTTCGATTACTGCATCCTTGGGGCTCATATTGTTTAACATAGATAAATTTTTTCGCAAAAATAGGTATTTAAAAGTGAACTCTGAAATCGGCATCGGATATTTTTTAAGCTCAGTCTGATTTGGTTTTTATATTTCCGAATCAAAATCAGGAATGAAACAAATTTGTGTATTTTTGTCGCATTAAATTTTAAGAATATGAACATCGATTTGATCTGGACAATGCTTGTCAACCTGCTGCCCGGAATTTTGGTTGCAGTGGTTGCCTATCTGCTGATTGATAAATTTCTGACGGGCGAAAAAATGAGAAGAGATTATGAAATCAGAAAAATAAGCAGTTCACAGATTACGCCTCAGCGATTGTCTGCCTATGAAAGACTTGCTTTGTTTTTGGAAAGAATCAAACCGACTTCGCTGGTCAGAAGAGTTTCTGCAGAATCAACCGCAAAGAATTATGAATCTGCGCTGATTCATACGATTCAAAACGAATGGGAATACAATCTCAGTCAGCAGATTTATATCAATCCGGATACTTGGAAACTGATTTATTCTGCCAAAAATGCAACCCAGAATTTTATTCGAGAATGCAGTGTTGAACTCGGCGATGATGCAACCGCAAAACAGCTTCAGGAACACATCATCAGCAAATCGATTGCAGAGAATGCGCCTTCAAACGGTGCTTTGCTCAAACTTCAGGTTGATATTCAGGGCGGAATGTAATTGAAATCAAATCATAAAAAAACAAAACCGGATGCTGTTGATCAGCAATCCGGTTTTTTATTTTTGTTAATTTTCTGAAACTTCATCAGTCACCCGGTCTGCCCGGCCCCTGTCTTCTTGAACCTGTATCTGGGTTGGGTTTCTGGGCTTCTCTTTTGTTAACGTCTCTCTGCTGGGTATTTTGACTTCTCTGTCCCGGCCCCTGAGTATCCTGTTTTCTTTTTGCTTCGGCTTCTTTTTTCTGCTGTTCTTTTGACTTTTCGTCTCCGACAGTCTTTTTCTCCTCAGCTTTTTCTCTTTTCACACCATTGAGCAAATCAAGGATTTCCTGCGCCTTGGCTGCTTCTTCTGTATTCTGATAGGCAACCGTAATCAGTTCGAGCGCATTGATGAAATTCTCCCGACTCTCGGTCTTGCCGATTGCCAATGCGTTGAGCAGTGCAAATTTGGCGATGATGATTTCGGTCGGATATTTCTCTATCGCCGTCTGTGTCCGACTTTTGACTTCATCAAACTGTTCATCCTTGTACAGATAATAGGTCTCTTCGTAATAGGCAAGCGCCTCTTCCGTTGTCGGCGTGATATAATTCACTTCCGGATTCAAAATGNNTGTCGTTGATTCGGTACAGCTGATAAAGCGCCTGTGCTTCAGTGGTCTGTTCTTTTGGAGGTGTTGAAATCAGATGTTCAAGTGTCTTGGTTGCAGTCTTGTCATTTTTGAACAAATCAAAATAACCGATTCCCAAAGAAAGTTCGGCAGTATCGCGCTGAATCTTCAGTTTGCTCAATTCGCTCTGCGAAGTCGGAATCTGCTCCAGATAGAAATCGAGTTCATATCTTCTCGGATCCTGGGTTCCGGTCTGTCCGAGCAGTTCTGCTTCTTTTTCTTCGAGCGACATGCTTCCGCCGGCAGAAACTCTCCAGTTGTCTCCAAGTCTGACATTTCCCCAAATTCTTTTGAAATCATTCTGACCCTGAGATTTGGCGTTGGTATTGTAAAAATAGAAAGTTCCGCCGCCTTCAAATGAAGAACCGAAGCTTCCGCCCTTCTGCTGGGTCATGAAAACAGTGGATTCTTCTTCCATCTGCTTTTTCTTTTTGGCATCTTCAAGTTTGAGCTTTGCAATATAATCACCAAAGAAACCCTCTCTTTCCGCCGGTGTCATATTTGCAATTTTCAGTATGCTGTCATTCTTTTTAACCAGATAATATTTCTGCATCAGGAAATTCAAAGAATTGCTTCTTTCGGTAATCCGGTCGATGTCTTTCTGATAAGGTGCAATCGCCATCGCACTGTCGTAATAGGCAGATGCATGCACATAATTTCCTTCGTCGAATTCAATATCAGCATAGCGTTCATACGCCAGACCTCTGACATAAGGATCCGATTCTGGACCTTTGAAGCTTTCTTTCAGATATTTTTTTGCATCGTCAATTTTGTTTGCTTTGACCGCTATATCGCCGATGGCATAATAAATTTCATTTTTTCTGGACAGATAATTTCCGTTTTTAGAAACATCGAGCAGATGTTCTTTGTAGGAATTGTAACTGTTCTTTTCGGGATCGAAATTCGCAGCGATTCCCAGCTGTGATTTTACTTCCATTTCAAAACCGGGTCTCAGTTTGAAAACTTTGGTGTAAGCCTCACCTGCATTGTTCTGATCACCCAGAAGCGAATAAAGCTGAGCTTCTATAAAATAATATCTCGCTTTTCTCTTTCTGTTTTTTGTCTTTTCAATCGCTTCATCAAGTGCATCAATTGCGTCCTCGTATTTTTTGTTTTTGATCAGAAATTCGGCATAATACTTAGAAATGTTTTCGGTCATTTTCTTTTTGTAACCGCCGTCTTTGTACAGATTGTTCAAAATCTTCTGACCCTCATAATCATTCCCGACCTGCAGATTAGCCAATGCGGAATACAGTCTTGCTTCGGGTGTATATTTTTTATGATAAGGCAGTCTGGTCTGCATATAATTGAATGCTTCAAGCGCTTCAAAACCTTTGCCCTTGTTGTATCTTGCTTTGCCCAATACCAGATAGGCATGTGCCATTTCTTTGTTTCTTTCTCTGCCCTGAATCAGCATTGAATGTTTTTCGATTGCTTTGAGCGCTTTTTTCTCAACCAGATCAAAACCGGTTGCAGGCGGCTGATTGCCGCCGGTTCCTGAAGTTCCTTTGCCCGGTCTCAGGTTGCCCGCCATATTTTGAATAAATTCTTCAGACAGTTCTTCCTCAACCACTTCGGGTCGCGGATCAACCGGCAGAATTTCTGAATAATTGTCTTTGTAACTGAATTCGAGTTCGTCAATCTTTTTGTCCATTTCCTTTTCGGCATTGAAAAGGGTATTGAACCAGGCAGTCGCACTGTGAAATGTCCTGTTCTTAAACGTATCTTTCTTCGTTGAGCAGGCCGTTATCAGACCCAGACAAACCAAAAATATAATTTTCTTCTTCATAGGATAATCAGAGTTAGCAAAACTACAATAAAAACGCAGGATTTAAAAAAAACTTGTACATTAGAAATAAAACTATTCTGATATTTGCAAATAATTTATGCCGAAGAAGAAAAACATATTCAAAAAGCTGATTCAGAAATATACGCTGATCCTCCTGAATGAAGACTCTCAGGAAGAGCAGTTTTCTATGCGGCTGAACCGGATCAACGTTTTGGTCATCGTTGCACTGGCCTCATTTTTTATCATTGCTTCTACGGTTTTGGTATTGCTCTACACGCCCATTCACGACTATTTGCTTCCATCACAAAAACAGGAAGAAGTGCAGGGAAAACAGGAAATCATCGATCTGACCAATCAGGTGGAAACGCTTGAGCAGAAACTCAGTTCAAACGATGTCTATATCAGAAATCTGCAGGCAATACTCTCGGGCCAGGTTCCGATTCCAAAAATTGACACCACCGGCGGAAATTTCTCATCATCTGTCGATTTGAGCAAAGTGGATCTGAATCCGACCGAGGACGATCTGGAACTTCGAAAAAATGTTGAAAAAGAAGAAATGTTCAACATCAGCTCAAGTGATAATCAGGACAGCGGAAGTCTGCTGTTTACACCGCTCAAAGGTTTTGTGACTTCGGGTTACAGCACCGAAGAAAATCATCTGGCAATCGATATCGCGGCACAACAGGGCGAAGCCATCAAATCGGTTGCAGCGGGAACAGTGCTGTTTACCGACTGGACGCCCGATACCGGTTTTGTGGTGATTGTACAGCATCAGATGGGAATGATCTCGGTCTATAAACATGCTTTGACCGTTTACAAAAAGATTGGTGATGTGGTAAAAAAAGGTGAAGTGATCGCAGCCGTCGGNNGATCCGCAGCAGTATATCGTTTTCTAAAAAATTATGGGACTCAAATCTGCAGCCGCTAAGATTTTTTCAAAAATCAATTTCAAATACGAACAGAAATGGATTCAGAATCCTGTTGAGACCCAGCATAAAGTTTTTCAGCAGCTGATTTCTGAAGCAAAAAATACAGTTTTTGGAAAAGATCATCAATTTGAATCAATCAAAGATTACAATGATTTTAAAAATAAGGTTCCAGTTCGGGATTATGAAGGCCTGAAACCCTATATCGACCGGATCGTTGCAGGCGAACCGGATATTCTGTGGAAAGGAAAACCGATTTATTTTGCAAAAACTTCGGGTACGACTTCGGGTTCTAAATTTATTCCGATCACAAAAGAATCAATGCCGACACATATTCGTTCGGCAAGAAATGCATTG
>JRYL01016738.1_pt1 | contig 10341 bp, 23 predicted proteins | sample 235391 | NCBI WGS metagenome assembly JRYL01 (sample SAMN03074223, study PRJNA261481) | activated sludge metagenome | biome: Wastewater Treatment Plant; feature: Wastewater; material: Activated sludge; isolation source: activated biomass of a wastewater treatment plant treating wastewater from... ... | reverse complement strand
GAAGCTGGATCATGCGGATCGTGGTGTCCTCGTCCTCGACCAGAAGGCCGCAGGACTGCCCGAACAGGCCGAGGTCGCCATAGCCCCAGTGGAACGAGTTGTAGATGTTGGAGGATTGGAACACCTCGCGCATCCGCGTCTCGACGGTGGCGAGGTATTGCTTGACCGGCGCGTAATCCTTGAGGTCCGGGTCGAACGTCGTCAGCCGGAACCAGGGGCGCGCTGGAGAGGTGATCCCTGAGTGCATCCCCGAGGCGAGCGTCCGCAGCGCGAAGCCGCCCGTGCTGTCCACGATCTTCTTGCGGCTTGGCCTGCCCTCGTCCTCGCGCAGGATCAGCCGCAGCCGGGAGGGCGCGGTGTGTTCGGCCAACTCGAACCAATGCGCTTCCCATGGGTTTCGCATCGACCTCAGCGACTGGAGCCGCCGATCATGGTATTGCCGCTTGGTCTCGTTGGTCCGCACCGGGATCACCTCACTGGCCGAGCAGCGTCTTGCCCTGGGTTGCGCCGCTGTTCGTCACACCGGACCCAGAGGTCAGGATCGTGTCGGTGGCTGCGCGCATCCGGTCGGTCGTGCGGCGGGAGGCACCATCAACCGCGCCACTGTCCGGCGCGCGCATCGCGGCGCGCTCGGGCGGCATTTGAGGCGGTGGCGGCGCGGAGGGCGTCATGCACATGGTCGGTTTCCTCGCATAGTTCAGCGAAGGATTATCCGCCGATGGTTGCGTCAGCGAACTGTCAGCCCCAGGGGTTATATTCGGGTGCCATCGTCTGGGTGACTGGCTGGACCGAGATCATCTCCTTCTTGGACACCGGCGCAGCAAAGGTCAGCGCCAGCGCATCGCCCCGGTTCGGTGACGGCAGGCCGCGTTCCTTCATGTCCTGCTTGCTTTCGAGCATGATCTTGCCGTCGAGGCGCGGCACTGTCTCAGGCCCCACCAGGTCCTGATACAGTTCCTCGTCCTTCGGATCGATCGCCCCGCCTTCCTTGATCCAGGCCTTCATCGCGCCCCACATCTCGGCCCGCTTGTTGACGTAGCCGGGGTTGGTGGCCTTGCCGCCGAACCAGACCAGTTGCCAGGCGCGGCCCATCACCTGCCCGGCAGAGACGATCCCGGTGCCATATCCCGCATCGACGAACACCGCATCGGCCTTGTGTTCGGTCTCCAGCCTGGCGATCAGGTTGGCGACCTCGACATCGTTGTCGTTCCTCGGCAGCGTGGCGATCGAGCGCGACATCAGCCCCTGCCGCAGCACGATCTCCAGCGCGTCGTCGCCGGTCCAGGCCGGATCGACGCCGAGGATCACCGGCGCAAACTGGTATTGCTCAGGCCGGAGGTGCCGCGAGCGCGCCGCGTCCACGTCGTCGCCGCTGATGAACTGGAGCGCCGACTGGCTTGGGAACTGGCCCCGGACGCGGATTTTCACGAAATCGCTGTCCTCGCCGTGGTCCTCGACCCACTGGGCAATCTTCTTCTTGTTGGTGCCTGGCACGTCGCGACTGTCGATCTGGAACCGGTGCCAGCGGTGGCGGAACTTGCGGAAGCACTCGCGGAACCGGCCCGAGTTCCTTGTCGGGTTGCCGTAGACGATGAAGATGATGGCCGTGCCCTCGTCGGTCAGCGCGCCCTCGGCCACTTCCCAGACCTTATCGTGGATTTTCGACGCCTCGTCGAACTCCAGCACGATGATCCGGCCCTTGTTGTGCAGGCCAGCAAAGGCCTCGGTGTTGTGTTCCGACCAGGGGATGAAGTCCTGCCGCCACTGATCGGCATGAGCCTTGTCGCGGCTCTTGATCGAGGTCGATTGCACGTCGAACCAGTGCCCGGTGATCGACATGCGGAACCACTTGCCGATCTCCGGCGCGGTCTTGGTGCGAAGCTGGCCATCGGTGTTCGCGGTGGTGACGATCTTGGCATCGGCCCAGCACGACATCGCCCAGTTGGAGAGCATACCCATCGAGGCCGACTTGCCGATCCCGTGGCCCGAGGCGACGGCGATCTGGAGCGGGTCGAACCGCGTCTCCGGGTTCTGGAGGTGATCGCGGATCAGCTTGAAGATGTCCGCCTGCCACTCACGCGGCCCGTCGTAATCCTGGAGTTCGCCGTGGCCCCAGTCCCACGCGAAGGCGGACCATGCCAGCGGATCGAACCGGCAGGCAGCTGCCTTGGCGATGATCGCGTCGTTCGGATCGGGCCGGTCACTCGCCACGGCGAGAGGCCCTTTCGAGGCGATCGGCCAGCGCGTCCAGTCCGGTGTGGTTGACGTTCTCCTGGAAGGCCTGCACCGAGATGTGCTTGCCGATCAGTTCGAGCCTGCGGACGCGATCGGAGACCTTCACGTCGATGATCGCGACACCATCCTCGGACACCGCCGTCTTGACGCCTGCGACCAAGCCCTTGCGCCAGATTTCAGGCCAGTCCTTCACCTGCTTCAGCCGACCGTCCTCGTCGTAGAGATCGGACAGGTCTGCCTCGGCCTCGGCAGCGAGGCGCGTCAGCAGCCAATTCGCATCGATCTTGGTCTCGCGCGATCGTTCTGCCTTGAGCCGATCGATCTCGGTTTGGATTTCAGGATGTTTCAAGAGATCGTGCCCTTGCTGACCTGCGGTATTCTCGCTGTAACCGGCCCTGATCGCGGCCTGTGTTGCGTTCAGGTCCTTCATGTATTCCTGACAAAATCTCTCTTGCTTTGCATTCAGCGCCACGGTCGGCCTCCTTTCGGTGTTGTGTTTAGCGCACCAACGGTTGCGCGATGTTTCAAGGCGTTGACGTGATCGCAACGCCGCTGGTAGGATATTATCATCATCACCACCACAAGGAGGCAGCGATGTTTGTGTCATCGAAGAATAGAACCCTGGACAGCATGAGGCGAGAGGAAGGTCAGAGCGTTCGCGCCTTCGTGTTCAGCGTCCTCGACGCAATGGAGACGAAAGCGGAAATCGAGTTCCTGGACGCGCCGGACTTCGCGATCGTCAGGAACTACATCTCGACCTTCTCCATGAACAAGGGCCGCAAGTATCGCGCGGCAACTCGGGTCGGCGGATTGCATGTCAGGAGGATCGCGTGATGGGTGCGCCTGGTGTTCCTGACGGGACCAAGACATTCGAGGAAATCCTGGCCGCAGCACGATCGGCGGATGGGGATGACATCAAGTCCGTGGAGGCGATACTGATCGACGCCTCTATTCTCGACGCGCTTCGCCGGGACAAGGTTTTGCGGGCGCTAAAGGCGTCCACTGGAATAGGTCTTTGCGCGATGAGGAAAGCAGCCTACGACCTGACCGGCATCAACATGTGATCGGTTCAGGGCCGATGATCCAACTGGGGGCTTCGGCCCCCTTTTTGTTGCGCGGATCACTCCATGACGCAAATGACGCTTATGACGGGTTTCCCCACATGTTACTACCTCTGGAAATGCGGCGTCATTACCATCATCATCACAATGACGGATGTTATACCCTACCTATCGCGCAGAGATTTCTGTTTAATAACAATCACTTGTATTAGTAATAATGATGATAATAACGCCATTTGCTCGAAGGTTGGGTTATGTCGAAAAACCCGACACAAGCGACATATGCGTCATTGGCTCGCCCCTGTATAAATCGCAACACGCGAGCGAAAACCTGTTGACCATGCCGGGTTGCGGCGGTATTGTTGTGAATATCGCAACGCATGGAGGTGACGCGATGACGACGAAACTGAACACGATTGCCACCCTCGCACAGTTCTTCAAGCCGAAGGCCGTTGGCTATCGCGCGCGGACCGATGCCTTCCTGGAGGAATACCGGTTCGAGAAGGCCCGCGAGATGGAGAGCGACTGCTGGGACCGCTGGGCGCGCATCCGGTTTGCGGATGGTTCCGAGTTGATCATCCGCGACAAGGATGCAGTCGAACGCAACGTCAACACCGGCGCGGAGGTGGCGGCATGACCCGCCGCACCACCACCAGCNNGCACCTCCACCAGCTACGCCCTCGACCTCGACGGCCTGATCTACGTCGAGGATGTCCCGTGCGAGTTCGATGTCGAGATCGAGGTCTCGCACCTAGAGCCGTATTCCTGGGGCCAGTCGCGCGGCACCGAGATCGAGATCACCGCCACCCTGACAGCCGTGAAGCTGGGCGGATGGAAGGCGTCCCGAGAGATCGCGGTGCAGATGTTTGGAGAGGATGCGATCGATCGCGCCGAGGACACCGCCGAGGACAGGTTCCGCGAGGAAGCCATGAATGGAGAACTGGAAGATGCCTGACCACAACCCGCAACCGGCGCACGTCGGATGTGCCACCCGCGCCGTGATGCTTGAAACAGTCGTGAACCGGATCGCGCGCAAGGCCGAGATCATGGCGCTCGACGCCGCACGGTCATCGTCAGCCCGGCAGGATGCCGAGGAAATCCGCGCGCTGGCCGGGATCGCGATCCGGTGCCTGGAGGCCGCAGATGCGCAGTAAGGGGATAATCCGTTCGGCCCTCGCTGATCTTGCCGGATGTGTTGCGATTTTCGCAATGCCCGTCGCGGTTTTCTACATCGCCCACGGCTTCGGCCTTTAATCCAACCAGGAGGTAACGCCCTATGAAACCGACCATCACCTGCCACGCCGCCGAACTGAAGCGCGCGCTGGCCTTCGCCATGCAGCCCGTCGAGCGCCGGAACACGATCCCGGTCCTCGGCACCGTCAGGATCACCGGCAACGCCGAGGCGATCGAGGTGCGCGGCACCGACCTCGACATCGAGTGCGCCGCCACCGCAGAGGTGATCTCGGCCACCGGCGCGATCGACATGACGATGCCGCCGCGCCTCCTGTCCGACCTGCTGCGCTGGGCCGAGGGCGAGGTGACGATCTCGCGCGAGAAGGACCTGATCACCATCCGCGTCGATGATGTCGAGGCGACCGTGCGCGAACTCAGCCCGGTCGCGGACTGGCCCGCGATGATCGCCACCGTCGGCAACGACATCGAGATCAGCGAGGCCCTGCTGCACAAGGCCCTGACCGCGACGATCGCCTGCATCTCGACCGAGGAAACCCGGTATTACCTCAACGGCGTGTTCCTGCACGACAAGGATGGCCTGCGCGCGGTCGCCACCGACGGCCACCGCATGGCGGTCTATGACACCGGCGAGACCTGGCCGTTCCAAGGCATGATCGTCCCGCGCAAGACCGTCGCGATCCTGCAACGCGCGATGAAGGCCGGATCGAACCGCACGATCCAGGTGAAGGCCGCGCCCGATCCGAAGAACAGCGATGCGACCCTCGCCCCGAAGCACCCTGCCAACCGGATCGAGGTGAAGGGCGACGGCTGGACGATCGTGTCCAAGACGATCGACGGCACGTTCCCTGACTACACACGCGCCATCCCGCAGCCCTCTCAGAACATCACCGCCGTCCTGACCGACGCAGCGCTGCGTCGGTTCCCGAAGTCTGGCGAGCGCTCGCGCGCGGTGAAGATCGACCCGACCACCGGGCGCATGTCCTGGAATAACTACGACGGGATCGAGGTGTCGATGCCTGTCCAGGCCACGGGCGACCGGGAGATTTGGTTCAACATGGGATACCTGATCGCCTTCACCCAGCGCGCCGGAACGATCCGCCTGGAGACGCAAGGCCCCGGCAATCCGGCCCGCGTCCTCACCGACGACCCGGCGCTGCTCCAGGTCCTCATGCCGATGCGGGTCTGACATGCCAACCGGACCGGCAGACGATCCGGCCCTGCTGCGCGATCTGATCGAGGAACGCGCGGCGATCCTTGAGTTCGATGCGGGCCTTGCGCGCGAAGAAGCAGAACACCATGCGGCTCAGATGAACGGGTTCAGGAACTGGGCCGACGCGATGGGAGATACGACGTGATGACCATGCAGGAGAAAATCCAGATCGCCGCAGAGATGCGCAGCAGGGGCCACCGCTTGCGCGAGATCGCGCAGAAACTCGGGGTCTGCGTATCAATGGCCCACTCCTACGTAGAGGACGCGAAGGCGCAGGGAATACTGCCATCGCGGAACAGACCGATCAAGGAGACGACCTTGCGGATGATTGTTCGCAGCCGGGGGATCGACTTCGGGAAATGGTCCAGCGTGATCGAGAAACTGAACCCTGATGTGCAGAACTGGCTGATCGATCAGGTGCCGCAGGGATCGAACCTCGCTGAAATGGTCGCCGCGATCATCACCGACGCATACGACGACGAGAATGGAGATTGATATGACCAGAAGTGAACCGAGGCCCCAGCAGACCGACGACGAGCGCGCCGAAATACTGCGCCGCGTCCAGCGCCGTGCCGGGCTACAGCCACTAAAATCGCAGGCCGAGATTGACGCCGAGGCGTGGCCCGCCAAGCGTCGCCTGTTCGCCATCGCGGCGACCTGCGGGGCTGTGCTGACGGCCATCCTGATTGCGGTCGATCCTATCCGGTGGGTGCTGCCATGACCCTCACCATCCTGATCCTCTACCTCGCCACCGGGCCGGAACCCGCATGGGCCTACACGGACCCGGCAACCTGCCACGAGGCAGCGCGCATCCTGCGCGATCACCACGGCGTCATGGCTGACTGCCGCACCGCACAAATCGCAACACCCGTTGGAGCCGCGCCGATGACCTCGCCGCGCCCGATGGCAAAGCCGGAGGGGCTGAAATGACCGATTACAATGATGGTAAGTGGCACGTGTGGAACGGGGGAGAATGCCCGGTGCATCCTGAGAGTGTTGTAGAGATGGTGTGGCCTAGCAACTTTGGCGACAAAGCATTCCGAGAAATCAGGAGTGCAAGTGGGTTCTCTTGGAGAGTTGGAGGTGACAGCACTCCGTTCGTGTTCCGTGTCACCAAGCCGTTCCACGAGCCGCGCGTGATCTGGGTGAACGAGTATCCGGAGGAGAACATGGCTCACCAGACAGAAGATGCGGCTCGCAGGCTTGCTACACCGCACGCCACCCGCATCGCCGTCCGCTATGTGGAGGCCCCGGAATGACCTGCCTCTCCTTCCTCGCAACATTCATCGTCGGCTTCGCGTGCGGCGTCATCGCCCTGGCGATCCTGCCTGACGACGAGCCGCCGACCGACTGGACCAATACTGGTTACTGAACAAAGGAGAAATCGAAATGAAAACCATCCTACTCACCACCGCACTGAGCATCCTCTGCGCCCCGGCCTATGCCTGCGGGAACGGCGAATGCGATCCGCATCCCAATGAACCCGGCATCGAGAAACCGGCCGAGCCTGAACCGCAACCGGAACCCGATAAGCCCGCACCAGAGAAACCGCAGCCGGAATCGCCTGCACCTGAGCCGTCGCAGCCGGAACAGCCTGCCGAGCGGCCCACACGTGACGGCCACGACGAGCGCGTCACGCAGCCGCGATACCGCCTCGCCCCCATCTCGGACCAGTCCTATGTGCCGTCCGAGAAATGGCAACCCATGCCGCAGGTCTGCGAACGGACGTGGTTCACGCTGCGGTTCTCGATCCCGGCAGGTGTGACGCAAGCAGAAGCTCGCCAGCGGTGTGTTGAATGGTTGGAGGGGCGGTGATGGAGCAGATCATCATCGACCGCGCGGACTTTGACGACATCATGAGCGGCCACAGAGCCATGTCCAGCTAACCCCGGAGGCCCCCATGGCAACAGTCATCAGATCGGAAACGCCGACAGCCAGAAAGCCACATCGCTGCGACAGTTGCCTGCGCGAGATCGCGTCAGGCACCACCTATCGCCGGGCGCGCTGCGTCGACGGCGGGGACGCATGGACGTGGAAAACGCACCTAGCCTGCCAGCGGGCAGGGGAAATCCTCTGGGCCCGCGATATTCGCGGCGAAGAGGGCTGCCTGCTCAACGTCTGCGACATGGATAGCGAAGACCGCGAGATGGTCTACGCAACCGACCCCGCAACCTTCCACGAAGTCTGGCCGGATCGCCCCGCGCCGGGCAAACCGAAGCCAGTCCAGCTAACCCCGGAGGCAACATGATCCCCGATCACCTGCAATCCCTGCTGACCGACGCGCACATCGAGGCGGTGAAGGCCATGCAGAAATTCCCGCAGCCGAACTACGTCATCAGCAAGGTGGCCGAGGAAGCGGGCGAGGTCGTCAAGGCGGCGATCCACTGCGCCGAGGGGCGCGAGACGAAAGAGAACGTCCGCGCCGAGATTAAGCAGGCGATAGCCATGCTGATGCGCCTCTACCTTGAGGGCGACCAGGTGCACGGCCTGCCGCCAATCCACGACCAGTCCAGCTAACCCCGGAGGCCGATATGAGCGACCAATTTCTGATCGAAAAGCGCGGCCTTTACTACCGCCCGAACTCCTGCGGATACACGGGCCTAAAACGAGAGGCAGGCCGATACTCTTTTGACGATGCAGCGATCCACGCGGGGCCAAATGGCCCAGATGGATCAACCGATGGCATGGGCATCTGGCGCGAAGGTGAAGCGCCTCAGTTTTCCACTTCATGCCCTTGGGATGTGAAGCTGATTGAAAAAACCAGATTGGATACTTTGCGCGAAGCACACCTTGCGGTCAGCAAGGCTCGAACTGAGGTGATCCACTCTGGCGTCGTCGCATATGTGCAGGTAGTCGCGAAGGGTCATAGCCGTTCCGAAGATGCCATCGCCGCCTTGATCCAACAGTCCAGTTAACCCCGGAGCCACCCATGACCAACCACGCTGACCTTATTGCCGCGCTGCGCATCCCCCTGAACGTGACGCTCCGTAATGGAGCGCCGGAGCTGGATGAATACGACGAACAGCGCAAGGCGGCAGCGGATGCGCTTGAGGATGCATGGGCAGAGGCCACGGCGGCTGCGTATGAAGTGGCGCTCAAAGCCATCCAAGACGCCCCGGCGGGATACGCATACCACATGGTTGAGCATCTCACCCCTCGATCCGCGCGCGACTGGCTGGCCGCGCACGACGCCGAGGTCTACCGCCGTGGGCAGGAGGATATGCGGCAACGGGCGGCAGACGCTGTGTATGTGTGGTCAGATGACGACGATTATCAAAAATTGGAGGGCATCATCCGAACCTTTCCGATCAAGGAAAAGGACGATGAGTGATGATCTCAAAAGGTTTCGGGCAACAGTCAGGCACGAAGGGGAAAATATCTTCGACCCTCCGTGGTTGGAGGAATTTTGGGCGGTTCGTCACGAAGACGCCGCCGACCGCATCGAGGAACTGGAAGCCAAGCTGGCGAAGGCGGTGGAGGCGTTGGAGTTTTACGCCACGAAGGACGTAACCTACCATAATGTCGGCACGGTTACATTTCACGGCCACGACGACAACGGACGCAAAGCCCGCGCCGCCCTCGCAGAAATCAACGGAGGCGGTGACACATGACCACCGCCGACGATGAAGACTGGAAGGGCGAACACCTGATCCGCCGCAGGCCGACCAAGCAAGACCGCGCCAAAACCAACCGGTCGGTGATTTCATCGATCACATCGGAGGCCAGGCGTCGAAAAGGCATTCCGGCCCCTGGCGCGGCCCAGCACAGCAAGTTCGCAGCCAGCGTGTTTTACAACCTGTATAAGATGAAGGACATCGAGTGATTATCAACGGAAAAACATTGCTATCCCGCGCGCCTGTCAGCCCGATCATCGGGCAAAAGTGCAAGGATCAAGGCGTGTCTCACGGTCTGACCGAGGCAGGCTATGACCTGCGGATCAAGCAGACCGTGATCCTGCACCCTCTGCGCCGGTTCGCAATCGCCTCGACGGTCGAGCGCTTCGCCATGCCGGACGATCTCGTCGCCGTGGTGCATGACAAATCAACATGGGCGCGGCGCGGCCTGTCGGTGTTCAACACCGTCATCGAAAGCGGGTGGCACGGCTGGCTGACCCTCGAACTGGTCTATCACGGATGGGGCGTTCTGAAGATACCGGCAGGGGCGGGGATCGCCCAAGCGTTGTTTCACCAAATTTCCGAACCGGCCAGATACGAGGGGAAATATCAGGGCCAGGCGGACCGCCCGGTCGCTGCAATTCTGGAGTGATCCGGTGTCGGCTGGCTGGAGACGGTTACGAAGTGACTGACCCGTCGGTCGCGATCTCGCCGCCGCAGGCCGCATAGCCAGCCACATCGACCCAACTATCAGCGTGTCCAGGGTTTCCCCATGCGCGGCAGGTCTTGAGATCGACGAGCAGGATACAGAACTGATCCGGCGTGATCTCGATCCCGAGCCTGGCCGACCAGACTGCCGCGATCCGTCCGAACGTCCGCTCCGCATCTCCATGCGTTGCCGCCCGATCGACCGTCACGGCCTGCCGGGCAGCCTCCAGTATCTCGGATCGGTTCACGCCGCGACCTCGCTCGCGCCGCCAGGGTCGCGCGGGTGATCGACGAACCCGCCTTCGTGCTTCAGCGTAAC
>JRYL01001811.1_pt1 | contig 10348 bp, 8 predicted proteins | sample 235391 | NCBI WGS metagenome assembly JRYL01 (sample SAMN03074223, study PRJNA261481) | activated sludge metagenome | biome: Wastewater Treatment Plant; feature: Wastewater; material: Activated sludge; isolation source: activated biomass of a wastewater treatment plant treating wastewater from... ... | reverse complement strand
AGAGTGAGGCCTCTTCTCCAGGGTTTATGACCGAGGGGGTGTCGGCGAACAGGGGAGCTTCTTGTTGAGGAGAGGCAAAAAGCGCCGCGGATGTGGAACTTGCGATGTCCTCTTCCTCAGGAAGGGTAGTGGAGAGTAGCGACAACAGTGGGTCGTCTCCCGCGGCCGCGCCGGAACCTGAGACTGAGTCGCCGCTTTGAGCTAACTGGGCCGCCTCAACGGTGTCCAGACGAACGAGTTCAGAAGTGGCGCGTTGGGTTAGGGCCGGGTCCTGAGAGGTCACGGCGAAGCGCCACACCTCGCGGGCGTTTTCAAAACGTCCCTCTTTTTCTAAGTGAGCCGCTATATCGGGAACTCTGCGAGTGAGGTTGTAATCGACAAATTCACGGTACCGCGGCGAGGCGATCTTTGTCATGACCGCGCCGTAGAACTCTTGATGGATCATGCGAGCGGTCTCGGCGAGGCCCTCGCGAAGTGCGGAGTGAAGGAGAGTAAGGAGCAGTTTCGCTTTCGCAAAGTCGGAGTTTTGCGCTTCTAGAAATTCTCTCAGCGTGCTTTTGAGATCGGCGGGCACAGAGTGGGTTTGCCGCAAAAATCCCCCCACGGCTTGGGGATTCCCTGGCTCGCGTAGGGCGGCTTGGCGAAAAAAATCGCGTGAGATATCTCTAAGACCCTTAAGCTCCCACACTCTTCCTAGCCCGGTTAAGGTGATGGGCAGGGGTGGGTCGACTTTTTTGGCGCTCTCTTTGAGAAGAGTAGCAGCTTCATTGGTTTGGCCTAGAGCGAGTAAAGCCAGGGCTTGCTGGGTGGCGGCTTCCGGGTCTTGGGGGTCTAGGCGTGAGGCCATGCTAAAGGCGCGATTCGCTCGCTCGACCTCTCCCGAGGCCAAGAGCGCGCTTCCCCAAGCAATCTGAATGGTTCGCTCGTTGGGGTGGTTGACCGCCAGTTCACGGAGAACAGCTTCTGCTTCCTGCGGTCGGTCGCAGGCTATCAAGGCCCCACCGTAGGCCGTTCGTAACTCTTTGTGGCTGGAGGCCTCCGCGAGCGCCGCTTCAAGTAAAGAGGCCGCCTGTTCGGGCTCGCCGAGGTCCAGGAGCACTCGAGAGGCAAGCTCAGTGAGTTCGCGGTCCGTGCCGGGGTTTTGCAGAACTCCGATGGCCTCGAGTTGATCTTTGGCCCCCAGTGGATCGCCAGCTTCCAAAGCCAGGCGCACTACTTGAGAGCCGATAGCAGAGTTCGAGGGCTGGTTTTGGCTGGCGTTTGCTAGAGCCAGTTCGAGGCTATCCTGCATGCCCGACGCAGTAGCGATCTCGGTGAGTGAATCCCACTGAGTGAACTGCTGGGGAAACTCTTCTAGCGAGCGAAACAGAGTTTCAGCCGCCTCGTCGTATCGATAGGAGAGCTTTTGACACTCAGCGATCTCAGCGTATAGTTCGCCCGAGGCACCGCCTCTGAGCTTGATGGCTTCTCGAAAACGCCCTTCGGCATCCTCGAAACGTCCCTGGGCCACGAAAACCTTGCCCAGAAAGGCATGAGGTTGCCAGGCCGCGGGGTTCTCATCGTGTGCCTTTTTGAGATGTCGAATGGCGAGTGCGGTTTTGCCCTTCTCCTGCATGTATGCTCCCAGGAGAGCTCGAGGGAGACAGGCTTCGGAATCCACCTCCATCACTTCTTCTACGAGACGGATCCGCTCCTCTAGTGGATGCCCCGCATAGAAAAAGCGAAAGCGATCCATGTAGTCGCTGTTCTCAAGTTCGGTTTTCCAGCGTCCGGTGATGGAGCGACCGATGAAGTCCGTAGCGCCAAAGAGTTCGGCCACGGCGTCTAGGGTTTCCCACGGTTCTTGCAGCTTGGGTTCGACCGTGGTCTCGAAAAGGAGATGGTTTAGGGCGCTGGCGCGAAGAAGGGTGTTCACCCCTTCAGGTAGACCGAAACCGGTAGTAAAGCTGTCTACACGGCTCAATTCGGTAAGAAGCGTCCAAGCCTCGGGGCCGCGACTCTGGCAGCAGAGGACCAGCGCTTTGAGGTACTTCCAGAGCGGAAGGTCGGGCTGGCGAGCCAGGCTCTCTTCAATAAGAGGGTAGGCCTCTCCGTGCCGCGCCTCCTCGAGAAGAGGCAAAATCGTGTCGAGCCCCTCCGCTTGGCTTGCTATAGCTACGCTATCCATGGCGACCGGCTTTCTCCTCGAGGTTCTGAAATACCCCCTCGCTGCCCTGAGCGATTCCTCTGGTTACGAACTCCTTGAGCTTCTCGCTATCGGCTTCTAGGTGAAATAAACGCTCCTCTTTTCCAGGCAACACGGCCAGGGTCGCGTGGGTTAGAAGAGGGTCCTCCGAGGCGATCGCAAGGCGACAGACGTCGGGGAATTTGGCCGGGTGAGCGGTCGCCACCACCACCCGCGAATACTCTGTAGGAAACTCGTCACAGCACTCCTGCATGGCCCACCATGCGGTTGCGGTATGGGGGTCGAGGAGACGGCCCGTCTTCTGGTGGACGGCAGCGATGGTGCTCACGGTTTGCTCGTTGTCGCAGGCTAAGGCTCGCCAAAGCGACATGTTGTCCAAGGGGAGTTCGAGTGCACCGTCTCGGGCAAAGGAGTTCATCAGCTCGGCCACCTGCTTCCCGTCACCGTTGAGACGGAGATGGAGATAGCGTTCGAAGTTGCTGGCCACTTGAATGTCCATGGCTGGAGAGTGAGTGGACTTCGCCTCGCCTCGCCGGTAACGGCCGGTCTGGAAAAAGTCGGGCAAGATTCGATTCTCATTTGAGGCTAGCACTAAGCCGCCTATCGGTAGACCCATGCGCCGAGCGTATTCAGCGGCCAGTATATTCCCAAAGTTTCCGGTGGGAACTGAGAAGACGGCCGGTACACCCCGGCCGGCACCCGGAGTTTGAAGGTAGGCGGCAAAGTAGTACACGATCTGAGCGGCGATGCGAGCAAAGTTGATTGAGTTCACTGCGCCTATATGGTGCCGCTCCTTAAACTCCAAGTCGGAGGAGAGATCCTTGACCATTTTTTGGCAGTCGTCGAACGTTCCGGTGACAGCGATGTTGAAGATGCCGTCGTCGAGAACCGTGGACATCTGAAGTCGCTGTAACGGAGCGATTCGACCCGCCGGGTGCGTGACGAAGAGCTTCACCCTTGGGATCCCTCTCATTCCGTGGATCGCCGCGCTCCCGGTGTCGCCGGAGGTGGCGGCCACAATGTTGAGGCACTCGCCGCGTTGCTCGAGGATCTCGCCGAACAGCCGTCCCAGAAGCTGGAGGGCTACGTCCTTGAAAGCGAGCGTCGGCCCGTGGATGAGTTCGAGCAGATGAAACGCGCCCACTTTGCTAAGAGGAGCCACAGGTCCGCCGTACGTCTCCCCGTAAGCCTTTTCACAGCAAGCTCTCAAGGTGTGCTCTTCGATATCGCCGGCCAGTGGGGACAATACTTGGTAGGCAAGCTCGGCATAGTCGAGGCCCAGCCACCTAGAAAANNATAGTTCATTCTGGAGAAGCTTTCTGTAAATATTGTGGTATTCAAAGGGTGGGGAAAGTTAGTACTCTAACTGTCCGCCCACGCTCTCGGCCCAGTTCACCAACTGCTCGTCATCGAGTTCCGAGTCGGGGTCGAAGGCCACCCGGTAAAAGGTGGAGCCGCTGTGGCTGTGAGCGTCGACCACGCAGCCCAGAAGGCTACATAGATCGTGCTCGTCGCCGTCGGCGTCCCACCCAGAGCGGATTTCAAGGTGGACCCCCACCGGTATGTCGTCGCCGTCTCCTCGAGCCAGCAAGCCGCCCGGCGCGAGGTCGAGCAGAGTCCACTCAAAGCAGCGACTATCGTGACTGAGAACCGCCCGCATGGGCGGTTCGGAGTCGGGCTTGAAATGGAGACGTCGCTCTTGGGCCACGGTCTCGTTGGAAGCTGCCTCGCTCTCTCGTCGCAGTAGGAGATGACCTAACCACGAGTTGAGGACATCGAGCACCGACCCCTGGTGAAGGAGCCCGTATTCGAGCCATTCTCCGCCCTCCGATGCATTCGTCCGGCCGGCCGCCGCCCACACCACGTCGAACTCGAGAACTCGATGGAGTGGGTGGTCCTCTAAGAGACCGGTGAACGGTATCAAGCCTATTCTAGCTCCTTTAGCCAGATTCGCCGGAGTGGACAGCCTGGCACCTCCCAGCGAGAGGTCTGAGACTACGGCCGGTTGGTCCTGGCTATCTTTTGCCGGAGCCGTGCCGGCGATGCGGACCTTCGCCTCCACATTGAGACGGGGAAAGTCGCGATGCTCGACCGATTGAGAGCTGTTCGGGACGGAAGCGTTTTCCACTATAACCTCAACATTTGAGTTCAAAGTCCTGTGATGAGTGTTAACCATCACCTTACAAGCCTCCTTTCTTTTCAGTCCGGACGGGCCGGCCGGAGGGCGGGGCAGGAAGCGCCGAGCTTTGTCGAAAAGCGAGCCGTTATGCAGAAAAAACCGTTCGCTCTCATCATCCTCGACGGCTTCGGCCTGGCTGAGCCCTCCGATTTCAACGCAGTCTCCTTAGCTCACACCCCTTGCTTTGATAGGCTGTGGGCTCGGGGACCCCAAACGTTGCTCGAGGCGAGCGGTCGAGCGGTGGGCTTGCCGCAAGGACAGATGGGGAACTCCGAGGTGGGACACCTCAACCTCGGGGGAGGGCGAATCGTGATGCAGAGTCTGTCCTACATTAGTCACCTTATTGAAACCGGCGAATTTTTTCGCAGTGAACCGCTTCTTAGCGTCATGCGGGAGATCGGGCCCGAGAACAGCCTCCACATCATGGGCTTAGCCTCGCGAGGGGGAGTCCATAGTGATCTTGAGCATCTTTTCGGTCTTATACAGATGGCCCAGAAGTGCGACGTTCAGCGGATCTATCTGCATCTCTTTACCGACGGACGCGATTGTGCGCCTGACAGCGGTCGTGGCTTTGTGTCGGAACTGACCGAGTTCATCGCGCAGAATCCGGCCGGAGTTCAAGTGGCCACGGTCTGTGGCCGCTATTACTCCATGGACCGCGATCGGAGGTGGGAGCGAGTAGAGCGGGCCTACAACGCGGTTTTGGGAGGGGAGTCCGAGTTCACCGCTCACTCAGCCCTGGAGGCCGTGGACGCGGCTTATCTGCGCGGCGAGACGGATGAATTCATCCAGCCGACGGTCGTCACCGACGCCTCGGGAGAGCCGGCCGGCCCGATCGCCAACGGTGACGGAATTATCTTTTTTAACTTTCGAGCCGACCGCGCGCGCGAACTGACCTATGCCCTCATGGGGGACGACACTTGGTGTGAGTTTCCCCGGAAGCGACGAGCGCACGACCTGCGCTACTGCTCCCTCACTCAGTATGACGAGGCCTGGGATCTCCCCTTCGCTTTCCAAACTCCCAAGGTAACCGAGCCGCTGGCTGAAGTGCTTTCTAGAGCCGGGAAAACTCAATATCACACGGCGGAGACAGAGAAGTATCCCCACGTCACCTACTTCTTTAACGCCACAATCGAAGCCCCGTTTCCCGGTGAGGTGCGTCACTTGGTTCCTTCGCCAAAAGTGGCTACTTACGATCTCCAGCCGGAGATGAGCGCGCCCGAACTCGCGCGGGCGACCGCCGAGCGGATACGCTCTGGACAGGATGACTTCATCTTAATCAATTTTGCCAATCCCGATATGGTCGGTCACACCGGCGTACTAGCGGCGGCCATCGCGGCCTGTGAGGCTACTGATCGAGGTCTTCAACAGGTGGTGGAGGCTGTGGAAGAGCGAGGCGGATGCTACTTAGTAGTGGCCGATCACGGAAACGCCGAGCAGATGCGGGAGGCCGACGGCACACCTCACACCGCGCATACCACGAACTTGGTGCCGTGCGTTTTGGGAGGGAGCCATGAGGTGAAGGCGCTCCGTGGCGGCGGGAAGCTTGGAGATATTGCGCCCACTCTTCTAGAACTGATGGGCATCCAGGCACCGGCGGCTATGACCGGCGTTTCACTCATCGAGCACGACTAGTGCTTGCGAAGTTCGGCCACCACTTTTTGGTAGTTGCCAGCACGATAGTGCTCGGCCAGGTCTTTCGCGGTCTTGCCCGAGCGATCGAGCGCCGTGGGATCCGCACCGCCCTCGAGAAGGGCTTTCACAATCTCTAGATCACCGACCATAGCGGCTTTGTGCAGGGGAGTTCGCTTATCCGAGCCGGGTCGATTGACATCCGCTCCTTTTTCGAGCAGAAGTTCAACCACCTCCGTTTTACCTTTGGACGCAGCCAACAGCAGCGGAGTCTCTCCTCGGCTGCCGCGAGAGTTTACATCGGCCCCGGCTTCAAGCAGTACTTCCATAACGTCTAGGTGACCGCCGGTGGCTGCATAGTGAAGCGGAGTAAAGCCTGAAGCATCGGTGGAGCGAACCAACTTGGGGTCGCTCTCGACGCTCTGCTTGACCGAGTCGGCTCGACCGTCTGCCGCCGAGCGATGGATTTCAGGGGCGGGTGCGGTCTCGGAGCCGGAACTGTTTTGGCTGTTAGCGTTCGAGCGGGCCGGCGCCGAGGGGGCGGTGGAGTTGGTTCGAGTCTGTCCGTCGCGAACCGCTCGAGCGTCGTTCTTCATCTGGTGAGCCCGTGATGGGACGGTGGAGTGCACGTTAATGGAAGGACCGACAATGGGCGACTGTGCGGGAGCAGGTGAAGTGAGGAAGAATAAAAGGAGCGGAGCGCAGAGGTATCTTTTCAAGGTCTTAAGGCCTCCAGTTTCTGTCGGAATTCAGCGTAGAGCGCCTCGTCCTTGGCGCGTTGCGTTTCGTCATGAAGATCGATGTGACCACACTCGAGGCGAGTCTCAAGCCTTGACGCGAGATCGTTATACATAACAGCTTCCTGTCCCAGCCCTCGGTCCACGGATTCAGATGAGAGCTCACGTAAACAGCCTATCATATTTTCATACAGATATCTTTGCTGCTGGCCGGCCACTAGTTCGCCGCACTCGTCGCAGAGCCAGCGCTGTTTTGCGGGATCGTCGGATTCCTCGAGCTGTTCGAGAAGCCTCTCAAGCTGCAGGCAGAACAGCCGGCTTCGAGTGAGACTCGCTTTGGTGTGAAAGGTGAAGCGGCTATTGTGGCGCTCCGCCCGCTCTTCGAGCCATCTGGACAGTTCTCGCATAACGCGCCGAGTGTCCTCGGTGAGCGGTAAGGAAGAGTCTCTGGCAAGATGAGTGGCGATCGCTTTAAGCGTGGAAATCGCATCGAGCTGCTGCTGGGCCAACTGATCGTCGTTCACTCGCATGCCGCCGTGTTTCGACTAGCGCGATCCCCGAACCTCCAGACCTAGATCTCGCACTTCTCTCGCTGTCACGCTTGCGGGATTCCGCCCGCTCGAAATGTTCGTCACTTGACTCGGTCCGGATTTCCGGCACTAAGTCTAGTGCTTACGCTTTGCGCTTCTCTGTGAGGTTGCGGTTTTGAGGTGCCAAGTTCACTTGAAGTGCCGAGTGAGATGTATCGGGATAAATAAACGAGGCGCGACAACGCGAGATCGGTGCCTCAAAGAGGCATACCGCGAGAGACGTACGGAATGTAAATCTTAGAGAAAGCGCTTCTGCAGCCACGAAAGCCGGGCTCGAAGGGAGACCTCTTCGGTTGCTGTAAGGCAGGGTGAACGGCTTGAGTGTAGGGAGTTTACAAAAAGTTTACATAAAGTTAGCCTTCATGAGGTCGTAAGTTGAGGCGTCTTTGCCTAGAATGGACCAAAGCAAGGAGGCGTGTGCATGTTTGGACTTGGTAGTATTGGAAACTTTCTCCCCATCATCGGATCGATCGGGGCGGGTTTTTCAGGCGGTGGTTTATTTGGACTCGGATTCACCCTCCTCTCCGGGCTTTTAACCAACCTGACGAGCCCCAAGAATCCTGGTATTGAGAATTTTGCCACCCACCCCGGATTTAGCTCTGCCTTTACGAATCCAGGCTTCGGGACCATGGGCGGCGGCCCTAACGCAGGTACCTTCGGGTCGATGTCCGGATACTTCGGCGGGAACTATACCACAGATTACTCTATTCTTCCCCAAACACCGGCCGGTCAATATCATAGCAACTCTTGCTACTGCTACCCCAACCAGGGCGTAAACTACGCGCCTAACAACGGGGCCTACGGAAACGCCGGTTACGGTCAGCGGTTGAGCAACCTTCAGTTCGGTGGTAACTTCTCTAGCTATCTGAATCAGTATAACTCCGTTGTGCTCCCTCAGGCGCCCTTCTTCCCTTCCTACCAGTACGGCCAAACGGCGGCCACTTATGGTAGCGCCACCGCCCCCTATCAACAGTGCCAACAGCCCGCCATGAGCCACTACGGCTTCGGCAGCCCGAGGCAGTATAATCCCGCGGGCACGCTGTACGGCCAACAGAGCGGGTCGGTGCAGGTGAATTACGGAAGGCCGAACTACGGCGGACCTCAGGACGGCCAGCCGCCGGTGGTGAACAATCACTACAACATTCATCTTCATAATCAGAACGTCGCGCAGCAGTGTGAAACCCCGGCCCCGCAGCCGGAGTGCCCTCCGCCGCCGCCCGTTGCCTGCCAGCCTCCTCAGCCGCCCGCGGTAGAGGATTGCCCACCCGATATCTCCACGGCAACCGGAACAAAGACTGTCGACCTGCCGGCGGCCATTGTGTCCAATAACAGCCAAGCGGCCCAAAATATCCAGACGAAATGGGGTAGAACTCCTCCTATTAGTACCGACGCCGATTGGCCTGCTGCTTCGCAGACCGTGCGCGATCGGATCACGGGAGGTAGCGCTGAACCTTACAGCTTTGGAGGTAGAAATATCTATCAAAGCGGCGATGGGATGGTGCCTGAGAGGGCCGCCGTGTGGCACGTGTTTCAGCAGAACGAGACCCTTCGCTTTGACGTCGGTTCGGGCAACTTTTATGAGACCAAGCCTGACGGCAGTACTCTCAACAAGTTTCACATATCAGCTGTGGCCAATCTCGAGCGCCAAGCCGGGAGCGACAGCGGTCTAGCCTCTCGACTGGTCGGGGAGTTCCTGAACTCCAGGAACCTGGCCATCGACGGAATCGTAAGATCCCAACCCGCGGTTACCGCGAGCGCCTCCGCCCAGCCTGCCGTGGCCGCGACTCCGCGCTTCAACGGTAACCCCTTGGCCGTAGCATCGGCACCACCCGCGGTCTTCAATTCGGGGCAGCAGAAGGGGCGAAGTTTCCTAGGGTAGTAATCCCTATCCATCGTGTCTGAGAAAACCTATAAAACACCTCAGGTCGAGTTCGTTATCAGCGCACCCGACCTGAGTTTTTGTCCGGACTTAGGTGGGCGACCGGAGTTCGCCCTGGTTGGGCGTTCGAACGTGGGGAAGAGTTCCTTTATCAATAAGCTCACTCGGCGAAAAAGGATCGCCCACACCAGTAACACCCCCGGCAAGACCCGCCTCTTAAACTACTACCTAGTAGACGACTCCTGGGCTCTGGTAGACCTTCCGGGCTACGGGTTCGCGAAGATCCCTAAGAAGGAGCAGGAGCGGTGGCGGAAGGCTCTCGAGGAGTATCTGTCCCAGCGGGAGACTCTGGTGGGTGTACTTCAGTTAGTGGACGCCCGCCACGGCCCTCAAAAGAACGACATCGAGATGAATCGCTGGCTTCTTGAGAACGGCGTGCCCGCGGCCGTCGTGGTCACCAAACTCGATAAGGCCAAGAAGTCCACTCATGGGAAGATTCTTGCCGAGACCAAGCGAGCGCTCTCAGCGGAGTGGGGCTACTTCACCTTCTCCTCGGAGACCGGGGTGGGCGCTGAAGCGCTCTGGTCGGCGTTTGCGAAGTGGCGTAACTCAGTCGCCACTTAGCGACCCACGGCTCGTGTTTGAGGGCGGGGTTCCCCGTGCCAGTGGGCCCGGTTTTTGCCCAGCGCCTTCGCGTCGTACATGGCGACGTCGGCGATGCGAATGAGGTGCTGGCGGAGTCGTTCCGGCGTGCGCTCGGTAACCTCAACCTGCGATAGGCAAGCAAGGCCGATAGAGCTTGTCACTCGCCGATCCAAAATAATGGGGGCGACGCCTTCGCCCTCACAAACAAATACCGCGCACTCCACCTGGGCTCGGATCTCCTCGGCCATGGCGGAGAGCGTTTCGCGATCGCACTTGGGGAGAACTAAGACGTACTCGTCTCCGCCGTAGCGGGAGGGGACCGCGGCGTACTTCTCCGCGATCTTGCCGATGAGGTATCCACACTCCCGCAGGGCCTGGGAGCCCACCAAGTGGCCGTGCGTGTCCACCACGGCTATAAAATGAACTAGGTCGAGGAACATAAGGCATACATCGTAGTTCCATACTACCGCCTAGGCGATCGCTTCAGCAATGTAGTAAAAA
>JRYL01001108.1_pt1 | contig 10381 bp, 10 predicted proteins | sample 235391 | NCBI WGS metagenome assembly JRYL01 (sample SAMN03074223, study PRJNA261481) | activated sludge metagenome | biome: Wastewater Treatment Plant; feature: Wastewater; material: Activated sludge; isolation source: activated biomass of a wastewater treatment plant treating wastewater from... ... | reverse complement strand
AAGACATCTACCAGCTCGGTGACGCAATCGTGGTCACGACCGGGCTTGCGCACCTCTCCATGAATCAGGGCGTGCTGTACCGGGCGACTCGCGATGCGCAGGGAGCATGGCAGGCGGAGGTCTGGCGCATTCTTCCGGGTGCGCCCGCCGCTTCCCATCTGGTCAAGCCGGACGAACTTCTCGTCCGGACCCGGCACACGGGAACCGTGGTGGTGGACGCCGAGGGCCGGATGCGGATGGCACGCTGCCGGAAGGCAGCGGCCACTCGGTGAGGCGACATGCCTCGCGCCGCGCCTACTCCGCCCGCAGCGCGGCGATCGGGTCGAGCTGGGCGGCCTGGCGCGCCGGATACACGCCGAAGGCGAGGCCGATCAGGGCGCACAGCGCGGTGGCGAGGAAGATCGGCAGCGGTGCCCAGGCCACCTGCCAGCCGGCGAGGGTGGCGATGAGGTAGGCCACGATCGCGCCGAACACCACGCCGAGCAGGGCGCCGAGCACGCAGATGACGAAGGTTTCGCGCAGGAACTGGGCGATCACGTCGCGCTGGCGTGCGCCCAGGGCGCGCAGCAGACCGATCTCGCGGCGGCGCTCGAGCACGTTGGCCAGCATGATGTTCATGATGCCGATGCCGCCCACCAGGAGACTGACGCCGGCGATGGCGGCCATCACGATCTGGAAGATGCGCTGGGTTTCCTGGTGCTGGCGGTAGAGCTGGGCCGGCACCACCAGGCTGGTGTCGTCGACGCCGCCGTGGCGCTGGTCGAGCACGGCCGCGGCCACGCGCGCCGCGTCGGCGATGCGCGCGGGATCGTCGATGCGGATCCAGAACCGATCCACCTCGTCCTCCATCGGCTGGATGCGCAGGCGCGCCCGCGCGGTCGACAGCGGCACGAAGGCGCGGTTGCTCTCCAGCCCGAGCTGCACGCCCTCGAACTTGTCGGCGGAAAGGTCGCGATCGGTGAGCACGCCGACGACCTCGAACCAGGCGTGGTTGAGCTTGACCGCCTGTCCCAGCGCCTTGCCGTCGGGAAACAGGTCGCGCGCGGCCTGGTGGCCGAGGACGACCACCGAAGCCAGGCGGGTTTCGTCGGCCTGGGTCAGGGCGCGGCCCTGTCCCGGCAGCAGCGCCGCCAGGTCGAAGTAGTCGGGCGTCACGCCGCTGACCTGGGCATCGCCGGCACCGCTGGCGCTGAAGGCGGCGTGGGTCTTGATGCGCTTTTCGGCAGCGAACTGCTGTGCGCCGGGGACCGATTCGAGCACCGCGCGCGCGTCGGCCACGGTCAGGCCCATGCTGCGGCTGCGGTTCTCGCGCAGGGAGTCCGCATCGAAGGTTCTCGCTTCGACGATCAGGTTGTTGAGCCCCAGGCCCTGCACCAGCTTGAGCGCCTCGCGCTTGGAGCCTTCGCCCACCGCCTGCATCGCCACGATGGCACCGATGCCGAAGATCAGGCCGAGCAGGGTGAGGCCGGTGCGCAGCTTGCGGCGAGAGAGTTCCTCCAGCGCCTCGCGCCACAGGGCGAGGTCAGCGCGCCAGTTTTTCGAGGTGTTGGATGTCATGGCGCGGCCTCCGCGGTCGTTGCGCCGCCCGCATCCGCGCGCTCCAGCGCATCGGGCAGGAGCAGCACCGCATCGCCTGCGGCCAGGCCGGAGACGATGCGGGTGCGCGCCGGGCCGCGCGCGCCGGTTTCCACGTCCCGCCGCTGCGCTTCACCGCGGCGCACCACGTAGACATAGCTCTGCCCGGCATCGGAGCGGAGCGCCACGTTGGGCACGCTCAGCGTCGGCTCGGTGCCGTCGTTGAGGTGCAGCACGGCGCGGAAGGCCTGGCCCGGCACCCAGCCCCAGCGCTGCGCGGCCTCGGCCGGCAGCGGGGCCTTGGCCTTGAGGTAGCGCACCGGGTTGTCGCGCCCGGCTGCCTGCGCGGCGTTGGCGACGAATTCCAGCGTGGTGGTCGTGATCTGCTCCGGATGGCCGAGCGGGTGGACGCTGACCGCCAGCCCCTTTTCCACATCGTGCGCATCCAGCTGCGGTATGGACACCTGCAGCTCCAGCGTGGAGGTGTCGGGCAGGCTGCCCAGTTCGTTCTGCGCCCAGAGCGTCGAGCCCACGGTCGGCTTGTCGCCGCTCCAGTCGGCCTCCAGCACCAGCACCCCGTCGTGCGGGGCGATCAGCTCCAGCGAGGAGAGATCCTCGCGCCGCAGGTTGGCGGTGTGCTGGTAGGTGGCGGCCTGCGCATCGACCACGGCCAGCTCGGCGCTGCCGCGGTCGCTGGCCTGATCCAGCCGCCAGCGCAGGGTGTCGTCCTTGGCATCGAGGAAGGCGCGATCCTGGATCGCATCGAGAATCTGGTTGCGCGCGAACATGGTGAGGTCGGCGTCGGCGTAGCGGCTGGCGATGGCGAGATCCGAATCCACCTGCGCCAGATCCACCTCCAGCCGCCCGACGGTGGAATCCAGGGTTTCCTGCTTGCCGGCGCGGGTCAGGGCGTTGCGCTGGATTTCCAGCAGCGCCTCGGTGAGCTGCAGCTCGCCCTGGGCGGCGGAAAAGCGCGCGATGACCTGGCCCTGTTTCACCGCGCTGCCGTCGGGTGCCAGTTCGGTGAGCTGCTGGCGGGTCCAGTTGCGGCCCGGCACCACCAGCGGGGTGGAGCGCACCGCGCGCACCTGGCCCTGAGTCTCGATGTCCAGCGCCAGCGGCGCGGCGACGAGCACTTCCACCGGCAGCTCCTGAAGCGGAGCCCGGGAGCAGCCGGCGGCAAGCAGCAGGCACGGTGCCAGCGCCAGGATTCGAATCATTCTCATGGGCGGCTGGCCTCCGTGCGGCCGGGCGAAAGTTCCACGCGCACCCCTTGTCCGGGCTTGAGCTTGGCGTCGCTGCGCTCCAGTTCCACGCGCAGGTCGACCACCGGCACCGGCTGCACCCGCGACTTGCTGCGCACCACGCGGCCGATGTCGGCGACGTGCCCATCGAGCACCACGCCGCTGCCTTCGGCCACCACCCGCGCGCGCATGCCCACGGCGACGCGCGCCAGGTCGCGCTCGTCCACCTGGGTGCGCACCGCGAGGGTGTCCATGTCGGGAATCTCGGCCACCGCCTGGCCGCGGAACACGCGCGAGCCGACCGCGAACTTCTCGCCATCCCAGCTGCTGCGGTGGCTCACCATGCCGGCGCGCCGGGCGGTGACGCGCAGCGCGGCCAGCGCGGTTTCCAGCCGGGTGATCTTGTGCTGCAGGACGGCGATTTCCGAGTCGATCAGGCGCAGCTCCTGACGCCGCTGCTCGGCGGCGAGACGCTCGCGCTCGGCCGCCAGCGCCATCAGCTCTTCGGCCTCGCTGCGTTCGATCACCAGCTTGCGGTAGTCGACCCGCCGCACCAGGGTTTCGGGCTGGGTCGCCTTGCGCTGGGCCTTGTCGAGGCTGGCGCGACGCTCCTCGGTGGTGAGGCGCTCGTTGCGCTCGCGCTCGGCCAGCTCCAGCACGAGCTGGCCGCGCTGGGACTCCTTTTCCGCCAGCGCGCTGCGCTGGGTGAGGAGCTGGTTCTGGGTATCGCCGCCGTCGAACACCACCACCATGTCGCCGGCCTGGAGCATCGAGCCGTCCGGAGCCATTTCGGTGATGTTGAGGTTCCAGAGGTTGTCGATGGAAGGCGGGACGATCTGCTCGGTGCTGCGCGCGAACACCTCGCCGTCCAGGCGCAGCGTCTGCGCCGGGGCCAGGGCGGGCAGCAGCAGCAGGAGAGGAACGAGGCGCTTCACGGCGCGACCTGTGCGGCAGCGGGGGAATCGGGCACTTCGGCATCCACGCGCACGCTCATGCCCGAGAGCAGGCGCGGCGAGAGGGCGGCATCGTCGATACCGACGTCCACTTCGAAATAGCGCCCGTCGCCCCACTCCCGCTTGGCCTCCGGTGCGCCCGCGATGCGTTCGATCCGACCGCTCGCGACCACGTCGCCGAGCGCATCGAAGCGCAGCGTGACCGGCTGGCCTTCGCGCAGGCCGGCGCGTTCGGATTCCAGCGCGAAGGCGCGCACGCCCATGGCGCTGTTGCCGGCCACTTCACCGACCTGCGCGCCGGGATAGGCCGACATGCCTTCCGCATAGCGCTGGCCGCTGCGCGAATCGAAGCCGTGCCGCACCGTGCCGGCGCGGGTGGCGCGCTGTTCGGCGGCTTCGACCTGCAGGCGGTGGTAGGCCAGCTGCGCCTCCAGCTTGCGCACCTCCAGCACCGCATCGGCCTGCCGGCGCTGCACCGCGCCCTGCGCGGCGGCCAGCTCGGCGCGCTTCAGGTCATGCTCACGCCGGGCGCGTTCGTACTCGCCGGCGTAGCGATCAAAATCCAGCGCCGAGAGATGATCGCGCGGGATTTCCGCATCCACCTGGGCCTTGTCGCGCGTGGCGCGCGCCTGGATCAGCGCGATCCGTGCGTCGATGGCCTTCACCTTCAGCTCGGCGAGGTCCTTGTCGCGCCGCGCGCCGGCCTGTTCAATCTGCGCCTCCAGCTCCTGCAGGTTGTTCAGCGAATTGCCCGGATCCAGGCGGATCAGCACGTCGCCCGGCTGCACTTGGGTGCCTTCGGGAATCAGGTAGCGCAGCGTCGCCGGGGCCACGTCGCTTTGCGGCATCAGGATCGGCTCGGCGTCGAGCGCGCGCACCTGGCCGGTGAGCATCAGCGGACCGGCCAGCGCGGGCGCGCTGGACAGCGCCAGCGCCAGCAGGCCGGCGCGCCATGTCCCGCGCTGGCGGATGGAAGATTCAGGCGGCTGTGTCATGTTCGATCTTCCCGTCGCGCAGCCGCACCTGGCGCGGCGCGTGCGCGGCTACGTCGTTGTCGTGGGTCACCATCACCACGGTCTGGCCTTCCTGGTGCACCTCGTCGATCAGCGCCAGCACGTCTTTGGCGCTGCGCGAATCGAGGTTGCCGGTGGGCTCGTCGGCCAGCAGCAGCGCGGGTTTCAATACCAGCGCGCGGGCGATCGCGGCGCGCTGCATCTGTCCGCCGGAAAGTTCGCCGGGGCGATGGCCCATGCGGTCGCCCAGGCCCACGCGCGCGAGCAGGGTCTGCGCGCGGCGCGGGGCCTGCTCATCGGGGTGCTCGGAAAAGCGCATCGGCAGCAGCACGTTTTCCAGCACCGTCAGGCGCGGCAGCAGGTGAAAGCTCTGGAACACGAAGCCGATGCGGCGGTTGCGCACGCGGCTGGCGGCGGTGTCGTCGAGCGTGCGCACCTCGATGCCGTCGAGCCGGTAGCTGCCCGAATCGGGTCGGTCCAGGCAGCCGAGCACGTTGAGCAGGGTGGATTTGCCCGAGCCCGAGGGGCCGGTGAGGGTCACGTATTCGCCGGCGCGGATCGCCAGATCCACGCCGTCGAGCGCGCGCACGGTCTGGCCGCTCATGCGGTAGTGGCGGGTGACCGCGTCCAGCTCGATCATCGGGGGAGGCATCATGGGGATTCCACGCGGAGGACTTGCATGGACCCGCGCCGGGGCGACAGGTTCCGGGGCGCGCATCATATCCGCGGCGGTTCTGCCGCGGCGTGTGCCTTCCGGCACGGTGGCCGGGTGCGTCTAGGCGAGATGGCGGCGGCGACGCATACTGCCGGCATCGGGTGATGATCGGGGCACGGCGGATGACGAGGCACTACGAGGGCGAGGCGGAAACCGGCCGCAGCGCGGCGCAGCGGCGCGCCGATGCCATCGCCGGATTCCGCAGCGAGCTGGATCGCCTGGGTGAAGAGGGCCTGCCCGCACCCGATGCGGCCTGGCTTCGCGCGGTGCGCGGCCACCACGATGCGCTCCTGATCGACCTGGCGCGGCGCTATGACATCGACCGCAGCGCCGATGCGCGGCGGCTGTCGCTGGGGATGCGGATCGTCTCCTTCCTCGGCGCGGTGGCGATGGCGGCGGCGGTGTACTTCGTGTTCCAACGCTTCTGGGGGCTCTTGCCCACCGCAGCGCAGGTCATCGTGCTGCTGGGCGCGTCGATCGGATCGCTCATCGGCTGCTGGCTGATCGGCAGGCGCGACGCTTCGGGCTACTTCACCAAACTGGCGGCGCTGGTGGCGTTCGCCTGCTTCGTGCTCAACGTGAGTCTGCTGGGCGAACTGTTCAACATCTCGCCTTCGGACAGGGCGCTGCTGCCCTGGGCCGCGCTGGCGCTGCTGCTGGCCTACGCCTGCGAGCTGCGCCTGCTGCTGGTGGCGGGCATCGCATGCCTGGCGGGGTTCATCGCGGCGCGCACCGGCACCTTCGGCGGGATGTACTGGCTCGACTTCGGCGCGCGGCCGGAAAACTTCTTTCCGGCGGCGCTGCTGTTCTTCCTCGTGCCGCAGTTCCTCGACCAGCGCGCGTACGCCGGCTTTGCCGCGACCTGGCGCATCGCGGGGCTGCTCTGCCTGCTGCTGCCGGTGCTGCTGCTGGCCAACTGGGCCTGGGGCAGCTACCTGCCCGGCAGCGCGCGCAGCATCGAGCGCGTCTACCAGATTGCCGGGTTCGCGTTCAGCGCAGGCGCGATCTGGCTGGGCATCCGGCGCGGCTGGGGCGAGGTGGTCAACACCGGCGTGACCTTCTTCTTCCTCTTTCTCTACACGCGCATCTTCGACTGGTGGTGGGACGCGGTGCCCAAGTATCTGTTCTTCCTGCTCATCGCCGCCACCGCGGTGCTGATGCTTTTCGTGTTCGGGCGGCTGCGCCGCACAATGGCGGGCGCGGCCGGGGTGCGGCCATGAGCCGGCCCGCGCATCCGCGCGCCCTGTTCCTTGCAGGCGCTGCGCTGATCATTGCGGTCAACGCGGTGATCCTCGCCGGTGCCGTGTGGAATCGCAGCGCCGAGGAGGCGCGCATGACCCTCACCCAGCGCGAGCTTCCGCCGGGCTGGAATCACGGACTGGAGCAGGAGCGCAGCGCGATCTCGCTGCAGCTGGCCTGGCGCGTGATGTCCCATGAGGTCGGCGAGGCACCGCCCCATCCGCACTACTCGCGCGAGGTGGACTGGCTCGACCTGCCGCGCCTGCGCGCGCTCGGATTCGACCTGCCGGACGCGGCGCCCGCTCGAAGCGACGAGGCCCGTCGCAGGCGCATCGACGGCGATCGTGGCGCCTGGCTGGTGCTGGAGCTGGACGGTGCCGCGCACGCGGCCGCGCTGGACGCCGCGCGCCAGCGTCTGGAGCGCGCGCAGGCGCAGGTCGATGTCGCCACGGACGCGACCCGCGCCGAATTCGCGCACCGCGCCAAGGCCGCGCGCGAGGCGCTGGACGCCGAGCGTGAAGAGCGCAGCCGGCTGTTCGTGATCGACGCCGGCACCGATCCGGCCGCGCTGCGCGCGCGCTATCCGCAGCGCGATCTTTACCTGATCCTGGGCGGCCGCATCGGTGTGACGGTGCAGACCTGGGCCGCCGGCGAGCCGCTCGATCCGCCGCGCTACCGCGCCCACGTCACCGCATTGGACGTCGAATCCCTTCACGTGCCGGCCCGCTTCCACGACGCGCTCGCCACCGCCGGAAACCGCGACGCGGCGCGCTACCGTCTCGACGTGGCCTGGGGTCGCCGCCACGAGCCCTGGCTGATCGCGGCGCAGCGCGGGTCGCCGTCCGCCGGGGACTCGAACTGAGCCGCGCGAACACGCCACGCGGTGCGACATACTGGCGCACACCGCTCACCGCATCCAGGAGCCGCCCATGGCCGTCGGAAAATCCGCCCCCTCCACCGCGTCCTCACGCCGCAAGGCCAGGCCGGGCACCGGAGCGAAGGCCGCGACCGCCGCGCAGGCGCTGGAAGAATCGCGCGTCGACGAGGCGGTCAGCGCGGCGCGCGAAACCTCGCGCGCGGTGGCCGAGGATCTGGCCGAGGCCGGCAGCAGCGTGCACGCCGCGATCGAGGCGCTGGAGTCGGTCCTCGCGGGCATGTCGCCCGACGACGCGCGCGCCCTGCGCCGCCATCTGGGCGAACGCGGAAGGTTGGCCGCGGACATCGGGGGAACCTCCCCGGCGCAGGATCTGGAGCTCTCGCCGCACTGGCGCGACGGCGACTATCCCTACCGCTACCGGATGCTGCGCCGCACCTACGAGCGCCAGAAGTACCGCCTGCAGGTGGAGCTGCTCAAGCTGCAGGCCTGGGTGAAGGAAACCGGCCAGCGCGTGGTGATCGTGTTCGAGGGACGCGATGCCGCCGGCAAGGGTGGCACCATCAAGCGCTTCATGGAGCACCTCAACCCGCGCGGCGCGCGCGTGGTGGCGCTGGAAAAACCCACCGAGACCGAGCGCGGCCAGTGGTATTTCCAGCGCTATGTGCGCCACCTGCCCACCGCCGGCGAGATCGTGATGTTCGACCGCAGCTGGTACAACCGCGCCGGAGTCGAGCACGTGATGGGTTTTTGCACGGACGTGGAATATGCCGAATTCATGCGCCAGGCCCCCGAGTTCGAGCGCCACCTGGTGCACAGCGGCATCCACCTCATCAAGTTCTGGTTCTCGGTGAGCCGCGAGGAGCAGAACCGCCGCTTCATGGAGCGCCAGGCGCATCCGCTCAAGCAGTGGAAGCTCTCGCCCATCGACGTGGCCTCGCGCGACAAGTGGGAGGCCTACACCCGCGCCAAGGAAGCGATGTTCTTCCACACCGATTCGGTCGATGCGCCCTGGACCGTGGTCAAGTCCGACTGCAAGAAGCGCGCGCGCCTCAACGCGCTGCGCTACACCCTGCTGTCGTTGCCCTACGACAACAAGGACACGGATCGCATCGGCGCACTCGATCCGCTGCTGGTGGGCCGGGCGAGCGCGGTCTACGAGCGTGGCGAACAGGTGGCACCGCCGCGGATATGATGCCGCGCCGGCGCGGCGGGTGCGCTGCGCGCACTGCGTCGCGCAAGTCCTTCGCCATGGCTCCGGCACGCGCCTGCCCTTCAATTCCTGCCGCGGACACACCGCGTCGCTCCGCGATTCATTAATGTATGCTCCTGCATCACCCATTCTTGGTCGAACACCTGTGATTCTGAAAAAACTGTTCCGAAGATTTCGCGCAGGAAATCCCGAGCCCGGCCCTGCACCCGTGGATTCGGACTACCAGCAGCGGGTCAGCAAGGAGCTGGAGATATTCCAGGAGCAGGTGGACGTCAACGCGCTCCCCGAGATCTTCCACTACTGGTCGAACAAGTATCTGCGCCCGATGCTGGAAGCGTACGGGTACTCCCATCCGGACGCCTTTTTCGCGCACTACATCCGGCAATGCGTCGCGGGAAGCGAGGAGGTCGGAACGATCGTCAGCCTCGGCTCCGGCAACTGCGACACCGAAGTCCGGGTCGCCAGAATCCTGTTCGATCAGGGCGTCCGCAATTTCAGGATCCAGTGCCTGGACATGAATCCGGCGATGCTCCAGCGAGGGAGGGATTACGCGGCAAGCGAGGGCCTGGAGGCCCACGTCGTGACCCGCGTGACGGATCTCAACTGCTGGCGGCAGGATGAGCCCGTGGCCGGCGTGATGGCGAATCAATCGCTGCATCACTTCGTGGCGCTGGAGTCGATCTTCGACGAAGTCGCGCGAATCCTGCCGCCCGAAGGACGGTTCATCATCAGCGACATGATCGGCCGCAACGGCCACCAGCGCTGGCCGGAGGCCTTGGAAATCGTGCGGGAATTCTGGCGCGAGCTGCCGCCGGAGTATCGCTACAACCTCCAGCTTCAGCGCCAGGAGGATGTCTTCATGGACTGGGACTGCTCAACCGAAGGGTTTGAAGGAATCCGCGCCCAGGACATTCTTCCGCTGCTGCTCGAACGATTCCATTTCCATGCGTTCATCGGTTTCGGAAACGTGATCGACCCGTTCATCGACCGGGGTTTCGGCCATCACTTCGACGCGGAATCGCCGCGGGATCGCGGCTTCATCGACCGCGTCCACGCCGCCGATGAAGCCGCCATCCTTTCGGGCCAGATTACTCCGACGCATATGATGGCTGTCCTCGGAATCGGCACCCACTCTCTGACAACAGAATTCTCAAGGGGACTGGGGCCTGATCAGTGCATACGGCCACCGGCGCGTATCGTCCCAGTCGCCCTCTGCCGTCCGAATCTGTGTCCAGCCGCGCAAGCGCCCGATGCACGCACCTGATTAGCCCTGACCCTCAGCTGCCAGTCGCAGGATATGAGACGGTCGGCGCGCAGGATGCTGTCACCCGACCCTGCGAGGTGACGACCATGAGCATCAACCACATCCAGTTCCAGCCCGGCCTGACACTGAGCGAGTTCTACCGCCTCTACGGTACCGAGGCCAAGTGCCATCGGGCCTTCTACAGGTGGCGCTGGCCGCACGGATTTCGCTGTCCGGCATGCAACGCACGCGCCCATTCGCGGTTTCGCCGGGCTGGCGTGGTCTGGTGCTGACAGGCACGGCACTGGCAGT
>JRYL01000212.1_pt1 | contig 10386 bp, 7 predicted proteins | sample 235391 | NCBI WGS metagenome assembly JRYL01 (sample SAMN03074223, study PRJNA261481) | activated sludge metagenome | biome: Wastewater Treatment Plant; feature: Wastewater; material: Activated sludge; isolation source: activated biomass of a wastewater treatment plant treating wastewater from... ... | reverse complement strand
CTGCGGCCTGAGCCTGGGCGAAGCGCTTGCGCGCCATCCCGAGGCCACGATCACCCGGGAAAGCCTGCACGGCGTGATTGCTTCGCGCGCGCCCTGGCTGGAGCCGACCCGTCGCGTCGCCTTCACCGCCGTCGGGCGCGCGGGGCGCGTCGCCTTGCCCGATCCCACCCTGCCGTTCCAGCTCGGCCCGGTGGAGCGCGCCGGGCTGACCGCCACGCGCGAGAGCTATCTGGAAAATTACCGCAGCCCCGCACTCTGGGCCGGACTCAGCCACTTCGGTGCGGGCATGGGCGAGCGCCTCGTGCCGCTGGCCTTCGATGGCGGCGCGCTGATTCCCTGCACGCTGCCCGACGGACAGCGGGTGACGGAGCTGCAGGTCGAACTGCTGCGCCTGGCGCAGCCCGACAGCGTGGATTTCGATTTTCCCGAGGCGCTGGAACAGGGCCATCCGGGCGCCGGTGCCGACGACGCCGTGGGCCGGCCCGACGCCGCCAAGTGCTTCGCGGGCCTGGCCGCGCACGTGGGCCAGGACCTTTACGGCAGCGATCCCGCCGCGCGGCTGGGTGTGCTTGCCGCGCGCCTCGACGACATGGCGGCCGCGCCCGACGCGCGGGTGGTGAGCTATCTCGCGGAGTTCCTCGCCTGGCACCGCTCGACGGTGATCGAACGGATGCAGCAGATGACCGCGTCCGAGCCGTCGCCGCCGGTCTACTGGGTGGCCGACCTGCGCGCCGCGGTCGAAGCGCAGGGCAAGGCGCTCATCGGCGGCGGTGCACCGCGCCTGGCCGGCTGGCCGGCGACGCTGGATGCCGCCGGCTGCGCCGCGCGTTTCCGCCAGGATGCGCGGCTTCTGGCGGACGGATTGCGTGCCTGGCCGGCCGCGTTCGAGTTCGCCCGCGCCCACGCCGCGCGCTGGCGCGACGCGGCCACGGCCTGACCGAACGCGGACGATGCCGGCACCGACGCCGCCCGTGCCGCAGCTCACCGCCGTCGTGGTCAGCCACGACAGCGGCGCGTTCCTGCACGCCTGCGTCGCCGACCTGCTCGCGCAGGACGTGGCGATGCAGGTGGTCGTGGTGGACAACGGCTCGCGCGATGGCGCGCCTGATGCGCTGCCTTCCGATCCGCGCCTGGCGCTTGTCCGCAATCCCGACAACCCGGGATTTGCGACGGCCTGCAACCAGGGGGCCGCGCAAGCGCGTGCCGCGAGCCTGCTGTTCGTGAATCCCGACTGCCGCCTGCCGCCCGATGCCGCATCGCGCCTGCTCGCCCATCTGGCGGCGGCACCCGAGCTGGGCTTCCTCGGTGCGCGGCTGCTGAATCCCGACGGCAGCGACCTGGCGGCGGCGCAGCGCCGCACGCCGCTGCCGGGGCGCGCGATCGCGCAGGCGCTGGGGCGCTGCCCGGTACCGCAGCCGCGCGCGGGCAGCGGCGCGCTGCTCGATGTGGAAGCCACGTCCGGCGCGCTGATGCTGATGCCGCGCGATGTATTCGAGTCGCTCGGCGGATTCGATGGCGGCTACGTCCTGCACTGCGAAGATCTCGACCTGTGCCGGCGCGCGCTGCTGGCCGGGTGGCGCATCGCCATCGCGACCGACGTGGAAATCATCCACGCCAAGGGCACATCGAGCCGGCGTCGTCCGGTGTGGGTCGAATGGCAGAAACACCGGGGCATGTGGCGCTACTTCCACCGCTTCGATGCCGCAACCAGCCCGTGGTGGCTGCGCGCACTCGTGCGCCTGGGCATTGCCGCGCATTTCCCGCTGGCCGCGGCGCGCGCCTGCTGGCGCGTGCTGGCGCACAGTCGGCCCGACTAGCCCGGCAGGGCGGAACCCGCGCAGCGGATTTCGCCGTTTCGGCCTTGCCGCACCCCGGCGGAAACGCCTTCGGCGGTTCCACCCTGCGAGGGCGGCGCTACGTTTTATCGTAGGTCGGGGCTACGTCCCCGACGGAATGCTGCGGAGGCGGCAAACGTGCGGCCGGATCGCGGTCAGCGTTCCAGGAACTTGAGCTTGTCCGGCTTGCCGTCCCATTCGGTGGCATCCGCGGGCGGCTCTTCGCGCACGCTGAGCACGGGCCAGACGCGCGAAAGCTCGGCGTTGAGCGGGATGAAGTGCTCCTGGCCCTGCGGCACGTCGTCTTCCGGGAAGATCGCCTCGGCCGGGCACTCGGGCTCGCACAGGGTGCAGTCGATGCACTCGTCCGGGTCGATCACCAGGAAGTTTGGTCCTGCGTGGAAGCAGTCGACCGGGCAAACCTCAACGCAGTCGGTGTATCTGCACCGGATGCAATTCTCGGTAACGACGAAGGCCATCGGAGGAGTCTGGATAGAGAAGTGGCGCTCCCTACGAGGTTCGAACTCGTGTTCCCGCCTTGAGAGGGCGGTGTCCTGGGCCACTAGACGAAGGGAGCGCGTTGAGCTGGGTTCAGCCGAACGCGTATTATAGGCGGCTCGGATTCTTCAGGCAATCCGAAACGCCCCCTTTCCTGCGACGAGCTCGTGCCCCCGAATCCCCCCATCCTGCGCATCATCCCGCGCGAACTTCACCCCATTTCCCGCAAGAACATCAGTTCGGGCGCGCTGCGGGTGCTGTATCGGCTCAACGAGGCGGGCTTCGAGGCGTATCTGGTGGGCGGCGCGGTGCGCGACCTGCTGCTCGGATGCCAGCCCAAGGATTTCGACGTCGCCACCAGCGCCACGCCCGAACAGGTCAAGCAACTCTTCCGCAACTGCCGCCTGATCGGGCGGCGCTTCCGCCTGGCGCACATCGTCTTCGGCCCCGAGATCATCGAAGTGGCGACGTTTCGCGCCGGTGACGATGACGGTTCGGGCGATCGGGAGATGGAGAACGGCCGCCTGGTGCGCGACAACGTCTACGGCACCCTCGAAGAGGACGCCGTGCGCCGCGACTTCACCGCCAACGCGCTCTACTACGCGGTGTCCGATTTCTCGGTGCGGGATTACGTCGGCGGCTTTGACGACGTCGCCGCGCGCGTGCTGCGCCTGATCGGCGATCCCGAGTCGCGCTATCGCGAAGATCCGGTGCGCATGCTGCGCGCGGTACGGCTTGCGGCCAAGCTCGGCTTCACCATCGAGGCCGCCAGCGCCGAGCCGATCGCGCCCCTGGCACCGCTGCTGGCGGACGCATCGAACGCGCGCCTGTTCGACGAATCGCTCAAGCTGTTCCTTACCGGCCACAGCGAGCGCGTGTTCGAACTGCTGGAACAGTACGGCCTGCTGCCGCACCTGCTGCCCGATACCGCCGCCGCGCTGGCGCTGGACACCAGCGGCCTGTGCCGCGAGATGCTGGTGATGGCGCTGCGCAACTGCGATGCGCGCATCGCCGAGGAAAAGTCGGTGACGCCGGCTTTCCTGTTCGCCGCGTTGCTTTGGCCCGCGTATGCGCAGGACCTGCAGCTCCTGCTGGCGCAGGGTTTCGACCTGGCCGTGGCCGAGCAGCGCGCCGCGGATCGCGTCACCCTGCGGCAGGCCGACCGCGTCGCCATCCCGCGCCGCTTCAGCACGCCGATGCACGAAATCTGGTGGCTGCAGTCGCGCTTCCCGCAGCGCCAGCGCAAGCGCGTGTTCCGCCTGCTGGCGCACCCGCGCTTCCGCGCCGCCTTCGACTTCCTGGAACTGCGCGCCGCCGTCGTGCCGGAGCTGCGCGAGGAAGCCGGCTGGTGGGCCAAGGCCCAGGCCATGCCCTCGGACACGCTCTCCGCACAGCTTCCCGGCAAGAGCGCCGCCGCGCCGCGCCCGCGCGCCGGTGCGGAGTCGCCGCCGGCCGAAGGTGAAGCCAAACCCCGCACCGCGCGCCGCCGCCGGCGTCCGCGCAAGGCCGCCGAGTGATGGACGCGCGGCAGGCCTTCATCGGCCTGGGCAGCAACCTGGATGACCCCGTGGCGCAGCTGGATCGCGCGCTCGCCGCGCTCGATGCCGGCGCAGGCATTCGCGTCGCGGGCGTGTCCTCGTTCTACCGTACCGAACCCTGGGGTGACACCGCGCAGCCGGCCTTCGTCAACGCCGTCGCGCGCCTGGAAACCTCGCTTTCACCCGAGGCGCTGCTGGACGCACTGGTATCCATCGAAACCGCCGCCGGGCGCAGCCGCGCACGGCGCTGGGGACCGCGCACGCTCGACCTCGATCTGCTGGTCTTCGATGATCTTTGCAGCGATGATCCCGGACTCACGCTGCCGCACCCGCGCCTGCACGAGCGCGCCTTCGTGCTGGTGCCGCTGGCCGAGCTTGCGCCGACGCTGGAGATTCCCGGGCGCGGCCCGGTGCGCGAACTGCTTGCCGGCATCGGCGATGCCGGCGTCGAGCGCCTGATCCGGCAACCCGGAATACTGGAGAAACGAGGCATGAGCACGACTGAAGCCCGCACCGCCCCCGTCTCGGTGCCGCAGCTGCGGAAAATGAAGTCCGAGGGACAGCGCATCACCATGCTGACCTGCTACGACGCCACTTTCGCCCTGGCGATGGATCGCGCCGGCGTCGATACCGTGCTGGTGGGCGATTCGCTCGGCATGGTGGTGCAGGGCCGCGACAGCACCCTGCCGGTCACGGTGGACCACATCGTCTACCACAGCGCCGCCGTGGCGCGCGGGCTGACGCACGCGCTGCTCGTCGCCGACATGCCTTTCCTCAGCTACGCCACGCCCGAGCGCGCGCTCGATACCGCGCACCGGCTGATGGGCGAGGGCGGGGCGGCGATGGTGAAGCTCGAAGGTGCCGGACCCATGCTCGAATCGATCCGCGTGCTGGCCGAGCGCGACGTGCCGGTCTGCGCGCACCTGGGCCTGACGCCGCAGTCGGTGATGAAGCTGGGCGGCTTCCGCGTGCAGGGTCGTGAAGAAGCCGCTGCGGGGCGGCTGCGCGCCGATGCGCTGGCCGTGCAGGAGGCCGGCGCGGCGATGCTCGTGCTCGAATGCGTGCCGCGCGCGCTGGCGGCCGAGGTCACCCGTTCGCTCGACATTCCCGTGATCGGCATCGGTGCCGGCGTCGGTTGCGATGGCCAGGTGCTGGTGATGCACGACCTTCTGGGCCTGCGCGGCCCGCATCGCACCCCGCGCTTCGTCAAGGATTTCCTCGCCGGCACCGACAGCATCGAAGGCGCGTTCTCCGCCTACCTCCAGGCCGTGCGCGAAGGCCGCTTCCCGGCGGAGGAACACGGGTTCGACTGAGATCAGGGGTTCCCCGACGCCATGCAGACCATCGAATACGTCCGCGCGCTGCGCGAAACCATCGCCTCCTGGCGGCAGGCCGGCCAGCGCATCGCCTTCGTGCCGACCATGGGCAACCTGCACGCCGGCCACCACTCGCTGATCGCGCTGGCGCGCCAGCAGGCGGATCGCGTGGTCGCCAGCGTTTTCGTCAATCCCACCCAGTTCGGCCCCAACGAGGACTTCGCGCGCTACCCGCGCACCCCGCGCGAGGACGAAGCCGGGCTTGATGAGGCGGGCTGCGACCTGCTGTTCCGTCCGACGGTGGAGGAAATGTATCCCTTCGGTACCGAACGCTGCGTGGCGGTGCGCGTGCCCGGCCTCACCGAGGAACTCGATGGTGCCGCACGCCCCGGACACTTCGACGGCGTGGCCACCGTGGTCCTGCGCCTGTTCAACATGGTGCAGCCCGACCTCGCCGTGTTCGGGCTCAAGGATTTCCAGCAGCTGCGCGTGATCGAGTACCTGGTGCGCGACCTCGCGCTGCCGATCGCGATCGTCCCCGCGCCGATCGCGCGCGATCCCGACGGCCTGGCGCTCAGCTCCCGCAACCGCTACCTCAGCGTTGACGAGCGCGCCCGCGCGCCGGCGATCCATCGCACCCTGCTCGCAATGCGCGAGGCCTGGCGCGCCGGCGCGTCGTTCGAGCGCATCGAAGCCGACGCCTTGCGGCACCTTGGCGATCAGGGCTTCGCACCCGACTACGCGCAAATCCGCCGCAGCAGCGATCTTGCCCCGCCCACCGGAGCCGGCGACGAGGCCCTCGTCGCCCTCCTCGCCGCCCGCCTCGGCGGCACGCGCCTGATCGACAACCTCCCGTTCACCTGATCGGCGGTCGGCGCTGCCCCGCGGCCGACGTTGCCGCGCATCGAACACCCGTCGGGGACGTAGCGTAGCCCCGACCTACGACAAAGCGTTGCGCCGCCCCCTGTAGGTCGGCCCTACGTGGCCGACGCCGCGTTGCGCCGGCGGGCGGCCCGGGGAACGCCGCGCAACAGGGGGTGTAGCTTTTGTGCAAAGGCTGTGGTAGATTGGCCACGCCTTCCGGAACTGCTGCTGCGAATCGCGCACCTCCCGAAGGTAAATGCAGGGCGCATTTTTGGGTAATCGTCACTCCGTTATAACCCCGTCGGGAACTTCCGGCGGGGTTTTTTTTGCCCACGATTCCTGATGAAATCGTTTTAAATCAACAAGATACGTTTGTCCGGCCAGAATCGAGGCGCGCTCCGCTGCCGCCCTTTGCTAGCATCGGGAGCTTCCGCCATTCCCTGCATGTTGCATTTCTGCAACACCGGAGCCGACACGATGCCACCGCTGGTCCGATCCCATCGCCGCCTGCGCCCGTCCGCAGGCGAGGCCTGACCCGTGCGCTCGGTTGATTGGCTGGCGCGGCTGGCACCGCACGCGGCGCGCAACCTGGGCCGCCGCCTCCCCGAACTGATCGCGGACGAGCCGGACCGCTTCGCCGCCACCACCCTGCGCGTCGGCCCGCTCCTGGCCTGCTTCGCGCGGCAGCGCATCGATGCGCCCGCCGCCGCGGCGCTGCGGGAGGTCGCCCGCGAACGCGGCGTGGCCGAGGCCATCGCCGCGCTGTTCGAAGGCGAGCCGGTGAATCGCTCGGAAAACCGCCCCGCGCTGCACACCGCCCTGCGCTCCGATCTGGCGTCCAGCGCCGTCGCGCGCGCCGCCCATGCGCAGGCGCGCGAAGCGCGTGCGCGCATGGCGCAGCAGATCGATGCGCTGCGCGCCTCGGAAGTCACCGACATCGTCAACGTCGGCATCGGCGGCTCGGATCTCGGGGCGCGCCTGACGCTGGAAGCCCTGCGCGAACTCGACCCGGGCCGCTTCCGCGTGCATTTCCTCAGCACGGTCGATGGCCACGCGGCCAGCCACCTGCTGCGCCAGCTCGATCCTGCGCGCACCGCCGCCGTGCTGGTCTCGAAAAGCTTTTCCACCCGGGAAACCCTGCTCAACGCGCAGGTGCTGCGCGAGTGGATGGGCGCGGACGACCGCTTCCACGCCGTCACCGCCAACGTCGATCGCGCGCGCTCGCTGGGCATCGCCGCCGAGCGCATCCTGCCGATGTGGGACTGGGTGGGCGGACGCTACTCGCTGTGGTCGGCGGTCGGGTTTTCCGTCGCCGCGGCGCTGGGCATGGAGGTGTTCGAGCGCCTGCTTGCCGGTGCCGCGCAGATGGACGAGCACGTCCGTCGCGCGCCGCTGGAAGCCAACCTCGCCGTCCGCCACGCGCTGGTCGCGGTCTGGAACCGCAACGCGCTCGGCTACGACACCCACGCCGTGCTGCCCTACGACGCGCGCCTCGCCCGCCTTCCGGCCTATCTCCAGCAGCTCGTCATGGAGAGCCTGGGCAAATCCGCCACGCAGGACGGCCGCCCGGTGCCCTGCGCCACCGGACCGGTGATCTGGGGCGGCGCGGGCACCGACGTGCAGCACTCCTTCTTCCAGTCGCTGCACCAGGGCACCGACACCGTGCCGATGGATTTCATCGGCATCGCGCGCGCCGACCACGGCAGCCCGGTGCAGCATCGGGCCCTGCTCGCCAACCTGCTCGCCCAGGCCGAAGCCTTCGCGAACGGCGCGCCGGGTGCCGATCCGCAGCGCGCCTATCCCGGCAGCCGCCCCTCGACCATGATCCTGCTCGACGCGCTCACGCCCGAATCCCTCGGCGCGCTCGTCGCCCTGTACGAACACAGTGTCTACGTGCAGGCCACGATCTGGGGCATCAATCCCTTCGACCAGTGGGGCGTGGAGCTCGGCAAGCGCCTGGCCGCGGACCTCGACACCGCCATCGACAGCCCCGAGTCCGCCGCCGACCCCATCACCCGCGCCCTCATCGAAGCGCTGCGCCGGCGCGNNCTTTCGCAGCAACGTCGGCCACGTAGGGCCGACCTACGGAAACATGCGGCGACTCGTAGGTCGGGGCTACGTCCCCGACGCAATTCCTTGCGCTCCACTCCCGAAGTGTGTCTAATTGTGTCCGCTGCGGCTGGGGGGGCCGCGCCACCTGCTTGTTCGTCCGGGTCCATCGCGTGACACAAAACCCCATCCCGCTGCGTACTACCTGCAGGCCCGAAGCTGCCACAACGCTCCGGGCTGGAAAGTTCCCCGTGCGCAGCAAGTACTTGCACCGCGTCAAGCGTGTGTTAAGCTCGCTTCGCTTGCGGGAGCCTTGCCTCCTCGGCTTCGACCGAACAATCAATACATAAGGGTGTTGAACATGAAGATTTCCACCAGGACCCTCCTGGCCGCGGCCCTCCTTGTCGCTCTGCCGACAAGCGGCGCGATGGCCTGCACCATCTCCAACTGGAACGGCACCAATACGGCGGCCGCAGCCAACACCGGCGGCCCCGCCGAGGGCATCGCCCGCTACAGCGGCGTCTGCGGCCTTGCGGTCGACAGCGGCAAGTACGTGGTCGACAACACCCCGGGCACCGAGGGCACCTACCGCGCCCGCTTCTACGTGCTCACCAAGGCCACCGGCGGCACCGTTACCATCTTCCGCGCGGGTTCCGGCGACAACGGCGCCTCGCCCGTGATCGAAGTGGACTACACCGGCTCGGCCTTCAACTTCCGCTCCAACGGCGCGGCCGTCGGTTCGGGCGTGGCCGGCATCCAGGCCAACAAGTGGTACTCCATCGAAATGCTCTACGTCTCGGGCGGCAACTTCACCGCATCCGTATGGGGCGCGGGCGGCACGGCGGAAGTCGGCAACGTCTCCGGCGCGGCCGGCACCGGCACGGTCGGTTCCGCCGTCCTGGGTGCCGTGGCGGGCAGCACCGGCGCGGCCAGCCTGGGCTTCGACGCGTTCGAATCCACCCGCTCGGAAACGACGGCGATTGGAAGGCTGTGTCGGGGTGATGCGAATAATAGCAATACGATCAGTTCCGCAGATGCCTCTGCGATTATCACAGAATACTTGGGGGGCGCGCTTGCTAGCGGTCAGCCTGATGCCAATGAGAGTGGTGGAGTTACCGCCGCAGATGCTAGTGTGGTGATGAACCTCTTCTTGAATGGTGTGAGCTGTAGTTAATCAGGCAAGAGCCTTTACTAAAAAGAGATAGGTGAATACCATGAAGCGTGTATTTTCAGCGATTGCTGTGATTTCGACACTTGCGTTTGCCGGTTCAGTCTGTGCGAGCGAAGTTCTTCTTACGAAGAGCGATTCTAAGAGCGTTGGTAGCATTGCGCTCGATATCGTAAGTGATGGTAGCGCAACTGCGTTCGATTTTGTGATTCCGCTGGCATCTTCAGATGCGCGCAAGGTGAATCCCAAGCAAATTGACCTGTCTAAGTGCGTTGCTGAATTGCCAAAAACGCACACCGGAGCTTGCGCATACAGGAGCAAGACGAACGATATTGCTGTTTTCGTCTATAGCCCAACAAATGCGCTCCTTCCTGAAGGGATCGTCGGAGTGGGCAGAATTTCGGCACCCGTAGCCATCTCTAAGTCGCTCAAGATTGGTCGCGCCGAGTTCTCGGCTCCGGGTGGTAAGGTTGTTGCAGAAACAAAGAACTAAGCGTGTTTAAATGATGGAGTGATGAATCCAATGAAAAATCAAATGTTGTTTGTTGCTATCGCAGCCAGTCTGTTTGCTGGCGGGGTGATGGCTCAGGCCCAGTTCACTACCGTGCCTCAGAATCGCGATGTGCTTTTAGCGACCGCTGGGGGAACCAACGTCACGTTTGTCCTTCACTACGAGGACATGGGAACCGGGGCGGATGCAATCGGTGTTGATCTGGACTGGAATCCTAATCAGCTTACTTACGTGTCCCATTCGGGTTCTGGATGTGCCGTTCTTCCGCCGGGGCCGGTGACGAAGCCCAAACTTCGTCATGGTGCTTTTGACGCGGGTGGGGCTGCTCTGCCTAGCGGCGATAAGTGCCAAATCGTGCTGAGCGTTAACGCTGATAACATCGGCGTTGCTTGGGCTGATGGTGACGTTGCAACTTTGACCTTTAATGGGGAAGAGTTGACTGTTGCGGGTGTTGACCACACTGGTGATTTGCTCGCTTCAGTAAATGGAACGGTTACGATCGTTACCGGGCCACCAGCCGATGTAATCGTCACCTTCACCCCGGCTTCCGGTTCCACGGTGGCCTTCGGTGGCGGTCTGCCGGGCGCCAACGTCACGCAGTCCATCG
>JRYL01007922.1_pt1 | contig 10397 bp, 8 predicted proteins | sample 235391 | NCBI WGS metagenome assembly JRYL01 (sample SAMN03074223, study PRJNA261481) | activated sludge metagenome | biome: Wastewater Treatment Plant; feature: Wastewater; material: Activated sludge; isolation source: activated biomass of a wastewater treatment plant treating wastewater from... ... | reverse complement strand
AAGACGAAAACTTAGATATTACCTGCTGTGTTTATTCTTCGTCTTTTGTGTCAATTATAAATTTTTTAGTGTTTTCAATTTTTAGTCTTACGCTTTCGCGTTCTATACTTTTATTATCCATTGAAAATACTCTGTCAATGTCTTTTAACACATTAGCTAACGCTGTATCATTTAATGGTGTTTTTATAATTTTGAAAACATATTCTTCGCTATTTTCTGTTTTGTATGGAACTTCATATTTTGTTGTCATTTCTGATATAAAATCAATTTGGTCAAAAATTGTCAAATCGTCAATTATTGATTGGTCTATTACTGTTCCTGCCCAATTTTGACTTTCAGCTTTTAAATGAGCGTCAACGATGCCTTTACCGTAAACACATTGAACGGAATATGAACCACCTTCGGAATTAACTTGTCGTCCTGTTACTTCTCTAATTTTCCCTTTTAAAATCGCTCCTCTCAATGGGAAATTGTATCCAATTTCTCTCCAATTAAATTCATAGGCAACATTTATTAGTTCTTTTAATGAATCCAAATCGCAGTCATTCGTCCACACAATTACAGTGTCGGAAATATTTAAGCAATTCAACTTTGACCTTGAGACATCAGCTACGATAACTCCGTTTCGTGGTTCTTGGTATTTACCTTGCCCTAAACATATTTCAATATCTCTAAAAATGTGTCCCATTCTCCTCATTAAAACAACGTCATCATTGTTTTGAATGAATTCCTTAAACCCCATAAAATCAAAATATGCTAAATAAACTTCTTTCATAAATTTCTAAATGCTCTTTAATAATCTGAAAAGTCAATTGTTCCTTCCATATATCCTTTATAGATTATTATGTCAAGATTTTCTGGAATTATTTTCAAAATAAAGGCAACTCCTTGAGGTTTGTAAATTTTTATAAACTGTACTTTTGCAGTTCCTTTTTTTGAATCGTAATCATTTATGTAACGCCAATTATAATAGAAAAAATCAGCTTTATAAGTTTCATAAGTTTCGTTATATGAAGACGTTTGGGTAGAATACATTGGTCCAAAACTTTGTGAGTTGCTATTAGGCCAAACATTTGCCATATATAAAAGCCCATCATTACCACTTGTATAAAATACTGTATATGCACCAGCTTTCAGTAAATACGGTGTTTCATCAACTCCATTTGTTGACGCATCAGTAATTACAAACTTAGCCAATGTTTCTTGTTTTTGAGCAAGTAGTCCGTTTGAAATAAAAATCAAACAAAAAACAAGAATTAAGTAGAATTTCCTTTTCATTTTATTATTTCTTAATGCCTACTCTAAATCGGTTTTCAGCTTTCCCCGTTGTCTGCGAATGTCAGTTGTTAGTCCGTCAAACTCGTGGTGAACGGTCGCACTAATATTGCAGGTAACGTTTGACTCGCTTGGCGAAGGTGGCACTTTTAGCACAAAACTTCAACCGAAGACGAGCCTATAAATTTACGAAAAAATTTCAAACGAAGACGTTTTCTGCCACTTTTGCCAAACGAGCTGTTACCGTTTAGTGCCATTTTGTTATTCCTCTCTGTATTTTAAGATTAAAGTTGATGGGACATTTGAGAGCCAAATACTTTTGCTGTCAATTAGTTTTTTCCAACTTTTTAAGCTTATAATCATTAAATCTTGATTATTCAGGGTCTCTTTAATTATGATACTTTTATTGATGATATGAATATGATTAGGAGCCATCTGTTCTATTGCTCTTAGTTTTTCTTTAAATACAAAGTTGTTTTCTAAGTGATTATTAACATCTAATAAGGTAATTTGAGATTCTGAATTATTGATGAGTTTTTGAATGTATTCAATTAAAAACGTATCATCTTTATCAAATATTGGAATGAAAACAGTGTCTGCTTTCGAATAGTTTTTATCTATAAAAACGCCAACATTAGTCAAACTATTATCTATTACATTTTGAGTTCTTTCATCAAAAGGTGAGGTCTCAAATAAATTTTCACGTCCAATAACTTGGTTAATAATTTTTTCCGGGTTTATGAAGCGGGTAGTAAAGCCTAAAATTTTTCCTAGCAAACTCCCTTCGAAAATGGACTGCCCGACATCTGTAAGTAATAAATCATAATTTCCTTGATTAGCCACTTTGGAAATATCAATGTCCATTTCATTTGAAACCTTAAACAGAGTTGTAAATTTTTGCTTTTGCACCTCTGATTCTTGAATAATTGGAGCAAAACTTTCAGTTTCATAATCTTCTATATTGTAATGAGGTAATTCTTCGGGAGAAGCTAAATGCATAGCTGTTATAGAAGTTTTTGCACTTGATTTTTTAGTCAAATGATTTGCTAATTTAAAAAGAGATTTTCCTTGTTTAGAATCTATAAATGAAATTAGAACTCTAAACTTGTTTAATTCACTGATTTCTTGTGGGATTTTATCTTCTGATTTAAAGATCCAGTTTATTAGTTTTAATATTGGGCCGGTCATAAATGTTGTAGTTAAAGCCATAATAACTAACATTGCAAATATCTCGGAAGATAATACGCCTAAGTCATATCCTATATTTAATACAACTAATTCAACTAATCCTCTGGTGTTCATTAATGTTCCAACAATCAAGCTGTCTTTCCAACTTTGTCTTTCAAATCTTGCTGCAATCATACTTCCAAGAAATTTTCCAACTACTGCAACGAGAATGAAAACTCCTGTCATTTTCCATAACTCCACATCGTTAAGAAGACCTATTTCTGTTCTCAGTCCTGTGTATACAAAAAACAAAGGTAAGAATATGAGAGTGGCAACATCTTCAACCTTTTCAATAATTAGTTCACGTAATTTCATACTTTCAGGCATGATAGCTCCAGCCATAAAAGCACCAAATAAGGCGTGAATTCCGATGATTTCAGTAAGGTACGCAGATATAATCAGAGTTAAGAAAAATATTCCAATAGTTGCTTTTGTAAGACTATCTTTTGATTTGAATATGTTACCGATTCTGCTTAAGAAAGGCTTAACAATCTTGAACATGATTAGCACATAAACTACAGCTAACACAATAGTATATAAAGCACTAACTGCTGAACCTGCTTTTGCAATAGCAATGACTACAGCAAGTAAGCACCAAGCTGTAATATCGTCAATAGCGGCAGCTGTAAGCACCACTACCCCTAACTTTGTTTTATGTATTCCTCGCTCTTGAACAATACGCGCCAACACTGGAAAGGCAGTGATACTCATGGTAATCCCAATGAATAAAGCAAAAGGAAAAAATGAAATATTTGCGGGAGCATAGGTTTCATAGATAAAATAAGTCAGTATTACCCCTAACACAAACGGAATAATAATGCTGGAATGACTAATGACAATAGCTTCTTTTGCTCGTTTTCTTAAGACACTGAAGTCGAGTTCCATGCCGACAACAAACATATATAGGATTAAACCGATTAAGCTTAAAAACTCTATATTGCCAAGTGATTTTTCTGGGAATAGTGTATTGAAAAAATCTGGAAAGTACATTCCAACTAAAGAAGGTCCTAACACGATACCCGCAATCATTTCACCCACAACGGTGGGTTGTCCTATTTTACGGCAAATCCATCCGAAAATATGAGCAACAAATATAATGCTCACAATTTGAACCAGTAATAATGCTAATGGATGTTGTAGGTTTTCAACAATTGAATCAACAAATTCTAACCATGGACTTTTATCTCCATCCGGTTTGATTATATTTCTTCCTTGTTCTAATTTTGCACCCAGTAAAACCATCCAATAAATAATGGCGAGTGAACCTGATGTTATTGAAAAGTAAAATAAAACATCTCTATATTTCTTCATAACTATTTGTATTAAATCCTTAGTGAAGGATGATTTTTAGTACAAATATGTGTTATATACGTATTGAAAAATTAGAATTGAAATTGACTAATCAAAGAATGTAATGAACAGGGAAAAAATTGTAATGAATTTAGATTTGAATTTTTTTGAAAAAATCATTCTTATAGTTTTCACTTAATGAGACTTTAACAAAACTCCCATTTTTGTCGACAATATTAGTTGTAATTTCGTCATGTGAAAAAACTTGAACCGTATGTAAAGAAATAATTTCTTTTCTGTTTACTCTACAAAATTGTTCTTGTGGAAGAATCTGAATTAACTTATCAAAAGTGATGTTTTTTAATACTAACTGTTCTTGACTAAACATGGTTAACACCTTATCTCGTGCATCTATCTCTGAGGATTTTATATATGCTATTTTATCGAAAAATAAAATGGTCTTTCCCTTATCTGTATTTAGTTGAGTGAAATTTTTTGTTATAATTTTATTGCCGCCTTCTATATATCGTTTAACTTTTTCAACGGCCTGCTTCAGACGTTCAATTTTTATTGGTTTTCTGATGTAGTCGATTGCATTCAAATCAAAAGCTTCAGTTGCATATTCTTTGTAAGCCGTGGCAAAGATTAAAGGTTTATTTCGCATTAGATTAGCCACCTGTAATCCGTTCATTTCAGGCATCTCAATATCCAGAATACAAAAATCGAAATCTATATTATCTATTTCTTTTAAAAAGGTAATAGGGTTATCAAATGCACGAACAACTTCAATGTCAGTCAATTGTTCACATAGCATTTTGAGATAAGTTAATCCGGACAATTCATCGTCTAGCAGCAAGCATTTTAATTTTGTGTTCAAGTAATTTAATTTTTAAATGAGCAATATAAACATCCTCTTCAACGAAAAACTGAAGATTGTAATTGTCTCCATAAATTAATTTTAGCCGTTGTTCAAGATTTTTTACACCTAAACCACTATTTTCTTTTTGTATAGGATTTTGTTTAGATATTTTGTTTGCAACGGTCAATAATAGGATATTGTCTTTTAATTCAAAAGTAATTGAGATAAAAGATTCCTCATTACGTAAGTCAGCATGTTTAAATGCATTCTCTATCAGGTCAATACAGACAAGCGGTGCTAATACTTTTTGTGTATATAGAGCTTCATTGTCATTTATTTTTGTTTTTACCTTCAAATCAAAAAGTGGACTAACCTTAATTTTGTTGATTTCAATAAGATTTAATGCAAATTCTATTTCCTCTTTAGGTGTAACATACTTTCTTCGGCTTTCATATAAGATATAATCTAGAACATTTGCCAATTTGTCTAAAGCAAAGTAAGCTTGATAAGCATGAGATTGAATCGAGTTTAATATATTTTTAAAAAGATGTGGATTTAATTTTGATTCTAAATTTTCTAATTTAATTTTATCTATCTCTTCTTTTAATTCTTGATATTTAAAAGTAGAAGTATCCCTTTCTTTTTCAGCACTTTTTACTCGATACAAAAGATAGAAAATTATCAGTAAAAAAAGTATAGCTACTCCTAATAATATTTTATTATTTGATATGCTTTCTATCATTTCTTATTGTGTTGATTTCTTATTATACTTCAAGTTTAAAGAAATATTTTTATTCTTTTCATTTTCTACGGCATTAACGGTAACGGTTCCGACGCTTGAAGCTGGGCGGATTTTACGTTAAATATTGATACGAAGATAAAACTTTTTCTTTAACCTAAAACCCAAGAACGAAGCGATTTACCCGCCTTGCTTTCAAACGGCGTGTTGTGTGTAGTTTTATTTCTATTGATTAATGTGTCCCATCTTCTCAGTATTTATAACTGATGGTAAGATGATGACACAATAGCCTTGTGATATATCATCTGTTTCTGTATAAGGTTTGGATGGAAAAAGAAATTCAATTTTTTGTTTATTTGTTAAATCGCTTAATGTGTAATAATCGCAATATTCGCAATATTCGCCCTCTTCACTCATAATTTGTCTGTAAGTATTTTTGTAAACATTCACATGGTGTTTTTTGTTGAAATTATTTTTTATTACATTTCTTTCTCGTTGTAATTCTATATTTGAGTCTTTTGGATAGTGCCCATAACATTCTCTAAAGAAATACTTTTCTTCATTTTCATTTAATTCAGGTTTTTTAAAGTTTATTTTTATTGAGCCTCTCGGATCGTTCAGGGCGATAATAGAACTATCAATTTCATATTCTGAACCACTTCTTTTAATGTGATAAATCTTATTTCTATAAGCTTTTATCTCGATACCGAATTTTCTTTCCTCTTCTTCAATTTTCTTAAGAAATTCCCAATCAGGTGTTATTAATATAATTTCATTTTGACCATACAAAAATGAATTTCTGCTAAAAAATAATTTTGTAGAAATCCTGAAATCTTTATTAAAAACTACGATAGGTTCTTTTTTTGGTTTAATTGGTATATCAATTAGAAAATGACATCCATTCGTTGATACGTCGGTGTCCTTAATTAAAATTACATTATTGAAAACTGAATCATGAATGGTTTGTCCAAACGAATTATTTAGACAAAAAAGCGATATTATAAATGCTAGTATTTTATTCATTGTTCAGTTTTATTGGTTCGTCTAAATTACACACAACGGTCTCGGCTATGCGTAGTGCGGGATTATAAGGCACTTACCTTTCAATTTAGCACTTAGTTCATTAAATGTAATTACTTTTATATCAGCAATTTCGCCCGCATTACGTATAGCCAATGTTGGGCAATCGTACTTTATTTTCGTCCGTTTGTCAGCGTTGGCAAAGTCATACTCTTTTGCAATTTTTGGCTTAAGTGTTGGCTGGTGCGAATTGCAAATGTGAATGGCTTCGGGCATTGGCATTTTTTTATCTTTATTTTATTTCAGTATTTAATTTCCAATCTTTTATTCCCATTAGGTTTAGGATTAATATTCCACTAATTCTGTATAACAAAATGTTGGTTTTTCTTAAATCTTCGACATTTACCTTATCGAGACTACCGTGAGTAATATTGTTTCTAAGTTGTACTATTTTACTTGTTCGAATAGGCAAAGATTTAACATTAATATCGTGTTTGGTCAGTGAATCTTCAAGTTGTTTTCTAAGTGATTTACTCTTGATGATATTTTGAATTGAATTCCATTTGTTATTAAAGTATTCTTGTTCTGTTTCATCGATTATATTGGAAATGCTTTCTCTCGTATCATTGAAAAACTTGTCCAATTCATCATTTTTCAATTTGAAATTCCAAATCCCATCTTCCGCACTTGTCTTGCCACAAATTTCAATAATGTTATAGCGAATTAAAAAAGCAGAAGAATTATCTACTAAATGAGATTGATTAAACAACGTAATTGCTTTTGAAAGCAATGCATAGTTTTTTATTGTTTCTTTCTGCCAACTTAATTCAAAAAATTTATTCAATCCACCATTAATACCAAAACCTCTAAGTCCACCTTTTCTATTGAGAAAATTCTTTTCTTCAATGTTTTTTATCGTGATTGTGTTTTCAGGCAAATGTATTCTACGAAGTATATAATCAATTTTTATGTGATGATAAAATGAAGCTAACATCAAAACTACATCGCCATAAAATACAGCTTTTTCTTCAGTGATTCCGTTGCTGTATTTGAATTGAATTTTGGGTTCTTTTGTTATTGTAGCAAATCTGTTTTTACGGTTGTCTTTGGAAACCAAATTAAACTCTGGACGAAATGTTGATTTTTCAAGTTTGTAAAACTTTTTTGAATCGTCCATTCGATTAATCTCAAATTTTCCATCATTCTTAAAAAATGTTTTAGGAAGTAAAACCCCATAAAATGGTTCAACAATTCTAAATCCTTTGTCATCTAAATAAAATTCAGCAGTGTTTACTTTTTCTTCGTTAGGGTTCCAATAAAACTTTACCGTATCAATTTTTACTATAACATATTTCTTGGTGTTTTCATAGTAGTTTGAACCACTTGAAATACCACACAATTTTGCTTCAGAAATATCAATTTTTTGTATCCGTTCGTTTGTGTGATTTTGAGTAATCGAAACTTTTATGAAAGAACCGAATTTTCTATAATCTACTGTGTCAGACCAAACAGACAATTTTTCGCCAAAATAGCTTTCATCATCATAGAATATTCTTAGCTCAATTTCGTCTGCTCTTGCAAACAAATGAGCGTGATGAATTTTAGCGACTTCTTTCTTGCTCTTGATATAGTAAGGACTGAAATCAACATCGGGAAATTCAACATCTAAACAATGGAACTCGTTCATTCAATCTCAATTTTATCAATTTCTTTCATTAACCTATCCGTTTCGGAAAGTGCGACTATGATTTTCTGATAATGCAAAATATCATCAAATTCTAATGTTCTTTCTTGACGGTCTTTGAGCCATTTTTGGGCTGGTTGATAGCCACCAATGTAAAACTCCCAAGCGTTTAGAGGAACATTGTCAAAATACTGTATATCATTGATGAAAACTTTACCGTCTTTGAATTTGGGTTTGCCAACTACATTATCTCCGTCTATTGGGTATTGAGTTATGTATTGTTCAACTGTTGGGCTTTCCAATAAATGGATTTGGCGTATTTCTCCGCCTAATTTGACCAATTGCCAAAACGTTTCTTTTTCTTTTGGATAAGGCACTCTCGGAAAATCTATTTTTAAAAACTCTTTATATTTCTCTCTGTATGTTGGCGAATGCAAAACCGCATAGATGTAATCTAAAATATCAATTGGGGCAAATGTGTTTTCGGTAGTCTCTTTTTCATTGGTAAAAGTCAAACCTAATTGCTCCGCAATTTCCTTTACGATTCCGGCTTTTAGATTTGGTTTTCTTTCTTTTGATTGTTCAATAGTATGTTGTCCATTCGATTCGGGATAGAGATAAAGAGGGAAAGTAGAAGTTATTTCACTTGTTCTATTTGACACATACGAACTTTCAATTACTTTATTGGCAATAAATGCGTGTACATAGTTATCGCCTGTTTTGAATTGTTTACAAAGCGTTAACCCTATATTTTCACCTGCTAAAAAATGGCGCATAGTTTCATGAACAGGTCTTGCATATAAACCACCTGAATTACCGGTGTAAAGCGTATATCTTAAATCAAATGGACGAAAGCTTACTCTATTTAATGGATTATTCTGATTTTGGAGAGCATCTTCTTTAGCCCATTTATATTTCCAAGATTGAGCGTCTTTTGGTCGCTTATACTTTATACGCCAATTGGCTTCTTCCATAGTTAAAATATCCGCAATTTTTTCACGCTGCTCATTGGCGGACATTGATATATTTAATTTGTCATTAGCAGTTACAAAACCTACACTGTTTTGTGTAAATAAATCACTTACTTTAAAACCTTTATCATATGATTCTTGGGCACCAAAGTCTTTTGGAACAAAGAAATAGTTTGGTGCAACGTTAGGTAATTCTTCAAAATCAATTTCTTTCAAACTATTTTCAGAAAGAAAATCATATTTTAAATCTCTTTTACCAAACAAATCGAAATGAAAAACTTTGCCTAATTCATTTGCCTTTTTCTTTCCTGTTTTTACAAAAATGTTAATCGACACGCCTTGCTGAATATCAAAAACATTTATGTCTGCACTTCCATCTGGTGCTGTTTCTTTTTTCTTGCTGTTACCGTGTAAATCTATTGTATAAATTTTATCATAGGTTTTCAGCAAGTGCCAACGCATTCCCCTAAATGTTGGGTTGTCTAAAAATCCGTGAGGATTTATATAGGCTAAAACTCCGCTTCCGTTTTTCTCAATAAAATGTTGACCGTAACGTAAGAACTTCACGTAATCATCATTAAGCCAATGTTTGCGTTCGTTGAAATGAACTCCGTCAACGTATTTATAGTCTTCGATTAGATTACTAATCCATTCGCCTTTGTTGGCAGTTTTTCCGCTGTAAGGAGGATTTCCAATCACACACATTACTGGCGTATCTCGTTTTATATGGTTGGCTTCATTGGCTTCTGTACTTAGCCAATTGGCAAATAAAGTTCCTGTGTCTTGGTGGTGTTCTTCTAAACTGTTGGTAAGGTAAACTCTAAATCGTTGGTTGGATGTTGGTTTAAAGCCTGTTTCGGTCAAAAGCAAATCCAATTTCAAGTGAGCCATTGCATAACTTGCCATTAGCAACTCAAAACCGTTCAAGCGTGGCAATAAATGGGTTTCTACATAATTGCTCCAAATACCTTGTTGTCCTTGAAATTTTTTGTGAATGTGTTTTACCACTTCTGCCAAAAAAGTTCCTGTTCCTGTGGCTGGGTCAAGAATCTGTACTTTGTGAACTTCTTGCTCCATTTGTTTGTACCCTGTTGCCGAACGTTTATCTGCGGTTTGGGTTTTTATTTTTATGGTTGTCTTGCTGGTGTCAGCAAGTCCTTGCGGTAAATCAAATTCCGTTTTTAGTATCTCGTCAACTGCTCGAACAATGAAATTTACAACGGGTTGCGGTGTATACCAAACGCCACGAGCTTTACGCAATTTTGGGTCGTATTCACTTAGGAACGTTTCGTAAAAGTGGATAATCGGGTCTTCCATTTTGGTGGATTTCCC
>JRYL01003372.1_pt1 | contig 10428 bp, 5 predicted proteins | sample 235391 | NCBI WGS metagenome assembly JRYL01 (sample SAMN03074223, study PRJNA261481) | activated sludge metagenome | biome: Wastewater Treatment Plant; feature: Wastewater; material: Activated sludge; isolation source: activated biomass of a wastewater treatment plant treating wastewater from... ... | reverse complement strand
CTTCCTGTCAATATATAGAATAGCCAACGTGGGTTGGCTTCTATACCAACCTACCGAAAGGAAATCACATGGCTTTGAACAGCGCCAACGTCACCTTCCCCAACAGCAAGAACTCTGTTGACACCACCCAAGCCGACAAGCTGGCCCTCGTTATCGAGGAGTTCACGGGCATGGTGGAAGGCACCATCAACCGCAAGTCGATCCTCGCTGACCACATCCCCGTGCGTCAGGTGAAGGGTACGGCTACCTTTACCAACCACGCCGTTGGTAAGTCCACCTTGCAGAAGGTGGTTCCCGGCGTTGCCCTGGACGGCATCAAGTCCGACTTCTCCAAGAACCAAGTGACGGTGGACACCACCATCGCGGCCCGCGAGTTCTTCCCGATTCTGGATGTGTTCCAGACGCAGATGGACACCCGTCGCGAAGTGGCTACCGAGCAGGGCAAGGAGATTGCCAAGTTCAAGGATCAAGCGTTCCTGATCCAAGCCCTCAAGGCCGCACGCCTGACGGACTCCGCCTATGCTGCGGGCACCGCTGGCAAGCCTGCTGGCCACTATGGCGGTTCGCGTACCACGCTGGCAACCCTGGCCGATGCGCAAGACCCCGCCAAGCTGTACGCCGCCCTCACCGACACCCTGGTGAAGATGGAGAACAAGGACGTTGACCCCCGCTCCGACGATGTGGTGATCGTGGTGCGTCCTGCGTTCTACAACACCCTGATCCAAGCCGAGCAGCTGGTCAACACCCAGTACGTCACGGCCACGGGCAACAAGGTGAACGATGGCTGGGTTCTCAAGACTGCTGGCGTGCCGGTGTTCTCCAGCAACAACCTGCCCAACACCAACATCACGGGTCACTTCCTGTCCAATGCGTTCAACAGCAACGCCTACGACATCGACGCCACCAAGACCGTTGCGGCGATCTTCTCGCCCCGCGCCATCATGGCCGGTGAAACGATCCCCGTTACCTCGGACGTGTTCTTCGACAAGCTGATGCTGGCTTGGTGCGTGCATTCGTACCTCGCATTCGCTGTCGGCCCGAACCGTGCCGAATACGCGGCAGAAGTCGCACTGGCCTAATCTAGGCTGATCCTAAGCCCCGGCTTGCCTTCGGGCATGGCTGGGGCTTTTTTGCATTTAAGGAAATCTATGGCCCTCACGACTCTTGACGTGGTAAACGACATGCTCGGGCTGCTCGGTGAGCGCCGCGTCAACGCTATCAACGAACCCCATCCTCTGATCCCTGATGCCCTCGCTAAGCTGGACACAGCAAGCGCCACGGTGCAGGCTGTGATGTGGTGGTTCAACGTTGAGTACCCAACCCTTGCCCCGCAAGCCGGCACCGGCAACCTGCTTGTTCCCAACGACACTGCCGCCTGCGACTCGCTGACCCAATACCCCCGACTGGCTGTGCGGGGCAACCGCCTCTACAACCTGGACGATGTTACGGATGTGTTCACTGATCCCATCCGGGTGCGCCTGCACCGCATCGTGCCGTTCGATGACTGCCCTATCCTGGCCCGCGCGCATATTGCGGCCAAGGCCAAGCTGGCATTCCAAGTGGACTACGACGGTGACAGCATGAAGGCCCAGGTACTGCGTGCCGAGATTGCAGAATCCTACGCCAACATGCACGCGGAGCATATCCGCAATGCCAAAGCCAACTTGCTTGATCGCCCCAGCGTGGCCGTCAAGCTGATGAACATTGTGGGTGGACGCCCTGGCTGGCAGAGCCACCTACTCAACCGTAACATTTAAGGAGAGCCTATGCCGAAGGTAAGCGGAACTTATCCGAGCCTGTCTCGCGGTGTGAACCAGCAGCCCTTCGAGGCTCGCCTGGACGGTCAGCATGGCGAGCAGGTCAATATGTGGTCTGACCCTGTGCATGGCCTTAGCCGTCGCCGCGGCACCACCCTGCAACACTGCTACACGGACAACGTGTACGGCCCGAGCTACTTCCAACTGTCCGACTTCCAGAAGCAAGAGCTTCGGGACTTCTATGCCAGCTACCGCACCGTGCCTTACGTTACGGATGGGCTGGAGCTACAAGTCCACTACCCAACCAAGCCCCAGCCTACTTGGATGCAAAGCATCTTCGAGGGCGGGCAAGGTGGGATTCGCGTTACGCGCAAGATTCAAGGCGCCGCCTCATTGCAGCCTGGGGCTGACGTTGAGGAGGTCGGCTACGGTATCTACGGCGACCCTGAGTTTAATGCCACGCGGGCAGCGGTGTTTAAGGGAATCGCTGCCGCCTGCCAGGTGGGTAGGTACATGCTGTTCATGCCGAACGACACGCCCTTCGCGGTGCCGCCTGAGACAAACTATTGGGCCTCTGAGGCTAACAGTCATTGGGCAGTTGAGATTAAGCAGGGTATCCCGAACCGCACCTACAAGGTCGGCTACACAGTGGATGGGGTGGAGTACGCCTTCGACTACACCACACCCAGCTCCGCATACAACGGCACGCTCACGACTTCGGACATCCCGTATGACGACCCCGAGTACCAGAAGAAGGTCAACGACCGAGTGAACGCCTACAACTCGGCGGTGACTCAGTGGATCACCACTGCGGCCCAGCAGACCCGCCCAGCCTATATCGTTGACCAGCTTATGGGATACGGCCTTGCCGCCCCGCTTATTGCGGTCGGCAGTACCGTCTGGGGAGGGTCGGGCTACATCACCTCCAACGTAATCGTTGTCAAGAACAGCAACGGGCGCACTCGCAGTCCAGAGGCCGACGACGGCGGGGACGGTAGCAACGTGCGCGTATCCGGCAGCACAGTGACCTCAACCGACAATCTGACGAACGCTCACTACTACGGAAAGGTGGTACGGGTCAAGCCGGAGCGCGGGGATCAGAGCTTCTACATGCGGGCGGTGAACGCTGGGGACGCACAATCTACAGCTGTGTGGGGTAAGGTGCGCTGGGAAGAATGCGCCTCAACGACCCAGGCTGCTATCACGAACCCCATGCTCGTTATGGCGGTGAAGAATGTACCTCAGCCCGCGACCCGCGTCGGTGTGTCCCTCGCATCCCCAGCAGGGATGGCATACCTGGCAAGCAACAGGCTGCTGAACGACCCTACGGTGTTGTCGCTACCGTCGTTTAACGGGCGTGCTGTGGGTGACGAGGACTCAAGCCCGACACCGCGCTTCTTTGGAAAACAGGTTAGCTGGATGGGCATGTTTCAGGATCGCTTGTGTGTAGCCGCAGGCAACACCATCGACATGAGTGAGTTAGGCAACTACTTCAACTTCTTCCGCACGCAGACACTGACCGTGCCTGACAGCGACCCGGTGAGCATCTTTGCGCTGGGCTCGGAGACTGACACTATCCGCCATAGCGTGATCTTTGACCGGAGCCTGCTCCTGTTTGGCGACAACCAGCAGTACAGTATCGACGGACGCAATCCCGTTACGCCCAGCACAAGCACCATCATCCAATCCTCTGCGATTGAGGATGCAACTGATTGCCCGCCTGTCGCAGGGGGCTCCTTGGTGTTCTTCGGCAAGCGCCGGGAGGGCTCCGCAGAAATCTTCCAGATGGAAGTGGGCGATGTGGCGGACACCAGCAACTTCACCGGCCTGGGCTTGCAGCTTTCGGACTACCTACCTGGGCGGCCTGCCCAGCTGCTGTACGTAGCTAGCCCGAGTACACTGTTCGTCCGGGTGAGTGAGGCCCCGCATAGCGTGTTCGTGTTCAGGTTCATTGACCAGAACCGCCAGCGCATCCTGGATAGCTGGAGCCGCTTCGACTACCACCCAGCCTTCGGGCTTATCTATGGCATGTTCTATCATGAGGACGCCCTGTACTTTCGCGTTGCGCGTGAGGCGTGGGTTGACGGTGACGGGACTGTCTGGACGGGCGGGCGCGGGGACTTCGGGTTCGATGTGCTGGAACGGCAGAGCCTGCTCCCACAAGTGCCCGGGCTTCCGTACCTCGATAGCATGCGGCGGGCGGACTCGCCCTATGCTGGTACCGCCTATGGCGCGGACTTCTGGGGCAAGAACTACCCGTTCCTGGCCACAGTGTTCACGCGGGACAAGATCGCCAACTACTCCTTGACCGATCCGCCACCGCCTAAGTTCCAGTACTGGCTGCACGGTGTTCAGCCGAACATCAAGTCGCTGGCTGAATGGAACACAGCCTTTGAGGATATTCCCACCAGGGATATGAACTACTGCGTCCTTGGTATCCCGTTTGATTCCTACGTGGAACTCACGAGCCCGGTGCGCCGGGATCAGAACGGGCAACCCATTATGCAGGGTCGATTGACGGTGAACCGGCTGGACGTGTACTACAAGGACGCAGGCGGGTTCGAGGCTACTGTCACTTCGCGCTACGGCATCACGCAACAGTATAACAACTTCGACTGGTCGGTGACTGACACGGCGTATGGCAAGGTAACGGCGCTGCGCTTTAACGGGCGCGTGCTGGGACAGGAGGCCAACATGGTCGGCGTTATCCCGGTCACTACTGGGAGCACGCCGGTATTCGTGGGGCGCGAAAGCAAGGACTACGTATGCACAATCCGCTCGCGGAGCTGGATGCCCCTGAGCATCACGCGCGTCACATGGACGGGGCAGTGGTTCATGAATCACCGATTTGTTTAAGGAGGTACTATGTCACTATTTGGATGGGCTTCGGTGGGTCTATCCGCCCTAGGCATCTTCGGCGGAGCACAGACTGCCCGCATCCAAGCAGCCGCTAGCCGCAAGCAGGCAGAGGAGCAGACCAAGCAGAGTAAGGCCAAGCAGGAGGAGCTTAACGCTCAGTCCGAGTTGGCCCGCTCTATCCAGAAGATCAACAACGACCGCATCATGCGGGCCGCTGACAAGACCTTCGCTGCTGCGGCCACAAACCTCAGCCGCAATCGGGCGGCTATTCAAACCAGCAACGTGATGACACAGATCGCACAGGCTGAGGCGTCCGGGGCTTACGCTGCGAACGTGGCAAGCAAGGGTGTAGGGGGCGGAAGCGTGGAAGCTATCGAGAATACGATGGCCCTGCGCGACGCGCTCAAGAACCAACTTACCGAGAACGCACAGGCCCAGGCCGACTACGACGCAGTGCAGACACTGGCCGGTATCATCCCCGCCGCGTGGCAGCAGCAGGATATGACGGTGATTAGTGGCAACACTAGCCCCGCAGCTGCTGTGCCCACGGTGCAGGGTGGGTTCAACTGGGCCGCTGCCATTGGTGGCAGCAAGGACTTAATGAGCTTTGCCGCCAACCTGTTCGATGGCGGCGGCACCAAGGCTGATGCCGGGACGGGGCTCAAACTGCCGGGTGGGGACATTGGTTTCTCCGCACCTAAGACCGGCTTTTGGGCACCCACTTCATCAACATCGCTTCTTTAAGGAGGGCCTATGGCCTGGAATGGATACAGTGAGAAGGGCCAAGGCTCCGAGGAACGAGGCCCCGGCACGTTTACGTTTGCCCCGCCTGCAACCCCGCAGGCCCAGGGCAGCAACGCCGTTATGGCGAAAGCAGGCTACCAGACGGCGCAAACTGTCGGGGGCCTGACCCAATACAACGAGGGCGGCGACAAGACCGCAGCCGCCATCTTCGGATTCGCGGAGACTCTGCTGAAGCCTGTGGCCGCAGAGCTTGCAGAGCGCAAGTTCCTGGAAGGCGTGCAGCGTGCAGCCAGCGGGGAGGCGCTGACCGAGATTGTGAATACGCAGCCTTGGTACAGCAAAATCTTCGGGCCTAGCTCCGCAGTGGAAGGCGCACGCCAGTACAGCTTGGACGCGCAAGCTGCCAAGTTTGACGCTGCCGTGCAGCAGGCCATGCCAACACTGCGCAACACCAGCCCCGATGAACTCCCCGGTATCATCCAGAAAATGAGCAAGGAGTTCGAGACTGGAGACCCAACGACTGACGCCCAGCTGGGCCTGCGCCTCACTAAGGTGCTGCCGAACCTGATCCAAGCGCACACTCGGGAATACTACAAGGCCCAACAGGAGCATGCGTACAACCGGCGCTTCGAGGCTGCTCAGCAGAATGCGACCTCGTTGCAGATCGTGTCCCAAGACCCTATGGCCTCCGAGGATGACAAGCAGCTGCGACAGGCGAACTTCCTACAAGGGTTCGTGCTCCCAGCTGGTGTTGACCCCGAGAGCCACAAGCAGTTCATCCAGACCTCGTTGGCGTCACTGGCTGAGGCGGGGCAGTTCCATGCACTGGACGTTGCGATGAAGGCAGGCGTTACCCGCGAGCTTTCTCCCGAGAAGCGCTTGCAACTTGAGCGACAGGTGACGATGTTCAAGAAGCAGGCGGCCCGCGACGCTATGGACAGCTACACCGAGCAGATCGTTACCATCCAGGCCAAGGCTGCGAACAACGAGTTCGCCTCGGGCAAGGAAGTGCTCGACGCTTTCAACGCCATCAACGAGGACTACGCCAAGCGCACTGGTAACGACGAGCCTGTGGTACACCGAGCCCTGCAAGGCAGCACGGTGCTTACAGCCCGGCAGGCTTACCTAGCATACCAGCGGGAAGTCGGCAAGGCGGTGGCCGCAGCGCAGGCACCGCAAGACCAGATGCTGCTGGCCGACCAGGCGCTAGCCACCATGACCTATAACAAGGCTGTGGATGCCGTTAAGGCAGCAGGTGGCAAGGAAAGCATCGTAGCTGACGCTGCACGCCGCCAGTGGTTGAGCCTGCAAGGTGATCCCAAGGCTCAGGCCGCATGGCTTATCAAGACCAGCTACGATGGTGGGTACGTTGCTTCGATCAAGGACGACATTACCGAGCGCATTGGCCGAGCCCAAGACGCTAAGGATGCGAACTTCATCTACGGCTACGAGCTTTACAAGCAACTGGTTGAACAGCATCCATCGGACAGCGGGCCTAACCATGCCATCGCCGCGTACATGAGCCCACGGGATGCAGCCCGCTACGCAGCGTTTCACGACGCACTTGGGGGTCAGAGCATTGCCGACGCCGGCGAGCGCGCATTCGCCTTAAGCCGTCAGGTCATCGTCAACCCAGGCTACACCTTCAACAAGGACGAGGACAAGGCATGGGACAGCTTTGAGGATACCAAGCTGCGGGGCAACACCATCACCGATGGCGTCACGCTGACTGGCAACCAGACGGCCTACTTCGGTGCCCCTGCCCCGCTCACTAAGACAAGTTCTCGGGTGGTACGTGCGCTGGCGCAGTCTAACTGGAAGGCGGCACAGCAGATCAACAAGCAAGACCCGCACGGCACAGCCTTGGCGATGGCACAGCAGCAGGGTCTGGAGATGTACGGCAGCTACGCCTGGGTCAATGGCCGTGGCCGTCCATCGCTGGAGAGCAAGCTGGCATTCCCAGCGAGCGGTGCTCCGTTCACCAAGACGATGATTGCCAACGGCCTCAACAGCTTCATGGAGAAGCGCCTGCGTGACCTGACGGATCGCTCGGTCGATGACGTGTTCATCCAGCGAGGGCCGGATGGAGCGGACGGTGATCCTACCTTCGTGTTCTCCGCCTACGCCGGCGACCAGTGGCTGCCGGAAACGGTGTTCACTGGGCGAGAACTCTCTAAGCACATCCAGGAACTGGCCGCTGATCCGGCGCGAGCTAAGCTGATGGACGTTGGGCCAAACAACACCTACGGCGGTGCTTACATTGGATACCGCGCACCACGGCGCTCTGCGGAAACAGAAGCCAAGGTCAAGGAAGCACAAGCAGCGCGCAGTAAGGCGATTGCTGACAAGCTCACCGACCGACGCAATTACCAATACGGGCCGAAGATTACCTTCCCCCGATCTAAGTAAAGGAACCACATATGCTGGATATTGCAGCCCTCAAGGGCATGACACAGGAGGAACAACTCAAGGCAGCAGCGGATTACGCTGGCGTGCCCGTGGGCTACGTGTCCGGCCAATGGAAGCAGGAAAGCAACCAGGGCCGGCATCCTACGATGATCGGCCCCCAAACCAAGTGGGGTACGGCCAAAGGCCACTTCCAAGTCCTTGACAACACGCACGCCAAGATCGAGCAGCGCCTGGGCAAGAAGCTGGATCGCTTCAACTTCACCGAGGCGCTGGTCGGGTATGCTGAAATCATGAAGGAGAACATGGGGCGGTACGGCAATGCCGACGATGCCGTGAACGCCTACCACGGTGGTTGGAACAAGAAGAACTGGGGGCCTGCAACCAAGGATTATCTCAACAAGGTCAAGGGGTTTGCGGGCATGCCACTAGGGCAACCCCAGCCCCAAGGCGGTGTGCCCGCTACCAAGCGCAATCCTACCGGCCTCAGCACCGAGCAGTGGATGGCAGGCACCGGGCCTGTCACACCCGCCGATGCCAAGTCTGCTCTTGCCGATACTGCTATGCGCGTTGCTGTTGCAGCGAGTCCGGGTGTCCGCATGGCGCAACCGGGAACGGTAGAGCCTACGGAGACGGCGCAGCGTCAAGCCACTGGCGCCGCGCTGGCCGCCGAGCAGACCAAGCGCGACGAGCAGTCCTTCATCGACACGGCGAAGGCGGCGTACCGGGAAACCATGCGCCCGAAGTTCAATGCCATGGCTCACATCATGAGCACTGAGGACGGTACGGACAAGGACTACGTGCGTCAGCTGGCGGACGATCCGAGCCAAGTGCTCAAGTTGGTGCAGAACCCCACGCCTGATGAAGTGGCTGATCTGCTTAACACCCGGAGCCAAGAGGACTTGACCCTGACCCTGGGCAACATCAACGAGCGCCGGGAGAACCAGGCTGTGCTGGCCCGCGCTGGCACGGGCGGGCAGCTGGCGGCAATGTTCATCGGCGGCGCCCTTGACCCCACGACCTACATCGCGGGCTTCGGCGCGGCCAAGAGCTTCGCTGCCGCTGGCATCGGAGCCACACGGCTGGCTGCGGCTGGCAGACCCTTGGCGGCGACAGCCTCCGTGGTTGGCGAGAACGTCCTGGGCAACGTGGCCTATGAGGGCGTGCAGCACCTACTGGGCGAGCACAAGAGCGTTGCGGACTACGGGCTCGCCGCTGCCACGGGGCTGATTCCCGGTGCCATCTCAATGCCCGGGGTATGGCGGGCCGGGGTGATGGCGCTGCGCCGCAAGCAGGAGTTGGACTCCTTGATGGCCCAGGCCGCGCATATGGATCGGGCTGCCAAAGCCCTAGGGCCAGATGCCGACCCGGGGGACATTCGGGCGCTGGCGACGCAGTACGAGGCCCAGGCCCTGCGCACTGATGTTTCAGGGCGGACGGCCATGCCGGAGAGTGGCAACAAGCTGAACGCTCCGGACTTGGACGCTCAAGCACTGGAACCCAGCGGCGATGTGAGCGCAATGGCGATGCCGGAGCGCAGCCCACTGGCCGAGTTCCAAGACCCTGTGAAGGGAGACAAGACGGAGAATAGCTACGCGCAGGTCGAGGGGATCACACTCAACGAGCGCCGCCTGGAGGGCGTCGGCCTGCGCCTCACGCCGGAGCAGGTCAAGGCTGCGGCCCCTGGCGTTCACCTTGACCCGCGCCTCAAGGGCGACACATGGTTCGAGTCCCAGTTGCAGAACCTGGAGTACCTGCGCCAGAAGTACCTGCCCGACGTAGCAATTCACCTGACGAGCCCCGAGTTCGCCAAGGGTAAGAACGCCACCGTCGATGGCTTTGAGGCAGTCCTGGCCCCTGGGCAATCCGTGGTCGCAGTGCGGCCTGGGACACAGGGCACCTGGACTGCGGCCCACGAACTCGGGCACGCGATCATCGACCATTACCTGCCGAACCTACCGCCCAGCATCGCGCAGGGGTTGCGCCGGGACTACCTCAAGTGGTTGGCCGAGAACGACAGCCCGGAGAAGATGCAGGCCCGCATGGGCGTTAGCCGTGCGGAGGCTGGCGGTGCCATTGGCAAGACCATGCGCGGTGAGGGCGGAGGTTGGGACAAGAACCTGATCGAGGCCGTGGGGCCGGATGAAGCCAAGAAGTACGACCGATACTTCAAGAGCTTTGACGAGTTCGGCGCTGAGCAGTTCGTCAAGCAAGTTGAGACTGACCTCGCGGACGCTCTGGCCAAGGGAGACATGACCCCGCCCCAGCAGATGCTCGCTGCATTCAAGGGGCTAGTCAAACGGCTGCTGGACTTCTGGAATGACCTGAAATCACGGGGGCTCACGAAGCCCGGTGAGGGGTTCGCTGAATTCTTCCAAGCAGCGGCGAATCGACAGTTACAAGCCACGGGTGTGGCCGGTAGCACCAAGGCGATGGCAGTGCCCGCGGCAAGCCGCCTGGACGACGTTATCAAGCGCTACGGGCTTGACACGCTAGACACGACGGACTCGCGAGGGCGTGCTGAGCAGAAGGCCATCGCACAACTGATCTACGATTCTGAGGAATGGCTCAAGGCTAACCCGCAGGATGTGGAGAAGATGCGAACCATTATGAAGAACTCCTTGTTCGATGCGCGTACTCCGGGCCTTATCTTGGCCGAGGC
>JRYL01021738.1_pt1 | contig 10466 bp, 9 predicted proteins | sample 235391 | NCBI WGS metagenome assembly JRYL01 (sample SAMN03074223, study PRJNA261481) | activated sludge metagenome | biome: Wastewater Treatment Plant; feature: Wastewater; material: Activated sludge; isolation source: activated biomass of a wastewater treatment plant treating wastewater from... ... | reverse complement strand
TGTTGCGGAATAAAGTTATAAGGAGTTAATACGAGTAGAGACATGGTTTTTTGAATCTCTTTATCCTCACCTTCTTGACCAGAAGACTGATTTACAAAAGCCTGTGATAAAGATATAAAGTTCTGAAGAACCTCATCTCTTGAGGTCAGTGCTTTAACCACAGAAACTTCACGCCGTTTTAATGTGCATATTGATGGTCTTAAATTAGATACTATCCACTCATTTATTAACATAAGACTTACAGAGTAGTTACAATTTAAACTTAGTACCTATCGGTAAAAAAGAAGAATCTGGTAAATCAGTTTTCACTAATTCGTAAGAATTATCTGCATATACTTTAATAAGGTTAGAGCCTATTTTTATTACAGTTCCTAAATTTGTCTGTTTGGACTGTTCAAACTCTTCTGATGTAGGGCTATTAAGAACTGCGTTAACTCTTTCATCTAACTCCTGTCGTTCTGATTCTGTCCAATGTTTTATTATATCTGCGGATTTTCTAATGAGCTTCCATCTTTTTTCGTTTAGTTCTTTATTTGCATCACTCATAAAATTGGAGCAAACAACGAGAATCGAACTCGTATCATCTGCATGGCAAGCAGAAGTTTTCACCATTAAACTATGTTTGCATATGACTTGGAAGCCCCTGAAGGAATCGAACCTTCTACCTCCACCACACGTTAAGGAATCGCTTAGAAGGCGAGTGTATGGAACAGGGGCCGGAATTTTGGAGGAGGGTGAGGGAGTCGAGCCCTCTTAATCAGTTTTGCAGACTGACAATTCCACCACTTCATTATACCCTCCAGAAAACTGTTTAAATCTTTGGTAATTGTATCTATGATATAGCGCTCTTCCATTGAGCTACCAGCTGTTTGACCAGCCGGACGGGATTCGAACCCGCAACCTCTCGATTATCAATCGAAATAGAAGTAATAAAATACATAGCCAAAAATTTACGCAGGGGACAGATTGCTCTGTCCCCGCACCTGCCTATCGAAACAAGCAGGGGGATATATTTAACTGGTAATTATAGCTCTAAATTTTTTTCAGTAAAATAAAAAATATAGAAGTAAGAAATTATATAGCCAGTTAATCTTAAATCATTTAGTTATCAAATACCCATATACTCTAAGGTTTTAACATACGATGTAGAAAAATCTTCATAGTTAAAAACAGTGTCCGCTTTATCCGCATCTGCTATAACGGTTCCACGCGATTCCGCATGAAGTTTTAATAAATCATACACTGAAAATGTCGGAGGTTCTATATAAGCATTTAAAAATGTTTTAAGCTTATGTGTATCACGACTTGCAACAGGGATGCCCTCACTGTCTATGTCTAAAAATATAAACTCTCTTGTCTCTAAATCTACCACACCAACCACCACAGAAGGAACTTTACTCTGCAACGTAATAGCGTTTGTTATTGTTTTAGGTACAAAAGATAAAGACTGTGACATACCATCTTTACCCATCCAACCGACAACACCCTGTTTCAGAGTATTCATTGCTCTACCTGTGTAGTTTCTAGCATCAAGAATAACATATCTATAACCAGATGTCAATGCTTTTTCTATATTTATATCTATATATTCTGCACATGCTCCTTTACGATGGCGTACATCTCCTGAGTAGCATCCAAAATCTGTGCGGTGTGAGCCGTTCCATCCTATAATATTAACTTTAGAAGAATCTCCACTAAAACAGGTAGCTGTAAGGTCAACATCCTCATTACCGAGTTTATCAAACCAATGCAAATAAAACCTCAAGACTTTATTTGAGTCTTCAATCGGCAGTCTTTGACCTCTTATATATGGAGTTATGGCTCCTTCTAAACTTCTCATATTGGACGGAAGTGGTATGTTCTTAAGAGACTCATCTATCCACACATTACCTAAATCTTCAAGTTTAGAAAACTTATCCTGCAAAGACGTTTTTACAGTATCTCTAACTTTATCTACTAAAGCAGTAGTAAAAACACCTAATGTAGGAAGTATAACCGGTGTTCTCCTACCTTTCACTGTAATTTTACGTGGTTTAGAATAAGTTCTACTCTCCATATGTGCAAGAACCTCAAAAAGTACTTTATTTGAGACTCTAGGCGAGATTGTTTGTAGAGTATCTAATATAAGTTTCTGGTCTGATACAGATACAAATGTTCTCAACATCCAGTCTAACCTTCTTACAAACTCTCCCGGTCTTTCAGAAAGTTTATGTACACCATCTTTAGTAGATTTTTCAAACGCCTCATTTACTTCTGAATACCAAGATTTAACTTTAGTATTTCTTAAATCAGAAAACATAGAAGCAGATTTTTTGTATGTTTTAGAAAATTCACCCGGGTGGATTTTCTCACCTAATCTAATCCATCTATTTCTGTGAAGTACAGCATCTTTAACATTACAGTTAGTCTTCTCCAATAGTGACATGATAAAACGACGCTCTACCCTATTAAAGTTTTTAAATTTAAATGCCTTACGTTCTTCGTTTTCTACTGTCTGTTTAGACCATGCATTTGCTTTCTTTAGTTTAGCAGGAACCGGTGGAAGTGATACATCTCCGCCAGACATCCCTACTGCAATACGAAGTACGTCAGTAACTGTTTTAACAGGTACATCTACACCTAAAGATGCTAACATTGTTAGATTCTCTTTAAAAGGTATTGTATCTGGAAGATTGAGCGGTTTATGGTTTTTTACAAACCATTTAACATCTTCTGTATCCTGAGGTGTTAAGCTATTATTACCAGAAACCAAGGTGGTAAATATATTATCAAAATCGCTGGCAGTACCGCCCTTATAAGTTATATATGTTCCTTTTTCAAAGGTATCATTTTTACTCTTTGTCCACTCATTGGGAATAAACTTACCATCAGAGTGATAGTGTTTAAGTTGATATTCTAAAAGCTCTTCCTCAGATTTCTCCATAACTTCGTCTGGAAACCCTTTCCAGAATGGTACATAATTATGAAGAGCTCCCATAACAGTACGTAAATGCTGTATAATTTCTTCAGCAAATTCTAACAAATCTTTCTTTGAGGTTTTTGACATTACCTCAAGTGCGGAGTTGTCTGGTACGTACCCAAACTGTAAAAGCTCCGCAACAACTGCAATCGCAGTACTGACATCTGGAGTTTCACTTTCAGGTAGGATTACTAATTTGTGCCTAAACGCGATAGTGTGTTTCATTTTTGCTCCTTAAATTCTGGTAGAGATGGAGAGATTCGAACTCTCATATTTCAGATTTTGAGTCTGACGCATATGCCTATTCTGCTACATCTCTATGTAATAAACTCTTTTTGTTTTTGATTAATCTATATTTTTCAGACATCCAGAATATACACTCACTGTCCGTATATGCTGACTGCATCTCTTTCAACTCTTCTACTGAAAAATTAAAATTCCAAGTCTTTACAAACTCTAAATCTGCTCCAATCGTGTAAACTAAAACTTCACACTCACATCGTTGTTGCCAATCTAAGTGTTAATTACTGGACATTATATTAAAATTTTGTACTCCAGCCCGGAGTCGAACCGGGACACCCATCAAGGATATGAGATTTTAAGTCTCATGCGTACTACCTATTTCGCCACTGGAGCATAACTTATGACACTCTACATTTTCTGCAAGGACAGGCTAAATTGTGAATACAGATTTGTTCAGTTGATTGATTTGTGCCTATTCCTTTACATTTCGGACATTGGCTATGTAAACATAATTTATCATTTACAATATCTATAAAAGTTTTTTGTTTAGTACCTTCTACTTCAGTATATGGTTTGTACTCTTTGTATGGTGGATAACTGTAATCGTCCTTCATAAAATTTGGTACGGGTAACAGGATTCGAACCTGTAATGAGTCTCCTCTCTTGCTTCTAAGGCAAGCGCTTTACCGTTTTGCTATACCCGCATACTCCTTATTTATGATAATATCAAATGAATAGAATCTTGTCAAGCATTATCTTTCATAAATAACTTGTCCGTGCCTCTTTTTTCCATTTGCATAAACTTCCCAAGAACGTCCTTCTTGAACCACTTGGTAGTTTTCAATAGCTCCAAGTTCCTTATATGACCCACTATAATCTAACAAATAACAAAACTCTTTACCTTCAGCTTTTCTAACACCTCTTCCAAGAAATTGTAAATAAAGAGCTAATGATTTAGTTGGTCTTAATAAGTAAATACAATCTAATTCTGGAAAGTCAAACCCTGTCCCAAGTACAGAGAAGTTGAAAACTGTTTTAATTTTTCCTTCTCTAAAACCATTGATAATAGTCTCTCTTTCTTTTGGATGAGTATCTCCGCTCACAAATGCCGAATTTGTTACAACTTTTGACATTCTCTCTGCCTGTTCTAAAGAACTACAAAACACCAAAATTGCTCTAGTATGTGGTTGAGCTTTTATAATAGAATCTATTATATGCGTTTCATAAGGCTTGAGAAGTGTTTCGAAATGATGTAAATCATAATCTGTTCCCGCATTATTCAATTTTATTTTACCGTGCGGTATTTCAGACCTGTCAACATATTTTAACGGAGATAGATACCCCGCATTAACAAGCTCTCCAGTGCTTATATTAAACACTATCCTATTCCAAAATCTAGGATTTATTCTGTTTATCAAACGTAAACTTGTTTGAGAAATTAAAGCTCCTCCTGGAAACCGTCTCGTATAAGTCATGTTTCTAAACGGTGTAGCTGTCAGACCAATAGTGACAGGTCTGCCTATATGTTTAAGAAATGAATTATACATACTTGTAGCTCTTTTAGGATTTAACAGGTGTGCTTCGTCTGTTAATACTGCACCAATATGTTTAAATAATTCTGGTTTTTTATAGATGGACTGTATAGTTGCAAAAGTATATTTATTTATATCTTTACGTTTAGCAGATGCGGAATATATTCCAATCTCATCTTCTGGAACATACAGTTTCATTTTAGCTACATTTTGCTCTAATATTTCTTTAGACGGCTGTGTAATAAGAATCTCTTTTTGAAGTCTATCCGCAATTCCTGAGACTAGAATCGACTTTCCGGAGCCTGTCGGTGCCACAACTAAAGAGTTGTTGTCAAACTTTTCTGCTGCCCAAACTGCTTTATCAATTGCCTCTTCTTGGTAAGGTCTTAGTATTATTTTATCAGACATATTATTTAATATGGTGGCTTCAGAAAGATTCGAACTTTCATCTCACTGATTAAGAGTCAGTTACTTTTACCATTTAAGTTATGAAGCCAATTAATACTCTACCTGTCTAGGAGGTAGTTCAAATTTTCGTCCTGACGGTTTAACATACCAAACTCTATCGCATACACATTGAACTTTTCTCCACGTTGTATGTGCTGGAAGAATTGGCATTTTGAATCCGCAATCACATTTTACATATCCAGTGATTGCGGATTCATCTTGTAACAGCTCTGTTACATGTATTAGGTCTACAGTAGAGACTATATTAACATTACTCATTGATTAACTCTTCTATTTCAGAATAAAAATCTTCGTCTTTCAAAGCTTTACGTGCTGCTTCTCGTCCTTGAGCAAAACTATTACCATTGTAATAAAACCACGCACCTTTCTTTTCAAAAATCTTTTTGTCTATGGCAATATCTAATAAGTCGCTTTCTTTAGAGAAGCCCTCACCAAATATTAAATCAACCTCCGCTTCTTTGTGTGGAGCTGCAAGCTTATTCTTAACCACCTTGATTTTTACTTTCTGTCCTACAATCTCTTCTCCACTACCTTTAACTGCTCCAACCCTTCTTACATCTAGTCTTACACTTGCATAAAAAGGAAGTGATTTACCACCTGTAGGTTTATCCGCAGGAGCATAACCATAACCACCTATATTCGCTCTTAGCTGGTTAATAAAAACAATAGCACATTTAGACTTATTAGCAATACCTATTAGCTGTTTGAGCATAATAGACATCAAACGAGGTACCTGTGCGACGTGAGAATCAGTAAGCTCACCATTTAATTCAGCTTTTGTGACAAGAGCTGCGATAGAATCTAAAACTACTAAAGAAACTTCTCCAGACTCTGCTAACTGCATTACAATATCTAAAGCCTCCTCTCCACTTGTTGGCTGAGAGAACAATAAGGTGTCCATATTCACACCTAACTTTTCAGCATAATCAGGATTTAAACTGTTATGAATAATAATATTCTCACATAGAAAATTTTGATGGTTGTAATCATAGGTATGGACAGATATATCATACGTATCATCTATTTCACACGGTTGTATACTCTGTATAGTCATCTCCAGTTTATTGGATGTAATGACACTTCTGTTACAAATATTAATAGTATCTATCACATTTTCCAGTCTGGTTTTTTTATATGAGATAAGAGGGAAATTAGTATAAAGAAGTTTTAAATTCTCTACACCTCGTATGGCTAAATTATAAGTAACAAACCCTCTTACAGTCTGTGGATATATAGAACTCGTGATACCAAAGAGCATTAAACTGCTTTGTATATCCTTCAGCATTAGAAGGCTCTTACTTGATATACCTACATATGCTTTGCGCTGTTTATTTACGTCTATAACTGTACCGTCTGCAGTTATGTACCCTGCTATATAGTAACGTAATTGGTTTATGGTCAGACCGGATGGAAGCCTTATCTCATTATGAGGTATATGAGATTCAGAAAAACTACGTAAAAACACAGAGAGCTTATTTGGATTTATATACTCTCTAGACTTCTTATAATATGTGTATTTATTTCGTGCTTTGTTACGTAGAGAACTTGCGTGAGTACGAAAATTATAACTAGAACTAACACCTTTCTTAAATAAGGATGTTTTCACTGTACCTATGCCAAGAGTGTATTTATCAGACAGCTCTTTTAAAGTATATCCGCTGTTAAAATCTGATAAAATATCATCAGAATGAGAATGAGTCACATCCTGAGATGCTTTTATAGTCCAAGAATATTTACCTACCTGTGAAATCTCACATCCATGACGACGAGATATTTTATCTATATATTGAAGTGTACCCTCATCCACATTAGAGATATAGGGAGTGGAACTCCCATTAAAATATGTCCCATCTCCATGGTAGAACCCAAGTAGAAAATAATCTTCTAGTATACTAAAGTCTTCTATATCACTCTCTGATTCAGATACTACGTTCTGCAAATCAGTTTTAGGTGTATACAACTTATCTGTGTCAGTTAAACTATCTACACGTACATACCCCCTTTGTGTTAAAACTTTGTGGTTTCCTGTTAGTTTTAAAGTGATACCATTTTGTAATGTAAGTAAGAATAACTGTTTTCGACCGTTATATTTTATACTGGCTTGGCGCACTGAAAACGTACCATCTCCATTATATGATAATACATCAAACACTTCACCTATATCGAACAGTTCTTTACTTGTATAGTTGCGTTTATGTGTTGGGTTATAAATAAGAGAACCTGCTGATAGACAGTGTTCTGTATCGACGTAGGCTACTACTTTACTTTCGTCTTTTTGAGCTTCCGCTACAATCTGTAATGCAACAGTAGACTTACCAGCAGCTTCTTGACCATAAATCTCAATCACACGTCCGCAAGGAAGACCTCCTATACCTAACGCTCTATTAAGGCTTGGGACTCCTGTTGAAATAACTTCGACGTTTTCTTTTGGTTCGTCTCCATAAATCATTATGGACTCTTTACCGTATTTTTTCTGTATTTTTTCTAAAGATTCTTTGAGTTTTGCTGAAATTGCAGTTGCCGATGATGACATATTATGTATTTAGTTGCTCCTTTTAATGTAGTTACTACATTAACATGTTATATTACGATTGTCAATTAGTATTTAAGGAAGTGTGGAGGTCACGGTAGGACTCTAACCTACAACCTGAATGTTCGTAGCATTCTATTCTATACATTTGAACTACGTGACCATTAAATTTCCAGTTGAGTTTTGATTGAATTTATATATATAAGTATTTCTTATACTGTTTATAAGATGGAAGGGTAGACGGGATTCGAACCAGCAATCTGTAAACAGAACTTGACTGAGAATCAAGCTACTTAGTCCAATTTGTATAATTATAAATTTCAATGAAAATCAATGAAAATCAATGAAACCTATTTTACTGTAAAAACAGATGGCGTACTACACACCTCTATTACATCTGTAAATTTTACATTTGTAACTGCTTTTCTCATGATATTTAAACTTCCGTTTATATCAGAGTTTATAACTTTTCCATCAAAAGATGTAAAAAGCCTACCGTTTCTTTTTCCTACGTAAGTATCATGTTTTTTAACAGGCTCATTATCAAGAAAACTACAAAGAGATGTATAACTTTCTTCTTGTAATATAACCTGTATTCCCTCTAAATTAGCTTTATATTCCAACATTTGGATAAATCTAGCATGTGGAATTTGAACAAAATTCTGATTATTCACTTTACCTAATTTTATTTCTTGTTTCCATCCATTATTTTTACCTATAATTAAGGCACTAACATTGTTGGAGACTAACTGATTAATAATATATCGGCTTGATTTATGTAAATAATCTGTAATTTTATTATCTCTTTTTAAAGTTAAACTTTTGACTCTTTTACTGCTTTTATTTTTAATCTGAAGTTTAGATTTTTTCTTATTATAGAATTGATTTATAGATTTTAATGGTTTCCCATTTATCAGTTCACCTTTTCTATTATTATAAGAAATAGCTGCTAGATTATTCAGCCCTATATCTATACTTGCTAGATTGTCCGAAACTATTTTTGGTTTACATTCTTGATTATAAATTACTTCTACTACTATATGATTTCCTTTCGGAACCACTCTAACCTGTTGAATATCTTTTTGTTTAGTAGGAATTTCAATATTTGTTCCTGATAGTTTCACAATTCCTTTCTTTAATTTAATTTTGGAGATTGCCTGTGATGTATATATAACTTGAAACCTGCCATCTTTCGGAAGATATTTAGGAATAGATATATTACCACTTTTTAATTTAAGTAATGAAAAGAATGATTTGAAATTCTGTTCTACACATTTTAGAGTTTGCTGAGAAACCTTACTAGGTAAATTATAATAATCTACGTTTTTATTAGATACAAACTCTTTATTTAACTCATAATAGTTTAAATAAGTCTTATGAGAGAAAAAATACTGACGGATAGCATAGAGAGAAGCGTTGTATAGATTTTTAGATAAGATAGTAAGAGTATTTAACTCCTTATATCTTGCATCCTGTGTTTTTATAATATGCCTCTCTACTAATCTCATAATTAGTATTATATAATACTAATTTCTAAATTTCAATGTAAAAATTTATATTAATGAAATTATTCTTTGTTTTTACATTGAAATTCTTTAGAATTAATAATTCAGTTATATACTACCTCATTATTTGGCTGGCGCGGAGGGACTCGAACCCACAATGTATTTATTATATACGGGAGAGTAACAATCTCCTGACTTTGCCTATGTCGTCTACACGCCAATGTTATTACAAAACCTGTCATTGAGTAACTTATAACTGTCTGAATTATCATGAAACTTATTGTGCTCATTTAATAAATCACACAATATATCACCTTCAATATCTACGGATAACTGATGCCAGTTATATCCTTTACCACCAAAAGCTATAAGCTTACCATCTTTTTTATATAAGGATGCGGAGTAGTTCTTATTGTCGCATTTTATAAGTATGTTTTTTTCGGTTACATATTTAACTTCACACTTTTTTGTTCTGTTAACCGTAAATAAATCCCCTTTTCTTAAAAGAGAGAAGAACGTACCAGTTAAATACTCATAACCTTCGTTATATAAATCCCGCACTGTCATAAAATTTGGTGTCCGTAAGGAGATTCGAACTCCTAACATTTTCGTTTTAAGCGAAACGCCTCTGCCAGTTGGACTATACGGACATATCATCTTCCATAATACTGCCATAATACTGCGTTACATTTTGCATGAACCGCGCCCTCTGTTAAATCAGTACTATGATGATGCTGTAAATGTATTGGATTTTTTAAGAATCCAATTGGAAACAGTTTTAAATTAATCTCTTTTTCTTGAACTGTAGCTGCTGGAGCTCCTGTTAAAACCGCTCCGCAAAACCAACACAAATCTTTTTGTAGATTTCTATACAACTCTCTAACCTCTCTTCTTTCTGAAGGTGTTAGTTTACTATACTGTAAAGGTAAATCAGTTATTTTGAATTTCATCTTTTGATTTTGATAAAAGTCTACGTTCAGAAATTGGTATCTGTATTCGATAACCACAATAGATACAAGTGCAGTTTTTTACACGTCCTCTATGTCTATCTAAGCGTTTTTTATCATTTTTGTGTCCGTAACTTGCCATAAGAAACTGGTAGTCTCTGTAGGAATCGAACCTACCACGCTCTAACGTGTAAAATTAGTGTCGTCACCAGCTGAACTCAGAGACCTTGAGATAATATTATAACTGTCAATGTTGGTTAGGGAGGAAGGATTCGAACCTTC
>JRYL01001719.1_pt1 | contig 10468 bp, 9 predicted proteins | sample 235391 | NCBI WGS metagenome assembly JRYL01 (sample SAMN03074223, study PRJNA261481) | activated sludge metagenome | biome: Wastewater Treatment Plant; feature: Wastewater; material: Activated sludge; isolation source: activated biomass of a wastewater treatment plant treating wastewater from... ... | reverse complement strand
AGAATGCGCGGGTCGCTCGCGTCGAACGTGCCACGGTTGTTCACCGACTTGATTTGCGTCGGTGAGAAGGCGACGATTTCCATCAGGCCGCCGTTGCCCTGAATAATCACGCCATCATAACCCTCGCCCTGAAGTTGACGGGTGAGCCGCGCAGGCTCGTCACGCTGCAAGATATAGGTGGACGCCTGTTGAATATCAGTTCCTGCACGCTTGGCGCTCTCAAAGCCGCGAGCGATCAGGTCATTTCTGGTTTCTTCCCAGCGATCAACAGACAGATCAAGTATGTAAGGGTTCTGAATGCTAAGGTAGACGGGCATGACATCGCCATAATCGGCATCGTCGTTTGCTGCATACTCCCATGCCTCATTTTCATCTGGCGTGAAATAAAATCCCGATCCGTAAAACCCGGCATCGCGCTCGCTTCCAACCTGAGACGGGTCGAAGCTTTCAAATCCAGCGCGTTCCGGCGGCGTCCCATGATAAACCACCAACGGGTTCCCATCGGCATCGACGACTTTGCTGTCACCGAACCACGCCTTGAACGCCTCGCTGTCCGTCGCGATCCGCCCATCCTGCCCATACATCCGCCGCTGTTCAGCCTGATCGCGCTCGATCGCCTCGCGGATCGTGGCATCGTCGTCGTCGAGCGAGACGCCGATCTCGCCCAGGTAGCGCTCCAGTTCCGCGATCTGCTCGTCCTGCGACGGCCCGGCGTTCATGTCCTCGTCGGTCATCGTCGCCTCGCCGCGCAGTTCGCGGTCGATCTCGTCCCACAGCGCGCGGGTGATGTCCGGTATCTGGTCGCCGCGCTCGATCGCGGCCTTGTATTCCATCACCACCGGGTTGTCGGCCATCATCCCGGCCTCGATCGCGGCCTGCGCCACGTCGTCCGGGCCGAACTTCTTGCCGCCCTCGCCAATGCCGAACATCGATGCCTGCCCGTCCGGGCCGGTGTCGCGCAGGAGCCGCAGCGTCTTGCGGAACGGACCGCGCTTGATCACCGTTGCATCGCGCGCGGCGAGTTCCCCGCCGCGATCGGAGATGCCGCCATAGTTCGAGATGAACTCCAGCAGCGGCGTCTTGGGCTGGTTGACGCCCGCCTGCCGCGCCGCCCGCGCCGTCGCCAGGGTTCTGGTCAGGTCATCGACGTTCTTGGCCTGCATCCCTTGGGGGATGTCGCCGCGCACCTGCGGCAGCGGGTAGCGCCGGATGAACTCGCCCAGCGGGATGCCCGCGCGTTCGGCCATCACCTTGTAGAACGCCGGATACAGCGCCGCCTCGGTCGTCGCCACGTCGGTCGCCCGACCCGCGATCCGCAGGCGCTCGACCATCGTGTCGAAAATCTCCTGCTCGTAGGTGCGCAGTTCCTGCTGCTCCGCAAAAATCCGTTCCGCCTCGTTCAGCGCCTCGGCCATCAGTTCGGCCTTGGTGTCCTCGAAAGCGCGCGCCTCGGCAGAGGTGAACTCGTCCGGGTCGAACCGCATGTTCTCCATGAAGAACTGATCGGCCTCGGACCCGGCCAGCCGCGCCGCATAGGTTGCCGTCGGGATGCGCAGGTCGCCGCCCGTCGCTAGCGCGGTTTCCAGGTCCGACCGGCTCACGCCGTCCATCTCATCCGCCAAGGCCCACGGGTCCATGCCGATCGACTGGAAGTATTCGGTGAACTTGTCGGCGGGCACATACAGATTTTCTGCGGGGCCGTTCTCGGTCGCCCGCTCGACCCAGGCGCGGAACACGTCGGGCATCCGGGCGCGCAGCTTGGACTGCGCCGCAGCCCCGGCGATCTCCGCGATCTGTGCCTGTTTCTCAGCCGCCGCGCGGGCCTTCTCGTCGCCCTCGGTCATCCGCCGCGCCGCAACGCCGCCACCGGCAACCGCCTCGACGCCACCGCGCATCGCGCCGCCAGCGCCCGCGCCCGCAAAGAAACCTTGCGCCAGCCGTTCGATCACTTCCTCGGCGGTGTATTCGCCGCCGCTCATGGCAGTGACGCCGACAACGATCGCCTCTTGCAGCGCCTCGGTGGTGCCCTCGGCAAGCGCCGCTTGTAGCGTCCGGCCCACGGCCTCGCTCACGCCATTCTGGACCAGGCGATCGACCAGCGTTCCCTCGACAGCTTCAGACACGACGGTCCCGGCTGGCACACCGCCGAAGATGCGCGACAGGCCGAAGTAATCGAGGCCTGCCATGACGACGCCCGCGCCGCTGGCAATCGCCACGCGCTGCTCCTCGGTCAGGTCAGTGCGTTCCTTCAGTTCGGAGTTCGCCTCGCCGCCCAGCGTGATCACCTGCATCAAAGGCGAGAACGCGCCGGATGACATCGCCGCCGCCATCTGCGGCAGAGACATCGCAAGGTTTTCCGAAATGAACGCCAACCCAGCCCCGAGGCTATCCACGTCCTTGTAGGACATCGGCGCGAACTGCAACTTTTCCATCTCGGAAATCAGGGCGGCAGCGCCCTCATACAGAGGTCCGAGGCTTGCCCCAGCAATCGCATCGGCGCGCTGATCTGCGGTCACGTCCTCCCCGCCGACCATCTGGCGCGGAATGCCGTCAGCCGCCATCCCTCGCGATCTTGCGAAGTTCGCAAGCCGCCCGAGCAGGTTCGGCTCGCCATCCGGCCCGGTCATCAACTGATCTGCGGCGTCGCCCAGCGCATCAAGACCGCGCCCCAGCGGGCCGCGCTCCAAGACCGTGCCAATGTCGCGCGTGAACTCCTGCCCCTGCTCGACAGTCTGGGCATCGCCCATCTTGAACGACTTGGACACCCGCTCCCAATACGACATTCCGGATATGTCATCACGCGCCAGCGCCGCGTTCTGCGGATCGCGCAGGAACTCTGCCAGCTTCGGGTTCTGGGACAGCACCGTCGAATTACGCTTCGCCTCGATCTGCTGCTGAAACACCGGGCGATATTCCTCGACCAGCGGCATCGGCGGCATCGGCTTGCCGGTTTCCTTGGCCCAGTCCTGCGCCAGCGACAGATCGCCCGCCACCTGATCGGGGTTCTTGTCCACGGTCGAGATCACAACCCCGGCTGCGGCGGCGTCCCGCTCCTGGCGTTCGCGATAGGTGCGGGCGAGAAATTCAGCGATCGTTTCCAAGGTCAATTCCCAGACGTTGCGGTTGCGGTCAAGTAGGCCGAATATGCAGCCTCAACTTCTTCTTCGGACGGCTTGCGGCCATACTCGGCCTCCAGCGCCACCTCGATCTCGATCCGTTCGGCGGGCGGGATTTTCTTGTAATCCACCTCGATTGCAGCGGTGCGACCTCCGCCGAGATCGCCAAGGCGACCGACCTCGAACATCGGCACAGGATCGGCCTTGTTCGTTCCCCAGAGCATACCGGGTTCCTCGACCACGACCGGCAGAAGCAGGCGGTTGACCATCGACTGAATGTCCACCTGGTTCGGGTTCCTGCCGTTGTTGGCCTCCTTGAACGCGGCCATCTCCTGGGCGAGCATGTTGTTGAACTGGGCGATCCGGCGCGCGGCCTCGTCGCGCTCCTTGCCCTGCTTGCCCGTCGTTGTGATCCCGAGCGATTCCAGCGCGCCGGTGGCCTGGCTGAACGCTCCGGTCAGCGCCAGACCTTCATCGCGCGCCTTCCGATCTTCATTGAGGGCCGATGTCTGAAGCCCGGTCATCTCCTTGAATGTCTCGGGCGAGAGCCGCGTCCGGTAATCGTTGAGGTCGATCTGCGCGAAATCGTCCGGGTTCTCGGCAGCGTAGCGCCGCATGTCATAGACCAGGATGTCGTCGTCCTTGGGCTTGCCACGCGCTGCCACGTCCTCGATGTAGCCCCAGGCCGATGACACTGCCGACATGCCAGCGGCGACCCGGATGTCCTGCGGCACCTGATCCGGCGTCCCGCCAGCCTCGACGACGCGCCACAGTTCTGCCTTGGCCGCGCGTTCCGCCGCCGTCGCGGCGCGGTTCTGCGCCTCAATCTGCGCGTTCAGCCGCTTGCGAACCAGGTCACGGACCTGCGGATCGGTGATCCCGGCCAGCTTCGCCTCGATCTCGTCATAGCCCGGCAGCATCGCCCGAGGCGCGACCGAACCGTTGCGGGGCGCGACGGTGCCGCCGCGCGTTCCCTGCGCCTCGACATGCCAAGGCTCGTTGCCCAGCGGGAAATGCATCCCATACTTTGCAGCGTTCTGGTGGACCCAATCCTGCACCTCCCTCGGCGCGCTTGCAAAGGCCCCGCCGTTCCATGCGAGATCGACAGCCTGACCGGAGTTGTGGAAGGACCGGCCAGGAGGCGCGACCCACTTGCGCGCCTCTGCCTCGGAGCCATATTTGCGCAGGGCCTCGGCCCACAGTTCCGCCTGCCGTTCCTCGGAGCGATAGGCAGAGGTCAGCCCCAGACCCTCGCGGGCACCGGGCGGCGCGTCCTCCATCATCGCGGCGAGGTTCGTCGCAAACGAGGCGTCAAGCCCATCGATCGCATCGGAGCGTGTCGCGCCGCCGACGGCCCGCGATTTCAGAAAAGCCCGCGAGCGGGTTGGGCCAGTCATGCCAACTTTCTGGCCCGAAGCCGCCGCGCCGCCGCTCGACCGCCCGACCATCAGTATTTCCTCGGTGATCCGCACGGCCTCGGCCTCGCGCACAGACGATCCCAGCGCCGCCTCCAGATCATACTGGTGCGGCCCGGTCAGCGAGCCGTTGTTCTCCTTACGATATGCGTCAGCCGCCAGAGGGTCAGACTGCGCAATCCGAAGCGCGATGTTCTTGTGAACGCCGGAGATGAACTCGGCCTCGCGGTTTTGCAACGTGTCTGCATCCCAGCCTTGGAGTTCGGCCATCTGTCGCAATTCTGCCTGGCCCGCCGCGATGTTCTTCGCCACCAACGCAGGGTTCCGATACCCGGCCAGCGCGTCCTCGGCAAAGGTGTCGATCCGATCGGTAGATGCCTGCTTGAACCAGGTCTTGCGCTGGTTCGCAGCGTGGACAATCGACTGGTCGAGGATCGAGTTCACGCGGGCCTCGGAGGCGGTGGTGTATTTCTGCGCAGCCCCGGCAGTAAGGCCAGTGCCGAACTCCTGCCGTTTCGTTGCGACCTCGGCCTCGAACGCCGCGCGGGCATCGACCGCAGCCTTGCCCTCCAGCGTCAGGTATCCGTTCTCGCCATACTGGCGCTCGCGCACCCAGGCGGCAAATGCGTTGTCGGCTTCCTTGGCCCGCGCGATGTCCTCAAGGTCGCGCACCGCTGCCATCGCATCAGCGGCTTGGCCCACGCCCTGCGCCACAGCCCCCATCCCGCGACCGATCGCAGCGCCCATGTCCTCGGCAGAGGCGCGGACGGACAGGCGCTGCTGGAATACAGGTCTCTCATTCACCTGACCGGGCTGATACCGTGGGACGATCGCCATGCTTCACCTCACGCGATCAGGGACGACTGGTAGGACTGGTAGGCTTTCGCCCCGCCGCCCAGGATCGTCCCGGCAGCGGAGAGGTATCCGCCCGTCTTGGCCGCGCTCGCGTTCATCATGCTCAGGCCAGCGTCGGCCCGGTAGTTCACGCCCTGGACCTCGTAGTCATAGGCCTCGCGCGCGGCGTTTCGACGGATCGTCAGCGCGTCGAGTTCGCCCATCGTGGCAGTATCGACCAGCGTGTCGAGCGGCGAGCCGAATGTCAGATCGACGCCGTTCGCGGCCATTGCCGCTCGCTGCCGCCCTTGCAACTGGGCGGTCTCAAGTCGCTTCCGCTGTTCCTCGGTCTTGCCGCGCTCCAGCGCGTCCTTGGCCGCGCGATCGGCAAGGGTGGCATTCATCTCGGCAACCTGGGCGTTATACTTTGCCGCCGCAGATGCCGCGTTGCCTTGCTGAATTGCGCCGACACCGCCTATCACGGTCGATCCGATCATCAGGGCCGTGGTCAGTTCACACATCTCAGCGCCTCAATTCAAACATGCGAAACATCTCGCCGTTGACGCCGACGGGGATCGGATCGAACAGCGTGAACCCCATCCACGAGAGCCATCGCTTCGACACCTCGTTCCGGTCATCGACGAAGTTCCTCAGAACTGAATAGCGCCCGGATAGTTGTTCACGCCAACTTAGCGACCGACGCAGGAACAGGCGATAGTTCCGCTCGATCGCATCCGTGCCGAGAAGCCAGGGCGCGCCGAGGCCGGTCAGGATGTTGAGATCGGCCACGCCGAACATCACCTCGGGCTGGCCGTCGAGCGCCGCCGTCCAGGCCTGCGACGAGCCGGTGAGCGAGAACATCAGCGCCTCATGCGGCGACTTGCCTGACGATGCCAGCACCTCGGCCACGTCGGCGGGGCGCATCCTCTCCGCGATCGGGGCGACGTGATCCATCGCGGCTGGGATGATCTCTATCCTGGGCATCACCGCCCCACCGTGACATCCGGCATGACAGCGAGGATGGTCATCGGCAGCGGGTCGAACTGCTTGACCACGACGTTGCCGCCGTTGGCCCAGTCCCACATCGAGGTTATCTCGATGTCGCCGGTATAGGCGCGGATCGCCTCGTTCCATGCCTCGGTCGAGCGCTGCTTGTATTCGATCAGCTTGCCGCTGTCGCGCGCCGCGTCCTCGATCCCGATCCAGATGCCGCGCGTTTTCTCCACCCGCAGCGTCACCTCGGACACCGATTTCTTCCGCCCCTGCACCGTGCCGAGGCCGCGCACCTGGCCCATGTCGAGGTCGAGCGTCATCAGGGTCGCCTCGTATGGAAGGCCGATGTGGGCGATCGAGGCGTTGAACGGAAGGACGATCTGCCCGGCAGTCACGGTCAGCCCGCGCACGACGTTGCCGTCGGCCAGCGCCACGACCTCCTTGCCCTCCAGGTGATCGAGGCCGCTGATCTCGTCGGAGGGCGCGCCGGAATAGGTGAGGCCGCTATCGACGAAGAAGGCGTTTTCGACCGTGCCGAAGGACCGCGTGTGCAGCCGCTCGATGTAGCGCTTCTCAGACCCGCCGATCGTCCGCTTGACTATGAAATATGGGACATCCTCCTGGCCCTCGGCCACGACGGTCACGTCGTCGAACATCCCGTCGGTCTCGTGCCGGGTCCAGCCCCAGACATCGTGTTCCTTGATGTAGGTCAGCGACACCAGCGAGCCGTCGTCGAGGACGCACCAGACCATCGAATAGGGGGCCTGCGCATAGGCCCATGCCTTGATTGACCGATCCTCGAACAGGTGCCGGGCCATGATCGTCAGGTCTTTGCCGACGAAACTGTCCTCGGTGAACTCATAGCTGAAGTCGCGGATCACGCCGCCGCGCTCCTGCGCGAACAGCACGACGTTGCCGACGACGACCGGCTGGACCTTGGAGGCACCGCGATAGCCCTGGTTCTTGACGACGATCGTGTCGGGCGCGAGGTATTCGTCCTGCCCGCCCGAGACAACGAACTCGCCGCCCGAGGTCAGCACCATCAGGCCGCGCGTCTGGAGCAGAGACCTGATCTCGTTCACCTGACGTGAGCGGATGCGGAACTCGAACCCGTCGGAGGCCTTGCGCGGGCGCGAATAGCCGAAGTTCTCATAGTTCGCGGATTGCGAGAACCAGCAGGCTTGCGGGTTGTTCAGGGTCGAAGCAAAAGCCAGACGCTGATCCACAAAGGTAGAGCATCGCGGATAATTACCGGCCCCCGTGAATGGATTGTATCCGGTCTGCGGGGTATCCGCGAGGTCGGCGGTGATGTTCTCGTCATCAAACGAAGTGCCTTCCGTCCCGCCGATATACCCGTAGACACCGTTGTCCTCCTTGTAGACGATGTAGCGTTCGGCCCCGGCGACGGCGGACCAGGATACCCGGTTGATGCCGCCAGCGATCGAGAGGTCGTTCGTCACCGAGCCGGAGTTCGACGGCAGGCTTTCCTCGCCGTTCGCCGCCGAGACGGCGGACACCTTGTAGCTGTAGACGGTGGCGACATAGCCGGTCTCGCCGGAGGTGTCGCCGGGCTTGGTGACGGTCGGGGTGCCTGGCGCGGTCATCGAGGGCGCGAAGGTCGGCACCGTCAGCGACCAGTTGTCATCGGCCAGGCGCGACAGCTTGTGCGGCGCGTGGTTGACGTGGGTGATATACATCACGTCGGCCTCTTGCGTGACGACAAGATCGGCCACGCTGCTCGACGGGTAGGGCGTCACCACCTCGTAAGGAACGCTGCCCGAGATCACGACCTCGCCGTTCTTCCAGACGCGCATGTAGAGGTTGCCGAACTCCAGCACATAGGTCTGTTCGGTGTTGAACTGGAACGGGATCAGCCGGGTCGCGTTCGCGCTGGCCTTGACCTCGCCGCAGAACTGGAGACCGGCACGGTTCGAAGCGCCGCCGTGCGGATGGATGAACAGGTTCTTCGCCAGCTTGAGGCCGACGGCATACTTGGCGAGATCGGTGCGCGCCCAGAGCGCGGGCGAGAGTTCCCCGGCAGTGAACGAAGGCTGATAGGCGCGCAGGTCACTCATCGATTCGGCCCCTTGCGTGGTCGATTGCCTCCATCAGCATCCAGAGCGCATCCTTTCTAGACATCCCAGACGACCGCACGGTCAGGCCCCCGTCCTGGTCGTATCCGATCACGATCACGTCCTGATATTCGTCGGCGCACCGATCACAGAGGGCGAGGCATTCCTTCGGCGTCATGCCTTCGTGCGGCGGTAGCTGGATCAGATCACTCATCGCGGACGATCCGATCGGTCAGGTATTCCGGGCTGCGCGCCTCGATCATCTCGGCGGGATAGTCCGAGGTCTCGCGCTGCTCGTTGGCATCCGCCGCAGCCGNNGCCCTGATCTTCGGGTCGCGGGTCAGCGGCATCGACAGCCGCACGGCGAGGTGCCACGCCAGCGCGTCCTGAAACAGCGGCGGGAACTGGGTCGGGTCCTCGATCCGCGCGGTGTATTGGAGATATGCTGGCGACAGGTTGGTGTAGATCACCGATCCTTCGACCGCATAGTCGAAGCCGCCCGCCTTCACCGCGCGCAGTTCATACGGAACATAGTCCTGGAGCATCTCATCGACGACGCGGCGGATTTTCAGGCAGTCCGACGGGCGCTGATAAGCGTGATCCCAGCGGTTCGCCTTGTTGTTCGTGACCTCGGCCATCGCCAGCGTTTTCTGCGCCCAGCGCCATGGATAGGCCTGTAGCAGCATGTCGCGGGTGTGGGCGTAGAACTGCTTGCAGGCCTTGGCCTCGGCGCTCGCCTCGTTGAGATCGGAGATGTTCGCCTTTCCGATGTTCGAGAGCGCGAGGTTGCAGATGAATACGACAGAGGACATCACTCGTCCTCATACAGAATGGACGCGCGATCCTTGCCCGAGGCCTTCTCGAACCCGGCCTCGATGATCTCGATGTCGATCGAGCCGCCGCCGCTCACGCTGTCGCTGATCGAGCGCACCCGGACCTTGGCGACCATCTGCATCTCGGCCCCGACCTCAGCGCCAGACAGGCCAGCGGCCTTCATCTGCTTCTTGTCGAGGTAGATCGAGGGGTAATAGGTCTCGTTCTCGCCGCCCTCGGTCATCACCGTCGGCTCGTCGAACTTGCGGCCCATGTCGTTCATCTTCATCGCGTCACCCGACCGGTAGGAACAGGGCGACCGAAGCCGCCCCGCCGTTTCAGATTTCGTCGCCGGTCACGGGGTCCGAGGCCGGAGCCGGGTCGGCGGGCGGGATCACCTCGGTCTCGCGGACCTGGCCCTTGCGCGGCTTGGAGCCGCCCTTGCGACCGTCGCCGTCGTGATCGAGGGGATCGGGCTTGGCCTCGACCGGCTTCATCCAGGCGTCCGAGAAATGATCCTCGTCGGCCAGGGTGAACACGTCGCCCGGCTCGCGGACGACGTTGCCGTAGTAGCCTTTCTGGGTCGCGGTCACGCGCATCAGAAATCGACCCCGTTGGTCTGCACCGCCGCGACGACGCCAGCGGTGATCTTGCCGGTGGTCGGGTTAGTGCCGGTCACGTCGTAGTAGAGGCGCATGTAGCGCTCATCGACGCCGGGCGGGGCATACATGATCGAGAAGGTCTTGCCCGCCTTGAGGTCGGCCAGCGGGATCACCTGTTCGGCCACGGCCTTCGGGCTGGAGAACGCATCCGTCGTGTCGCACTCGATCTTGATCGTGAGCGAGGTCAGGGTGTTGAAGTTCTCGACCACCTGCGCGAGCAGGGTGATCTTGTTGCCCTTGCCGACATCGCGGGTCAGGGCAGCGGCAGCGCCGTAGACGGTCCCGGCAGCGCCGAGGTCGATCACGTTGGTGGACGGAGCATCGCCGGTGATGGCCTGCGCGTCCGAGAGCAGAAGGGTTTTGTCGAAGATCATCGGAGAGGTTCCTTCGTGTCAGGGAAACCGGGCGCGTCGTGCGCCCGGCTCAGGCTTCATCAGACGACGCGCGCCTCGGTGTTCAGCAGGGCGTCGGTTTCGCGCAGCGGCATCCCGCGATAGGTCAGCACTTCCTTGCCTTCCAGTTCGCGCGGGGTGACGTGCAGGAACTGGTTGGCGGCAGCGCCG
>JRYL01000113.1_pt1 | contig 10558 bp, 9 predicted proteins | sample 235391 | NCBI WGS metagenome assembly JRYL01 (sample SAMN03074223, study PRJNA261481) | activated sludge metagenome | biome: Wastewater Treatment Plant; feature: Wastewater; material: Activated sludge; isolation source: activated biomass of a wastewater treatment plant treating wastewater from... ... | reverse complement strand
TCCTGGCGCACGATGACGGCGATCGCACCCAGCGCCGCGCCCAGTGCAAGCGCGCCGATATCGCCCATGAACACCTGCGCCGGGTAGGTGTTGAACCACAGGAAGCCCAGCCCCGCGCCGACGATTGCCGCGCAGATGATCACCAGCTCGCCGGCCCCCGGAACCGCCGGGATCTGCAGGTAGCTGGCGAACTGCGCGTGGCCCGAAACGTAAGCGAAGATTCCAAGCCCACCGGCCACCAGCACGCAGGGCACGATCGCCAGGCCATCGAGCCCGTCGGTGAGGTTCACCGCGTTGGAGAACCCCACGATCCAGAAGTACGCGACCACGATCAGGCCCGCGCCCAGCGGGATCGCCACGTTCTTCAGCAGCGGCAGGTACAGCGTGGTATTGGACGCGACGTCGGCGGTGGCAAACAGGAACACGCCGGCGGCCAGCCCGAGGACCGACTGCAGCAGGTACTTGGTGCGCGAGCGCAGGCCCTTGGGATCGCGGCGCGCCACCTTGATCCAGTCGTCGAGCCAGCCGATCAGGCCGAAGCCCAGCAGTACCGCCAGCACCAGCCAGACATAGCGGTTGCGCAAGTCGCCCCACAGCAGAGTCGCAGCCGACACCGACAGCAGGATCAGCGCGCCGCCCATGGTCGGCGTACCGGCCTTGGTCAGGTGCGACTGCGGCCCGTCGCTGCGGATCGGCTGGCCCTTGAGCGCTGCCAGCCGGCGGATCATCGCGGGTCCCAGCCACAGCGTCAGCGCCAGCGCGGTCAGGGTGGCGAGGATGCCGCGCACGGTGATGTAGCCGAAGAGGCCGAAAAGGCCATCCAGATTGCGCAGCCAGCGGGCGAGCTCAAGCAGCATGCTCTTCACCCTCCGTGCCGGTGCCGGCCAGCGCGTCGACGACCCGATCCATGCGGCTGCCGCGCGAACCTTTCACCAGCAGCAGCACCGGCCCGTCCGACCGCGCCTTGAGGCGCTCGATCAGGGCGGTCTGGTCGACAAAATGTTCACCGCCGGGTCCGAAGGCATGGGCGGCGTGGCGGCTCATCTCGCCCACGGTCAGAAGCCGCGCGACGCCGGCATCGCGCGCGCGCTGGCCAACCTCGGCGTGCAGCACCGCGGCACCCGGCCCCAGCTCGCGCATGTCGCCCAGCGCGACCCAGGCCTGCGCGCCGCTGCGGTGCGCCTGCGCCACCAGGGTCTGGATCGCGGCGGCCACCGATCCGGGATTGGCGTTGTAGCTGTCGTCCAGCACCACCGTGCCGTCGCCCAGCGTCACGGTCTGCAGCCGCCCCGGCACGCCGGGGGCAGCGGCCAACCCGACCACCACATCATCGAGCGACGCACCGGCGGACAGCGCCACGGCCGCGGCGGCGAGCGCATTGCCGACCTGATGACGACCCGGCAGCGGCACGGTGACCTCGGCCGCGCCCCAGGGGCTCTGCAGCACGAAGCGGCTGCCGTCCTGGTGCGGCTGGACCGCCGAGGCGGTGACCTGCGCGCTGGCGTCCAGGGCGAAGTCCAGCACCCGGCGCGCGCCGGCGCGTTCGCGAAAGTACGGCGCAAAGGCGTCGTCGGCATTGATTACCGCGATGCCGTCGGCAGGCAGCGCATCGTAGATCGCCGCCTTGGTATCGGCGATGCCGAGCAGGCTGCCCATCCGCTCCAGGTGTGCCGGTGCCACATTGGTCACCAAGGCGATGTCGGGGCGCGCGATCGCGGCGAGGTAGGCGATGTCGCCCGGCGCGCCCGCGCCCATTTCGTATACCGCCAGGCGCGCGTTCTCGGGCTGGTCGATCACCGCCAGCGGCAGGCCGATCTCGTTGTTGCGATTGCCGGCGTTCGACCAGACCTCGGGATCGGACTGCGCCAAAATCGCACGGGNNCCGTCGTGGGTTTCCCCGCGCAGCGCCAGATAGAGCGCGCCAGGCATCAGGGTGCGGGTATCCACGCCAACGGCATGGATCACCCGGTCCTCGCCCACCAGTCGCGCGTCGCACCAGGTGGCGATCTGCGAGAGCGCAAGCGGCCTCATGGCACCGCCTCCAGCGCCCGGAGCGCGACCAGGCGATCATCGAACGGATGCTTCACGCCGGCGATTTCCTGATACGGCTCGTGGCCCTTGCCGGCGATGAGCACGACGTCGCCCGGCCGCGCCTGTTCGATCGCGCGTGCGATGGCGCGCGTGCGGTCGCGTTCGACCATCACCGACGACGGATTCCCGAAGCCGGCGAGGATGCCGGCGATGATGGCGTCACCCTCCTCGCCGCGCGGGTTGTCATCGGTCACGATCACCGCATCGGCCAGGCGCTGCGCGATGGCCGCCATCTGCGGACGCTTTCCGGCGTCGCGTTCGCCGCCGCATCCGAACACGCAGGTCAGCCGCCCCGCCGCGTGTTCGCGCAGGCTGGCAAGCGCCTGTTCCAGCGCATCGGGCGTGTGGGCGTAATCGACCACGACCAGCGGCGCGCGCGCGTCGCCGCCCAGGCGATTCATCCGGCCCGGCACGGGATCGAGGCGCTCCAGCACTTCGGCGATTCGCGCCAGCGGCCAGTCCATGGCCAGCAGCACGCCGGCCACGGCCAGCAGATTGTCGATATTGAAGCGACCCAGCAGTCGGCTTTGCACCCGCCGGCGCTCGCCGTCCAGCACCAGGTCGAAACCCGTGCCTGCGGCGGAAAGCTCCAGCGCCTGCGCGCGAAGGCGTGCGGACGGTGCGTCGTGACGGCTGATGCCGATGCCGCGGGTGTCCGGCGCGAGGCGTTCGAACACGCCGGCACCGAATGGATCATCCAGATTGACCACGGCGGCACCAAGACCGGGCCATCCGAACAGGCGCGCCTTGGCCGCCCCGTAGGCCGCCATGGTGCCGTGGTAATCGAGGTGGTCGCGCGTCAGGTTGGTGAACACCGCCACGGCAAAGTGCACGCCATCGACCCGGCCCTGCTCGAGCGCGTGCGAGGAGACTTCCATCGCCACGCTGTCGGCCCCGGCATCGCGCATTTCGGCGAGCGCCTCATGTACGGCGATCACGTCGGGCGTGGTGCGCTCGCCTTCGCGCAGCGCGCCGTGGATCCCGATGCCGAGCGTGCCGATGCTGCCGGCGCGGTGGCCGGCCAGGCTCAGGGCCTGCGCCAGCAGCTGCACGGTGGAGGTTTTGCCGTTGGTGCCGGTCACGCCGATCACGCGCAGCGCGCGCGAGGGCAACCCGTGCCAGCGGCCCGCGATGTCGCCCAGGCGCGCGCGCAGGCACGGTACGGCGATCGCGTTCTCGCCGGTCACCACGCCGGCCGGCGCGGGCGGTTCGAACGCGATGGCCGCAGCGCCGCGGCGCTGCGCCTCATCGGCAAACGCGAGGCCGTGGGCGCGCTGTCCGGCCAGCGCCACGAACAGGCTGCCCGGCACGACCCGGCGACTGTCCAGCGTCAGGCCCGACAGCCGCAGCGGCGGGGCCGGGGCAATGCCTTCCAGCAGCTGGTCCAGGCGCATCGTCATGGCGTGGCCTCGAACAGGCCCGGGACCGACTCGGCCTCCAGCGGCAGCGCGCCCGGCGCGGTGGGTGCCGAGGCGCGCGGGGTGGCGGCGTACCACTGCTGGACGTCGTCCGGCCCCACGTCCATGAGCCGCAGCGCGCCTTCCATGATGGTCCCGAACACCGGCGCGGCGACCGCGCCGCCGTAGTACACCAGATTGCCCGCGGCATCCCGGGACGAGGGATCGTCGACCATGACCACCACGGAAAACCGCGGGTTGCTGGCCGGCACCAGGCCGGCGAACAGGCTGACATAGCGCCGATCGTAGCCGCCCGATCCGACCTTGCGCGAGGTGCCGCTCTTGCCGGCCACGCGGTAGCCGCTGATGGCCGCGCGCCGCGCCGTGCCTTCCGGCCCGATGACCGTCTCCAGCATCCGCATCATCTGGTTCGCAATGCCGGGGTCGATCACGTCGCGCCCCTGGGTCTGCGGATCCTTGAGGAAACTCGGCGGCACCAGGCGCCCGCCGTTGCCCAGCGCGGCGTAGGCCTGCGCGAGCTGCAGCGGCGTGACGGAAATCCCGTAGCCGAAGGCTATGGTCGCCTTGGACAGGGCGCTCCAGCTGCGCGGTTCCGGCAGCACGCCGGCGGCTTCGCCGGGAAATCCGATGCCGGTCGTTTCGCCGAAACCGAAGCGCCGCAGCACGTCGTGGATGTGCTCGGCCGGCATGTCGAGCGCGAGCTTCACCGCCGCCACGTTGCTCGACTTGGTCAGCAGGCCGGTGGTCGTGAGCGTGCCGAAATTGCGGACATCGCGCACGGTGTGGCCAGCCACCTGCAGGGTGCCGGGCCAGGTTTCGATCACCGTGTCGGGCGATACCTTGGCGGTCTCCAGCGCTGCGACGACGATGAAGGACTTGAAGGTCGAACCTGGCTCGAACAGGTCGGTGACGACGCGGTTGCGCCGCGCACCGGGCGTCGAATCCTCGCGCGCGTTGGGGTTGTAGCCGGGCAGGTTGACCATCGCCAGGACTTCGCCCGTGGCCACGTCCAGAATCACCACCGAACCGGCTTCCGCCTGGTTCTCGGCCAGCGCGCGACGCAGCTCGCGGAAGGCCAGGTGCTGCAGGCGCCGGTCGATCGAGAGCGCGAGCGGACGGCCGGGCTCCGCCGCGCGAATGAGGTCCACGCTCGCGATCTGGCGTCCTGCGCCATCGCGGATCACGCGCTTGACGCCCGGCTTGCCGGTCAGCCAGTCGTCATAGGCCAGTTCCAGCCCTTCCTGCCCGCGATCATCGATGTTGGTGAATCCGAGCACGTGCGCGGCGGGCTCGCCCAGCGGATAGAAGCGGCGGAATTCGCGCTGCGAGCCCACGCCGGGAATCTTCAGCGCGGTGATGGCCTCGGCCTCGGCCGGAGCCATGTGGCGGCGCAGCCAGACGAAGTCGCGCTCGGCACGCGGCAGCAGGCGTTCGTCCAGCGCCTCGGGCGTCATGCCCAGCGCCCTGGCCAGCGCCGGGCGCTGTTCGGGATGCTGCAGCAGCACGCGCGGGCTGGCCCAGATCGACTCGACCGGGCTGGAAATCGCCAGCGGCTCGCCGTTGCGGTCGGTGATCATGCCGCGCGAAGCCGCGATCGGGATGTCGCGCTGGAAGCGGGCATTGCCTTCGCGCTGATAGAACTCGTTGTGCAAAAGCTGCAGGTCCACGGCGCGCGCCACCAGCGAGGCGCAGCCCAGGCCGAGCAGCGCCGCTACCAGCTTCAGCCGCCCGCGCGTATCCACCTGGCGCGCGCGGGGGCGCAGCGCGTTGCCTTTGTCGGCTCGCGGCATCGAAGGCCAGTTCATGGCGTCAGCACCACGGTGTCGGCCTGCTCGGGCGCATGCATGCCCAGACGCCTTTTGGCCTGTTCTTCGATGCGGCCGGCATCGGCCAGTGTGGCGATCTCCAACTGCAGCCGGTCGAACTCGATGTTGAGCTCGTCGCGCGCCTGCTCCATCCGCGAAAGCTGCGCAAAGGCATCGCGATGCTGCTGGCGGCTCTGGACCACGCCGATGGCGCTGGCCACGGCCACCAGGATCAGCANNGCTCGGCAATGAACTGTTTGACGATCCGGTCTTCCAGCGAATGGAAGCTGATCACCGCCAGGCGTCCGCCCGGCGCGAGCCGCGCCAGCGCCCCGTCCAGGCCCTGCTGGAGGTCATCCAGCTCACGGTTGACGTGGATGCGCAAGGCCTGGAAGGTGCGGGTGGCCGGATGCTTGCCCGGCTCGCGCCGCCCGATCGTGGCGGCGACAAGATCCGCAAGCTGGCGCGTCGTCACCAGGGGTGCCTCGGCCCGCTGCGCGACGATGGCGCGCGCGATGCGGCGGCTGTGGCGCTCTTCGCCATGGCGCCAGATGACCTCGGCGATCGCGGCTTCGTCCGCACGCGCAAGGAAGTCGGCAGCACTCTCGCCCGAACGCGGATCCATGCGCATGTCGAGGGGGCCGTCGTGCTGGAAGCTGAAGCCGCGATGCGCCTCGTCGATCTGCGGCGAGGACACGCCCAGGTCGAGCAGCACGCCATCCAGGCCGGCAGCGGTCTCGTCCCACTGCGCCATGGCCGAAAAACTGCCGTGGAAGATCCGCACGCGCGCATCGCTGCCGATGCTCGACCTTGCCACTGCCACGGCGTCGGGATCCTTGTCCATCACCAGCAAGCGGCCCTCCGGACCCAAGCGTTCCAGCACGCCGCGCGCATGCCCGCCGCGGCCGAAGGTGCCGTCCAGGTACCTTCCGCCGGGCCGCACCGCGAGGGCTTCAATCGCCTCCGCGTACAGCACCGGGACATGGACGGGACCACCGCAGTCCGATCCGGTCTCCATGCGCTACAGCACCAACTCCAGCATCGCCTCGCTGACATCAGCCTCGGCGATGGTCTTCTGAACCTGCTCCAGGTGCGCCTGCTCGCTCCACAGCTCGAACTTGCCGCCCATGCCGAGCAGCACGGCCTTGCGGTCGATCGCACTGGCGTTGCGGTGGCTGGCGGGCACCAGGATTCGCCCGCTGCCATCCACATCCACGAACGTCGCCGCGCCGACCAGCTTGAGCTGGAGCTGGCGATGGCCGGGCTTGGCCATGGGCAGGCGATTGACCTCATCGCGCACCCGCTCCCACTCGGCATGCGGGTAGAGCCACAGGCAGCCGCGTTCCCACGGGTTGTAGGTCACCACCAGGCGATTGCCGCACTCACGCGCGACGAGATCGCGGTAGGCCATCGGAATGGCCAGCCGCCCCTTGTCGTCGATCGTGATGGAGTTTTCGCCCTGAAACATGTTTCCCCACAAAAACCCACAGAAATCCAGATTTTCCTACAAGGTTCCACCTTAGCATCCCGCGAAGCGGTGTCAACAGGAACCTGCGGGCGTGGACTCGCGCGCAAGCGATTGGCGCGGCAGGGATTTTTCCCTCGCCGCGCGCTTCTCGGACAAACCTCTTGAAATACAGATCATTACGGCGAGAACATGATGATTTACATCAATTCACGTTCACGGCGCGCGGCGCGGAAGCGCGACGGGGCTCACAGCGCACAAGTGCGCCGGACTGCGCAAACGCGAGCGCCCCGGCAGGCGCGGGGCCTGCCGGGGCATCGGTGCGGGAAAAGGGCGGAGCCGGCCGATAAGCCGGGTTCTGTCGTGGACAGTCATTCCTCTGGGCGCACCGTCACCGATACGCTCAAGCAGCCTACCCGGACGCGACACGGGCCGTGTCATTGCGTCCCTATTTGGCCTTGCTCCGGATGGGGTTTGCCGTGCCGGTCCGTTGCCGGACTCGCGGTGCGCTCTTGCCGCACCCTTTCACCCTTGCCTGATCCATGCGCGCCACCGGCGGTCCTGGAAACACCAGGGCGTTCGCTTTCGCAAAACCCGGGTGACCAATCCTCCGGCGTCAGGCACGCATAGCCATCGGCGGTCTGCTCTCTGTTGCACTTTCCGTCGGCTCGCGCCGCCCAGGCGTTACCTGGCATCCTGCCCTGTGGAGCCCGGACTTTCCTCGCAGCGCCGAAGCGCCACGCGACTGTCTGGCCGACTCCGCGAGGCACATCTTAGCCTGCGCCGCCCCAACCGCAGGCAAATCGGCGCTTATGAGAAAAATTCATCGCTTTATCGGCATGAAGCGATTGACACGCATCGCGCGCCGCGTAGAATGCGGCCGAAATCCCATCAAGACCGGCGGAGGGGCAGGCCCTTTGAAGCCGGGGCAACCCGCGGCCACGGAGCCGCTCGGTGCCAAATCCTGCGGCAGGCGTGCAGCGCCGGCCGGAAGATGGGTCGCACCGTTTGCCGCCGACGGCGAATCGTTGCGACACCGTGCTTTCGGGCCGCAGGACCTTGACGGGGTCCGCCCACGAACCGGAGCACGATGATGAGCCTTCACACCGCCGCCCTGTCCCGCGAACCTGCGGCACTCGCCCACGCCGGGATCGTTGCCTTCCCGCCCGGCACCGCGACGATGGCCGAGCGCGACGTGCTGGATACGACGCTGGCGATGCGCCATGCGGGCATCCGCCGTCTGCGCATCGGCTGGGAGCTGCAGGGCGCGCAGGACGCGCCGGTCATCGTGGTCCAGGGCGGCATTTCGGCCCATCGCCACGTCGCAGCCGGCGCGCGCTTCGCCGAACCGGGCTGGTGGGACGCGCAGTGCGGCGAAGGGCGCGCCATCGATACCCGCCACCACCGCGTACTGGCGATCGACTGGATCGGTGCCGACGGCAGCCTCGATGCCTGCATCGATCCGGCCGACCAGGCCGACGCGATCGCCGCCGTGCTCGACCACCTGGGCATCGTCCGCGTCACGGCCTTCATCGGCGCGTCCTACGGCGCGATGGTCGGCCTGCAGTTCGCCGCGCGCCACGGCGCGCGCCTCGGGCGACTCATCGCGATCAGCGGGGCGCACCGCTCGCATCCGCAGGTGACGGCGCTGCGCGTGATCCAGCGCCGCATCGTGGCGCTGGGCCGCAGCGAGGGCGGCGTGCGCGAGGCGCTGGCGCTGGCGCGTTCGCTTGCGGTCATCGGCTATCGCAGCGATGTCGAATTCGAGCAGCGCTTCGCCGCCGCGCCCGCGGTCGGCCCGGACGCGACGCGCTTCGCGGTGGAGGACTACTTCGACGCCATCGGCCCGAAGTTCGTCGCGCGCTTCTCGCCCACTGCCTACCTGCGCCTGTCCGAATCCATCGACCTGCAGAACCTCGACCCCGCGTCGATCCGCGTGGCGACCGACATCGTGGCGGTGCGGGAGGACCGGATCGTGCCCGAATCCGATCTCTACGCGCTCGCCGAGGGCATTCGCGGCAGCACACGGCTGCACCGCATTTCCTCCCTGTATGGCCACGACGCCTTCCTCAAGGAAGAGGCGCAGATTGCCGCCATCCTCACCGCGGCCCTGTGTCGGAGCGTTGCCGCATGAGCCGCTGCGACGCCCTCCTCACCCGCCGGCATGCCACCGCCGCCGTGCGCGCGGGAATCGATTCGGACCAGACCCACGGCGCGGTGGTACCGCCCATCGTGCTGTCGACCAACTTCAGCTTCGCCGGCTTCAACGACAAGCGCCGCTACGACTACACCCGCAGCGGCAATCCCACGCGCGACCTCCTGGGCGATGCGCTGGCCGAACTGGAAGGCGGAGCCGGCGGCGTGGTGGTATCCACCGGCATGGCCGCCGTCACGCTCGTCCTGCAGCTGCTCAAGCCGGGCGAGCGCCTCATCGTTCCGCACGACGGCTACGGCGGATCGTGGCGGCTGTTCAACGCGCTCGCCGGCAAGGGCCAATTCGTACTGGACACCGTCGATTTCAGCGATCCCATCGCGCTGGGCAAGGCGCTCACGCGCGCGCCGGCGATGGTCTGGATCGAAACCCCGTCCAACCCGCTGCTGCGCATCACCGACATCCGCTTCGTGGCGGAAGCGGCGCACCGCGTCGGCGCGCGCGTGGTGGTCGACAACACCTTCCTTTCCCCGGCGCTGCAAAACCCGATCGCGCTGGGCGCGGACATCGTGGTGCACTCCACCACCAAGTACATCAACGGCCACAGTGACGTGGTCGGCGGCGCGGTCGTTGCCGCTGATGGCGCAACCCACGACGCGCTCACCTGGTGGGCCAACGCGCTGGGCCTCACCGGCTCACCGTTCGACAGCTTCCTGACCCTGCGCGGTCTGCGCACGCTCGACGCGCGCCTGCGCGTGCACCAGGAAAACGCCCTGTCCATCGCGCAGCTCCTCCAGGCCCACCCGGCGGTGCAGGCGGTGCACTATCCGGGACTGCCCGGCCATGCCGGACACGCGCTCGCGGCGCGCCAGCAGCGCGGCTACGGCGCGATGATCGGCTTCGATCTGGGCAGCGAAGCGGCGGTGCGCGCCTTCCTCGGCGGCCTGTCGTACTTCACCCTGGCCGAATCACTGGGCGGCGTGGAAAGCCTGATCGCCCACCCCGCCACGATGACGCACGCGGCGATGAGCAGCGAGGCGCGCGCCGCGGCCGGCATCGGCGACGGCTTGCTGCGCCTTTCGGTCGGCATCGAGGCCGACAGCGACCTGCTCTTCGACATCGCGCGCGGACTGGAGCGGGTGCTGGCGACAGCGCCTGCGGACGCGGTGGCGCAGCGCAGCTGACGCTACCGCGCGACGGCGGCCACACCGCCGCACGCGGATCGCGGATCGCGGGTCGCCGCTTACCGCAGCAGGAAATACCAGCCCAGCACCGCCACGCCCAGCAGCACGCGATAGGCGACAAAGGGTGCGGTGCCGATGCGCCGGATCACGCCGAGAAAAAAGCGGATCACGAACCAGCCCGAGACGGCCGAAAACAGCGTGCCCAGGGCCATGTCGCCCAGCCCCGCGAGCGGTTCGCCGCGCGCCTCCCACGCGCCGTAGGCGGTGGCCAGCACCATGATCGGGGTGGCCAGCAGGAAGGAGTAGCGCGCCGCCTGCGCGCGGTCGAGCCCGAGCAGCATGCCTGCGGTCATCGTTGCGCCCGAGCGCGACGTGCCGGGCATCAGCGCCAGGGTCTGGGCGCAGCCGATCAGCAGCGCACGACCGATCGAGAGGCGTCCCAG
>JRYL01011799.1_pt1 | contig 10562 bp, 6 predicted proteins | sample 235391 | NCBI WGS metagenome assembly JRYL01 (sample SAMN03074223, study PRJNA261481) | activated sludge metagenome | biome: Wastewater Treatment Plant; feature: Wastewater; material: Activated sludge; isolation source: activated biomass of a wastewater treatment plant treating wastewater from... ... | reverse complement strand
CCCTGCTCGCCGCCGCCCTGTTGCTGTGGGCGGAGTACCGACGCCGACGCGCGAAGCGCTGGGTGCCCCACGCGGCAGTCGGCGCGCTGGTGGCCGTGGCGATCGGGCCGATGCTGTTCTTCGACCGCATCACGATCGACGACGAAGGCATCACGCAGCGCGGCGGATTCTGGTTCGCCCCCACCTCCAAGTCGCTGCGCTTCGCCGGCGTGACGCAGGTGCGGATCGAACTGGCGAACGTCGGCACCCAGCGCCGCAACCGCCAGCAGCAGGTCTGGACCGTGCAGCGGAACGACGGGACCGTGGATCAGCTCGACCCGGGCGACCTGTGGGACTACCACCGCGAGACCCTGGTCGACGAGCTGCGCCGCCGCGGCATTCGTGTCGATTGAACCGAAGAGCGGCACCGCTACGGCGCGCGCAGCACCTGGCCGCTCGGCAACACGAACTCGCAGCCTGCGAAGCGCGGCAGCAGTTCGCGCAGTGCGGCGACGTCGACCGCAGTGCCGCGCAAACTGATCCGCCGCCAGGGTGGCCCGGCGAGCCTGCCGACGTGCTCGGCAGTGACCTCGCGGCAATGTTCCAGCGACAGCCTCTGCAGGCTGCGACTCGTCGCCAGCTTCGCCAGGGTGGCCGGCGGCAACGGCCCTACCGATGCCAGTCGCAGTTCCTGCAGCGCTGGCAGCCGGGCCAACTCGCCCAGTGCCTCGGCGTCGAGCCAATCGGCCCCGGTGAGGTCGAGCAGGCGCAGCTTCTGTTGCCCGACGAGGCCGGGCAGGGACGCGGTGGTCAGCTGTGGACCGACCCGGCCAGTGCCGTCCTTGCCGGCATTGGCGCGGATCGCGACCATGCCGAGTTCGAGCGAGACCAGGTCCTTGCCGCGCAGGATCTGCGCCAGCCCGGCGTCGTCGACACCGCGCACGCCGCTGAGCGACAGTCCGAGCAGCCGTTCGAACCGCTGCAGCTGGATGGTCACCGCGGCATCCCAGTGCATGTTGCCATCGAGCTGCAGGATCAACAGGTGATCGGCAGGCACCCCGGCGAGCACCGCCGGCGACGTGCGCGGCAGGTTGCCGAGGTCGAGAACCAGCAGCCTCGGCAACTTCGCGAGGCTCTTGGCGACGTCGTCGGTCAACGCCGTGCAACCACCCAGGAACAGGGTGTCGAGCGGCAGGCCGACCAGGGCGGCGATCGCCTGGTCGGTGACACCGATGCCGTCCTGCACGGGCGGCGGCGGTGCGTCGGGATCCCCGAACGAAGCGGTCTGGCCGCGGAAGCGGCCCTGGCAATCGCGTAGGTCCAGGTAACGCAGCTGCTTGGCCGAGGCCAACGCGGCGACGTCGGCGGCGGCCACCGTCGGACAACCGCGCAGCTCGAGCTGCTCCAGCCTGGGCAGTTTCGCCAGCTCGGCGAGCACGCTGCCGGGGAAGTTCAGGCAGTGCGAGAGCACCAACGTGCGCAAGGACCGCGAACGCGCCAGTTGGGTCAGTCCGGCGCCATCGACGCCACTGTAGGTCAAATCGAGATGCTCGAGCATCGGCAGTTCGGCGAGCACCGCCAGCGCCGGGCCGCGCACGGCATGGCACTGGGCGAGCGACAAACGCTGCAACCGCGGCAGGTCGCGCAGGTGAACCACGCCAGCGTCGGTGATCGGCAGCGAACGGGCGACGCCGCGCTCGTCGACGCGCATCTGGCCGAGGTCGAGGCGCTCCAGTCGCTGCAGCCGACCGAGCTTGGCCAGCGCCGCGTCGTCGAAGTCGTAGCAGCGCAGGTTCACGACATCGGCCGGGATGCTCGCCACCGCGTCCGGGCCGAACGCTTCGTGCCAGACCAACGCCGATTCCTGGTCGCCGTCGGTGAGACCCGCGAAGGCGAATTGGACCGGCGCGCCGCGGTACTGCAACCAGTAGGCGCCGCCGAGCACGACCGAGCCGAGCACGAAGGCCGCAGCGAGCAGCAGTTGCTGACCGCCGGCACGTTGCGGGCGTCGCGTCGCCCGCACCGCCGCCGGACGATCGTCCGCGCGCCAATGTTCGTCCAACAGCCATTCGAGGCGCCGTTCGGCGGCGATCTGCCGGTTCTCGTCGGTCGTCGTCATTGCTTGCTCCGTTCGATGCAATCGCGCAACACGCGTCGCGCGCGCTGCGCCAGGGTCTTGATGCCGTTCGCACGCAGGCCGAGCTCGTGGCCGACCTCGTGCCAGTCCAAACCGTCGCGGTAGTGCCGTTCGAGGGCCGTGCGCGACCGCTGTTCGAGCCGCTCGAGGCAGCTGCCGAGTTGCGCCAGCAGGCCCTCGCCGTCGTCGCGGTCGGCGGCTTCCAGCCACAGTTCCTCGACCGCCGCGGCGATCTCGCGCTCGCGCCGCCGCTGCCACCACCGCCGGCTGCGGAGCCAGTGGTTGCGGGCAACGCCGCGCAGGAACGCCGCGCGGGCCTCGTCCGGGGCAGGGACCTGCAGCGAACAAGCCGCCAGCAGCACGTCCTGGCAGAGGTCGTCGGCTTCGTCGGGCCGGGCGCCGAGCGCCCGCAGGTAGCGCCACAACATGGTGCGTTCGCGTGGCAGATTGGCGGCGTTGGCCATCGGGTCGTCGAGCGGGGTGGTGGCGGTCACATGGGAGAGTCGCCTGCGGCGGCGAAAGCTATTCGTGATTTCGGGCGAAGCAGCGGTGCAAGGGCCCCGATCATCACCAAAGAACTTCCCTAACGTGCTTTCCATAAGCCCTTTACGACATCCGAACGCCTCCCAGGAACAGCATCGACGAGCCGCCGCCGGATTTCGTGTAAGGTCCGGCACAAGCGCGGGTCTCTCCGGCACCACACCGGAGTCCAACCATGGCCAACATCCTCTTCCCCGCCATCCTGACCTGCTGCCTGTCGGCCTTGCCGGCGCAGGACGGCCAGTCCTCGTTCGGTCTCGCCCGCACCCGCGAACTCGCCGAGCTCGGCGTGCTGCCGCGCGCGCTCGAGGTCGCCGTCGCCGACCTCGTCAACTACCACCGCCACCGCCTGCCGCTGCCGACCTCCGACCGCGGCGTGCAGCTCGACCTGCGGGCCGGCAACAACCAGGTCACCGTCGGCGGCAACGTGATCCTGCAGTTCGGCTACACCACCGCGCCGAACGACGACCGCGCCGACCTGCCGCCGCTGAACCTGTCGCTGGTCATCGACTGCAGCGGTTCGATGGCGGACAGCGGCAAGCTGACCGCCGTGCAGAAGGCGCTGGTGGCGTTCAGCGCGCGGCTGCGCAGCCACGACCGCGTCGCCCTGGTCACCTACCACCACGACGCGCACCTCGTGCAACCAAGCCGCGAGGTCGGCGACGGCGAGTGGCTGCGCACCGCGATCGGTGCCTTGGTCGCCGACGGCTACACCAACCTGCACGGCGGGCTGATGCTCGGCCTGCGCGAGGTCACCGCGAACTGCCGCCCAGACAGCAGCAACCGCGTGCTGCTGCTGACCGATGGCATCGCCAACCGCGGCGAGACCAACCCCGAGCGCATCCTCGCCGACGCGATGGCGTTCCTCGGCGAGGACGTCGACCTGTCGACGATCGGCGTCGGGCAGAGCCTCGACGTGGCACTGCTCGACCGGCTGGCGCGCGGCGGCCGCGGCCTGTTCCACTTCGTGGCCGATGCGCAGGACGTCGAGAAGGTGTTCGTGCGCGAGCACGAAGCGCTGGTCGCACCGGTCGCGCGGCAGGTGGAACTGGCGTTCACGCTGCCTCCGGAACTCGAATTCGTGCGCGCGTTCGGCCACCCGGTCGTCGAACGCGAGGGCGAACAGGTCGTCGCACTGGCCAACCTGAACCGCGGCGTCACCGGCGTCGTGCTGGTGCACTGCCGAGTGCGCGGCGACCTGCGCGAACCGCCCGCCGAGCTGCGCGTGGCGGCGACGCTGCGCTTCCGCACCGCCGAGGGCCGCGCCAGCAGTACCGCCGCGATCGCGTGCACGATCGCCGACGGCGAGGCGCCGCTGCTGCGCGACCCCGAGGTGCGCAAGAACTTCACGATCGCGCGGCTCGCCGACGGCATGCACCAGATGGCGCAGGAATGCGAAGCGCGCCGCTGGGCGGCCGCCGATCGCCACCTGCAGTCCGCCCTGGCCTTCGCCCGCGAGCACTTCCGCAGCGACGACGACGCCGACGTCGCGCGCGTACGCGCGATGGCCGAAGCGCACGGCCGCGTGTTGCGCCGCTACCTCGACCGTTTCGCGGACTTCTGACATGCAGATGCGCTGCGCCAATTGCGGTCGGAACGTCACGCTGGTCGCCACCGGCGTGGTGCCCGAACACTGCCCGCACTGCCACGCCCGGCCACTGCCCAAACGCCTCGGCCGCTACCGCATCGAGCGGCTGATCGCGGCCGGCGGCATGGGCGAGGTGTACTTCGCGCGGCATGCCGACCTGGGCACCCCGGTGGCGATCAAGCTGCTGCCGCCGCCGGTCGCCGAAGACGTCGCCGTGCTGCGCGAGCGCTTCGCCCGCGAAGCGCGGCTGCAGGCCTCGATCGACCATCCCGGCGTCGTGCAGGTGCTCGACTGCGAGGTCGCCGGCGACCGCCCGTTCCTGGTCCTCGAGTACGTCGCCGGCCTGAGCCTGCGGCAGCGCCTGCGCAGCGGGCCGTTGCCGGTCGGCGAGGCCTTGCGCATCACGGCCGCGGTCGCCGACGTGCTCGCGGCGGCACACCGCCAGGGCGTGCTGCACCGCGACGTCAAACCCGAGAACGTGCTGCAAGACGACGACGGTCGCGTGCGCGTACTCGACTTCGGCATCGCGCGGGCCCGCGACGGCGAGGATCCGGTGACCCGCACCGGCGAACTGGTCGGCACGCCGCAGTACATGGCGCCCGAGCAGCTGCTGCTCGCCGGCGACGAACNNCACCGGTGGCCACCCGGCGGCCCGCACCGAGCGCTCGTGGCGCACGATCCTGTTTCTCCTGGTGCTCGCCAGCATCCCGATCTTGCTGGTGTGGTCGGCGGTCCGCACGGTCGACCGCTGGCTGGCCGCGAACGCCGCACCGGGCCAGGTCGCCGTCGCCGACCCGCTGCAACTGGCCGAAGCCGCGTATACGGCCGGCGAGTTCCACGCTGCGGCCGCGGCGTTCGCACGCTTGCCCGGCGAAGCAGCCCGCCAGCGCGCCCGGCAGGCCTGGTTGGCGGCCTTCGTGGCGACACCGCTCGCCGCGGACGCCCCGCGGTTCTGGAGCCACTGCGACGAACGGCGGCGGCTGGCGTGGTTTGCGCCGCCACCCGAAGCTGGCGCCGAGTCGCCGAGCACCACCGCCGAGCGCCTGCTGGCCGCTGGCGACGCGCCGGCAGCCTGGGCGACCTTGACGCCGCTGCTGGCCAACGGGACCGCCGATCGGGGGCTGCAAACCCTGGCGCTGCTGACTGCGCATGCCGCGTGCCACGATCGCCTTGTGCTCGCCGAAGTGGCGACCCGCTTTCCGGATGCAGAGCCTGCCGTCGCCGAGCTGCTGGCGATCCGATTCGTGGAGGGCGATGCCGCCGAGCGCGCGGAGCGTCTGCAGCGGCTCGCCGCCGAGCGTTCCGCGGACGGCGCCGACCGTTGGTTGCTGCAGCTGCTCGCCGCCGGCATGACGCCGACTGCGTCGCCCGAACGGCTGCGCGTGTTCGCCGACCTCGCGTGGCGCAACGGGGCCGGCGAAGCCGCCGCCGTCTGGTTCGTCGGCGGCAGCTTGCGACAGGCGATGCAGCGGCGGCAGCCGCTCGCGCCGCGCGAGGTCGCAGCGATGCACCGCGGACTCGCCGCCAGCGCCCTCGACGACGCGCCGGCGGCGCGCGTGCTGCGGCTGCTGCTCGACCTGCAGCACGGTGCGGCGCAGGCCTTCACCGTGCAGCCGGCCCTGCCGAACGAACTGCCGCGACCCTTGGCGTTCCTCGCCGATTGGCACCGCGAACCGAACGCCGCGGCGCTCACCACGCTCTGGTCCGACGAGCGCTCCGTCGCCGACGAGCTGGCCCTGCCGTTCGCTGCCGATCTGCCGCTGCCTGCGGCGACCACCGACGCATCGTGGCCCACGCTGCGGCGCTGGCTGCACGCCGGCCAGCAGCCGCCGCGCGACCAACTGCCGTGGTCGCGCCTGCAGGAAGCCGGCGAACTGCACGCGCGCTGGCGCGAGGAGGTCTGCGGTGGCGTGCGATGACCGCGACCTGGTGCTGAGCGCCCGGAGCGGCAACCGCGACGCACTCGCCGCGTTGACCGCGGCGCACGGCGAACGGGTGCTGCGCTTCCTGCAGGTGATGACCGGCGATGCCTCGGCCGCCGACGACCTCGCGCAGGACAGCTGGAGCACCGCCTTCGCCAGACTCGACCAACTCGAGTCCCCGGAACGCTTCGGCAACTGGCTGCTGGCGATCGCCGTGAACCGCTGCCGCAATTGGCTGAAGCGCGAGGTGCAGCGCCACCACCTGGGCGGCGACACGGTCGGCGAGCTGGCGGCACCGGCGCGTTCGGCGCTCAGTTCGTTGGTGCGGCGCGAGGACGCCGTGCACCTGCAACTGGCGATCGACCGGTTGCCGATCCTGCTGCGCGAGGCGTTCGTCTTGCACGAAGTCGAAGGTCTGCCCTACCAGGAGCTGGCGGTCCTCTGCGAGGCGACCCCAAACACCTGCCAGGTCCGGGTCCATCGAGCCAAAGCCTTGCTACGCCAGCAGTTGGGACCACACGTGGCGACTCGCTGGCGCTGAACCGGGTGGCGCCGGAGAAAATCCGGTCACGACGGAGCCAACCCCGGCAAGGACCCCTGCGTGCCCCTGGTTGCAGCCAGGCGAACCGCCCGCGCGCAAGGTACCCACCATGTCCCGATCCTTCCTCCGCCCGACCGCTGTCGCAGTCGCGGCCCTGTTCAGCGCCGCCGCCGCGGCCCAGATCCCCCTCTCCGGCAACGTCAGCGGCACGCTGACTGCTGGCGTCTACCATGCATCAGGCACGTTGACCGTGCCGGTCGGCCAGACCTGGACCCTACAGCCCGGCGTGATCGTCAAGTTCACCGGCACCGAGCTGCAGGTGAACGGCACGCTGATCGCCAACGGCACCAACAACAACCCGGTGATCTTCACGGCCCTCGCCGACGACAGTGCCGGCGGTGACACCAACGGCAACGGGCCGTCGTCCGGCGCGCCGACCGCGTGGCGGGGCATCGTGTTCGCCGCGACGGCCGGCAACAGCGTGCTGCAGTTCGCCGACATCCGTTACGGCGGCAGCGGGTTCGTCTCCAACCTCGAACTGAACTCCTGCAATGCCCAGTTCCTGAACTGTGTGGTGCGGGACTGCTACACCCACGGCATGGACCTGAACGGGACCTCGTTCCCGACCGTGACGAACTGCACGTTCGTCGGCAACGGCAGCTTCGCCGTCGAGGGCATTCCGCTCGCCGCCCTCGCGGGCTTCGCGAACAACGCAGCAGCCAACAACAGCGCCAACCACGCCCGCGTCACCACCGCCAACCTGACCGGTAACCTGTCGCTGACGACGGCAGCGCACATCAGCGGAGCGATCGTCGTCGATTGTCCGATCGACGTCGGCGCGGGTGCGAGCCTGACGCTGGGTGCTGGCGTGGTCGTCAAGTGGCGCTCCGCGCAGCAGATGACGGTGCATGGCACCTTGCGCACGTTCGGCACCGCCAACAGCCCGGTCGTGCTCACCGGCCTCGCCGACGACTCGGCCGGCGGCGACACCAACGGCAACGGGCCGTCGACCGCTGGCGCCACCGCGTGGCGCGGCATCGTCTTCGCGCCGACCTCGTCGGCCAGCGACCTGCGCTTCGCCGACATCCGCTACGGCGGCTCCGGCTTCGTCTCCAACCTCGAACTGGACGGCTGCAGCCCCAGCTTCACCGACTGCGTCGTGCGCGGCTGCTACACGCACGGCTTGGACCTCAACGCGACGGCCACCCCGCACGTCACCCGCTGCCAGTTCGTCGACAACGGGGGCTTCGCGATCGAAGGCGTCGCAATGGCCGCCTTGCCCCGCCAGCTCGACAACACCGCCACCGGCAACCAAGGCAACGCCGGCAACTACGCGCGCATCACCCAGGGCGACGTGCTCGGCCAGGTGCAGGTCGGCCCACGATCGATGCTGGGTGGCGCCTTGGTCCTCGACGCGCCGCTGAACGTGCCCAACGGAGCGACCTTGACGTTGTCGGCCGGTGTACACGTCAAGTTCCGCTCCGCGCAGCAGGTCACCATCGACGGCACGCTGCTGACGAACGGGACCAGCAGCGCCCCGGTGGTCTTCACCGGGCTCGGCGACGACACCGCCGGCGGTGACACCAACGGCAATGGCCCGTCGACCGCCGCGCCGACGGCATTTCGTGGTCTGGTGTTCCAGGCCGGCTCGGACGCCAGCACGCTCGATTGGACCGAGATCCGCTACGGCGGCAGCGGTTTCGTGTCGAACCTCGAGCTCGCCGACTGCAGCCCGACGTTCCGGAACTGCACGATCCGCAACTGCTACACGCACGGCATGGATCTGAACCAGTCGGCGACGCCGACGGTGAGTGATTGCACGTTCGCCGACAACGGCGGCAATGCCGTCGAGTCGGTGCCGATCCGCGCACTGCCCGGCTTCGTCAACAACCAGGGCACGCCCGGCGCGTTCCTGCGCATCACCTCGGCCGTGGTCGACGGGCTCCTCGAAGTGGGCCCCGAGGCGATGCTGAACGGCGCCTTCGTGATGGCCACCAACCTCGACGTCGCGGCGACCGGCCGGCTGGTCGTGCACCAGGGCTGCCACTTCAAGTTCCAGACGGCGCACGAGGTCGCGGTGGCCGGTCGCATCGAACTGCGCGGCACCGGTTACGAACCGGTGGTGTTCACCGGCCTGGCGGACGACGAGTTCGGTGGCGACACCAACGGCAATGGGCCGTCGAGTGCCTCGGCGGCCGCCTGGCGCGGCATCACGGTCCTGCAGGGCGCTGGCCAGTCGCGCCTCGAGAACGTGCGGATCCGGTTCACCGGCAGCGGCTTCGCGCCAGGTCTGCAGGTCAGCAGCCCGCAAGTGGCGTTGCAGGCCGTGCGTGTCGATCGCGCCTTCGACCGCGGCATCGTGCTCGCGGACGTCGCCGGCGCGGCGCGCAACCTGGTCGCCTGGAACTGCGGCAACCACGGCATCCACCTGACCGGCGGCAACTTCGACGTCGTGCACGCCACGGTGACCGGGTGCGCGCGCGGCGTGCGCGTCGACGGCTGGAACGGCACCGTCGTCAATTCGAACATCTGGGGCAACTCCACCAACTTCGCCAACCTGACCAACAGCGCCCAGGTGGTGCGCAGCAACGGCGGGTTCACCGGCAGCAACGGCAACCTGAACGTCGACCCGCTGTTCGTCGACGCCGCCAACGGCAACCTGCGCCTGCAGGCCACTTCCCCGTGCCTCGGCGCCGCCGACCTCGGTTTCGGCGTCACCACGGTGCGCGACTTCGACCACAACTCGCGCGTGCTCGACGCCGCGCTGACCGGCCTGGCCGTGCCGGACATGGGTGCGTTCGAGTACTCGCCCTGGGACATGGTGCTGCAGGGCGAGGTCCGGCCTGGCTCGACGCCGACGCTGACGATCACCGGCCAACCCGGTTTCTCGCTGTGGTTCCTGGGCCTGCTCGACGGTGCGCAGTTCGCACCGCCCTACGGCATGCTGCTGGCCGGGCTGCCCGGCCCGAACATCGCGCTGCTGTGGCCGCAGGTGCTGCCGGTCGGGTTCCCGTTCCCGTTCCCGCTCGTCAACGATCCGGGCCTGATCGGCATCGNNCGCCGCGCGACCGTGATCGACGCCTCGCGCCACAACTTCGCGTGGCCCCGGGCGTCTACGCCTAACACCGCGGCCAGCACCTCGTGCTGGCGCGCCAGCAACTCCTCGTCGGTCGGGAAGCGCAACCGGTCGAAGAACGGGTCCTTCATGCGATGCACGAACTCGGCGACCGCCTTGGGCCGCTGTTGCATCAGGCCATCGACCAGGGCCCAGCACTGCAGGTGCTCGTCCATCGTCAGCGACGCGACGTCGAGCCGTTCGAGCAAGGGCGCCAACGGCGGCATGCCGTCGTCCTTGCGCCAAACCGCCGCACGCTTCGCCCAGCTTGCATACCGTTTGCCGTCCGGATCCGCAGCGCAGCGCAGATCGTAGATCGGAAACCGCGTGCTGACCTGCCGCGCGTGCCGCCACGCCAGCCCGTTGACCAGCCAGGCCGGCAGGTTGTGGCCGTAGGATCGATAGCTGGTGTAGAGGTTGTGGGCGACGTGGTAGCTGAGGTGCGTGCGCAGCGCGACGTCGTCGCGCATCAACCCGTCCGCCGCCCCTTCGCTGGCGCCGAAGAACGCCATGCCGAAGCGGTGGTCGAAGAAGCGCACCGGCAGCGGCGTCGACCAGCTCTGCCAGGCCGCCGTGTAGCGCTGCAGGCTGGTCGGCTTCTGGACCAGCAGGATCGTGAACTTCTCGGGCATGCCGAGGTACGGGCCGAGCCCGCGGAACGTCGCCGCCCGCCGCGGATCGTCGCCGGGCGGCAGCGGGAAGTCCGTCGCCGTGACGCCCTGGTGGTGCAGCACCGCGGC
>JRYL01004919.1_pt1 | contig 10573 bp, 10 predicted proteins | sample 235391 | NCBI WGS metagenome assembly JRYL01 (sample SAMN03074223, study PRJNA261481) | activated sludge metagenome | biome: Wastewater Treatment Plant; feature: Wastewater; material: Activated sludge; isolation source: activated biomass of a wastewater treatment plant treating wastewater from... ... | reverse complement strand
ATGTCCAGGTGCGCCAGCAGCTTGACGCGCGAGGATACGGCGGCGCCCAGGCGCGTGGGGACTACCTCCTCCGGGTGCAACACGCCATCGACGCGGTAGCGCACGTGCAGGCCGTCGTCGAAGGGTTCCAGGTGGATGTCGGAGGCGCGCATCTCGATCACGCGGCCGATCAGCGAATTGACCAGGCGGATGACCGGCGCCTCGCTGGCCAGGTCGCGCAGGTGCTCGACGAAATCGCCCGCCTCGCCCTCGATGTCGATACCCTCGCCGCCCTGCTCGATCTCCGGCTGCTCGTCGAGCAGGCGCGTCAGGGCTTTGTCGATGTCGCTGGGCACGCCGACGCCGGGTCGCACGGCGACGAGGAAGAGCTGGCGCGCGCGCTCGTCGTGCGGTACGCCTCCGGCAGCGGCGAGCCTTCGCCGACCCGCGACCTTGGCTTCCCGTTCCGTGACCTCCCCGACGTCTGACGCCCGCCGACCAGCCGGTGCGGCGGTGGACGGCGATCCGTCGCGGCGGGTCGTCGCGGCGCTCTTGGCGCTGGTCACCGCCGGCTGCCTGGTCGGCCTGGCGATCGGCTTGCCCGCCCGCGTCCAGAACGCCGCTGCCGCGGTCGGGCGCGCCTGGCAGGAGGACGACGCTGCGACGGTGCTGCGCACCAGTGGCATCTCGGCGCCGTTGGTCGCCGCGATCCGCGCGCACCTGCCGGAGGCGCACCGGCCGGACGGTGGCCGATTGGTGCTGTACATCCCGTACGGCGGCGGTGCCTACGAGATGGACGCGAACGACCCGCGCGGGGCGATGGCGCGGCAGGTGCGCGAACTGTGGGGTCGCGCCAAGAACCTGCTGTACCCGTTCCCGCGCGACGTGCAGTTCGCGCGCGAGGCCGGCGAACTGCTGCCGCGCCTCGACCCGGCCTACGCGGGCCGGCTGCTGGTTCTGGACGGCACCCAGGAGCCGCGCGACCTCGCGGTCGGCGGTCGCTACACGCTGGTCCACGAAGAGCGGCTCGGCGTGCTGCGCATGCGGCTGTGGCGCTGGGAGGGACCGTGACGACGTTGCTCGCGGGGTTTGCGGCGGCGCTGCCGCTGCTGTGCGGCGGGCTGGCGCTGCGCGCCGCCGGGCTGCGCTGGCGGACCGAACCGTTGGCGTTCGCGGCGTGGGCGTACCTGCTCGGCAGCCTGCTCGTGGCGGTGTGGCTGCAGGTCGTGATCCTGGCCGGGCTGGGCACGTCGCGGCTCGTGCACCTGCTGCTGGCACCGCTGCTGCTCGGACTGTGGTTGCGCCGACCGCCGGCCGACTGGCGGCCGGCCCCTGGGTTGGGCAGCCGCCCGGGACGCGCCTACGCCGGGTTCGTCGTGGTGGTGGTGGCGATGTTGCTGGTGTTCGTGCTGGCCGGCCTCGACCGGCCGTGCATCGAAGGCGACGAAGGCAACTTCTGGTCGCTGAAGGCGAAGTCGCTGCTGGTCGACTGGGGGCCGGGTTTCGCCGCCGCCCAGGTCTACAACCTGCATCCCGACTACCCGCAGCTCAATCCGCTGCTGCAGACCTGGATGTACGTCTGGACCGGGGTGCCGGACTTCGACCAGTTCCGCGCCCGCTGGCCGGTGCAGTTCGCCAACGTGGCACTGTTCGTCGCGCTGGCCGCGGCGCTGCGCGCGCGCCTGTCGGCGCGCTGGGCGGCACCCCTGGCGGCGGTGGTCGCGCTCGAGCCCGAGTTCCTGCAGTTGTGCCGGATCGCCTACGCCGATGGCATGGTCGCCTTGGGGCTGGTCGTCGCGCTGGACGCCGGCTCGCGCTGGCGCAGCGGTGGGGAGCGGCGCTGGCTTTGGTTGGCGATGTTCGGGCTGGCCTACGCGGCCTGGGCGAAGAACGAGACGATGCTCTACCTGGCGGCGCTGGGCCTCGCGACCGGGCTGGTGCGACTGGTGCACGGCTCGCGGCGCGGCCTGCCGGGGGACGCCTCGTGGCGGGGTCGCGCGCTGTGCGCCTGGTGGCCGGTGCTGGTGGTGGTCGTCGGCAACGGGCTGTGGAACCGCGCGTTCGGCCTGCAGAGCGACCTGCTCGGCGCCAACCCGACCGGCAAGTCGATGTTCGCGCTGATGGCCGAACAGTGGCCCGAACGGGTGCCTGCATTGCTCGCCGAGTTCGGCGCGTTGCTGGTCGACGTCGGCCATGCCCACCCGCTGTTCCTGGCGCTGGTGCTGGCCCCGCTGCTGGCCTGGCGATCGTTGCACGCCCGCGGCCTGTTGGTGCCGACGTTGGCCCTGCTGGGGTCGCTGGTCGGGCTGCACGTCGTCTACGTCGGTAGCTTCCTGCCGCTGCGCTTCCACCTCGACACGTCGTACACGCGGGTGCTGTTCCAGGTGCTGCCGGTGACGGTCCTGCTGCTCGGAACGTACGTCTCGCCGGTTGCCCGCCGGCTCGGTACCGAGGACACTGCCGGCCAGACGTGAACCTGCCGCCGCTCCCCGCCGACTTCCTGCTCAGCGTCGTGATGCCCGTCTACAACGAGCAGGCGACCTTGCGGCAGATCGTCGCCGCGGTGCTCGCCGTGCCGATCCGCAAGGAGATCGTGCTGGTCGACGACGGCAGCAAGGACCAGAGCCGCGCGATCCTCGCCGAACTCGCCGCGGCGCACCCCGAGGTGCGGGTCTTCGAGCACGCCCAGAACATGGGCAAGGGGGCGGCACTGCGCACCGGCTTCGAACAGGCCCGCGGCGAGGTGGTGGTCGTGCAGGACGCCGACCTCGAGTACGACCCGCGCGACTATCCGGTGCTGCTGGCGCCGATCCGGCGCGGCGACGCCGACGTGGTGTACGGCTCGCGGTACCTGGTCGACGACCGCGACCCGGGCCGCGAGCGCGACCACTTCTACCACTACTTCGGCAACCGCGTGCTGACGTTCGTCAGCAACCTGTTCACCGGGCTGAACCTGACCGACATGGAGACCTGCTACAAGTGCTTCCGGCGCGAGGTGCTGCAGAACCTGTCGATCGACAGCCGGCGCTTCACGGTCGAACCGGAGTTCACCGCCAAGATCGCCAAACGGCCGGTGCGCATCTTCGAGGTGCCGATCCGCTACCAGGGCCGCAAGTACAGCGAAGGCAAGAAGATCACCTGGCGCGACGGCGTCGCGGCGATCTGGGCGATCGTCAAGTACCGATTCGTCGGCTGACGCCGGTGGCGTTCACCAGCAGAAGCCGAGCGACAGCAGCACGCCGGTGAACTCGGCGTCGTAGCCGAGCACGACGAAGCCGTTGTCCTCGTCGCTCTCGTCCGTCGCCTGCCGCCGGTAGGCGAGCGACAGGCCGACGTCGAAGTGTTCGAAACGCACGCGGGTGCCGAGTTCGAGCCCGACGAACGTCGTCCACGACACGAAGTCGTCGCCGAGGCCGTCGACTTCGATCTGGGTGCTGCCGAAGCCCAGGTTCGCGGTGCCGAACACGGTCCAGGCGACGTCGTCGTCGCCGGCCAGCACGATCTCGGGTGCGACTTCGCCGAGCAGGCCGACGGTGGCGGCGGTCAGGTCGTCGTTGCCGCTGTCGCCGATCTCGTAACCGTTGACCAGCAGGCCGACCCGGATCGGCACCGTGTGGCGTCGATCGCCGTATCGCCACGTGAAGTGGGCGAACAGCGTGCTCGCGGTCGCCTCGGCCGGCAAGCCGAACAGGTCGTCGTCGGTCGACCAGCCTTCCAGGCGCAGCCCGCCGCCGAGTCCGGAATCGCCGATGCCTTCGAAGGAGAACCGGAAGAACCCGGCGTCGGTCCGGTCGTCGAGGTTGCTGCCGTCGGTGGTGTGCTCGCCCTTGCCGGCGCCGAGGCCCAGTTCGAGGCGGTACTGCGGCGCGTGCAGCGCGGCCTGTGCCGTCGCGGCTGGCGCCACGAGGAAGAGGGTCGCGGCGCCCAGCACCGCCCGGAGGATGGTCTGCTTCATGCCTGCAGGTAGTTTCCCGCGATCGGCAACAACCTGCCAAGCGCATTGCGGGAATCCACCACCAACCGGCTGTGCTTCGCCACCAGGGACCAGTCGATCGCCTTGTGGTTGGTCACGACCAACACACAATCCGCCTCGGCCAGGGCCGCCGGCGTCAGCGGCACCGAGTGCATGCGGTACTCCATGTACTTGCGCATGCCGGCGAACAGTGGCACGTGCGGGTCGTGGTACGACACGTCGGCGCCGTGTTCGAACAGCAGCTTGATGATCTCGGCGGCCGGCGTCTCGCGCACGTCGTCGACGTCGGGCTTGTAGGCCAGGCCGAGCACCAGCACCTTGCTGCCGCGCAGCGGCCGGCCACTCTCGTTGAGGCCGTCCTTGACCCGTTCGATCACGTAGTGCGGCATCGCATTGTTGATCTGGCCGGCCAGTTCGATGAACCGCGTGTGGTGGCCGAACTCCTTGGCCTTCCAGGTCAGGTAGAACGGGTCGATCGGGATGCAGTGCCCGCCGAGGCCGGGGCCGGGGTAGAACGCCTGGAACCCGAACGGTTTGGTCGCCGCCGCGTCGATCACCTTCCAGATGTCGATGTCCATCGCCGCGAGCACCGGTTTGAGCTCGTTGACGAGCGCGATGTTGACGCAGCGGTAGATGTTCTCGAGCAGTTTGGCCGCTTCGGCGATCTCGGCGTTGTCGACCGGCACGACCTTCTTGATCGCCGCCGCGTACAACAGCGTCGCCAGCCGGCCACTGGTCTCGTCGGTGCCGCCGACCAGCTTGGGGATCGTCTGCGTGTCGTGGTCCTTGCGACCTGGGTCCTCACGCTCGGGGCTGAAGGCGAGGAAGTAGTCCTGGCCGGCGACGAGGCCGGTCTCGGCCAGGATCGGCATGCAGTCGCCGCGGGTCGTGCCGGGGTAGGTGGTCGACTCGAGCGACACCAGCTGACCCTTGCGCAGCACGTCGCGGACCAGCCGGGTCGACTTCTCGATGTAGCTCATGTCCGGCTCGCCGTGCTTGCCGAGCGGCGTCGGCACGCACAGGATGATCGCGTCGGCGCGGGCCAGGGCCTTGGGGTCGGTGGTGGCGGCGAACTTCGGCGACTTCGCCATCGCCTGCACGAAGTCCTCGCCGAGGTGCTTCAGGTAGGACTCGCCGCGCAGGAGCATCTCGATCTTGCTGGGATCGATGTCGAAGCCCAGCACCGGGAAGCCGGCCTGGAAGAACGCGCGCAGCAGCGGCAAGCCGACGTAGCCGAGCCCGATCACGCCGACCACGGCGGTGCGGTCCTGGATCTTGGCTTCGAGCGTGGCAGCGGGGGTGGACGGAGTCGTCATGGGCGGTGTTCAGGAGTAGCCGTGCTGGCGGTGGGTCGCCAGTGCTGGATCCTCTGGGTGTCGGCTTATCGTCCAATCCTGGCGGCCTGGTGAAGCGGGCGCGGTGCTTTCGGAGCGGTCGATTCCTGCGAATCCGGTGGGGTCGGATGCGGGCAATCCGCCATGCGCCGGCGTAGTGTGCCACCGTCCGTGCACGAACCTGCCACCGTCGACCCGTGAAGCTGCTGTTCACCTTCTTGACCCTGCTCGGCATCGGCAGCCTGCTGTCGCTGTGGTGGTCCGGCGCGTTCGCCGAAGCCAGCGGTTGGGCCTTCTGGCTGGCGATCGCGGCGGTCGCCTCCTTGTTGCTGCCGGCACTCCTGCTGCCGGTGGTGGTGGTGCGGCTGCCAGCCGACTACTTCGTCGCGTCCCGGCGCGAACTGGCACGGCGTCGCGGGATCCTCGGCTGGGTGTGGTTCGGAGTCCGCAACCTGCTGGGGCTGGGCCTGCTGCTGGCCGGAGTGGCGCTGTTGTTCCTGCCCGGGCAGGGCCTGCTGACGATGTTCGCGGGGCTGCTGCTGCTCGACGTGCCGGGCAAACGCCGCCTGGAGCTGCGGATCGTGCGGCGGCCGGCGATCCGGGCCGAACTCGACCAGCTGCGGGCCCGGCACGGTCGGCCACCGTTCGCGGTCGGGGTGGACTGAGCGATGCAGGTCTTCTACTCGGATCCGTTCACGTTCCCGTTGCCGCCCGAGCACCGCTTCCCGCTCGCCAAGTACCGGCTGCTGCGCGAACGCGTCGCGCGCTGGCCGGCCAGCACGGGTGTCGAACTGGCCCTCGCCCCGCGCGTGAGCCGCGACGAGCTGCTGCTCGTGCACGACGCGGACTACGTGGACGCGTTCTGCCGCGGCGAGCTCGACGAACTGGCCCAGCGGCGCATCGGCTTCCCGTGGAGTCCCGAGCTGGTCGAACGCTCGCTGCGCAGTTGCGGCGGCACGGTCGCGGCGTTGCGCGCGGCCCTGCGCGACGACGCCGCCGTCTACCTGGCCGGCGGCACGCACCACGCCCGCGCCGACCGCGGGGCCGGCTATTGCGTGTTCAACGACTGTGCGGTCGCGGCGCGCGTCGCCCAGCGCGAGGCGGGGCTCGCGAGGGTCCTGATCGTCGACACCGACGTGCACCAGGGCGATGGCACGGCGGCGATCTTCGCCGGCGATGCGAGCGTGTTCACGTTCTCGATCCACGGCGCCGACAACTTCCCGGCCGAGAAGGCGCAGAGCGACCTCGACGTCGCGCTGCCGAGCGGTTGTGGTGACGCTGCATACCTCGCGGCGTTGGCCGAGGCCTTGCCGGAGGCGATCTCGCGCAGCCGGCCGCAGCTGGTGCTGTTTCTCAGTGGCGCCGATCCGCTGGTCGGCGATCGGCTCGGCCGATTGGCGATCAGCGCGGCGGGGTTGCGGTTGCGCGACGAACTGGTGTTCGAGCACCTGCAGCGCCTTGGGGTGCCGTGGGTCACCGTGATGGGCGGTGGCTACGGCAAGGACCTCGAGCAGACCGTCTCGGCCTATGAGTCGACGGTGCGCACGGCGGTCGCCGCCGCAGCGGTCGGTTGGAGGGCGTCATGAGCGACTGGTTGGCGAAGGTGCACGTCGTGTTGCTGCGGCCGCGCTGGGCCAGCAACCTCGGTTCGGTGGCGCGGGCGATGAAGAACTTCGCGCTGCCGCGGCTGACGATCGTGCAATCGTGCATCGGTTCGTGGGCCGACGCCTACAAGATGGCGGTCAAGGCCGGCGACCTGCTCGACGGCGCGGTGCAGACCGACGACCTCGGCACCGCGCTCGCCGACGCGCGTTGGATCGTCGGCACCAGCAATGCACCGCCGGCCGGCGCCGAAGTGCTGACGCCGCGCGACGTCGCGCGGCTCTGCCGCGAGCGCGGCGCGCCGACCCTGTTGTTCGGCAGCGAGATCACCGGCCTCGAACCCGCCGAACTGCTGCGCTGCCACTCGATCGCGGCGATCCCGGCGGCGCCCGAACAATCGTCGCTGAACCTCGCCCAGGCGGTGTGCGTGTTCGGTGCCGAGCTGTACCAGGAACTGGCGGCGGGTGGCGAACCGGTCGGCGAGCCAACCGCGTCAGCCGCCCCGGCGGCCCCGGCAGCCATGTTGGCGCGCCTGGAGACCCTGCTGACCGCGACGTTGCAGGATTCGGCCTGGGCCGACGCCAGCCGCAGCCGCCACGCGATCGCCGAACTGCTGCAGCCGCTCTACCGCGCGCGCTTGACCGAGGCCGAGCTGCGGGCGTGGCTGATCGCATTGCAGCGGATCGGGCAGGTGCGGCGGCGGGGTGGTGGCGGGTGAGGCGGGTGAACCCGAACGGAGGGAACTCGACCTCCAGCCAATGCCCTTGCAAGATGTCGGCATGACTCCCGAGCAACAGCGCGAGGTCTGGTCCATGCTCGATCGAGACCACCTCGTCCTGGTCGCGCAACAGGGCCCGGAGCCGGTCTTCGCGGCGCTGAGCGGCGCCCATCTCTACGGCTTCGCGTCGCCGGACAGTGACGTCGACCTGCGGGGCGCCTTCCTGCATCCGGCGCACGAACTGCTCGGCTTGCAGCCACCCGACGAGACCGTCCAGCTCGAGGACCAGACCATCATCGACCTCGACTGGGTGGCCCATGACCTCCGCAAGTTCGCGCGCTTGATGACGAACCACAACGGCTACGTGCTCGAACAGCTGTACTCGCCCTTGGTGGTGCTGTCGACTCCTGCCCACGACGAGCTGCGCGAACTCGGCAAGGGCTGCGTGACCCGGCCGACGGTGCGGCACTACCAGGGGTTCGCGCGTGGCCGCCGCAAGCGTCTCGCCGAGCCCGATCCAACGGTCAAACACCTGTTGTACGCGTACCGGGTCCTGTTGACCGGGATCCACCTGATGCGCACGGGCGAAGTCGTGGCGAACGTCCAGGTGCTCAACGAGATCTTCCGGATCCCCGAGATCGACGAGTTGGTCCGTCGCAAACGCGAGGGCGCAGAGAAGATGCCGCTCGACGCGCGCGACGGCGAACGGCACGGCTCGATCCTCGACCGCCTGGAGACGACGCTGCAGGCGGCCTACGAGGCGAGTCGGCTTCCGGAAGCCCCGACTTCGGTGGCTGCCCTGCAGGACTTCGTGGTCCGGACCAGGCTCGAAGGCCTGCGTCGCTGAGGTGGCCGATGTTCCCGTTCGAGCAGAGCACGATCTTCCTCGCGCTGGCTGGCAGTCGTGCCCATGGCACCGCGCACGCCGGCTCGGATCTCGATCTCCGGGGCGTCTGCGTCGCGCCACTCGCGGTGCGGTTGTCACTGTACTCGACGTTCGAGCAGTACGAGGGTGGCCTGCCGGCGGCCCTCGCCGGGCCAGTGCTGGCGCACTTCGCCGACCAGTCGGCTGGACCTGGCGTGCCGACCGACAGGATCGAGTGTGTCGTCTTCGAGATCGCCAAGTTCGTCCGTCTCTGTGCGAACGCGAACCCCAATGCGCTCGAGATCCTGTTCGCGGACGAACGCGACTGGATCCTCGCGACGCCAGCCTGGCGGCGCCTGCACGACGAGCGGCATCGCTTCCTGACCAGGAAGGTGCAGCAGACGTTCCTCGGCTACGCGCTGGCCCAGATGCGGAGGATCGAGACGCATCGTTCCTGGCTGCTGCACCCGCCGTCGCGGCCGCCCACCCGTGAGGAATTCGGTCTTTCGAGTGCCGGCAGTGCGTTCAGCCCGGACGATCGGGACCGGATCGAAGCGAGCCTCGCCGAGCGCATCCAGAGTTACCGGATCGACACCGTCGAGATGCCAAAGGCCGCCCGGATCGCCGTGCAAGAGCGTCTCGACAACCTCTGTCGCGACCTGCTGGCGGCCGCCGGCGCCGATCTGGACGATCGCCTGCGGGCACTCGCCAGCTGCGCTCTGCAGCTGCCGAGCGACGTGATGGCGACGCTCGACGCCGAGAAGCGCTATCGGGCTGCGCAAAAGCACTGGGACGCGTACCGGACCTGGCAGCGGCAGCGCAACCAGGCGCGAGGTGATCTGGAACGCAGGCATGGCTACGACACCAAACACGCCATGCACCTCGTGCGCCTCATGCGCATGGGACTGGAGGTGATGAAGGTGGGCGAGTTGCGGGTGCGCCGCGCGGATGCCGCGGAACTTGCCGCGATCCGGGACGGCGCGTTGACGTTCGAGGCCTTGCAGCGCCTGGCCGGCGACTTGCAGCAGGAGATGTCACAGGTCGAGTCGTCGACCCGATTGCCTGCCGACGTCGACCCACCGCAGGTGGATGCCCTGGTGTTGGCGATCGTGCAGCAGGGGTTCGGGCCATGAGACGGCGTTGGTCGGGCGCGGCGTGCTGAGTGCCGGATTGGCGCTTCCTGGACTCGCAGAAGGACGCGGCGCGGGTCCAGCGGCATGTCGCCGCGTGTGCGGCGCTGGTTGCGCGGTACAGGGAAGATCCGGATCGGGAGCCTGCGTAGAGGGGGGATGCCCTGGCGGCCCATGGCGGGTGCGCTGGAGAGACCCGGAAATCGCTGTCGGCGAGGCAAACGCCCTGACCCCCTTGCGCTCTTGCGGCGATGGGTTCACGCTGGAGTGCCCTCTTCCCGGTCGCATCGGTCCTTCGGAACCGCCGTGACCGACCCCACGGCGGCTGCCCCCTCGCCGCCGAGTTCGCTGCTCTCCCCGAGGTCCTGAAGATGCCCGACGTCCGGCAATCGGTCCCGTTCCGCCGTTCCCTGGCCATCGCAGCGGTCGTGTCGACCCTGCTGGGTGGCGTCAGCGCCCAGAGCAGCCTGCGGGCGTTCGGCGGTGTGCGCTTCGACACCGACACCTATTCGTTGCCGATGGTGGATGTCGCCGCCGGCAGCGACGTCACTGCGGTGTTGCGCAGCGATGGACGCATCCTGGTGCACGGCATGACCAACCTGCCCGACGGTCCACCGCCGCCGGTGGGCACGAGCTACGTGCGGATCGCGATGCCGACCTCGGCGACGTTCGCGGCGGGTTTCGCGCTGCTGTCGAACGGTGGGCTCGTCGGTTGGGACGCGAACGGCGCGAGCCTGACGGTGCCGACGTTGCCGGCGAACACGACCTGGACGAAGGTCGTCGCCGGCTCGTCGCATGCCGTGGCGCTGCGTTCGGACGGCGTCGCCGTCGCCTGGGGCNNCAACGTGCCGGCCCTGCCGCCTGGCCTCGTCTACACGGCGATCTGGGGCGGCAGCGATCGGGCGATCGCCCGGCGTTCGGATGGATCGTTGGTGACATGGGGCAACACCGCCAGCGGCCAGGGCGATCTGC
>JRYL01000559.1_pt1 | contig 10573 bp, 10 predicted proteins | sample 235391 | NCBI WGS metagenome assembly JRYL01 (sample SAMN03074223, study PRJNA261481) | activated sludge metagenome | biome: Wastewater Treatment Plant; feature: Wastewater; material: Activated sludge; isolation source: activated biomass of a wastewater treatment plant treating wastewater from... ... | reverse complement strand
TGGAGATGGGCTCCTACTCCACCTATCTAGTATCCTTGCTATTCCAGCAATTTCTGCCATCACTCATGAGTATTTACTTGTTCTTCGCGATCTTGTGTGCTTTTGGCGTCACCTTCATCTTTGGATATCTGTTGGAGCGAAACTTCATCCGGTTCTTCTACGACCGTCCCCTTGATACCTTGTTGGCAACCTGGGGGCTAAGCCTGATACTGCAGCAGCTCTATAGGTCGGTGTTTGGTGCGCAGGAAGTCAGCGTGCCGACCCCGTCGTGGTTGATGGGTGCGTGGGAGCCACTGCAGGGCATCCATCTTTCCCTGAATCGGATTTTCATCATTGGCCTGACCATCGTTGTTGCGATTGGGGTCTATATATTGCTCTATCGCACCAGCTGGGGTCTGAAGGTCAGGGCGGTCACGCAGAACCGCCCGATGAGTGGTGCTACCGGAATTAATACCAAGAGAGTGGATTCGCTTACTTTTGCACTTGGATCCGGGTTGGCAGGAATTGCCGGCAGTGTTTTCACGATGATTGGATCCACCAATCCAGGAACTGGTCAGTTGTATATTGTTGACACGTTTATCGTCGTTGTCTTTGGCAGCGTGCAGAGCCTGATCGGAACTGTGTTCTCCGCATTCACCATTGCGCAATCACAAACCACACTTGAGTATTTCCTGTCAGGATCGATTGCCAAGGTTTTGATCCTGTTGGTGGTGGTGGTGGTTCTCTATTTCCGGCCGCAAGGTCTTTTCGATAAAGCCATCAGAAGATAAGTCATGGATCACAAACATAACATCGGCGAAATCGTGGGCTATCTGGCGCTGGCGATTCTGCTGGTGGCGGTCCTGCCTGCCACCCTGGACCCCTACCGATTGAATATCGTTGGTAAATACGTATCTCTGGCTTTCGTGGCAGTGGGGATCGTGCTGATCTGGGGGTACTGCGGGATTCTCAGTCTGGGGCAGGGGATATTCTTTGCAATCGGCGGCTACCTGATGGCGATGTATCTGAAGCTGGAGGCGTCAGCGCCAGATCTTCCAGATTTCATGGTCTGGAGCAGCGTGACCGAGCTGCCCAGGTGGTGGGAGCCGTTTCATAGTCTCACCAACACCGTGCTGGCAATTTTCATCATTCCTGGCGTCCTCGCGTTCGGTTTTGCCTACGCTTTTTTTCGAAGACGCGTGAGTGGTGTTTATATAGCGATCGTGACGTTGGCGCTCGCGCTCGGATTGACTGTGCTTCTTATCGGCAGTCAAGGGGAAACTGGTGGATTCAACGGAATTACCAATTTTTCGACCTTTGCCGGGCTTGATATTCTTGAGGATCAATCCAAAACCAACCTGTATTTCATCCAGCTTGGCTTCCTGTTGCTGGTGATGCTCATCTCGAGCTGGATCATTCGAACCAGACTAGGGAAGGTGCTCATCGCGATCCGGGATCAGGAGGACCGGGTGAGTTTCACTGGCTACAACACCGCGTTGATCCGAGCGTTCATCTTCACGGTCGCAGCGATATTCGCATCGATTGGGGGTGCCATGTACACGCTGCAGGTGGGTTTGATTGCGCCTTCAGTGGTGGGCGTGATGGCGTCAGTGGAGATGGTGGTGTATGCCGCGGTCGGTGGTCGGTTGTCCGTCCCGGGGGCGGTGGTGGGGGCTTTGCTGATTGGATATGCGCGTTCCTATCTTTCGGAGAACTTTCCTGAGACGTGGTTGTTCTTCCTGGGTGCGGTATTCATTCTTGTGGTGATGTTCATGCCTAAGGGGTTGGCCGGGGTGACGGAGCGATTTTTCCAATGGGGCGGTCGGAAGGAGGCGTCACTGTGAGTACAGCGAATGCCAGCGCGCTCGGAGGTTCGAACTTCTCCATGTCTATTGCTAAAGGTGGGGCAATGACCAAGCCGTTGATGTCGATTCAGGACATATCTGTTTCATTTGATGGGTTTCGAGCCCTTAGTAATCTGAATCTGAATATTTCTGAAAATGAATTGAGGATGATAATCGGCCCTAATGGAGCGGGAAAGACGACACTGCTGGACGTTATTTGCGGCAAAACCAAGCCAACCAGTGGAAAGGTCATGTTCAAGGAGAAGGACCTCACGACCTTACCTGCTTACCGAATCGTCAGGGTTGGAGTTGCCAGAAAGTTTCAAACGCCTTCTGTATATGAAGATCTCACCGTGCGGGAGAATTTCGAGATCTCGTTGTCGGACGGACGCGGAGTTCTTGGCTCACTTTTCTTCCGTCGTACGCCGAGGGTGCATGAACTGATTGGCGGCACGGCAGAGCAAGTTTTCTTAAGTGACTTGCTCAATATGCGTGCCAAACACCTCAGTCATGGACAAAAGCAATGGTTGGAAATTGGCATGATGCTGGTGCAGGATCCAGAGTTGTTGCTGTTGGATGAGCCAGTTGCGGGAATGAGTGCGCGTGAGCGTGAACAGACCGCAGAATTGCTAGAACAAATTTCAAGAAGAAAGGCTCTGATCGTGATTGAACATGATATGGATTTTGTCCGAAAGATAGGGAAGAAGATTACCGTAATGCATCAAGGGTCGATTCTTTGTGAGGGATCAATTGACGACGTTCAGAGAGATGAACGGGTGATCGAAGTCTATCTTGGAGCTTGATCGTGTTGCGTGTTTCCAATCTCGATGTCTATTACGGCGAAAGCCACGTCATTCGTGACGTGTCGTTGACCCTTGGGGACACTGAGGCGGTTGCCTTGATGGGGCGAAACGGCGTTGGCAAGACAACGTTTTTGAAGTCGCTTATAGGAATGCTGTCCTCCAAAAGCGGAGCAATAGAACTCGATGGTGAGCAATTGCATAACAAGCCAAGTTACGAGAGAGTCAAAGCCGGGCTTGCATTCGTTCCTCAAGGCCGAATGGTATTTCCATTGCTGACAGTTGAAGAAAATATCTTGTCCGGAATGACGCATTTATCAAAGCGAGCGGTTCCAGATTATATATATCATTTTTTTCCGGTTCTTCGTGAGATGTCGAAGCGGAAAGGGGGGAATTTATCTGGCGGGCAGCAGCAGATGATGGTTATTGCGCGCGCTCTGGTTTCCGATCCCAAGGTTCTGATATTGGATGAGCCGACCGAGGGGATCCAGCCGTCGATTATTAAGGAGCTCGCGGTGACCTTGACGGAATTGCGGCGCGAGCGAAAGTTTGCAATCATTGTTTCGGAGCAGGTGCTGAGCTTTGCTCTTGATGTGGCTGATCGATTCCTGGTCATGGATCGCGGGGAAATTGTTCATGAAAGAGTGAAGGAGGAAGTGGATATAGAAGTAATGCGTAGTTTCTTAACTGTTTGACTAATTGCCTCATCGCCGTATCCGGTTTGACCGAAAAACTCATGATTGGAATAGGGCGATCTCTAATACACAGGAGCATAGAGCTATGAGAAGGGCCATCAGCATTGATAGGACTAAGCCAGCCACGGCGCAACCTGATCCGGTGATCATGAACCGTTGGCATTGTGATATTCCAATGACCAGTTATGTGAACCCGGGGGAGTCGTTTCGGGTCGAGTGTTTCGACTACACTGGCGGCCAGATCGGAAATAATGATTCCGCCAATGATATTCGGGACGTTGATCTGACCCCTTGCCATTTTTTGTCAGGGCCGGTTGGGGTTCGAGGGGCAGAGCCGGGTGATCTTTTGGTGGTCGATATTCTGGATATCGGCCCGTTTGAAGATGATAGCTGGGGTTATACCGGCATCTTCAAGAAGGAAAAATTCGGCGGCTTCCTGACTGATTATTTCCATAAAACAGCGAAGGCGGTATGGGATTTCAATGGGATCTACGCGACCAGCCGACATATCCCAAACTTGAAATTTGCGGGCTTGACGCATCCTGGAATCATTGGTTGCCTACCGTCCCGGCCGCTCCTCGAGGAGTGGAACCGGAGGGAGTTGGAGCTGATTGCCTCCAACCCCAATCGGGTGCCACCGCTTGCGTTGCCGCCCAATCCGGAAGGCGTCATCCTGGGTAGCCTGAAAGGTGCGGCACTGGAGGCTGCAGCGAAAGAGGGTGCGCGCACCGTGCCGCCACGGGAACATGGTGGCAACTGTGACATCAAGAATCTCTGCCGCGGAAGCCGCGTCTATCTGCCGGTGTACGTGAAAGATGCCGGTCTGGTTGTAGGCGATCTGCACTTCTCACAGGGTGATGGGGAGATCACCTTCTGCGGTGCGATCGAGATGGCGGGGTTCATCGACATGAACGTCGAGCTGATCAAGGACGGCTGCAACAAGTATGGAATCAAGCAAGCGATGTTCGAGCCGGGCCCTGTGGATCCGAACTATTCGCAGTTCCTGGTCTTCGAGGGTATCTGTGTCGAGGATTCTGGAAAACAGAGGTATCTTGATCTGACGCTTGCTTATCAGCAAGCCTGCATGAACGCCGTGAATTATCTGAAGAATTTTGGATATTCCGGCGAGCAGGTTTATACCATCATCAGTTGTGCGCCGGTGGAAGGTCATGTCAGCAGTGTCGTTGATATTCCTAATGCCTGTGTTTCACTGCATATCCCAACTCAAATCTTCGATTTCGATATCAGGCCGAATGCAAAAGGTCCGACACGGATGGTGAAGCCGAGTGATCTGGCGTTTGAAACTTGAATAGGAAGAGCTAGAAAAGGAGGCGCCTCGGCGCCTCTGATCCGTTTTCTCGGGATGAAATCATGCCAATTTATTCTTATTTTTGTAATGAATGCGGTACGTTTGATCGGATGCGCCGTATCGAGGATTATCAACAGAAAGCAGATTGCCCGTCTTGCGGGCAGGCGTGTGACCGGCAGATCACCGCCGTTCAGCTCAATCTGATGCAGAGTGCGAGACGGACGGCGCACAGCCTGAACGAGAAGAGTGCGCATGAGCCGCGGTTGAAGGGGGGGCACTCCCATGATCATCATGGGCATCAAGGCGCGGCACATCATTGTGGCTCCCATCGGCATAATCATGCGCACGCCCATGCGGCTGCGTCCCGACCTTGGCAAACTGGGCATTGAAGGGGGCCGCTGGATGATTTGAGTCAGTGTTTGATGGAGTCATGCGATGTCGTATAGCGATCCGGTGCGAATTGGCGTTCTTTTTTCTCAAACAGGCGATATTTCAACGATCGAAAAATCCTTGCTGATGGGGACGCAGTTTGCTGTAGATAAGATTAACGGTGAGGGCGGCATTGGAGGGAGGGAGTTGGAGATCGTTTACTACGATCCCGAGTCATCTCCTGGTCAGTACAGAGTGCTGGCCGAGCAGTTGATTCTGAGAGACAAGATCAATGTGATTTTTGGTTGCTACCTATCGAGCACACGGAAGGCAGTACTCCCGATCGTTGAAAAATGGAACAAATTGTTGTTTTATCCCACGCTGTACGAGGGATTTGAGTGCTCAAGCAATGTGATCTATACCGGGGCGGCGCCGAATCAAAATAGTTTGCAGCTGGCGGAATTCATGACGTTCAACTACGGGCCCAGGGTATATCTGGTCGGGTCTGATTATATTTATCCATACGAGTCGAATCGCATAATGGGCAACCTGGTCCGGCAACTTCCTGGCGGGGGCAAGGTAGGTGAGCGTTATGTGCCACTTGGTGCCGGATATGAAAATTTTTCGGAAATTATTGCCGATATAAAGAACGTAAAACCGGATTTTATTTTTTCGACCGTGGTTGGGAATTCAACCAAATTCTTGTATCAGGCGTATGCGGATGCAGGATTCAACCCTAAGATAATGCCGATTGCCAGCTTGACGACACTGGAGTCGGAGGTCAGTCAGATGGGATTTGATGTTGCTGGCGGTCATATTGCGTCGGCGCCGTATTTTCAATCCATTGAAACAGAAAATAATCGTTCATGTTTGAATGAGTTTCGTCAGGCATATGGGGATGAGATTCATCCAAATGCAGGATGGGAGGCAGCATATTTTCAAGTTCATCTATTCTCGCAGGCCATGGCATTGGCGGGAAGCGATACGATTGATGAATTGATGCCGTACTTGCTCGGCTCTGAATTTGATGCTCCCCAGGGACGGGTGCGTGTGGATCCGACAAATCACCACACTTGTTTGTATCCACGCATCGGGGTAGTCAATGCGGATGACGGTCAGTTCAATATCATCCGGCAGTCAGCTCGGGCAATCAATCCAGATCCATATCTGATTTCCCATTCGCTGGGCGAGTGGTCCTTGCGTCGAAATTGAGTTGACGGATGATGATCGAAACTATCCCACGGAATCACGGCGCAGGGACGTTTGGACTGCTGGACAGACTGCGAGCGTTGCGCGTCGTTGTCTGCTATCCGGATAATCGTGAAAGAGAGGAGTTGATACTTCAACTCCAGCGGTTTGGATGCAAGGTGGATGCTTGCTGGCCCCCGTTTGCGGAATTGGCGGAGGATGTCGAGTTGACATTTCTGGCTATTGTTCCTGGTGGTCAGCTTCCCGAATGGGCGCTGGATCGCGGATCAAGAAGAATGGCCATCATTGCGATCGTCGGTTATGAGAACCCGACGGTTGTTAATGCGGTATTGAGGATCGGGGCTGAAGGCGTGGTGACGTCGCCGGTTCGTTTGTTCGGATTGCTGGCCACGATTGTTCTGGCGTTGCAGATCTATGAGTGTCATACGGCAATGACCCGACAAATTCGGCGACTTGATCTGAAGCTGATTGGAATACGACAAGTCAATGAGGCTAAATTGATCATCATGAGCGCACGAAAGGTATCCGAGGAAGAGTCATACAAGATTCTTCGGGAAGAGGCGATGGCCAGGCGTATTACGGTTGAAAGAATGGCGCGGACCATTGTGGAGGCAAATAGTATTTTTTTGAAAGGAATGGGTCGAGACGAGAAGGTTTGAGTTTTTTGACTTTCCTCATCAGAGATGAACATGTCATTGAGTGTTATTCGTATAAACACAACCTCAACCAAGGGCACCGCTTTGCAGCAGGCAGAGCGTGTCACCATCGTGCCTGGCAGCGGCGTGGTAACGAATCGTCGATTTCATTTCATTGATGAACGAGGACTGTTGACCAACGGCAAGCGGACGGGCAAATTGGGCCTGATCCGCAGCGATTATTCCGAGGCAGTGAACGTCTTGACGTTTGTGTTTCCCAATGGTGTGGTGGTCCGTGACACGGTGCGTCTTGGCGCGGAGAAGGTCGCGACCGACTTCTATGGTCGGCCGGTGGTCGGGAGCGTAGTGGATGGTCCATGGGCAACTGCCGTGAGCAAATTCGTGGGTATTGGCTTGCGGCTGGTTCAGGTCGAGTTGCCTGCGACGGGAACCGATGTGCACCCAGTTACGTTGATTTCACGCGCGACGATGGATTTCGTTCGGCAGAGTGCGGATGGCCCGGTTGGCCGTTGGGAGGACCGCTTTCGTATGTTGTTCGAGCTTGATGGACTCGAAGCGTACGAAGAGGATTCCTGGGTCGATCGTCGAGTCGTGATCGGTGATGCGGTCATCAAGGTGGTCGGCCCGGTTCCGCGCTGTGTCGTCACGACGTACGACCCTGCGACCGGCGTGCGTGACTTCAACACCCTCAAGGCCATGCAAGCCGCCCGCGGCGTGAACACGCGCGAACTGTCCACGCCGACCGCACATTTACCCGATGGCGGGAAGTTGCTGCTGGGCGTCTACGCAACGGTCGAGCAGGCGGGCGACGTCTGGCGCACCTGCGGCGTCACGCCGCAATAGTCGCCGATCCGGTCTTGTTTCCCAGCCGCTATGCCGTTGCTCCAGCGGGCTGTCTGCGGATCGCCTGGGGCCCGGGCGCGCCATGCACAGTCGGCCGCGTTGCAAGAAAAAAGCCACCCGCAGGTGGCTTCTGAAGAGCAATCATGACTTGTTCAACAAACCATGATGGTCTGGTGCCGGCTGCCGGAATCGAACTGGCGACCTACGCGTTACGAGTGCGTTGCTCTACCAACTGAGCTAAGCCGGCGTATGAGGAAACCATGAATTATATCGAGAGATGTTGGACGTGCAGCACATGGCCTCGAGCATGGCGGGCAAAGCTGGGACTGATCAGCGCAAACCTATCTAGACTGCCGGTTCCACCAATCCTAGGAGACCACCATGATGTTGAAGCCTGACCATCTTCTGGATGCCCGTGCCTTGCTCGACGTGCCGGCCGAGCGGCAAACGCCGTCGCGGCGCGCCGCCTTGAAGCTGAGCCTGGGCGCCGGGTACGCGGCCGCCACGCTGCCGATCATGGCGCAGACGGCGATCAAGACCTCGGCCGATGGGCTGACCAGCGGCGAGGTGATGATCGACGTGGCCGGCTTCAAGATGCCGGCCTACCGCGCGCAGCCGGCGGGCAAGACCGGCCTGCCGGTGGTGCTGGTGCTGTCGGAGATCTTCGGCGTGCACGAGTACATCGCCGACACCGCGCGGCGCTTCGCCCGAGCCGGTTACCTGGCGATCGCGCCCGAGCTGTTCGTGCGCCAGGGCGATGCGCAAAGCTATGGCGAGATGGCCAAGCTGATGAGCGAGGTGATTGCCAAGGTGCCCGATGCGCAGGTAATGGGCGACCTCGATGCCGCAGCGGCCTGGGCCGCTGCCAATGGCGGTGATGCCGACAAGCTGGGCGTGACGGGCTTTTGCTGGGGCGGTCGCCAGACGTGGCTGTACGCGGCGCACAATCCCAGGGTCAAGGCCGGCGTGGCATGGTACGGGCGCCTGGTGGGCGATGCCAGTGCACTCACGCCCCGGCACCCGGTCGCAGTGGCGGCGCAGCTGAAGGCGCCGGTGTTGGGCCTGTACGGCGAAGCCGACACCGGCATCCCCCTTGACACCGTCGATAAGATGAAATCAGCCTTGGCGGAGGCGGCCGGAAATGGCAATGTCGCCGCCAAGGCCTCGCAGTTCGTGCTGTACCCAGAAGCGCCGCACGCCTTTCATGCCGACTACCGGCCGAGCTTCCGCAAGGACGCCGCCGAGGACGGCTGGAAGCGCGCGCTGGCGTGGTTTCAGCAGCACGGCGTGGCCTGATGCACCCATTCGCCATGCAGCGCGAGCCGCCTTCGGGCGGTTTTTTTCGTGCTGCGCTGGCATGGGCGTCGCCGCGCATCCGGATCGAGCAAGGCATTTCAACTCAACAAGAAGGGCGGCGACACTCATGAACCTGGCATACATCCTGATCGGCACCCTGGCGGCTGGCGTCGGCAGCGTCTGGATCGCGGCCGTGCTGTCGTTTGGGGCGCTGGCGCGCTACACGCAGCACATGCTGAGCCTGGCGGCGGGCGCGCTGCTGGCGACGGCGTTCCTGAACCTGTTGCCCGAGGCTTTCGAGAGTCGGGTGGAGGTGCACGCGCTTTCGATCACCCTGCTGGGCGGCCTGGTTTTCTTCTTCCTGCTCGACAAGGCCGAGCTGTGGCACCACGCGCACGAGTACCACCACCAACTGCCGACGCTGGACCAGGCCATGGCGGCCGAAGTGGGCGCGACCGGGAGCGCCCACGCGGCACACCACTGCGATCACGCCCATCACGCCCACGGGCACCACCATCACCACGGCGGCAACTGGACGGTGCTGGCGGGCGACAGCGTGCACTGTTTTGGTGATGGCGTGCTGATCGCCTCGGCCTTCATGGCCGATGTGCACCTGGGGCTGGCGGCGTCGCTGGCGGTGCTGGTGCACGAGGTGCCGCACCACATGGGCGACCTGGCGGTGCTGCGGGCCGGCCACGGCGGCAACCGGCGCGCGGCCCTGGTCAAGGTGTCGCTGGCCGGTGCGGTGACGGCGCTGGGCGGGGTGGTCGGCTATCTGCTGGTGGGGCGGCTGGCCGGGCTGCTGCCCTATCTGCTGATGCTGGCGGCCAGCAGCTTCATCTACGTCGCGCTGGCCGATCTGATTCCGCAGTTGCAGAAACGCCTGAGCGCGCGTGAGACGGCGGTGCAGGTCCTGTGGCTGGCGATCGGGATCGGGTTGGTGGCACTGGTGGGGGCTGCGGGCGGCGAGCACGTCCACTATGACGAGCCCGCCGCAGCGCAGTCCCCGGGCTTATCCCACGATCATTGAGGCGGTTCAGCCTGGAAATGGCGGCTGAGCGTGGCCGGTGCGGATGAGTTCGGCCCTCATCAACCCTTGGCCACCGGCAGGCCCGCCGTGCGGCACCACTCGCTCCAGCTGCCGGCGTACAGGGCTGCGGGCGGGTAGCCGGCCAATTCCATCGCGATCACGTTGGGTATGGCGCTGACGCCGCTGCCGCAGTGATGCACCACGCCGGCGGCGTCGCGGCCGGCGAGCAACTGGTCGAATTCGGCCTTGAGCTGGGCCGCCGGCTTGAACTTGCCATCGGCGCCGAAGTTGTCGGCAAAGGGGCGGTTGAGCGCGCCGGGGATGTGGCCGGCGACGGGGTCGAGCGGCTCGGTCTCGCCGCGGTAGCGCGGCGCGGCGCGGGCGTCGATCAGGGTCTGCGCGGGCTGCTCGAGCTGCCGCGCCACCTCGTCGGTCTGGGCCAGGCGGCGCAGTTCGGGGCCGAGTTGAAAGTCGCCGGGGGCGCGGCCTGGAGCGGGGCCCGACTCGGTCGCGCCGCCGGTGGCTTCCCAGGCCTGCAGGCCG
>JRYL01006665.1_pt1 | contig 10586 bp, 11 predicted proteins | sample 235391 | NCBI WGS metagenome assembly JRYL01 (sample SAMN03074223, study PRJNA261481) | activated sludge metagenome | biome: Wastewater Treatment Plant; feature: Wastewater; material: Activated sludge; isolation source: activated biomass of a wastewater treatment plant treating wastewater from... ... | reverse complement strand
CGTCCCCGCCCCCACCGGGAACCCGGAAGCCCCTCTCCAGATGATGGTGAGCGCTCTCGACTACGACGACTACATCGGTCGTCTGGCTATTGGAAGAATTATCGCAGGCACCCTAACGGCGGACCAGAGTATCGCCTACGGCAAACCCGGCGGCACCCTCCGTAAAAATCGGCTCTCCGGTCTCTTTCGATTCGACGGCCTAGGCCGGTCCAAAACCGAGCAGGCTAGCATCGGAGACATCGTAATGGTTGCCGGACTCTCAGGGGTAGAGATCGGCGACACCATCACCGACCCAGACAGCCCGTCTCTTCTTCCTCCGATCGAGGTGGATGAGCCGACGCTTGCCATGAACTTTACCACCTCCGACAGTCCGCTAGCCGGACGAGAGGGGAAAATGGTTACCAGTCGTCACCTTAAGGAGCGCTTGGAGCGTGAGCTTGAGCGCAACGTGGCTCTGCGAGTGATCCCCACCGACAGTCCGGACACCTTTGAGGTGTGCGGACGAGGCGAACTCCACCTGGGCATTCTGCTCGAAACTATGCGTCGCGAAGGGTACGAACTCTCTGTTTCAGCACCTCGAGTCCTGTTTAAGGAGACCCCGGAGGGGCTTCAGGAACCGATCGAGGAACTCACCGTGGATCTCCCCGAGGATGCAGTGGGATCGGTGGTAGAGCGGCTGGGCGAGAGAAAAGGGGAGATGATCAACATGACCGGTGCGGGTACGGGGCGGGTCCGCCTCACCTATATGATTCCCATGCGGGGTCTAATCGGTTTCCGTTCGGAGCTTCTTACCCTCACCCGCGGCTACGGAATTATGAGCCACCTAAGTGCGGGCTACGGTCCCCATAAAGGAGATTTTCGCACTCGACACCGGGGCAGCCTCATCGCCTCCGACGACGGGCCTGCGACATTCTATGCACTCCATCAGCTTCAAGATCGGGGTGCCTACTTCATCGAACCGGGAACAGTGGTTTATTCGGGAATGGTGATAGGGGAACACTGCCGTCCGGGAGACCTTGAAGTGAACGTGTGCAAAAAGAAACAGGTGACCAATATGCGGTCGAGCACCGCGGAACAGACAGTACGCCTGGAGGTGCCGCGAGAGATGAGCCTCGAGAAGGCGCTCGAATATATCGGCGACGATGAACTCGTGGAGATCACCCCCAACTCCGTGCGCATTCGCAAACAGCATCTCTGCCCGCACACGCGAGCTAGAATTCGTAAAGAGAAAAAACAAGCCGCGGCAGCCACCTAAAAAAGCCTGAAAGGACCCCGCGCCCTCTCACAAGAGCACCCCTACAAGCCTAGCTAGCGGAAGGTGCCGGGCCTGGGAGGGTTAGGTTCGTAAGCATTCGCTACTCCACCCGGGCTTCTCGTCCGCCGGCGACCTTCACCTGGTCGCCGGCGTGGAGCTTGCGACCCCTCCGGGACTCCACCTCGCCGTTAACCCACACATTTCCCTCTTGAATGAGAGACTTNNCCGGAGCCGGCGAGGTCCTTTAACTTCAAGAACTGGTCGAGCCGAATCGGCAAGCTCAGCTCCTCACTCATATCGCCACCCTCATCGACTCGCAATCTCCTCACCGTCATTCGGCAACTCAGACTCGTCGGCTACGTCACCGTCCTCTGGCCCAGGCTCGAGAGCGGCTCGGTCGCCGGGCTCCTCCCTAGGCCAATATTTGTCGATAATGGGATCGTCCTCCCATCCTCCAAGAACCACCACGGGTGTTCCCACCTCTACCAGTTCGTAGAGTTCCTCCACATGTTCGGTAACCATTCTCAAGCAACCGTGAGAGGTGGCCGAGCCCACCGTCCAGGGCGCGTTAGTGCCGTGAATACCCACTTCGCCCCAATCAAACCCTATCCAGCGCGTACCTAGAGGGTTATCCGGTCCAGGCGGAATGGGCTTGGCTTCTTTGGCCCACTCAGAATCGGGGGGAAGCCAGGTGGGGTGGTCAACCTTCTCCCACACCACAAATCGNNTTCCCGGGCCGGTCAAGCACCAGAGAGAAGCTACTGAGATTAATATAGATGCGCGGTCCTAGGGCGGCCAAAGAGAGCTCCCCGGCGAGTCCGGTCACTTGGAAACCTTCACTCCTCTGCAAGGCTTTCAGCGCTTGCTCCGTCTCCTTGGAGAAGATGGATGAAACTGTACCCTTGGCAAGAAAACCCGCTTCCATCAGTCGTTCATTGAGAACTTTCACGTCTTTACCCCGAGCGCCTAGTCCGAGCACCGCTCCCCCCAACTCTTCGGTGGAATCGATCACTACCTGACGCTTACCGGTCACTACATTTCCCACCAAGTCCACCGCTTGAACCTCCACACTATGAAAGCCCTCGTGAAGGTCCGGAGTTACGCCCACCCAACGCCCGTCACCCTTAGCATTCCAAGTGACAGCCTTTTCCCCGTCCACTTTCCCGGATACGCCCACAATCTTGCCGTCATCTAGAATCTCAACCTCCACGCGAGCCTGCTTCCGACTAAAGACATGGTCGGGAGCCGTCTTCCAGACCACCTCTGGTTTATCCACATCTCGAAACACCGAGTGACGAATTTGAGAGCGGTTCCCGGCGCGGTCGACAGCGCTCACCAACAAGTGATTCCATCCAGGCGACAGCTTCACGGGCAGAACGGCCTCCCCACCCTTCACTTGATCTAACTCTTTCTCACGCAAGAACACGCGCGCGTCGCGATCGGTGGACAGCTTGAGTTGCAGAGTCTCGGAGCTGGTAACTAGGTCTTTATTCACCTCTGTCACACCGTCGAGACTCACCGTAAGAGCGGGCGCTTTTTTATCCACCACGATTTTCATAGGATAGTCGCGCTTGAGCCCGGGGACATGACTTTCAAAGTGGACCGTGACGGCGTGTTCCCCCTCCGAGAGATCAAGCGAGAGGCGCGCTAGTCCGGAACCAATCTCTTTTGAGATTAGTGGAAGCGGCCGGTTCGCCAGAGAAACAGAGACGTCTGAACAGAGACCCCGGTATCCCAACTCAAGCTGCACCCGCTTGGAGGGGGAGAAGTGCTCCTTCTCTCCTTCCTTAAGACCGGAACTCCCGATCCAGGTGGCACCGAGAAGAAAACTCGCCAGAGCGAGCGCCGCTCTTCTCTTTGAGCCCCCTGCCGTTTTATGCTCCATACCTGACGACATTTCTACCAAGACAGACGGTGCTTTAGCTTCCTTAAAAATTTAGAAATTTTTTCAATGCGAGCTTGAATTTATCCTCCCGGTTTCCTCTTGCTTTCCAGAAGCGTCAACCCCCACCAGAGCGACCCCAAGCGCGATTAACATGGTACCGAGCCAGCGCACGGGGGAGACCGTCTCTCCGAGCGCCGGTCCCACTAGTATAGCGTTAAGTACGTAGGTGAGAGCGGTGAGCGGCATCACAAAGGTCAACTCCGACCAGGAGAGCGCCACCATCCATAAGACCAAAAAGGTGAGCATAAAGGCGATAGCTATCCAAACGTAGGGCTGAGAAAAGATGGCCCAGCCTAGACGATAGATTTCCCCCACCACCATAGAAAACGGCACTTGCCCCGCTCGCCACTTCGGTAAACTTTCGATCTTTAGCGGGCCGAGACTCTTCATAGCGTAGCTCATAAAGAGGTCCCCCACTGTAACCGCGACTACCGCGATCACCATGATAACCACCGTGGCCCAGCCGTTCTTGACTCCGTTGTGCGTCGCGGCCTCTCTCTCGTTCAAAAGTCGAACTCTCCCAAGAGAGTGGTTAGGCAAGAGACAGCGCGTGCTCCTCGGGAGGGAGGCCGGTAGTGAAAGTCGCGCGGCGAATTGGGGAGCGTCATTTCGAGATTGGGATCACAGAAAACTCCTCCTAACGCCTTTTGATATCGATGAATCGAGAGCGCTGCCTCGAACTCTTCGGACATATCGCCCGTCAAACTGCGGCGCAGTCTATCCGCGGATAAGAGATAAAGTCCTAACGGCGCTTCAGCGTGCGCTCTCGCCGAGGTGGGAGCAACGAAGGGACCTATCCTCTCTTTCGGCACCCCGCGCGCGGTGAACGCCACCGCGGTCCAGCCCACGGAGAAATCGAGCACTAAACGGTTATGGTAGCGAGAGAGCAGCGAATCTAACTCAATAAAATCAGGCCAAAGAGGCCCCCCGTAAAGGGGGTTTGCTTCCTTTAGAGCGCGTATAAAGTCCGCCCAGGAGAGGACGTCCACTCTTTCTCTTACGCCTAGGGCCCACAGCATAAGCTGAATATACACGCCCCGGCGACGGATACCTCTGAACGGAAATTGGCGGAGAGTTTGGTCGGCACCTCGAAACCTCGGGGGTCGTAACGGGTCAGACTTAAGCTGATGAAATAGCAGTTTTTGAGTCTGCAAAACAGTTTGTTCAGGCAGCGGTTTTGAAACACCGTAGCCGGACATATTAAACTTCCGGGTGACGATCTGTTGTGATGCCGAGAGAGTCTAGCTCTGGAATTTCGACCAAGGAGAGTAGGTTGTAACTTGAAACGGAATAAATTTGGCCAAACCTTGAAAATCGCTGTCTGTTCAGCTCTGATGGTGGCGGGTNNGCCTGGAAGGCGCTTGCCGGAGCCTAGGGGGTGGGCTCAATTTTTCTCTACAAAGCGGTGCTGACCAAAATTCAGGGTGACAATTCTAACGCATTTTCCGCCCTATTACCGGCCCAGTTCGTGAGGGTCGACTCTCTCACGGCCGATGCGGTGGAGCCCCATCCCACCACAGTCACCACCATTAGCGGCTGGCCCGGGATCCAAACCTTCTGGTATATGATGCAAGACAAGGGAAACGACGGCAAATCGCTCCCTAAGGTGGAGCTTGAGGACGCCACCCTAATCCTTAGAGACGGTTATGAGGATCCCGCTAAAGGCCGCGTGCTAACCCGTCTCGACGGCACCATCGTGAGCTTCCCCACTCCCGAGCGCGCGAAGTTCGCCGTGGAGCGCTACGCCTCTAAAGATACCAGCGCTCCCAATAAGGAGTTCGGTGAACTTTTGAGTTCTCTCGATACCTCGCGCGATACCTACGGTGTGTTGCTAAATAAGAGAGGTTCGGCCCTCAAGCTTTTACTGTGGCTCAACAAGGTAGACGTAGCCCGAGCCGAAGAGGCCGTGGGCGCGGAGAAACTCCAGGCCGTCCTCGAACAGGTTCGCTCCATGACTTGGGAAGGCGACCTTGTGTCCGATGACGAGGTAAAGTTTCTTCTGAAGTTTCGCACCACCACTCCAGAAGCGCGCAAGGAGTTAGCCACTCTACTCAAAGACGTGAGAGGTGTCCTCGACTCTTACGGTAGAGCCGGAAAGATGGAGGCCACAGGCCTCGATAACGAACTCTATGTGACCTTCGAGATGAAGGGGTACCGGGAGATGCTTGTGGGCTATATCGACCGCAACTTCTAAAGCGCTCCCTCACTCGGAAAGTTCGACATCTAAAACACGTACATCTTTCATGGGCTTGCCCTTCTCCAGGGCGGGAGCCCATTGAAATTCCAGCAAACGGGCGAGTATAACAACATCAGCGGTGGGGTCGCCCGAACTCGTCAAAAGAGTGGGCACGAAAGTTCCATCCTCGTTTATTTTAAACTCAGCCTTTACCGAGACCGACTTCAACTCAGGGAAGCGACGGCTCAGATCGAACTCAGGCCGGAAGCTCGGCACCGCTCGGCGAGTTATTGCGGGCTCCCCTCCCCCATCTCTTTGCCCTCCCGGGCTAATCGAGGGAAACGGTCGAGTCTTCACCGGGAAACCCCAGCCGCTCGCCGTTTCGGGAGTCGGTGTGGAGGGCGGTGTTCCCAACGAATCCGCTCGTTCGGTGGCGGCAGGTCGCGGAGCGGCCCTCGGATATCTTTGAGCTTGGGGATAATCCCGCTCGCTTGTCACACTGGGAGCGCCGGAAGGGTAGCCCTTAGGAGAGCGAGGCGGCAACGGTTGCACTACCGCCGGCGGTGCGGTGAAATCAACAGAGTCCGTGAGCTTTCGTGACGGGCTAGAGGAAACATCGTCGGCTCTCTTTACCGAAGGAACAGCCGGCTTCGGCTCCGGTCGAACGGCAATAGGACGCGATATAACCTTAGTGGTGGCGGGCGGCGGCGGGTGGGGAACCTCCGAGCTTTTGTGGTTAATGAAAAAAATTCCTCCTATCAATAGGGAGCCGTGAAGAGTCATGGAAATGATGAGAGAGCGCCGAGATAGATTCACCGAATCCGCCATATCCAAACCCGGACCGCGTTAAAGCGCGTTTCGATCCTACTTTGGCTACCCTGCTGAGTGGGTTTCTGTTGACGGAGTTCGGGTATAAGCGGTGTGTATTTCAAGGTCTTTGGATCAGAAAAAGGTGAGTATGATTAAAGAAGGCAGCAAGGTATTCCATTCATTGCACGGCGTTGGCACGGTTCTTTCAATTGAGGAGAAGGTGGTTCTCGGCCAACCGACTCGGTTTTCAGTATCGTCGTTCGGTGATGACGGGTTGAAAATCATGGTAAACCTCGACAAGAAAGATCAAACCATTAGACCCTTGATCGGTTCCGAGGAAGTTCCTAAAGTTTTTAGCCATCTAGAAAACTGGGATTCGGACCTTCCTAGTAAAGCTCCCACTCGCTACAACATCAACTTGAGTAAACTCAAAACCGGCGACGTCTTCGCTATGTGCGAAGTGATTAAAGGCCTAACCGCGCTGAGCGAGACCCGCAAACTCTCTCCCAAAGACGCCGTTATGCTAGAGCAGGCTCGTAAGAACCTCGCTCACGAGTTGAGCCTGGTGCACTGCGAGAACCAAGAGGATATGGAACAACGCATAGACCGCGTTTGTCGTCTCTCGCACAACTGAGCGGCCCATTCCTTTTCTCGCGATTGACGTATTAAAAGGAGCAGCTTGCCGGCTGCTCTTTTCCTTTACTTCACCCCGTATCGTTCAAGGTCGCGGCGGACCATCATCTCCACCAACTGTTCCACCTGGACCTGAGGCTCCCAGCCGAGTTCGACCTTGGCTTTTGAAGCGTCTCCACAGAGAAGCTCCACTTCGGCCGGGCGCATGAACGCGGAATCGCTCTCCACATGTTTTTGGAAATCGAGCCCCCCAGCCTCACACGCCATGCGACAAAAATCCGCAACCGAAATCGTTCGCCCCGTAGCCACGACGTAGTCGCGAGGCTCATCCTGCTGCAACATGGCCCACATAGCCTTGACATAGTCGCCCGCAAATCCCCAGTCACGGCGNNCAAGCCCTCGAAGGGGCGATTCGTGATTGAACAAGATACCGCTACAGCAAAACATATCATAACTTTCACGATAATTGACGGTGGTCCAGTGAGCGTAAAGTTTAGAGACTCCGTAGGGGCTACGAGGGTGAAACGGTGTGGTTTCACGCTGAGGTGTCTCTGCCACCATACCGAAGAGTTCGGAAGTGGAAGCTTGATAGAATCGCGCCTTACTCTTGGTCAGCCGAATGGACTCTAAGAGAGCGGTTGTGCCCACGCCGGTAACCTGCGCAGTGAGGAGCGGCTGTTGCCAGCTGGTCCCGACAAAGCTCTGAGCCCCTAGATTGTAAACCTCATCGGGTTGNNGTCGCTGAGGTCTCCCTCTAGGAGATGAACTCTATCTAGAACATCGAGTTCTTCGAGTCGCCACACAGTGGAAGTGGCGCGACGAGCCAGAACCCCAAAAACGGTGTATCCTTGGCCGAGTAGAAACTGTGCCAAGTAAGCACCATCTTGCCCAGTAATTCCTGTAATCAATGCTTTTTTAGACACGACACTCACGCCTTACTTTCAATTAGATCGGAAATCAACCGCTCGAGATCCAGTCTTGGAGTCCACCCTGTATCCGCGGTTATTTTGGACAGGTCTACCGTGATGGGCAGCACGCGCTCCTCCACGAAGCGCTCCAGACTAACGCGAAATGCAACACGGCGCCCGCTTTTCCTCGCGATAGTAGCCAAAATCTCCTTGAGCTGCAGCGAAGTGCCCCCGGCTAAGTTGTAGATCTCTGCTGGCCGTCCGCGCTCAAGCAAGGCGCGATAGGCCCGCACAACATCGGCCACGTGAAGAAAATCGCGGTACACCTCGATGTTACCCACTTCGATCTCGCCCCCTTCAGGCTTCAGCCGCAAGACCTGATTCACCATGGAAGGCAAAAAATAGTGTTCCGACTGTCCAGGGCCTGAGTGATTGAACGGCCTAACCACGATCGGCTGGGCTTCCGTGCGCCGGCCCCACTCAAGCGCTGCCAGTTCGCCGGCAAGTTTACTAGCCACGTAAGGAGAGCGCGGAACAGTGGCGCTCTCCTCGGTAATCGTTTCTCCCTCTAAGGAATAGGCAGCACCGGTGGAGACGTAAAGAAACCGGCCGGAAAATCCCAACTTGCTCAACGTCTCCAACAGATGCACGGTGCCCAAAGCGTTGACCGACCAGGTATCGCGGACGTCTTCGTAAGACCGCTTAGGATTGGCTTGAGCGGCCAGATGAGCAACGGCAACCACCTCGTTCTCATCCCACAGTTTCACTAAGCACTCTTCAACCACAGCAAGATCTCTAAGATCGGTTCCGGGGGGCAAGGCGATGCAGTCGTCCCAACATTTGAGTATCCCCCGTCCTACAAACCCCGTAGCTCCGGTAATAAGTATTTTGGGCGTCCTTCCGCTCACCGGGCTGGGGTTCTCGCGCGAGCGGTCTTGGCCTCCTAACGGAATCTCTCCGAACTCCTCATTTAGAAAAAGAGTTCCCCTTACTCACTTCGAACGCTTCGGCCATGTCGCTATTTACCCAGACCCAGCTTCAGGAAGCCTGGTCGCGGCTACCTGAGCGCCTCCGAAGCACTCCCACGGTTGCCTCTCGTACCCCCGGACTCTATCTTAAGCTTGAGACTCTCCAACCCACCGGCTCTTATAAGATACGTGCCGCCTACACAAGAATATTGGCTCGCAAACAAGAGACCACAGAAATGGCACTCTCCTCTTCCGGCAACTTCGCGGCCGCTTTCGCCTGGGCCGCCGACCAACTCAAAGTGCGTCCACACATCGTGGTCACCCCCCAGGTCAACCCGAAAAAGATGGAACTGGCTAAGCGTTACCCTTGTCAGATTCACGTTTGTGGGGCTCGTTACGAGTCTCGTTTTGAGACGCTCTCGAAACTTGAGAGTAAAGGAGTGGAGATTATCGATCATCGTAACTGCAAAACGGTTTTCTTGGGCCATTCCACCATCGGCTGGGAGCTTTTGTGCGAGGCAACCAAATTCGACCGCGTCCTGATCCCCGTGTCCACCGGTGGCCTGGCCATCGGAGTCGGTGCCGCGTTGCGCGCCGGAGGCTATCGCGGCGAGATACTAGGGGTTCAGTCGAGCGGCAATCCGACTCTTTACGAAAGCTGGAGAGCGGGACGCCCTGTCCCCCAACACGAGATCGAGACTGTTTGCGATGCTCTCACCGCGACCTCCATCCCCAACGAACCTTTCAAACACCTAAGCGAGCTGCTCGACGATATCCTCATTGTGGAGGAGAGTAGTGTTCTACCGGCTGTAGGCTACTTTTTAGAAGAGGAGGGTCTGATAGTTGAACCTGGAGCGGCGGTGGGCCTGGCAGCTCTGCTGGAACTCCAGCGGCCATGGAAGCGAAGCTTACTTGTCCTCACCGGGAGCATCGTCGACGACGACCTCCTTTTCGAAGGCTTGAGACGCTATCGTGCCCTCCCTTAACACTGGCCGGCGCTTTGGTGAGAGGCCGGGGTCGAGTACGTGAAGGGGAGCGCTTTGAAGAGTATTGGAGCTCAATCGACGTTTTTGCACAAAAAAAACGCCCGAGTCGTCGTATTGGAGATAGCAGGAGGATCCATACAGACTTTGACTCGGGCGAGGTGTAGTTCGCTTGTTATGTTTAGTATAGGGATGCCTGTACAGCTTTCTACACCCAAGTCCTTAACTTTCTGTGAACCTTACGAACACGCTGTAAACTTTTGTTGCCNNGAAAAGCGTCTATCTGCGTGGCGGAGATCCTCGGGATGAAACTGCACCCCCACCTGCCATGCGTCACGCCGCTCGATCCCTTCCACCAAGCCGTCGTCGGCGCGAGCAGAGACCTCAAACAGAGAGGCTACTTTATCTACCGCCTGATGGTGAAGAGAGTTTACCTTCACCGTATCATCCTTCACGATTTTGGCGAGCTCGCTCCCTCTCTCCAACGTCAGTGAGTGAACCGGCGTGGGCCGTAGAGAAGCGTCATCGCGTGCGAAGTCTGGGAAGTGCCGATCGGCTCCTTCCACGTGCTGAATCAGAGTGCCGCCGGCGGCCACATTCATCACCTGCATTCCCCGGCAGATCCCTAACATAGGAAGCTTCGAATCAAAACACGAGCGCGCCCAACGCAGTTGATACTCATCAAACTTGGGGTCGAGATCTCCTAAGCTTGAGTGAGGTGTTTGGCCGTAGAGAGAAGGGTCGAGGTCCCCTCCTCCGGGAAGAATAAGAGCGTCGATTTTCGGCTCGTCAAATCCGGGAAAAAGCAACTGCGCGGTTCCACCCGAAGTCTCCACTGCAGTCACAATCTCCACCACCGCCCTATATCCACCGGCGTTACCCCAGAGGGGTTCGCGATCAAAATAGTC
>JRYL01000555.1_pt1 | contig 10600 bp, 9 predicted proteins | sample 235391 | NCBI WGS metagenome assembly JRYL01 (sample SAMN03074223, study PRJNA261481) | activated sludge metagenome | biome: Wastewater Treatment Plant; feature: Wastewater; material: Activated sludge; isolation source: activated biomass of a wastewater treatment plant treating wastewater from... ... | reverse complement strand
CTCGCGCAGGCCGCCGGCTTCGACTTCGTCGACGTCAAGTGCTGCCACGGCTACCTGCTGCACGAACTGCTCGGCGCACGCACCCGGCCGGGCCGCTACGGCGGCGACTTCGCCGGCCGCACGCGTTTGTTCGAACGCATCGTCGCCGGCATCCAGGCGGCGTGCCCCGGGTTGCCGATCGGCGTGCGGCTGTCGCTGGTCGACACGGTGCCGTTCGAGAAGGACCCGGCGACCGGGCTCGGCCGGCCGATGGCCTGCACCCTGCCGTACCAGCATGGCTTTGGCGTCGACGCCGAGCAGCCCGACCGCTTCGACTTCGCCGAACCGATCCGCTTCCTGCAGCGGCTCGTCGAACTGGGCATCGAGCTGGTCAACGTCTCGCTCGGCTCGCCGTACTGGAATCCGCACCTGCAGCGGCCGGCGGCCTACCCGCCGAGCGATGGCTACCAGCCGCCCGCCGATCCGCTGCGGTTCGTGCGTCAGCACCTCGACGCCGTCGCGGCGGCCCGGCGCGCGGTGCCGCAGCTGCGCTACGTCGGCACCGGCTACACCTACCTGCAGGAATGGCTCGGCCACGTCGCCCAGCACGAGGTCGCGGCTGGCCGCACCGACTTCGTCGGCCTCGGCCGCATGCTGCTCAGCTACCCGGAACTGCCGCAGGATCTGCTCGCCGGGCGGCCGGTGCAGCGCAAGCGCATCTGCCGCACGTTCAGCGATTGCACGACCGGGCCGCGCAACGGCATGGTCAGCGGCTGCTACCCGCTCGATCCGTTCTACAAGCAGCGGCCGGAAGCGGCGGCGATCAAGCAACTGCGCGGTGGGGTGGGCCCGTGACCGGCACGGGCGGCACGGATCTCGACCAGGTGCGGCAAGGCCTGCGCATGGCCGCACCGCCGGATCCCGGCCAGTTGGTCGCCGAACGCGCCGAGCTGGCTGCGCTGGCCGCGCAGCCGTTCGCGCGGCGGCTGCGCGGCTACTGGCGCTTCGTCGGCCCCGGGTTCCTGCAGAGTGCGATGACGCTCGGCAGCGGGACCGCGGCGAACTGCCTGTTCGCCGGGGCGGTGTTCGGCTACCAGCTGTTGTGGGTGGCGCCGCTGGGCATGTTGCTCGGCGTGCTGGTGATGGCGGTGATCGCGCACCAGACGCTGTCGACGCAAGCGCGGCCGCTGGCCGCGATGGCGCAGCACGGCGGCCGCTGGCTGGCGATCGCGTGGGCCGGCGCGGCCGTGCTGGCGGCGATCGATGCCACCAGCGACCCGGCGGCGGCGCTGGCGGTGCAGGATGCGTTCATGGCGGGGCTCGCCACCGCGACGGCAAGCGACGAGCGGCATGAAGACACCGGGTTGTATGCGGCGACCGTGCGCGATCTGGTGCACGCGCGGGTGCTGGCATTGCCCGCTCCCGAAGGTCCGGCGGCCAACCGCGACCTGTTGGCAGCGCTCGAGCGCCACGGCTGCCAGGACGCCTCGCTGTTGGCCCGCACCTGGCGTGCGATCGGCGGCGAGGCGGAGTTCGCGGCGCGCACGCACGCCGCGGTGGTCGGCTACCTCGGCAGCGAGTCGCGCCAGCAAGGCAAGCGGGCCGGCGAAGCGTTCGGTCGGCAGCTGGCGCAGTGGGCCAGGACGATCCCGGGCCGCGACGGCAAGCGCACTTGGGCAGCAGGCCTGCTGGCCGGGTTCGAAGGCCGCGAGATGCTGCAGATCCGCGGCAAGCCGGTGCTCGACCCGGCGGTCGAGCAGCTGCGCAAGCTGGCGGGGCAGTGACTTCTCAGCCGCCGACGACGGCGTGGGCCGCGTCGGAGACGACCGCGCCGGCCGGATTGGCGGCGGGGTCGAGGACCAGGGCCTGGTGGTGGAACTCGAGGCCGAGCAGGCCGGGGAAGTAGGGGATCGGCAGTTCGAAGCGGGCGGAGTGGTCGGTGCCGGCCACGAAGCGCACGGCGTCGAAGTCGATGTGCACGCTGCAGCCGGTCAGGCCGTAGGGCGTCAGGTCGAGGGGTTGGGCGGTGCGGTTCCAGCCGAAGGCGAGCAAGGCCGTGTGGGTGGGCAGGTCGAACAGCTGTACGACCAGGGTCTTGCCGATGCGCGGCACGTCGTGCGGGATCAGCCGGGTGGCGGGGCGAGTGCCGGCGCAGCCGTTGGCGAAGGTGATGTAGGTGCTGCTTGGGCCGTAGATCGCGGAGCACTGGCTACCGTCACCGATTCCCGCGTCGATGCCGTAGCAGGACATGCCGGGCGGGATGGGAGGGATGCGATCTTGGAACCACTGGTCGTTGCCCCAGTGCACCAGGTTGCCGTCCGAGCGTCTGGCGAGCGCGAAACCATCGCCACTGACGATGTCGACATAGACGACGCCGGGGGGCAGTGGCGGAGGCGCAGTCGTGCCGGTGCCGTTGGCACCGATCACGCCACCCCACTGCAGGATGTTCCCATCGGTCAGCAGACCCACTCCATGACCAGCTCCGGCAACCCCCTTGCGGTAGCCGGTCCCAGGTGGAGCGGGTGGAATGGTGAAACGGCCATTGTTGTTGAAACCGAATCCGACCAAGACGCCATCGGAACGGGTGCAGAGGTTGCCGAGAGTGGTTGCCACGACCTCGACGTAGCGAACACCCGCGGGCGGGGGTGTCGGTGGTGACGCCGGCGACCCCGAGTTGCCGATCTGGATCGCCATGCCGTCGGATCGCAACGCGATCGAGTGCCGGTAGGTGGCGTCGACCTTGGTGTAGGTCATGCCGGTCGGCAGCCATGGCACCTGCAGTTGGCCGGCTGAGTTGTCGCCCCATGCAGCCAAACCGCCATCAGAGCGAATGGCAACGTTGTGGGCGTATCCAGCGACCGTTGCCGTGTAACGCATGCCGGGTGGCAGCGCAGGAACTACGGAAAGGCCCAGACTCGAAGTTCCGAATGGCACGACAGTACCTCTATCGGTCAATGNNGTCGGCGGAGGCGCTCAGCAGTCGGGTGCCTTGGCTCTGAGGGGGTAGAGGAACGGCGAATCCGGTGCCTGTTCCCCAGCTCGTGATCGTGCCATCGGATCGGAGCGCCATGCCGAACTCGAAGCCACCTTCAACCTGCTGATATGTAATCCCGGGGGGTGGTTGTGGAATGGTAGCCTGGCCGCGCGAATTGTACCCCCAGCCGATCCAGGATCCATCGGAGCGCTCGCCGTAGCTGGTGTAGGCACCAGCACCGATGCCAGTATAGACAGTGCCAGGAGGAAGAGTCGGCACGGTCATCTGACCGACTGTGTTGGACCATCCAATGGCGTCAATATGACCGTCGGAGCGGAGGAGTAGGAAGTGGTTGAGGCCAGCCGCGATGTCTATGATTGTGACTCCGGGTGGTGGCGTCGGCACCGTGGGCGGGCCTAGGCCCCAAGTATAAGCCTGGCCATTGAGATCCAACGCAGCGAATACACCGTTGGCTGCGACGACCTTGTGAAATCCACTTCCAGCGGGCGGCGAGGGTGGGTTGTAAGCGGGTATGTATGCGTCCTGGCCCCATACCTCGATATGGCCATCAGAACGCAGCGCCGCGGCGGTCCATGCCGAGACGGCTACGCTCGTGTAGGTGACTCCGGGGGGCAATTGGGGTGGTGGGTAGATCGCCTGGGGGTACCCATCCCACTGTTCCAGCAGCCCATCCGATCGGACTGCCACGAACAACCCGTTGGGGCCAATCGAGCATTGCACATAACGGACGCCGGAGGGGAGTGTTGGAGGCGGCGGGGCGAGGTAACCACCTGCGAATGCGGTTCCGTCAGGGCGAATCAAGACAGCCATGTCGAGGTGAGCCGTGATCTGGGAGNNACGGCCCCCCGTCGGGGACAGAAGTGCGCACACGATCCAAAAGCCCCGTTGAAGGTACAGGATTGAGCGGGAGGGCATCGAAGCTCCTTGGCGATCTCAGTAGGCGAAGATCAGGGCTGGACTGGCGACGAACGGCACCGGTCCGGTCAACCCGGCGAAGAACTGCAGCGTGATGGCGTAGGAGCCGACGGGCAGCCTGCCCAAGCCGTGCGAGCTCGGCGGGAACTCTCGGTATGCAAGGATCATGTCCACCCGGTCCAGGACCATAGCAGGACCGCACTTGCCGGTAACCGGCAGATCTGCCCATCCTGCTGCCGCCTCGGCCTGATGTCAGGGGGCGCCTGGAACTCGGAGCAGCGCAACAGGGGTGCGGTGGTACCCTGCGACCTGCCATGTGCCGTTCGTTGCTCCGAGTCCTGCCTCCCGCCCGGTCCACGGCCCTGCTGCTCGCCACCCTCGCAGCCTGCACCTCCGAGCCCACCCGCGCGCCCGCCACACTGCATTTCGGGGTCGTCCAGGAAGTGATGCGCGACGGCAGGACCGAGGCTCGTGCGGCGTTGCAGCAGTTTACGAGCCCGGGCTGGTATGCGGTCGGCGCGGTTGCCGGGCTGCAGGGGGAGATCCTGATCGACGACGGCGAGGCCCTGGTGGCGCGGACGGCGGCGACGGTGGTCGAACCGGCGGCTCCCGGCGATCAAGCGACCCTGCTGACCGCCGCCCAGGTCCCGGCGTGGCGCGAGTTCGTCGTCGATCGGGCGATCGATCTCGACGATCTGCCCGAGCTGCTTCTCGCCCAGGTGCCGGCGGTGGCGAGTGCGACCACGCCGTTGCCGTTCCTGGTCGAAGGAACGATGACCGAACTCGAACTGCACGTCGTGCGTGGTTCGTGCCCGCACGGCGCGCCAAAACCCGGCACCCAGCCGGCGGATCGTTGGTCGATCCCCGTGGGGCAGGAAGCGAGCGTCAAGCTGGTCGGTTTCTTCGTTCGTGGCCAGGAGGGGGTGATGACTCACCATGGTTCGACGCTGCACGTGCATGCGCATGTCACTGCGCCACAGCGCGCGATGGGCCACGTCGATGCCGGCCGGTTTGCGGCCGGCGTCAAGGTGCGGGTGCCGGCCGGGTCGTGAGGTAGGGCGGCGCCATCCCGCGGTGGGGTGGGCGAAGCTGCAGCCAGGATTGGCAGCTGTCGTAACGGCCTCGCCCCTCAATCCAGATGCGCGCGGTCCGAATCGCCCATCTCGACCTTGCCGGCCGGGAAGTACTCCCGCCAACGGCGTTCGACCAGCCGCCGCGTGTCCGGATCGCAGAACAGCTCCTTGGGATAGTTCGGCTTCATGCGCGCGTCGATCACGATCGGCGGCGTGTAGACCGCCGTGTTGCGCACCAGTTCGGCGTGCCGGCTGTGCAGGTCGGCGGCTGGTTCGAAGCGTGTGAACGTCGTCCACAGGAAGTTCATTGCCGAACGGCTCGCCTGGGCCGCGTCGTCGACCAGGACGACCAGCGGCCAATCGGCGAGGGCGGGTTGTCTGGCCAGCGTGCTCGCGGCGTGCGGGTCGGCTGCGTAGGACGGGCCGTCGACGACGAGGCACCCGGGGCAGAAGACGGCGGCTCGCGCGAAGGGTGCGGGCAGCGCACCCGAGAATTCGCCCGGCAGCGTGCGGCGGGGTTCGCCGAGGCCGAGCAGGACGCCTTTGCTGCCCTTGTTGACGGCTGGGCCGGCATAGTCGAGCGTGTCCATCGACAGACTGCCGAACACATACAGATCGCTGCGGAAATCGGCCCGCGCCAACACGTGCGTCAGGGTGGCGCGGAAATCCCTGAGGTCGACCCGCCGGTCGGTCAACAGCAGGAACTTGGTCAGGCTCAATTGCCCTTCGCCGAGGATCCGGAAGGCGCTCTGCATCGCCTCTCGCCCGTAGCGTTCTTGGACGACGGCTGCGGACAGCGAGTGGTAGCCGGTCTCGCCGTAGGACCACAGGTCGAGCACCGACGGCATCGCCACCTTGGCGAGCGGCAGCAGCAGGTCCTGCAGGTAGTCGCCGAGGAAGAAATCCTCCTGCCGTGGTTTGCCGACCACCGTCGCGCACAGGATCGGGTCCTGGCGGTGCAGCAGCGCCTTGGCGCGCAACAGCGGATAGTCGTGCTGCAAGGAGTAGTAGCCGTAATGGTCGCCGAACGGCCCTTCCGGCCGCCGTTCGCCGGGCCGGACTTCGCCGACGATCGTGAACTCGGCGTCGGCGAACAACGGCAGGGGCGAGTGGGGGCTCCGGGTCGTGCGCAGTCGCTGGCCGAGCAGCAGCGAGGTCAGCAGCACCTCGGGCACGTTCTCGGGCAAGGGCGCGATCGCCGACAGGATCAGGGCGGGGGGGCCGCCGATCGTCACGTGCACCGGCATCGGCCGGCCGAGCTGTTCGTAGGCGGCGAGGTGGAAGCCGCCGCCCTTGCCGATCTGCACGTGCAGACCGGTGGTGTCGTCGTCGAAGCGCTGGATCCGGTACATGCCGAGGTTGCTGCCGAGCCCGGCCGGGTGCTCGGTGTAGACCAGCGGCAAGGTCACGAACGGTCCGCCGTCCTCGCTCCAGGTGCGCAGCAGCGGCAGCCGCGACAGCTGCGGCGGCGTGTCCTGGCAGGCCAGCAGCGGGGCGTTGCGCACGGTCTTGCGGCCGACCTTGAGCAGCGAGCCGAGCAGGTCGCGGTGTTGCCACAGCTTGCCGAGGCTCGGTGGCAACAGCGTGTGCGGCGCGGCGGCGAGTTGCTGGACCAGCACTTCGGGCCGCGGTCCGAACGCCAGTTGCACGCGCCGCTGCGTGCCGAACAGGTTGGTGACCGCCGGCCACGGCGAGCCCTTGACGCGTCGGAACAGCAGGGCCGGCCCGCCGGCGGCGATCACCCGGCGGTGGATCTCGGCGGCTTCCAGGTCGGGATCGACTTCGGCGTCGATCTCGACCAGTTCGCCGTGCTGGCGCAGCACGGCGAGGAACGTGCGCAGGTCGGTGAGGGGGCTCGTCATCGCGGGTCGGAAGGAGGCGTGGTGGGCCACAGGAACTCGCGCACGATCGCCGCACTGCGGCCAGTGGCGCCGGCTGCGCCCAGGCGCACGCGCAACGCCGCGAGGTCGGCGATCGCCTGCGTGCGCGCGTCGCCGTCGCGCCACAGCCGTTCGGCGGCGTCACCGACCGTTTGCCAGCCGCTCGGGCCGCGGAAGCAGAATTCGTCGACGATGCGGCGGCCCATCGCCAGGTTGGCGGGCGCGATCCACGGCACGCTGAGCAGGAAATGGAAGGCGAACGAGTTCATCGCACCCTGGCGTTGGTAGACGACGATCGTCGGGTTGCCGTACAGACAGGCCTCGAGCGAACCGGTACCCGACTTGGCGAGCACCAGCCGCGCGCCGGCCAGCCAGGTGGCGATCGGTCCTTCGTGGTGTTCGACGAAGTCGGCGCCGATGGATGCAAGCGACTCGCGCAGCAGCTGTGTGCGGCGCGGGTCCTTGTGCGGCAGCACGACGCGCAGGTCCGGGGTCGCTTGCCGCAGGCGCCGCGCCACGTCGACCATGCCGGCCAGATTGGCCGCGATCNNGGCCGCGATCTCGGCGCGCCGGCTGCCGGGCAGCAAGACCAGCGTCGGCCGGCTGCGCACCGCGGCGGCGGCCGTCTCGTCGACCGGGTGCGCGGCGAGTTCGTCGAGCACCGGATGGCCGATGTAGGCCGCCGGGATCCGGAAGCGACGGAAGAACGCCGGCTCGAACGGCAGGATCGTCAGGGAACCGTCGACGGCGCGCCGGTAGCGGCGCATGCGCCACGGACCCCACGCCCAGTACTGCGGGGCCACGTAGTGCAACACCGGGATGCCGCGCCGTTTGGCCGCTTTGGCCATCACCACGTGCAGGCCCGGATAGTCGACCAGGACGACCAGGTCCGGCGGGTCGTCCCGCAGGAGGCGCAGGTAGGACGCGAACGCGCGCACGATCAGCGGCAGCTGCTCGAGCACGCCGCCGATGCCCATCACCGCGTGTTCGCTGAGCGAGAAGCGCAGCGTCGCCCCGGCGGCGGCGAGTTCGTGGCCGCCGAAGGCACTGGCGCGCAGGTTGCGGCCGTCGGCGCGCAGGGCCTGCAGCAGCCGCGCCGCGTGGCCTTCGCCGCTGGCTTCGCCGGCCGACAGGAACAGGTGGGGTATCGGCCCGCGGTGGGCGCGCCGCCGCGCGTAGAAGGCCGCCAGTTCGGCGGCGGGGTCGGCGGGTGGCGCGGCGGCGACACCGTCGAGCACTTCCTGGGCGACCTGCCGCCAATGGCGCCGGAACGGCAGGTAGGCGAGAACGCGCAGCGGCGTCGCCAATGCGCGCAGCAGCTCGCGCAGCAGGGTCGTGGCGACGATCACCCAGAGCATCAAGACGGCCTCACAGTTCGGCCTTGCGCAGTTCGCGCCACGCCAGCAGGTAGAGGGCGAGGTTGGCCAGCAGCAGCCAACTGGTCAGGCCCTCGTGGTGCCAGGGATCGAACATCTGCCAGGGCCCGCGGTTGCCGGCCATGATCGGCCCGTACCAGTCGAAGTCCGACAGCCGGAACAACGAACCGAGCCGGACCACCGGGATGAAGTAGATCGCCAGGTTGACGACCACGAAGCCGCCGACCCAGAACGCGGCGTGCGCCTGCACGCGGCAGCGGATCGAGGCCAGCACCGTCAACAGGAACACCAACAGCACGAACAGTGCGTTGTGCACGCTGCACCACAGGACGCGGTCGATCGGCAGCCCAAAGCCGATGCGTTCGGACAGCGGCACCGCCAGCACGCTGGCGACGAAGATCGGGATCGCGATCGCCAACGTGCACGGCCAGAACTTGTGCCACAGGATCGAGGCCCGGGAGATCGGCCGGCTGAGCAGGAACTCGAACGTCATCGCCTCGCGTTCGCGCGCGAACAAGCCGGTGCCGAGCAGCACCGCCGCGGCGATGCCGGCGACGTTGGCACCCTTGAAGAACAGCTGCAGCGCCATGTAGTTGAGGTACGCGAAGTCCTCGTCCGGATTGCGCAGCGCGTCCATCGCCCGGCGCAGGAAGTCGCCCATGCTGCCGACCGCCGTGGCCATCGCCGACGGCCGCTGCAGGTCGGCGTACAGGTCCGGCCAGACCAGCACCGCCGGCACCATCATCAGCGCCAGGATCGCCAGGTAGACCAGCGTCATGAAGCGCACTTCGCGCCAGGTCTTCATGGCGATCATGCCTGGACCTCCGGAGCGGCTTCGAGCAACTGCTGGTAGAGTTCTTCGAGGCGCACGACGCCGAGTTCGGCGCCGAGCAGGCGCTCGGCTGGCAACAGCCGCAGCGCGTCGAGCGGCGGCAGGTCGGTCTCGACCAGCAGCAGGTCGTCGCTCTCCTTCTGCAGGAGGCGCAGTTCGGCCGGCAGCGGCGTGCCCGGCGCGAGCCGCAGGCGCAGCCGATGGGCCAGGCGCTCGCGCGCTTTCGCCAGCGCCTGGGCCGGCACGATGCGGCCACCGACCACGAACTCGGTGCGGTCGGCGAGGGTCTCGACCTCGGAGAGGTGGTGCGACGACAGCACGATCGTCTTGCCGCGGCTGCGCAACGTGCGCAGCACGTCGCGCAGGAAGAAGCGCACCGTCGCGTCGAGCGCGCGGTCGGGTTCGTCGAGCAGGTAGACGTCGAGGTCGGGACCGAGCGTGGCGAGGATCGCCAGCTTCTGCTTCATGCCGGCACTGTAGGTGCGCACCCGGCGCTCGAGCGGCAGTGCGAACCCGGCGGTCAGTTCGGCGAGCACGTCCGGCTGGCGCTGCGGGTGGAAACCGAGTGCGAAGTCGAGGAACTGCCGGCCGGTCATCTGCTGGTAGACCGAGGTCTCGCCGGGCAGGTAGGCGACGCGGCGGCGCACCGCGACCGGTTCGCGGGCCGGGTCGATGCCGAGCACCCGCACCTCGCCACGGTCGGGCTGCACGAGGCCGCACAGGCAGCGCAGCAAGGTCGACTTGCCAGCCCCGTTCGGGCCGATCAGGCCGAGCAGTTCGCCGGTCCGGACCTCGAGGTCCAGGCCGGCCAGGGCGGTGCGCGCGCCGAACGTGCGGCACAAGCCGCGCACGACGATCGCCGGGGTGCTGCTCATCGCACCTCGCGCAGGAAGTTGGCGAGCAGCAACAGGCCGTGCTCGGTCCGGAACGACTCGGGATGGAATTGCACGCCGTAGGTCGGGTGGTCTTGGTGTTGCAGCGCCATGCAGGCGCCGCCGTCGGTGTGCGCGGTGGCCTGCAACTCGGGCGGCAGGTCCTGCACGTACAGGGAGTGGTAGCGGCAGGCGTGCAGCGGATCGGGCAGACCGGCGAACAGCCCGGTGCCGTCGTGCCGCACCGGGCTGGTGCGGCCGTGCACCGGCTGGCCGCGCGCGACCTTGGCGCCGAACGCGGCGCCGATCGCCTGATGGCCGAGGCACACGCCGAGGATCGGCCGCTGGCCGGACCAGTGCTGCACGGCGGCGACCGAGATGCCGGCGTCTTCGGGCCGGCCCGGGCCGGGCGACAGCACCAGGGCCCGGCAGTTGCCGGCGGCGGCGACGTCGATTCGGTCGCTGCGGACCACCGCCACCTCGGCACCGAGCTGGCCGAACGCCTGGGCGAGGTTCCAGACGAAGGAATCCTGGTTGTCGAGCAGGAGGATCAACGGGCCGACAGAGTATCGTGGCCGGCCGCGATGAACATCCTGATCGTCGGTCTGGGCGAGGTTGGCTCGTACCTGGCCAAGGTGCTGTCGACCGAAGGCCACAACATCACCGTGGTCGACCCCG
>JRYL01004888.1_pt1 | contig 10611 bp, 7 predicted proteins | sample 235391 | NCBI WGS metagenome assembly JRYL01 (sample SAMN03074223, study PRJNA261481) | activated sludge metagenome | biome: Wastewater Treatment Plant; feature: Wastewater; material: Activated sludge; isolation source: activated biomass of a wastewater treatment plant treating wastewater from... ... | reverse complement strand
GCCGAGTGCCGGCATGCCGTCGTCGTCGACATCGGCGGGGCTCTCGGCGATGGTCGGGAAGTCCGCGCTGCGTTGCGCGACCCGACGGCGTTCTGCACCGGCAGATGACCAGGATGCGGCGGGCGCACCCCGCCTTCAGCAGAACAGCTTGGCGCGGATCGCTGCGACGCTCGCCGGGCTGGCGCCCGTGCGTGCCACGGCGACGTCCCACAGACTCGGCCGCACGAACACCGCCAGCGGCAACTGCGGCGTCGCCAGCCGTGCCAGCCGCCAGGCGAGGCGCGCTTCGCTCGCATCGAGCCCGCTGCCACGGGCCAGTTCGAGGCACTGTCGGCGATCGCGTTGCCATGCGGCGAACCGCGGCCACAGGATCGGCACGACGACCGCGGCCAGCAATACGAGCACGAGCGACACCAGCGCTGGCCACTCGACTGCGGCGATCATGGCAGAACCTCCGCGGCGTTCGACCACGCGCACAGAACCTCGCGGATCTTCGCCCGAACGCGCCCAGCCGGCTCGACGGCTTCGCGAGCCTCGAGAGCGGCCTTCGCATCGGGGAACTTCACCGCGCCGATCACCCACACCGCCGACAGGCGCGACAGCTCGTCGCCGTGGTGCAGCATGTCGAGCATCGCCGAACGAGCTTCCGGCCAACCCAGGTGCCAAAGCGCCTTGGCGGCATTGGCGCGCACGCGGTTGTCGCGGTCGCGCAGCAGCGGCACGAGAACCTGCACGCAGCGTGGGTCGGCGAGCTCCTCGAACGCCTCGACGGCATTGGCGCGCACGCGGCGATCCGGGTCGCTGAGCGCTGCGAGCAGCACCTTGACCCCTTCGTACGAACCCGACACCTCGACGATGCGGATCGCGGTGGCGCGAACGCGCCGGTCGGGATCGTCGAGCAGTTCGAGGAGTGGCTGGCGCAGGTCCTTCTCGGCGTCGAGAACGTCGACGATGCGCAGAGCCTTCAAACGGCGTGCCGGATCGAGCGCACCGATCTCCTCGGCGATGCGGTCGAGCATCTGCGCGTCGATCTTGGCGAGCGCCTTCGCGGCGACCGCTCGCGACGCCTCGTCCATGGTGTCGAAACGATCCAGATATCGTGCGAAGCTGATCTTCGAGACCTCGCGGACCGCCAACTGCCGCAGTTCGCGGTCGTTGGAGCCGAGCAATGGGGTCAACAAGGCCACGCGTTGGCCTGGTGCCAATGCCGCGACCAACTGTGCCGCAGCGCGCTGGGCGACCACGTTGCCGTCGCGCAACAATGCGGCGACCGCGTCGGTGCCGCCCGGACAGCCGAGGGCGTGCAACGCCTTCACCGCAGTCGCCTGCACGTCGCCGTCGGGGTGGCGGAGGAACGTCTCGATCCACGATTGCCGCTGTTGCGGTTCGCCACGGACCTCGCCGAGGATGCCGATCAATCGGCGCGCACTGTCCACGTCGAGTTCGGCGACGGCGTGCTGGACCGGTCCCCACCAGGGAACTTCGCGCGGATTGCGGATCGCGGTGTTGGCGCGTTCGTCGCGCAATGCCGCGATCTCGCGGCCGATCTCGCGACCGAAGTCGGGATCGCGCCGATCGCGCAGCACCTGCTGGGCGATGCGCTGCAGGTTGGGATCGCGGTCGAGCACCAACTGCACGACGAACTGCGCAGCCGCCGTCGCCGGTCCGTCGCCCAACGAGCGAACGAACGCGCGGCACAGCGTTGCGTTCGGCCGCGACAACAGCACACCGCGAAGTTGCGACATCACCAACGGACCGAACCCGAACAACACCTCGCACAACGCCTCGGCACGCTCGTCCGGACAGCTGCGCAGGGCGGTTCCCAATGCCTGCCAGGCCGCCTCTTGCGCCGCATTGCGGGTCGCCGGAGCGTCGGGAGTCGCCTTCGCGAGGGCGTCCTTGCGGGCCTCTGCATACTGGCGGAACCGCTCGACGAGGCCGGCGAAGGCCACGTCGGCGACCATCACGTTGGGATCGGTGATGCCGACCACCAGCAGGTCGGCGCTGCCGACGTCGCCGAGGGCGGCCACCAGCTGGAACGCACCGAGGCGACGCACGTCGCGACCGCCGACGATCTTCGCTCGCGCGACCGCGAGCAGTTCGTCGCGGAACGGCGACAAGGCCTGCCGCAGCGCCGTTCCGAACGCGGCGAACTGGTCGACGACGAGGTCCGGCCGGCGATGCGGGCCTGGTTGCAGCAGCCACCGCACCGCAGCGGATTGCACCTCGCCATGCTCTTCTTGCAGCGCCGCCTCGAGGTACGGCTCGCGCCGGGCCGGCGGCAGACCCTGCAAGTAGGCAAACGTGTCGGCGAGGCTCACGGTGGTGGTGGAGTGGCGGTCTTCTCCTTTCGGCCACTGCCGCGCCGCGCTGAGGGGATCGACGGCCCGCGCCGTGGCATCGGCGGTTGCCGACGAGGCCCGCCAGGTCCAACCCGGCGCCGTAGTGCCACGGCAGGTGTCCTTGCCGCGGCGTTGCGGCCAACCGCTTCGTCGGCCCGCCCGGTGCCAACGGCCCTTCGCCCCTGGACGCCCACGCCGCGCCGGCCACAATGGCCAGCCCATGCCCTCCCTGCGCCGCTTCGGCTACTTCCTGCTGACCCTGCTGCTGCTGGCCCTGCCGGCTCGTGCGACGTGGTCGATCCTGATCGTCGACGTCAGCACCGGCGAGATCGCCGTCGGCATCGCGACTTGCCTGACCGGTTTCGATCTCAAACCGAACACGATCGTCGTGATCCCTGGCTACGGCGTGGCGGCGGCGCAGTCGTTCGTTGGACCGCTGTCGCTGCGCGAACTGATCCGCACCGAGATGCTGAACGGCACACCGGCCGCGCAGATCCTGCAGTTGCTCGCCAATGCCGATCCGGGCCACCAGTCGCGCCAGTACGGCATCGCCAGTCTGATCGGCGGCACGGTGACGTTCACCGGGGCGGGGGCCGGTGGGTGGGCCGGTGGGGTCACCGGTCAGGTCGGCAACCTGCTCTACACGGTGCAGGGCAACGTGCTGACCGGTGCGCCGGTCGTCACCGCCGCCGAGCAGGCCATCCTGAACACGCCCGGCACGATCGCCGAGAAGCTGATGGTCGCGATGGAAGCCGCTGCGCAGATGGGTGGCGACGGCCGTTGCTCGTGCAACGGCGGGGCCCCGACCGGCTGCGGCTCGCCGCCGGCGTCGTTCACGAAGTCGGCGCACATCGGCTTGATGGTCGTCAGCCGCCCCAGCGACGTCGACAATCCGTGCAACGGCGGCCAGGGCTGCGGTGCCGGTGTCTACTGGATGGACCTGAACGTCGCCAACCAGACCGCGGCGGCCCCCGACGCGGTCGTGCAGCTGCGCCAGCGCTACAACACCTGGCGCGCGCAGCAGGTCGGTCGCGCCGACCACTACCAGTCGACGGTGACGTTGAGCGGCAACCGGATCCGCGCCAACGGCATCGACACGATCACCGGCACGGTGACCTTGCGCGATGCGCAGGGTGTACCGCTCGGCAACAGCCTGCCGGTGTCGGTGTCGCTGGCGAGCCGTAGCACGGTCGGCAGTGCGACGTTCTCGGCGGTCACGCCGCAGCCGAACGGCACCTACACCTTCACGATGCGTGGCAACTTCGACGCCGGCGAAGCGGTCGTCGACGTCGCCGTCAACGACGCGTTCGGCCGCGTCGGCATCTGGCCGCAGCCGACGGTCACGCTCGACGACATGTTCGGCCCGTGCGGTGCCGGCGCGATCCCCGATGGTCTGGGCGGTGCGCTCGCCGCGTTGCGGATCGCGGGTTCGCCGGGTGTCGAACGGCGCGCGACGGTCGGCTACGCGCAGCCGTTCGTGCTGTCGCTCGATGCGCCGGTCGGGGTGCCGTCGACGCTGCCGATCGGGCTGTTCGCGCTGTGGGCGCACGTCGGCGTGCCGACGCCGGGCGCCGAACTGGCGCTCGGCCAGGGTTTCGGCTCGCTGTGTTTCACGCCGTCGCCACTGGTGGCGGCGCCGACGCTGCTGGTCGCGGATTCGTTCGGCCTCGGCGGGTACGTGGCGTGGGGCCCAGCCCCGTTCGCGGTCGGCATCCCTGGGGTTCCGGCGTTGCTCGACGTGACGTTGCAGGGCGCAATGGCGGTCGATCTGCAGGGCCATTTCGCTGCGACCAACGCGGTGCACCTGTCGGTGGTGCCATTGGCACCGCCGATCGTGTCGGGGATCGCCCCGGCGTCGCCGACGCCCAACCAGCTGGTCACCGTGACCGGCAGCAACTTCCAGCATGGGCTGGAGATCGCCGTCAACGGCACCCCGGTCGCGTTGCTCACGCGCACGCCGACCGTCGCGACGTTCGCGATGCCGGCCGGCGTCGGCTGCGATGCACAGCTGTCGGTGCGCAATCCCGGCACCGCAGCCGTGGTGCGCACGATCAACGGCACCCCGGTCGTCACGTCGATGCCGTTCCCGACCGGCCCGGCGGCCGGCAACGTGCTGTTCGCCGTGACCGGCCAACACCTCGGTGGCACGACGGTGACCTTCAACGGCGTGCCGATGACGATCACCGCACAGACGGCGACGTCGATCGTCGGGCAGACGCCGCCGGGCACGCCTGGGCCAGCGGTGGTGCGCATCCGCAACCCGAACGGTTGCGAGACGACGCGCACGTACACGTACCTCTAGCCCCATCCCTATCTGGGGGCGCTGCGGTTCGCGGCCGCGAGCCAGCGCATCGGGCGCCGTTCGGGCGGCGGCTGCTGCCGGTCGACGCGCCAGAAGCCGCGTGTCGGCAGGTCGGCGGTGCGGCCGGGAGTGAGGCTGTGGCTCGGGCGATCGCAGCCGCGCACGATCCAGGCCACGTCATCGGCGGTCATCCCGTAGGCGTTGCCGACCAGCGTGTCGATGCGGGTGTGCAGCCGATCGCGTTCGTCCCGGTCGAGCGCAGGATCCGGCGTCGCGGGGCCCCAACCCTCCCTCAGGGCATGCTGCCACAGCGCTCCGTGCCACGGCAGGATCGCACAGAGGCGCAGCGCGAGCCGTGCCAGTTCGTTGCGGACGCGCGGCGAAATCGCTGGCAGCACGCAGTCGGCGAGCACGAAGCGGTTCAGGTTGGTACCCGTCAGGCGCAGCCGCAACTGCCAGTCGAACGGCAACGACGCCAGGATGGCCGCAGTGCTGGCGAGCTGTCGCAGTGGCTCCCGGGATTTCGTCATCGGGGTCAACAGCACCAGCGAATTGCCGCACGGCACCGGTGGCAGCAGGCAGGCGACGGTGGTGCGGGCGTTGCTGGCGTTCGACAAGGCCCGCACGCCGATGCGCGCTGGCCACGGGGCCTTGGCGAGCGGTGCGACGAGGTACTGTGGCCGCAGTTCGGCGAGCGACGCGGGCGGTGCCCATCGCGTCGCACGGCCCGCGCCACCCGCGTACGTGCCGGTGTACGGATGCAGGTCGTCGAGCATCGCACCCTGGTAGAGCGGCGCCAGCACGCGATCGCCGGATCGCCACAGGCCGTCGTCACCCAGCACGAAGCCAGCGGCCTCGGCCTCGGGCAACGGCACGAAACGGTGCCGATGGCTCGTCATGTTGTGGTCGCCTTGCCGCCATTGGAAAGTGCTCGGCGACAGCAGGGCGCGGCCACCCGCGACGACCTGTTCGAGGATCGCCAGGTCGCGCGGCTCGTCGACCTCGACGAAGGCGCGCGAGCCAGGACTCAGCTGGTCGAACAAGCGGCGTGGATACGGCACGTGGGTCGGTTCGGCCGTCGTCCAATCGCTGGTGTGCAACCGCCCGAACGCGACCCGCACGGCGGTCGTGCGGCCGCCCCTGGCACCGACGAGGACTGCGTACCGATAGCGAGGGTCGATCGCGAACTCGCAGTGGCGGTTCTCGAAGCCGTACAGCCATTCCCAGGTGCACGTATCGAGCAGCAACTCGCGCAATTGCCGCGCGTCGCGGTCGAACCACAGGCTCGCCGGCACCAGCACTCCAAAGCGTCCACCGTCGCGGAGCAGGCGGACGCTGCGTTCGAGGAACAAGCGGTAGGTGTAGCGTTTGCCCTTGCCTTGGTGCACGAACCGCGAACGCAGCGCGGCACGCTCGGCGGCGTCGTGACCTTCGCCCTGCAGGGTCTCCCAGGGCGGATTGCCGAGCACCGCGTCGAACGTGCCGTCGGCCAGGTCGCGCAAACCGTCGCCACGGCAGACGTTGGCCAGCAGTGGGGCCAGGTCGTCGGTCGCCGCGCCGCTGCGTTGCCACAAGGCGAGGGCCGTGGTGGTGGCGATCGTGTCGTCGAGGTCGACGCCGTGCAGGCACGCCGCCGCGTCGCGCGGCGACCACCCGGCCGCCGTCAACACCTCGAAGGCCGCCAGCAAGAACGCGCCGCCGCCGACCGCCGGATCGACGATCCGCAACGGCCGCGGCCCGTCCTGCAACAGCGGCGCGAGCGTGCGTTGCGCCGTGGCCACCGCCAGTGCGTGGGGCGTGTACCAGGCACCGCGCCGTTTGCGCAGCGCGGGCGCGAGCAGGGCCGGGTACTCGGTGAGCAGCGTGGCGAGATCCGGCCAATCGCCCGCGGCGACGGCGGGCTCGTCGGCGGCGGGAGGCAATACCTCGGGCCGGTCCAGGATCGCCGGCAGGCGCTGCTGCAGCCAGGCGCGCACCTGCGCGCGCACCGTCAGCCAACGCGCGTGTTCGGCGGTGCCGTTCACATCGGCCGGGCCGGGAACCCAGCCCCGCGCAGGGTCTCCAGGATGCGAGCGACGTGGCTGGTGCCGTGCGTCTCCATGACGACGTCGAGCTCGGCGTGGCGCGGGCCGAGGTTGTTGAACAAACGCTGGTGCTCGATGTCGATGATGTCGGCGCCTTCCGCACCGATCATCTGCGTGACCCGCGACAGCACACCCGGGACGTCGCGGATCTCGATGCGCAACTTGGCGACCTTGCCGTCGCGCTTCAAGGTGCGCAGCAGCACCGTCGACAGCATGCGCCGATCGATGTTGCCGCCGCAGACGACCACGCCGACGTGGCGGTTCGCGAACAGGCTCGGATGGCGCAGCATCGCCGCGATGCCGGCGGCACCGGCCCCTTCGGCGACGACCTTCTGTTGGGTCGCCAGCAGTTGCACGGCGTTCTCGAGATCGTCCTCGCCGACCAGCAGGATCTCGTCGACGAGCTGGGCGACGATGCGGCTGGTGATCTCGCCGGGCTGCTTGACGGCGATGCCGTCGGCGAGCGTCAACGTGCCGAACGGCGGCGGCGTCTCGCCGCGCACCTTCGCGCGCATCGCCGGGCACTGTTCGGTCTGCACGCCGATCACGCGCAGCCGCGGCTGCACGCTCTTCGCCCAGATCGCCATGCCGCTGATCAGGCCACCGCCGCCGATCGGCACGACCAGCGTGTCGAGGTCCGGCCGGTCCGCGAACAGTTCCATCGCCGCGGTGCCCTGGCCGGCGATGATCGCCGGATCGTCGTACGGGTGCACGTAGACGAGTCCCTGCGCCTGTTCGAGTTCGCGCGCGTGCGTCGCCGATTCGGCCAGCGATTCGCCTTGCAGCACCACTTTGGCACCGAACGACGCGGTGCGTTCGACCTTCGCGAACGGCGTCGTCTGCGGCATCACGATCGTCGCCGGCATGCCGAGCCGTTGCGCGTGGTAGGCGACGCCCTGCGCGTGGTTGCCGGCCGATGCGGCGATCACGCCGCGCACGCCGCCGGCGGCGGCGAGCTGCTGCAGCTTGTTGCACGCCCCGCGGTCCTTGAACGAGCCCGTGAACTGCATGTTCTCGAGCTTGAGGTGCAGTCGCGTGCCGAGCAGTTCGCCGAGGCGGCGGCTCTCGACGGTCGGGGTGCGGACGATGTGGGGGGCGATCGCCGTGGCGGCGGCGGCGATGTCCTGGGCGGTCACGTGCATGGCCGCGGCAGCTTAGCGGGCGCGGCGCGCGACCCCACGGGGAAGCTTGCGGCATCCGGGCGGCGGGCGCATCATCGCGCCATGCTGCCGATGGCGTGGATCCTGGTCGGACTGGTCAACCTCGTCGCGGTGGGGATGTACGGCTTCGACAAATGGCGCAGCGGGCGGCCGGGCGCGCGCCGGGTGCCCGAACGCAAGCTGCTGTGGTTGGTGTTCCTGGGTGGCTGGCCGGGGGCGTGGCTGGCGATGAGCCTGTTCCGCCACAAGACCAGGAAGCAGCCGTTCCGGACCTATGCGATCCTCTGGACCGTGCTGACGCCGTTCTGGCTGCTGGTCTACTGGACGTATCGCGAACTGCTCGCGCAGTGACCTCCTACGCTCTTCTGCGATCTCTCGAAACCACCATGCGCATCACCACCTGGCTCGCGGTCCTCGTCTCGGCCTGCTTTGCCGCCCTGCCGGCCCAGAGCGCGCTGGCCCAGAGCGCGCCGACGCTGCGCGTGTTCCTGCTCGCCGGCCAGTCCAACATGGAGGGCCAGGGCGTCGTCGACCTCGACGACGAACGCGACTACAACGGCGGTCGCGGCACGTTGGCGACGTTCTTGCGGGATCCCAACCACGCCGCCGCCTGGCCTGGCCTGCGCAATGCCGATGGCACCTGGACGGTTCGCGACGACGTGTTCGTCACCTACCGACCCGACCGCGGCCCCCGCAAGGCCGGTCCGTTGTCGGTCGGGTACGCCGTCTATGCAGGCAAACACCATTTCGGGCCCGAACTCGGCATCGGCCGGGTGCTCGGCGATCGGTTCGCCGAGCCGGTGCTGCTCGTGAAGTCCGCATGGGGTGGCAAGAGCCTCGCGGTCGACTTCCGGCCGCCGAGTGCCGGTGGGGAGGTCGGGCCGTTCTACCGACGTATGCTCGCCGAGTACCGCGAGGCGCTGGCCGCGGTGTCGCGCGACCATCCGGCCCTCGCCGGGCACCGGGCGCAGCTCGACGGGGTGATCTGGTTCCAGGGTTGGAACGACGCCTGCGACGAGGCCGCCACCGCGGCCTATGCGACGAACCTCACGCATCTGATCGGCGACCTACGGCGCGAGTTCGCGGCGCCGGAGTTGCCGTTCGTGGTCGGCGAGACCGGCAACTGGGACGGCGAGACGTTCCGGCGCAATCAACAGCTCGGCTGCGTCGATCCGCAGGTGGCCGCCAACACGCGGTTCGTCGCGACGCGGCGCTTCCTGCGCCCGGCCGCGCAATCGCCGAACCAGACCCACGGCCATCATTGGTATGGCAATGGCGAGAGCTACCTGCGGATCGGCGACGCGCTCGGCCACGCGATGCGCGGTGCGATCGCCGCACGCACCAAGGTCGCCGTGCCGGCTGGCGAGGACCCGCTGCGTTGGCGCGAGGCGATCGAGGCGTTCGCGAAGGAGCCAGCCCCGCCGGCCCGGCCGGTGGTGTTCGTCGGGAGTTCGAGCATCCGCGGTTGGCGCACGCTGGCGGCGGACATGGCGCCGCTGCCGGTCCTGAATCGCGGCTTCGGCGGTTCACGGCTCTTCGACAGCGTCTATTGGCTCGACGAACTGGTCGCGCGCCACGATCCGTCGGTGGTCGTGGTGTTCAGCGGCACCAACGACATCGCCGGTGCGACCCCGCGGTCGGCCGAGTGGGTGGCGGCGCGCTTCGACGACCTGGTCGCGCGCCTGCGCGACCTCGGCTGCGAGGCCCCGGTCGTCTACCTCGCGATCACACCGACGCCGAGTCGGGTCCAGCATCTCGAGATCGTGCGCGCGGCGAACGCGGCGATCGCGGCGCGGTGCGCGGCCGATCGGCGTCTGCACTTCGTCGACACGGCGGCGGCGATGGTCACCGCGGATGGGCAGCCGGACCCGCAGTGGTTCGTCGGTGACCAGCTGCATCTGAACGCCGCCGGGTACCGGCTGTGGACGGTGCGGGTGCGGCCGGTGGTTGCGGAGCTGCACGCGAACGACGGGCGGTAGGTGGAGGGAGTGGCCCGGCAGTCCGGGCGGTCATTCCAGGTAGTTTCAGGCTGCTTGTGCCGCCAGTGGTTGGCGCGAAGGGTGACGTAAGGGGATGACAATAAGCGACTTAAGAGGGTCTTCCGAGTCAGTGTGCAAATCCGACTTGCCAGGGAAGATTATCAGGATAATCTTTCCTGAGGATGCGGATCTGCAAGAGGCTACTCGACATCGATCTACAGGCTGGGCGGTCCGCCTTCCTGTGGGGGCCGCGCAAGGTCGGCAAGACCCACTGGCTCCGCCATCACGCGGCCGCGCCAGCGGCGAACTTCATCGATCTGTTGGAGACCGACACGTTTGCCGACTACGTCAGTCGACCAGCTCTCTTGCGCGAACGGTGGCGGCCAGGCCTGACGATCATCGACGAAGTACAGAAGGTGCCTGCGCTGCTCGACGAGGTGCACTGGCTGATCGAACGCAAGAAGGCGACGTTCCTGCTGACGGGTTCGAGTGCGCGTAAGCTCCGCCGCGGTCACGCGAACCTGCTCGGCGGCCGCGCGTGGCGCTTCGAGATGGGGCCGCTCTCCGCCCATGAAGTCGAAGACTTCGACCTCGATGCCGCGTTGGCTTCAGGCCTCCTCCCGCCACACTTGCTGTCACCCGAACCGGCGCGCGACCTGCGTGCGTACGTTGCCGACTACCTACGCGAGGAGATCGCCGCCGAAGCGGTGGTCCGCAACGTTGTCAGCAGCCGCGCTCTGCCGG
>JRYL01010245.1_pt1 | contig 10621 bp, 8 predicted proteins | sample 235391 | NCBI WGS metagenome assembly JRYL01 (sample SAMN03074223, study PRJNA261481) | activated sludge metagenome | biome: Wastewater Treatment Plant; feature: Wastewater; material: Activated sludge; isolation source: activated biomass of a wastewater treatment plant treating wastewater from... ... | reverse complement strand
GCGAAACAATACGTCCCTATGGGTGCGCCTATTTTCGAGTACATGGACATCGTTAAAAAGCACAATATACATTTATATTCAAGCAACTATACGCTTTATGCGGATATGTCGCGACGTGTGTATGAAGTACTTTCACAATTTTCACCGAACGTCGAAAATTATTCGATTGATGAATCCTTTGTTTCTTTGGAAGGCTTCGGTAGTAGAGACCTGACCGAGTATGGAAAGGAGATGAGGGCTACAGTTCTGAAATGGACGGGCATCCCAACCTCAGTCGGAATAGGTTCTACGAAGACACTGGCAAAAATAGCAAACAAACTCTCGAAGAAAAATAAAATGTGCAGGAGCGTCTTGGACCTGACAAACCATCCGCGCCTTGACGACTTTCTTGCCAGTGTGGAAGTCGGCGACGTATGGGGGGTAGGTCGTAGATATGCAAAGCTCTTAAAAGCTCACGGTATAAATACCGCGCTTGATCTTAGAAATGCACCGGATGGATTTATTCGAAAACATATGACGGTAAAGGGTTTAAGAACAGTTTGGGAGCTGCGAGGTACACCTTGTATAGAACTCAATGAGATCTCTCCAGATAAGAAGGAGATCATTAATTCACGCGCATTTGGCAAAGATGTGAGCGATTACAAAGAACTATCAGAAGCAATTGCCAGTTATGCGACACGCGCAGCTGAAAAGCTCCGAAGTCAGAACTCAATATGCGGACTTATATCGGTCTGGATTCAGACAAACCTTTTTAAGCCGGATAAGCCACAGTATTCGAACTCAATCAGTTGTAAACTACCCGAGCCAACCGCATTCACACCTATGCTTATTAAATACGCTCTGCATTTACTAAAGAGAATTTATCGAGACGGGTATGAGTACAAGAAAGCCGGTGTCGTATTAATGGATATTGTTCCGTCGTCTGAGACTCAGCTAAACCTATTTGTTAAATTTGATTATTCACGGCATGAGAGTCTGATGATGGCTATGGATAATATCAATGGCAAATGGGGACGCGAAACGCTCAGATCAGGCGCATCAGGTTATAAGAGACCTTGGGGGATGCATAGAAATAAATTATCACCCAATTATACGACAAAGTGGGATGGGGTATTAAAAGTGAAATGCAAATAATCGAGTCAATTACTTCATATTATAATATGATTCTTCTCATTGGATTTCGCAGAAGGAGTATTGCAACGGCGATGCACTCCTGCTAATCTCCCGAATGGGAATAGATCTACAACCATGAGATCGTGACGATGAATGATTATAAATTTACATTAGTAGTCCTAAGTGATGCAAAATTTGAGGATGTGACAGAGCCCCTATATGAGTCGGGGTGTGACGATGCGACTATGTGTTCTCGTGATGGGGTTCTGCACTTAATTTTTACCCGAGAGTCAACAGATTTCGAGACTGCTGTGTTATCAGCTATTGCTGACATCGAGACGGCTGGTCCTATTCTGAGAGTTAAGGGTCTTGAACCGAGCGATTTAGTAAGCCTCGATGAATTAGCCAATCGCTTGGGTTACTCAGAGGAGTATACGAGAAAGTTGTTAACGGGAGTAATTGACTCACTAAGTAATCCTCCACTTCCGTACACTAATGTAGATTACGGCGATACTATATGGAGCTTCAAGGACGTAGTTAGCTGGCTCCATGACAAAGAAGTTTTAGAAGATTCCGATTTGCTCGAACGAGCTGTGAAGACTTTTGAAATAGAGTATTTTCTGAAGAGCAGGGATATCAACAGCTTTGAGGTTGTAGACAGATTAAGTGTAAAACTCAAAAATATGATGGACCAGAGTTGAGAATTAACCCAGACCTTTACTCAAAACTTGGATATTCTAACTAGCTTCTTACTTTCTGTGCTTTTAGCTATCCATGTTGTATTTTGTCCGGTCAATACCTAGCAAACTTCCGTAACTGTCATGATTCTACGTCAAAAATATTTTTTGTTTCATTAGGTGAGACGTTGAGTCTTTTTCCAATTTCTGTAATTACAAATTTGATATGCGACTTTGTTGAAACACGCATGAAGGGAAATTGGTGAATAACATTTAAAAATTTTTCGTTTACGAGTTCTACCTCTCTTCCTATAGAATTCTTTAGAAATGAAACTGCCTTATCCACTAAAACAGGGTTTACATATTCTTTGATAAGTAATTGATCCTTTTTGGCAAATTTGCCATCGATAATAGCAAATTTTATCGCTGTCCATAAAATGAGATTCTCAACTATTTCATTTTCCTTTTCTAGATATATCCTATCGGATATTTCGTGAAGATCTTTCTTTGCCATATTATCTAATTTCGTTCGACTTATGGGAGCTGTCCCCGATCTCCTAGACATTACATAAAACTGTTCGCTCATTGAAAACCATATTAAAGCTCTAGCTCGAAGTGGGTAGATAGGGTGCGTTCGATAAATATCATCACTACCGTTTGTTGTAATGGATTTTAACTCTTTCAGTTGATTTATGTAACTTGATACATTGAATTTAATATGCTGGCTAGACAATCCAGATGCAACTTTTAAAATGCACATTAGGGCATTGTCTAATGATGGACAGCACAAAAATCCTACCCTGTCAGCGCTAATCTCAGCGCAACGACTGAGATATAAGAGATTCAAATATTCAAGCTCATTTTGTGCACTTTCAGGATTGGGATAGTTATAATGCTCAAACAAGTAATGTGCTATTTCATGTCCTAGTACAAACTTTAATTCAGCTATGCTCAGTAATTCTACCATTGAAGATGTTAATATAATGGCAAGACCACGCGATCTCCCTAAGTTTATGCATACAGATTGAGGTTTAGGGTCAGGAGCAATAAATACCTCAAGTTTCATGTTGTTATCGATTATTTTTACGGTGTCTCGAATTGAATAATAGATATCTGGGAACAATTCATCTGTAACTAAAACATATTCGGAATATAACGCTTTGCGAGCCTTGTTATTTGAATTAGAATCGTATTCATGTTTATCTCTTGAAATAAAATTATGGTCGAATCTGTCCTCACTAAATCTCAATTCATTTATATTCATTTTCTTTTTGGCTGAAATCATTCAAGTGCATATTTCTCACTTGACCGATAACGAATAACATTTCTTTAGCTTTCTCTCTTACTTTTTCATCGCTAGAATTCACACGACTATTCCATTTGCGGTATTCCGAGGCTAGATGGGTTTTTATTTCCTCTTTAGTCATATCATCTGTAATTCCTAAAATTTGTGCTGCACTCTCTGTTGTTATATCAATTTGGTCAACGTCAGTAATTCTGCGGTCCTGTAATGCTCTAAATCTTTCAGGTTCAATATTTAACATGGCGGCTAGAAAATTTACCTGTTCAATCTCGGAAGATTCTAATTTATTGTCAGCTTTAATAACATCTAAACAGAGCTCAATAGCTTCATACTTCTCAGCTGGGGATGCGATTTGATTCATTCTGTCAACTAATGATTGTAATTGTATCTCGCCTTTTATTGCTTCATCATATGTTGATCTAATAGCATTATTTAATCTTTCTTTATGATATTCCTTGGTATCACTACTATAGTTTTCAATAATCTGAACAATCCACTCCTTAATCGTGGATGCTTCTTCAGAGGCTATCCGGTTGTCGGAAAAGGCAATATAAAATGCTAAACCAATGGTAATCTCTTGTACCTCTTTCCTAAATTGTATCTCTTCCATATACCCAATATTTTGAGAATTAAATTGAGCAGTCGATTTTGCAACAGCAAATAAATGCCCGGATTCATTGGATCGTTGCCCTAAATTGAATATTNNAACGGCAAATATATAACCAGATTCATTGGATCGTAGCCCTAAATTGAATATTGGTGGATTAGCACTCGGCACAACGCATGCTTGAAATGTCAAATTTCTGATTCCTGAGTATGGAAAGCTTAAAGAATCAATGATGACATTTGAGATAGTAACCCAATTTCTATAACCTGAATTCGATGGTACAGGTCCTAAATTAACAATATGTTGAAAGACCCTAGAATCATTTTCGCAATACTGATCTAGAATTGATACTACTGGATAACTGCTATCAGAAGAATTATCAAAAAGCTGGATATAAATTGAACATTCAGTATAACTGGATGGTACGGGAATTATGCCTCGTGCCTGAATCTCGAAGATTCCAAATTCAAAACCATCAGCTACTTTTACAGTTTGGACAACTTGTATTTCAAAGTTCCCCATCCCTATAAATTCGGTTTTGAAACTATCGCTAAATGTATCCCTACCGGTAACAACATTATACGCAGCTTTGGCTCCTGCCGAAGCGCCGCTGAAGATTAACCGAATTACTACCGAAGCAATAATAAATAGCAAAAATACTAGGATGATTTCCATTAAATTATTCTATCAGAATGGAGTTTAATATTTCTTTCTGTAATGCCAAGTTTTCGCTCTCTTGCGGATGTAGATCTACCTCTAACTCTTTGCCAGAATTCACATCTTTATAACTACAATGCATTAATTGGTTTTGGTCATAGCTGAATGTGACTTCAATAGGTTGACCAGCAGGGCGATTAGGAGGTAAGCCCTCTAATTGGCCCTCCCAAATCACCTCGACGAACTGTGGGTCTTTTTCCTCAGATTTTGATTGTGTTACAGCGCATCTTATTGAGGTCTGCCCATCATGTACAGTCTCAAAAATATGTTTGTTCGAACATGGCAGTTGAGTATTCTTATCTAACATTATAAAATTGCTTCTTTCTATTAAGCCCATAGATTCGTTGTAATTCAAATAGATAGTTCCATAATAATCATTGCATACTTCTTGTAATTTCAGCTTGTTAATTGAGTTAGCTTGTGCAACTGTCAATTTGTTTTTATCTGCTTTTAACCCCGCATAAATAGATGCGCCTAAAGACACTGCTTCATCCGGATTAAATACTTTTAGTGGATCTTTGTTAAACATCCGTTTTAAGGTTTTGCTTACCAATGGTGTACGTGTACTACCACCTACTAGCAAAATGTGATTTATATCGCTATACGTATAACTTGCTTCTTGTAAAGCAGAATCAATCAAAAGTTCCGTTTTAACAATAAATTGAGAAATTGAGCTCTCATACTCTTTAAGAGTTATTGTTGTTTCGATATTGCCGGCATGACCTTTTAGCTTAATTTTTTGAGAATCATATTTAGATAGGTTCCGTTTTAATTCTTCTGCTTGGTTTAGAAGTCCCTTTTCGTTCCCGTCATTAATCAAATTTACTCCGAATTTTTCGTGGTATCGCTGTTCAAATATATTAAGAACGCTTTTGTCAAAATCCGTGCCGCCTAGGAATTTATCGCCAACGGACGTTATTACCTCAACATCATTCGAAGATACTCTTGCTATTGTTACATCAAATGTGCCACCACCTAAATCATAAACCAGAACATTACCAGCTATTGGATTCAAACTAGAAAAATATAATGTAGCGGCTGTTGGTTCATTGATAATATATTTTACATCTATACCAGACAGCTTCCCGGCATTGATAGTGTCATTACGTTCATTTTCGTTAAAATGGGATGGAACCGTAATCACGGCTTCATCAATTTGCCCTTTATATTCACTCGCTTCACCGATAATCTTCTTTAAAATAAAACTGGATATGTGAACTGGAGTGTATTCATTACCATCGATTGTATATACCTTGTCAGTACCCATATCTCTTTTTGCATTTTCTATTACTCTATATGCTTCATCGTAGTCTGATATTTTATTTTTAGCTCCTTTCCCAACCAAAACGTTATCCGTACCAAAGTAAACCACAGAGGGGGTTATTCGTTCTGAATCTATTGGAATTAATTCTGGTCTGCCAATATTATCTAATATAGATATTACTGAAAACGTAGTTCCGAGATCGATACCAACTAAATTACCCATTCTCATAACCCTCTGTTTCTTTGCATGTTCTATTAACTGTTATTTCTGCTTCTCTTAAAATTTTTGGTTCATTGTCCGTGATCATAATTTTATAGCCCGGTCTTATCACTTGATGAATAGTTTCTGAATCCTGTAGTTCATCTGGACTTATCCTACTCACCACCTTATATTCCAAGGATGTGCTTAAATAGGGTTGCCCAACCTCTGGTCTGATTTCTTTGATATTGTTATTTTCGAGAAGTATTAGTAGTTCGTCTCTTAGATCCTTTAGGGTAGCGTATAAATCATCTTTGTTTAAACCAGTTTTGTTTAATTCCTTGTCGATGTCATCCAACAATCTGATGATTTGATTGATAAAATTTTGCAACTTTATAAAGTCATAACCATCTCGAAATCTCTGAATCTCGGCTAGTCTTTCATCAGCAAGCTTTTGAATATCAGTGAGGAAATCGAATACTTTACTGGTGGAGTGTNNAACTTTTATATACTTTTCCTGCGAGGATCTCAAAGAATTTATGTTTTTGCTGTTTGAGTCTAAACTGTTGAACATCTCATCAGGAATTACTACCAATTTTTCCCCATCCTCCGTTCTTTTTCTCCATCTATATAAATAATATGCTATAGTGACTGCTAAAACATTGCTAACTACCAACAATGCTATGATTATAGATATGAATAAGTTAGTTGACATATAAAGTCTCTGAGATGGTCTTGTCTCAAAAATTGAGCACTAACAACTCACATTATTCTAAGTATAATGCAATTCAGTACATATGTTTTATTTACATACTTACCCGGCAACGATTTCCCCGACCCATTCCTCCAATGTATCTGCTATGACATTAATNNTTGAAAATAGTGAATCTCCAACCCTTGGCGCTTACAATACAATCGATCACGATTTTTAGACTTTCATTTATCGATATTTCGATAACCAGAAAGTCCTCCAATCAATAGGGGTTTCTCCAAGTGTAAGTGGTGATGTTGGTATTGTTATCAAAAATTTCTCGTTCAGATAATTCGTTCTGCAACTTTTTAACTATTGCTCGTAACTCGCCTTTGAATTTATACGTATCATTGTAAAGTTCGTTTATCTCCTTTTCATTTTCAGACACAAACTGAACAAATTTTTCATCCATTTGTGGCCCCCTTTCCAACCTGTAAATTGTATTTATGAATTCATAAAGCAACATGACATATCTACTTTCCGCTTCAAAAACATAATCTCCAATGCTTGTTCTTATCCTGTCTATTAACTCGGAGTACCTAATGATTTTAAAATTAGTTTCAGTGGCGCGACGTTGATCCTTTTTAGATAGTTCTCTTAATGTGAGTAATATCTTAATCTCATTTCTTTGATTCCCATTCTCTCTTGCTACTTTTTTGACGTAATTGGAGTAATCCTTTAAATCATTGCCTATTTTCGCATAGACCTTATTCTCAATTCCTATGACATGTCTATCGGTCTCTATTAATAAATCGATTCTATTATTTTTGTCGGTTCTTTCTTCTGTTCTTACATCTGCGACATTGTAAGCATCAGTTACGATATCACTATCATAAGCCTCCAATAAGGCGGTGAAAAATAGATCCTTCAAACCATGTTCTTTTCTTTCGTCGAGAAAAAATGACAGTAAATTACTGAACACTAATTCTTTATAATGTTGTCCGGTAATTTCAAGTAAGGTAGGTGGTAAAATACCGGATTTGGGTATCTTGGTATACTCGGAAATTAAACTTTTATATCTTTCCAGATTTGAAGACATTATAATTTAATTTATTTTTACTCATTTCGCTAACTATTGCAATATCTAGCTTCTCGACATGGAAACCAACTCTAAATAATTCCTCACCACACCTGCCACATCCTCCAGACTTACATCATAAGCGAAATCGTCAGGAAGCATTCTTTTTCCGGGCGTGTAGGAGCTCGCCAATTCCACATTTCCTTTTCGCATCAACTCGTCGAATCTAACGACACCTGTTCTGTTAGGATATACGTCAAAATACCAACCACTAGGGGATATGATGATCTCAATCGTAGCCGAGAACTCCTTGTCAACGTCCACACTATATTTCATCGAAGCGTAAAGCTCTCTNNACACTATATATCATCGTGTCGTAAAGCTCTCCATACAACTGTCTGTAGTAGCTTTTTTTCACCTTTCCGAATTGAGATGTATTTACCAAATCATGCAGCTCCTCAAGCTTGGACCGCAGTTCCTTTCTCACTTTCGATAGCTGGTTCAAGAATTCGTTGACGTCATCTTCCCTGTCTGCCAGATATTCCATCAGTTCCTTATCCATAGCTGTACCCTCTTTAAGCCTGCCGATCGTTTTGATTATATCCACGAGATAGTTCAAATACTTCTGGTTAGCATCAATAAAATATTCACCAATAAGACCTTCAATCATGCTGAAGAATTCTTCATATGTAACATTGATGAATCCGTTATCACCAATAGAGTTATCATTCAACTTATTAAGCGAGAGTAAGACTTTCAGCCGCTTTTTACCCTTTGCGAGCCTATCCACATACGCAGCGTAATCGTGCAAGTCATTATAAAGCTGGTGGTAAATTTTGTTCTCGATACAGATAACCAGATCGTCACATTCAATTAGTAGGTCTATATAGTTGCCACTATTTGTGTTTACTTCTTTCTTAACCTCCACGTTAGAAAATACACTCTCACCGTGGGATTCACCGCAGCATCGGACCAAGGATTTCAAAAATAAATCACTCAGCCCATGAACCTCATCGTTCTGAATATAGAACGACAATATGTTACTGATCGATTTTTCGTGATGCGAGTTTCCGGATATATCCAGAAACGAGGGGTAATAAATTTTGGATGGTTTTATTGTCTTAAATTCATCTATAAGGGAAGTGAATTTCTGAATTTTGAGGGGCTTTATCATTATTTCTAATTCTTTAAAGTATAATCCGATTCATATTTTATCGTTGAGGCCCAATCAATACCTTATAGACTGTAGAATATACTCGAATAATACAGAAATATCTAAATCATGTTTTTCAAATAAAATGGAGAAGATGCCCCAAATATGATAAACAAAAAGTTTCTCAAGAAATTTATCAAGCAAGATCATTATTTACAAAATCCACCTTTGGAAACAAAAGATTTTATAAATTTCTGTGAGGAAAGGGGGATTGATGTTAATGAAGAAGAACTGGAATTCTTCGAAAAAGAAAAATTATTATTCCCCATTATACGAATTAAGAGGGATAAGCAAATCAGTACATTGAAGGGACAAAAGAAATGGGTTGACTCTGATTACGTTGTGAAACAGGGAGAGAAATATTTAACATATAGGAACATTACATTGGGAGATCCCTATTGGAAGGATACCTTATTAGATTTTCTGAGAGTGGACGATCTTTATTATCCTACAAAGAAAAAATTTCAGGAATGGAAGACATTCTATGGTAACGAAANNCAAATTTATGCACTCAACAAGATCAAGAATTACTCAAAATTTAGCTTTTACTATAACAACACCCAAATCCTAAACCACAATATAGAATTATTTGATGATGACAAAAAAATTTTCGCACGAACATCACTTGATCTATTAATAAAAATATCCGACAAAACAGAGATGAAATTTCTGACAGGCAATACCTACAACTATATGGATAATAAAGAAGGAGTTATTCAGATCATCGAATCTAGGATGAATTGGGATTCTTGGCGAGAAATATTGATGATTGATATAGAGAAGTATAATAGAATATTTCCTTTATTATTACTACTTCAGGGCACCTATTTCCCATATACGAGATCTTCCCGTGGCGAAATCCGTATTCTGGGTGAGCCAAATGTATGGTTCGAACAAAGGAAGAATTTCCGACTGGATAAGTTGTTAAAGCAATTAGACCTAGAAATTCACGACATAGTAAAGTTTTACTACGATATTTCTAATGAAGCCAAAATACTTCTTAGTAGCAAAGGAGGTGATTGGCTCCAATTATGGAAAAATGTCAAACCAGACAAAAAACAATATCTTAAAGGCCATACTCGTTTAGGAGTAGAATACCTGCAATGGGCGATTATGCTCAAAAGAGTAATTGAAGATTATAAAAAAGGGGAAATTTTGGATATAGATGAGCTGGATTTTCCTTCAACAGAACTCCTAAATTATGATCCTTCTAATTCCGAAAAATATATCAGAACAACACGAGTAATTAGAAATAGGAAATATAGTGATCCGGAAAAGGATAAGAACTATTACCATGATGAATACAAAAGGTTGTTTTACTTAGCTAATGATTTTGGTTTAAGCTATTTGCCTCGTGTGATGTTATTCGTAGAAGGTTCCACAGAAGAAACAGTATTGCCTAAAGTCTTTGCTCAGATTTATGATAAGCCAGAAAACCGTGGAATTGAAATTATTAATTTTGAAGGTGTAAGCAAGCTATTATCGACATCAAAGAATGCTGATATGTTAAGGACCCTTATAAACAAACTGGAGTGTGATTTAAAACAGAACTTATTATCTAGGCAGCACAAAAGAAAACTGAACAAGATCATTACTGACCTTAAAGATACTGATATTATTATTTCTAATTGGACTTCATTCATTAGCTACAACCTCGATAAATGGCAAATAATTCCCTTTTTTGTCTCTGATAATGAAGGAAACGCCAAACAATTTTTAGAAGCTGAAAAACCAATTAAATTCGGCGGGAAATATTATAA
>JRYL01002436.1_pt1 | contig 10642 bp, 7 predicted proteins | sample 235391 | NCBI WGS metagenome assembly JRYL01 (sample SAMN03074223, study PRJNA261481) | activated sludge metagenome | biome: Wastewater Treatment Plant; feature: Wastewater; material: Activated sludge; isolation source: activated biomass of a wastewater treatment plant treating wastewater from... ... | reverse complement strand
GTGCTGGTATCGGTTGCAGCGGCAGGTCAAAACGAATATCTGCTCAGCGGTTATGCTTCTTCGGAGACACTGGGCAGAAGAACCGACAGCAAAGGAGTCAATGACTATGCGGTTATAAAGATCAATTCAAAAGGTGAAAGCCTCTGGCAGAAAACCATCGGCGGCATGGGCAGCGATCAGCTGAAAGGTGCCGTACAGATGAGAGACGGCGGTTATCTGCTGGCAGGAAACTCGGATTCCAAAAAGTCGGATGACAAAGACAGAGCATCGATGGGTGGAAACGATTACTGGGTGGTAAAACTGGGCAGTGAAAACAAAACGACCGAAGACAGAAAGCTTGTCGAGGTCTTTCCCAACCCTACCTATCAGTACACCAATATTGTCATTGCCGAAGACTTCAGAGAAGCCAAAGCAGATGTATTTGACTTGAACGGCAGAAAACTGCAGACCAAAGAACTGCCCTACCGCAGCACCGCAATTGACCTGCAGGGCTATCCGCCGGGGGTGTACATCATCAAAATTNNTAAAATCAAAACATGAGAAAATTAAATATACTGTTTGCAGGGATCCTCTTACTCATAAATACAATTTGTAGTTATGCACAGGAAAATCAGGAGAATGGAGATCCTTACCAGTACAACCCGTCTGAAAAAATGTTTTTGCCCACACCTGAGCAGGCTGCCTTGATGAAATTCACGGATATACCGGCTGGAAACCATACCGGTGTCCTTGGATATTCAATTCCTATATACACTATTCAGGGCAAAGAATTTTCATTGCCGGTCAGCATTGATTATCATGGCGGCGGTATAAAAGTCAACGAAGTATCGGGTTCGGTAGGAATTGGCTGGGCATTGAATGTTGGAAGTATCAGTCTTTCGGAGGAAATCAGAGGTGAAAGAGACCAGGAAATTTACAGACTCGGTTATTATAATCCGGGTGATTTTCAGCCGATAAAAATCCCTCAGAACCAGGATTATTTGGATGGTTTGGCAATGCTGGCAATGGCGCCAGGAACAAAAGGATTCAAACCTGAGAAAGAACTCCAACCGGATTATTTTTCCTACTCATTGTTTAACAACAGCGGCAAATTTATATTTGACAATAACAACAAGGCCCATACGATACCCAAGGACAATGTGAAAATTATCGGGGCTCAAAAACTGATCGACAGCAAGGGAATTGTGTATCATTTTTCGTCTTTTGAACAGGAAAATGCAAATTACGGAAACGGCACAAACAATTACGGCGGAATTGTAGAGAACAGAAAAAGCTACGGTTATAAAATAGATTCAATCAGGATTCCGCAATCAAATGAACTGATTGAATTTCACTACCATCAGGTTCAGTATTCTTATTTTAGTTCACACACAGTGACCAATAAAGTTCATCTGTCTTCTGCAGGTATTCCGGTCACAACTCCTGCGGGCTCCAACACCATAGCAACTGTCACCGAATATTTGCCTGATTATGTGGAGTACAACAACATCAGAATTGAATTCAAATACAAAATGAACGGTTCTCAATTTCTGACCCGTGAAGATGTGGACGGCGGCGGAGCCATATTGGAATATATCATCGTAAAAGACAAAGTAAATAATGATATAATCAGAAATTACAAACTGACAAGCGGTTATTTTATATCTCCAAATGAAAGCCTGCCGCTTGTATGGGGAAATATAACTACGTACAGCCCTTTGTTCAAAAGATTAAAATTAAATTCTGTAAATGAGCAGATAAGCGGTACCACTTATGAATTTGAGTATTATGGAGAATCCGAACAACAATATCTACCTCCAAGGTTTTCTTATAAAACAGATTATTGGGGCATGTACAATGGAAAAAACAATGACACGGAACTTCATGACTATGTAATTGAAGGGCCGGACAGAAGATACTATTATCCGGGTGCCGACAAAAACCCAGATATCAATTACGCTAAAATAGGTTCACTTAAATCAATAAAACTGCCTACCGGAGGTTATCAGGAATTTGAATATGAATTGGACGAATTCAAAAATACAGTTTTTGATGATGATGACACCCAATTCAATCCGGTTTATGATTATGAACAAAGAGATTTTGTATTGGATACAGCTGATCCGAACTTCCCTTTAAATCAGCTCATTTTGATTAATCCACCGGCACCCAGCTACAAGGACGGTTTCAGTCATGAGATTAATTTCTCTTATCCCTGTAATCCGAATAACAATCTGGAAGGAGATGATTTGCCCGGTGCCAATGTGGAGTATTATCGGCTTGAACTCTATAGGGGAAGCACCCAAATCAGGCAATTCTTTAAGGACGGGACATATCAGATTGACCAGTTTGACCCCAATTTTGATTATTATTTAAAAATAGTCAAAGTTGGAAATCCGGAATGCTCCTGGGGAACAATACCGGTTTCTTATGTAAATGTCAGTCTTGAATGGGTTCAGGAGAGCATATCCTATCCTGTAAACAGAAATGCCGGAACATTAAGAGTTTCTTCCATCGTACTAAAAGATGAAACCGGAAATCCGCAAATAAAAAGAAGCTATCATTACAGGGATTTTAATAATTCGACCTTATCAAGCGGTATATATACCGGAAGAAAGCTGGACAAACACTATCAGTCAAAAGAGCCCGAAAAAGGGATTGTATTTAACATAACCAATAACGATATATACAATCTGTCAACCACTTTTGGAAAATCTGTGGTTTACAAGAATGTAACTGAAACTTACGAAAGTACCAATCCTGCTCAATCTTCAGAGAATCATAAAAAGGAATATGTATTCAGCTTACCGACAACCGGAGGGTATCCTCCCTTTGATCTGCCTCAGAGTCCTGTACCGAACAATGATTATACAGGCGGGCTTTTATTGGAAGAGAGAATGAAGAACAATCAGAATCAATTGGTAAAGCGGACAATCAACACCTATAATCTTGATGAGCTGGATTTCTTTTTCAATCAATTTTCTGAGAATTATTATTCCGGATTTGAATTTGGCTTATCTCCTTCTTTGATTGTATCGAAGGGAATCGACGATCCGATTAAAGGACACGATTTTGACATCAATTATTACCATATCACCAGTGCATGGATTAAGTTAAAACAGACAGATTCCGAGGAATATGAAAACGGTATGCTCACTGTTTCCAATTATTCAAAATATAAATACAACGAATCGACAGGAACACAAAACGAATACAAATCCATACTCCCTGTATCAGTAACCACGGGCAATTCGCTGACAGGAGAGGAAACCAAAACAGTTTACAAGTATCCGCAGGACCTCATCACAATAGAGCAGGGAACTCAGATGCAGGCATTGGTAAATGCCAACCGAATCACAGAACCGGTGATTACTGAACAGTATTTGGTTACTTCTGCAACCGAAACAAAACTTTCGGAACTTCATCTGAAGTACGGGCCAAACCTCCTTCCGGCTGAAGTACATTACAGAAACGGCGCAGGAAATATCAATATCCAAAACACTGAAGACCGGAAGGTACGCTATTCCAGATATGACAGCAACGGAAATATTGAAGAATTCATCTTGGAAGACGGTACGCCTGTTTCCATCATCTGGGGCTACAACGGACAATTCCCGGTAGCAAAGGTAGAAGGCATCTCCTATCAAGAAATCCAAAACCATGTGGGAACGATAATAAGTAAATCCAATCAGGATGATGACAACTGCACCGGTACCAACAACGAGTGTAAAGAAGCACAACTCAGAAAAGCATTGAACGACTTCAGAAACTTAAGTATTTTTTACGGTGTTGCTGCCGAAAAAGTATTGATTACTTCCTATACTTATGATCCTTTAATTGGAGTAACAAGCATTACCCAGCCAAACAGACAGATTGAATACTATCAATATGACTCATCGGGCAGACTTGAATACATCGTGGATAAAGACGGGAAAATCCTTAAAAACCTGAGATATCATTACAAAGATTAATAAACCACTACCTGACATATTTAAAATTATAAAAATGAAAACAATAAACCGGCAAAAATTACTTTTTCAGAGTATGGTTTTTATGGTATGTTCCCTGATAAGTATTAATGTTAAGGGGCAAACTCCCGATTCTGATAAAAATTATATTCTTGGGGTAGAATTATTGGAACCCGTAACTGCCGTTCCCACCGATTTAAATACACTGCCAGATGGTCACAAAAAAGTCAGCATCATGTATTTTGATGACCTGGGGCGTGAAAATCAAAGCATAATGCACAAAGCTACACCGGAAGGAAAAGATATAGTTACAATATTTGAATACGACGGTTTCGGAAGACAGTCTAAGGACTATCTGCCCGCACCGACCCAACAGTCAAACGGGCTGTTTATTACGGACCCGACAGCCGCTTACACCGCCCATTACGGCGCAGCACCCTACAATACTGATATATATTATTCTGAAAAGAAAATAGAGAGTTCACCGCTCAACCGGATACTGAAACAGGCTGCACCCGGTGATGACTGGCAGCTTGACTCCGGACACGAAATTAAATTCGGATACTATTCTAACAATGCCAAAGAAGTTGATCTGTACTGGACAGACAACGGCGTACTGAAAAAAGGAGGCTATCCCGCAATCGGGGACACTTACCCTGCCCGTGCGCTCAGAAGAATCATAACAACTGATGAAAACGGGAATTCAGTCTATGAATACAAAGACAAAAAAGGACGGCTTGTGCTGTCAAGAACTTTTGTGGAGAAAGACCAGACCCCGGGCCGTTCAAATCCCGATCCAAAAACTACAGAGAAAGCAGACACCTATTATGTGTATGACATATACGGTAATCTCAGCTTTGTTATTCCTCCAAAAGCCGCTGCGATTACCTCAACCGGTACGGTGCCTGCCGCTGTCATTGAAGAATTGTGTTATCGGTACACCTACGACAACCGTAGAAGAATCACCGAAAGACAACTGCCCGGAAAAGAAGTCGAATACATGGTGTATGACAAACAAAACCGGCTGGTGGCCACACAGGATGGTGAAATGAGAAAAACAAGTTTTAAATTTCCGTCCGGGATGACAGGCAAAGCGTGGGCTTTTACCAAATACGACAAATTCGGAAGAATCCTATACACCGGATTGTACCGATCAGATGATGAAAGAATCGATATTCAGTCTGAAGTTGACAATATGGGGAACAACAGCGAGATTACATCCGGCCAGTTCACCCAGAACGGCATTACCGCCTATTATTCAAGCCATTTGGCATTTCCGGCCGGCCATACGGCATCAGACTCGGATCTGCTTACCGTCAGTTATTATGACGAATACAAAACTGACCTGCTGACAGCAGACGGAATCAGTATCCCGACGGTTATTGAAGGTCAAAACATCAGAGAAGGCGGAAACGGCGAAACAGAAAGTCTGAAAGGTCTGCCCACCATAAGCCATATCAGGGTATTGCCCGATGAAGGATGGGAACGGGCTTATACCTTTTATGATGAAAAATCACGACCTGTTTACACCCATAAAATAAACCATTTGGGCGGATACACAATCGTAAAAACCAAACTGAATTTCAGGGGTGCGCCCGAATACACTATCAGCCTTCACAAAAGAAACAGTGCGGCACCCGAATTGGAGATAAAAGACATTTTTGTTTATGACAATATGGAAAGAATGACCCGACATACACAATCGCTGAACAATTCTTCCACCGAAAATCTCATTGCACTGAATGAATACGACAAACTCGGACAGCTGAAGATTAAAAAAATAGGCGGTACCCAGAACGGCGCCGACCGCTGGCAGGAAGTGGATTACAGCTATAACATTCGCGGCTGGCTGACCGACATCAACGATACAGAGCAGCTTCAGAAAACCGGCAAACCTGCGGATTTGTTTGCTTTCAAAATCAATTACAACAATACGGTTGCGGGCGACTTTCAAACCGCCGGTCTGGATGTACAGCCGCTCTTCAACGGCAATATAGCCGAAACTTACTGGCGAACTGCATCTGACAATACGCTCAGGGGTTACGGTTATGCTTATGACGAACTCAACCGGCTTAAGAGTGCCTATTACCGCAAACCCAATACCATTACACCGCTGCCCCAAACCTTTGACGAATATCTCGCCTATGACCTGAACGGCAACATCACCGGACTGCAAAGGTATTCGGGCAATGACACGCCGGGCAGCGCACAGCTCACTGACGAGTTGGACTACTCCTATTTTACAAATTCCAACCGGCTCAGAGAAGTTACCGACAACCAAAACAGCAGCATTGGTTTTGACGACGGCAATACCACCGGTGATGATTATGAATATGATCTGAACGGCAACATGACCAAGGACAAAAACAAAGGAATCACCTCCATTTTATACAACCACCTGAATCTGCCTGTTGAAATCATTTGGAGCAGTACCAAAAAAATTGAATATCTTTACAATGCCGCAGGTGTAAAAGTGAGAAAGAAAGTGACCAACGGTACGAACATAAAAACAACTGATTATTTAGACGGGTTCCAGTACAATGATAATTTTCTGGAATTTTTTCCCCACGCTGAGGGTTATGTGAAGGCGACACCCACCTCGCTCAATCAGAACAATCCGGAATACTCATTTAACTATGTTTTCAATTATACTGATCATCTTGGTAATGTAAGAGTAAGTTACACCAAAGATCCGCAAACCGGAAATTTAAAAATTCTGGATGAATCTCATTACTATCCTTTTGGTCTGAAACATCAGGAATATTCCACTTTCGGCTTTGTCAACAATCCGATTCAGGGGGTTGTCATAGCACCGCTTATCAATAATCCGTATAAGTACGAATACAACGGCAAAGAATGGCAGGATGAGCTGAGTCTCAATATGTACGATATGGATATGCGGCAGTATGACCCCGCCATTGCCAGATGGGTGGTAATGGATCCGGTGATTCACCATTCCATGTCGCCTTACAGTGCTTTTGACAATAATCCCGTGTTCTGGGCAGACCCGAGTGGAGCGGACAGCGAATTCTTTTCAGCCTTTCCCGATCAGAACATTGATCATTATGGTACTTCCAATACAATTGATATTGCAAATATTATGGAAGCAAATCAAAAGATGGAAAATACAATGCTTATGATTGAGGCACTGATAAAACTTGCAGAAGATTATGGCGGTAAGAATTCACAAACTGGTGTTCAGCCTGATAATGGGGATAACGGTATGCAGGAGAACCCAACCCCGTGGGATTTAAATGGAGACGGAATATTACAAAAGATTGAGGCCGATTATTGGTATATAAAAGGTGAAGGAAAGTCAATTACAGTAGATGGAAATAAAATTGATTTGAAAGGTATAGATGCGTCTGATTTAATATATAATAAAGAAACGAATACATATTCGTTAAATACAACAAAGGCTTTCATTCAACTTCCTTATGAAACTGCTGCTACTTATGGTGGTAGTACCTTTAAATTAGTTGATGGAAAATGGCAAATGCAATCTCAAGAATATCATTATAGAATGAGAGATTGGAATTCTTTCGAAAACATAGGTAGAAATATATTAACAATAGTTGGAGATCCTAATCAAACCATAAGACCGAGTCAGATGAATACGGTAAACAGGCAAATTCCATCAAAAGGAACATCATATTTTATAAACATAAAGTATTAAACATGAAAAAATATAGTAGAAATGTATTGTTACTTTCATTCTGTATTGTAATGGTTTATTGTAAAAAAGATGAACCTGAGATAAATTTAGGAGGCAACTTTTATTATATTCCTTTTCAAGAAATAATATTTGATGTGACAGGAGTAGGTGGAAATGGAATTTTTAAATACGAAGATTCGTTAAAAATTCCGATAATTTTTCCTGAAATCACAGCTTATAAGTATGACTCACTATTTATAATAGTTCAACAAAATTTTGATTCAATAGAAACATCTTATTTGCTTAGAAACATGTTGTTTATGCCCAATGTCTATTATAAATATGATAAAAGATTTACCCCTATAAACGAGAAATATATTTTAGAAATTGATAGCACAATAAATAGCACGATTTTGTATGATAAGTATATAAAGAAAATAATGACGGAAGATGAAAAAATAAGAAAAATGATTGAAAATTCGAAAAATTACTATATCATAGACAAAAGAAGACAAACGATTTTCGGACCACTTACTAAAGAAGAATTTAGGAAAATAAAACTAGGCAAAGGAATTCAGTTAGAGTTTGAAAATTAGAGTATTATTCTTTAACATTCCGACGGTTATGTATAGACAAGACAATACGCTCAGGAGCTACGGTTATGCTTATGACGAACTCAACCGGCTCAAGAGTGCCTATTACCGCAAACCGAATACCATTACACCGCTGCCCCAGACCTTTGACGAATATCTCGCCTATGACCTGAACGATTTTCGAGCAAAAGACTTTGAGAAAGTCTTTTGCGAAGAAACCGAGCGAAGCTCAATCACCGGACTGCAAAGATATTCGGGCAATGACACGCCGGGCAGCGCACAGCTCACTGACGAGTTGGACTACACTTATTTTACAAATTCCAACCGGCTCAGAGAAGTTACCGACAGCCAAAACAGCAGCATGGTTTTGACGACGGCAATACCAGTGGAGATGATTATGAATATGACCTGAACGGCAACATGACCAAGGACAAAAACAAAGGAATCACCTCCATTTTATACAACCATTTGAATCTGCCTGTTGAAATCATTTGGAGCAGTACCAAAAAAATTGAATACATTTACAATGCCGCAGGTGTAAAAGTACAGAAGAAAGTGACTAACGGTGCAAACATAAAAACTACTGATTACCTGGATGGTTTCCAGTATAATAATAATCTAATGGAGTTCTTTCCTCATGCGGAAGGATATGTGAATGTAACGCCTACGAGTCCAAATCCAAACAGTCCCAATTATGTTTTTAACTACGTTTATCCTGTCAAATAATTTTAAATTTGAATTAGAATGTTTTACTATATTTAAATTTTGGAAAGTGAAGCTGACGGAAAGTTTTATACAGGTTATACCTCAAATTTAAAATTAAGACTTGAGCAGCACAACAAAGGACAGGTAGAATCCACAAAATCGAGAAGACCATTAAAGTTAATATATTTTGAAGGATGTATCAATCAGCAGGACGCCACCAAACGGGAAAAGTATTTGAAAACCCATTACGGAAAAATGTTCTTGGGAAACAGGCTCAAGTCTTATTTGACGGGGTGAACAATTATACAGATCACCTTGGTAATGTAAGGGTAAGTTATACCAAAGACCCTCAAACCGGAAATTTAAAAATTCTGGATGAATCTCATTATTATCCTTTTGGTCTGAAACATCAGGAATATTCCACTTTTGGCTTTGTCAGCAATCCGATTCAGGGGGTGATCATTGCGCCGCTTACCAATAATCCGTATAAGTATAAATATAACGGAAAAGAATGGCAGGATGAGCTGAATCTCAATATGTACGATATGGATATGCGCCAGTACGATCCTGCCATTGCCAGATGGGTTGTGCTTGATCCGGTGGTTCACCACTCCATGTCGCCATACAGTGCTTTTGACAACAATCCTGTGTTCTGGGCAGACCCGAGCGGGGCGGACAGTGAATTCTTTTCAGCTTTCGCTGATCAAAACATTGATCATTATGGTACTTCCAATACAATTGATATTGCAAATATTATAGAAGCAAATCAAAAGATGGAAAACACAATGCAAATGATTGATGCATTGATAAAACTTGCAGAAAATTATAGCGGTAAGAATTCAAAATCCGGTGGTAAGCCTGAGAATGGAGGTTTGGATAAGCAGAATGTTGACTCTAATAATCAGAAAAAAGAAGATGGTATTTTTGATGCAATTGTTGAAATTGATAAAAGTGTACCAAAAGATATGTTTAAAGATATTAAGGTTATTCGTGAGGACCCTGTGCCAGGAGAAGAAAGAACTTTTAATCCTGACAAGCATGGAGAAATAGAAAAAGTTGATGGAGTTTTCTTAAGAAATCAACCCAAAGGAAAGAGTTGGTTTAAAATTAGCGACTATTCAAAAGCTACTATTTATTATAGTTCGGATAAAGGTTTATATATAAAAGATGCTACGGCAAGTTATAACCCTGTAAGGCTTTCGTCAAGCTATTATGTAGACTGGGTTGATAAAGAAACGGGACCAACCCCTCCCACTGTGAATCCATTTGACAAAAAATAATATTATGAAAAAAAAGTTGATAAAATTTCTTTTATATAGCATAGGTGCTCTGGTTTTAATTTATGGATCAATTTGGTTATTATCACAATTTAACGAAGCATTCCCGACTTATTTTACTGTGTATACAGAGGATTTTAATGAAGATTCTTTTAATAAAATATCTATTGGAGATGATAGAAAATTAGTTGAATCTTTAATAGGAAAGCCCTTATTGGAATCCACAACTAATGTTAACCGAGATAGTATACAAATCGTTTATTGGTACTCCAAAAACAAATACTATGGTTTTTCATATGATTTAATTTATATTTCATTTTATGATGATAAAGTGTCGAGTATTAAGAGAATGGTAGTTATGGATTAACTTGTTAGTGTTTACCCTGTCTCTACCCAATAAAAAGAGACCATGGACAAAAACAAAGGAATCACCTCCATTTTATACAACCACCTGAATCTGCCTGT
>JRYL01000446.1_pt1 | contig 10657 bp, 8 predicted proteins | sample 235391 | NCBI WGS metagenome assembly JRYL01 (sample SAMN03074223, study PRJNA261481) | activated sludge metagenome | biome: Wastewater Treatment Plant; feature: Wastewater; material: Activated sludge; isolation source: activated biomass of a wastewater treatment plant treating wastewater from... ... | reverse complement strand
GCTGGAGTTCCGCTCCGGCATGGGCCCCAACGCCTTTGCGCTGCCCGGCGGCACCATCGTGATGACCGACGCCATGGTCGAGCAGGCGCGCCTGATCCCGAACACCGGCGAGCCGGCGCTGCTGGGCGTGCTGGCGCACGAAATCGGCCACGTGGCGCACCGCCACACCACGCGCATGGTGGTCGAACAGGGCGTGCTCAACATCGGGCTGGGGCTGGCGCTGGGGGATGTGTCCACGCTGGTCAGCAGCGGCGCCTCGCTGCTCACCGGCCTGGCCTACCGGCGCGGACACGAGACCGAATCCGACTGCTACGCCATCGCCATGATGGCCAAGGCCGGCCTGCCCACCACNNGCGCCGCCAGCGCCCCCGCCCCCGCCAAGGAGCCCGCCGCGCGCCAGCCGCAGGCCGACTGGTTCAGCACCCACCCCGACACCGTGGGTCGCGCCCAGCGGATGAAGGCCGGGCAGGCACCGGATTGCGGCTGAGGCCGTGGGTGGTCAGCGCGCTGGACCAACCTCTGTACGGTGCAGGAGCGGCGGAAGCCGCGAATCAACGCCCCCTGCGCAGCGGCAAGCCCTTTCGCGGCTTCCGCCGCTCCTACCCCTAGGGTCGGGCATGACATGAAAATGCTATTATTAATATAGCTGTCTGCGCCCACCAGAAGGGCGCTGCGGGCCGATTTCATGCATGAACATCGGCCCCGCGAAAAAAAGTGTGAAGCCCGCCGATACGCCGGATTCTGTGCGTTGAAGTTGCCCTCAACGTGACCGCCATCAATCTGGGCCGGGGGTCGCCCACCCGGCTCGGTGCCACCTACCCGCCAGCTCAGCGGGCCGCCTCATCGCTGGCCTACTTGGTGTTGCTGCGCGCAGAGATTGCCCGTTTCACCCGAACTGAATCGGCTCGTCTCTGTTGCTCTGATCCTCACCTCGCGGTGGAGAGCCGTTAGCTCCTGCGCTGCCCTGTGCAGTCCGGACGTTCCTCCAGTGCGCTCTTTCGAGACTTGCACCAGCGGCGGTCTGGCGAGCTTCACACTGTCGATTATCCCAGCATATCCATATGCGCGTTCGTGTTGAAGCCTTGCGCCAGAATACCTTCCATCCCGCAACACCGGAGCAACGCATGAAAGCCGACAACATCCTCGCCACCATCGGCCGCACGCCGCACGTGCGCATCAACCGCCTGTTCGGCGCCGGCGCCAACGTCTGGGTCAAGTGCGAGCGCGCCAACCCCGGCGGCTCGGTCAAGGACCGCATCGCCCTCAGCATGGTCGAGGCGGCCGAGCAGTCTGGCCAGTTGAAAGCCGGCGGCACCATCATCGAGCCCACCAGCGGTAACACCGGCGTGGGCCTGGCCATGGTGGCCGCCGTCAAGGGCTACAAGCTGATTCTGGTGATGCCCGACAGCATGAGCGTGGAGCGCCGCCGCCTGATGCTGGCCTACGGCGCCACGTTCGACCTGACGCCGCGCGAAAAAGGCATGAAGGGTGCCATCGCCCGCGCCGAGGAACTGGCCGCCCAGACGCCCGGCGCGTGGATTCCGCAGCAGTTCGACAACCCCGCCAACGTCACCGCGCACGAGCAGACCACCGCACAGGAAATCCTGGCCGACTTCCCCGACGGGCTCGACGTGCTGATCACCGGCGTCGGCACCGGCGGGCACCTGACCGGCTGCGCGCGGGTGCTGAAGGCGAAGTGGCCCAACCTCAAGGTGTTCGCCGTCGAGCCCACGCAGTCGCCCGTCATCAGCGGCGGTGCGCCCGCACCGCACCCCATCCAGGGCATCGGCGCCGGTTTCATCCCCAAGAACCTCGACACCAGCGTGCTCGACGGCGTGATCCAGGTCGAGGCCGAAGCCGCGCGCGAGTACGGCCGCCGCAGTGCGCGCGAAGAGGGCATCCTGGTCGGCATCAGCTCGGGCGCCACGCTGGCCGCCATCGCGCAGAAGCTGCCCGAACTGCCCGCGGGCGCCAAGGTGCTGGGCTTTAACTACGACACCGGCGAGCGCTATCTGTCGGTCGAGGGGTATTTGCCGGCGTGACCTGTCAGCCCTCTGCGCCTCGTTGAGGCGGGTGTCGTGCGCAAGGTGCCGGACAACATTTGCACGGTAACCCTGCTGACGGGCAGTCGCAAATGATGCCTTGTTCTGACGCCATCGCCGTCCAGTGCGCCTCCGGTCAAAAAAGGAGCCATGGCACCAACAGTCCTGCGAGCAGGGCAATCAGCGCCAGCGCCCATGGCAAGGCAGCCATGATCAACGCCTCGCGCTTGAAGTGCACGGAGATTCCTTCCGATCGTTTCTTTTGACGGATCATGGCTCGTTATCATGCCTTTTTGCTTGATCGACACAAGCCATGATCCGCCTCTCCGAGCTCCGCCTGCCGCTGGCGCAGGCCGAAGCGCCTGAAAGCGCGCTGAGCGCCGCCGCGGCCGCCAAGCTCTCGATTCCTGAATCCGACATCGCCACGCTGACGGTGTTCAAGCGCAGCTTCGACGCGCGCAAGGCCGAACTGCTGGCGGTCTACATCGTCGATATCGAACTGGCCGATCCGGCGCAGGAGGCCGCGCTGCTGGCGCGCTTCGACAAGGACCCGCACGTGCAGCCGACGCCCGACATGGTGTGGCGGCCGCCCGTCACTGCGCCCGCTGACTGGAACGGCGAGCGCCCGGTGGTGGTCGGCTTTGGCCCCTGCGGCATCTTCGCCGCGCTGGTGCTGGCGCAGATCGGGCTCAAGCCCATCGTGCTGGAGCGCGGCAAGCCGGTGCGCGAGCGCACGCAGGACACCTGGGGGCTGTGGCGCAAGCGCGCGCTGAACCCCGAGAGCAACGTGCAGTTCGGCGAGGGCGGCGCGGGGCTGTTCAGCGACGGCAAGCTCTACAGCCAGGTGCGCGATCCGCGCCACCTGGGGCGCAAGGTGATGCAGGAGTTCGTCGATGCCGGCGCGCCCGCCGAGATCCTCTACGTCGCGCACCCCCACGTCGGCACCTTCAAGCTGGTGAAGGTGGTGGAGAACCTGCGCGAGCAGATCGTGGCGCTCGGCGGCGAGATTCGCTTTCAGCGTCGGGTGGTCGATGTGCTATTGGATCAGGAGCTGCCGGCGCCCGCCATTCGGGCGCTGGCGGTCGAAAACCTTGAGACCGGCGACGTTGAGGAACTGCCCGCACGCCACGTGGTGCTGGCGCTGGGCCACAGCGCGCGCGACAGCTTCGGCATGCTGTACCGCCACGGCGTGGACATGGTGGCCAAGCCGTTCTCGATCGGCGTGCGCATCGAGCACCCGCAGGGCGTGATCGACCGCGCGCGCTGGGGCCAGCACGCCGGCCATCCGTTGCTGGGCGCGGCCGACTACAAGCTGGTGCACCACGCGCAGCATGGCGAGGGCGCGGGCCGCACCGTGTACAGCTTCTGCATGTGCCCCGGCGGCACCGTGGTGGCCGCCGCCAGCGAGCCGGGCGGCGTGGTCACCAACGGCATGAGCCAGTACAGCCGCAACGAGCGCAACGCCAACGCCGGCATGGTGGTGGGCATCGACCCGGCCGATTACCCACGCGACGCGGCGGCCTTCGTCGAGGCGCTGGGCGATTCGTTCGGTGTCGAAGCGCTGCCCGAAGGCCAGGTGCACCCGCTGGCAGGCATCGTGCTGCAGCGCCAGCTGGAGGTGGGGGCCTACCAGCTGGGTGGCGGCCGCTACGCCGCGCCGGCGCAGCGCGTGGGCGACTTTCTGGCGCAGCGGCCCAGCAGCGGGCCGGGCGAGGTGCTGCCTTCGTACAAGCCCGGCGTGCACTGGACCGACCTGCACGCCGCGCTGCCGCCGTTCGTGACCGCCGCCATGCGCGAGGCACTGCCCGCCTTCGGCCGCAAGATCAGGGGCTACGACATGCCGGACGCGGTGCTGACGGGCGTGGAAACACGCACCTCCAGCCCGCTCAACATCCGCCGTGGCGACGACCTGCAAAGCCTGAACGTGCGCGGCCTGTACCCGGCCGGCGAAGGCGCGGGCTATGCGGGCGGCATTCTGTCGGCGGGCATCGACGGCATCCGCGTGGGCGAGGCCGTGGCGCTGGCCGTCCTGGGCGCGGCGCAGGGCTGACGCTTGTCTTGTGGGAGCGGGCTTGCCCGCGATGGCAGCGCATCCGCCACGGCAAGCGCCGCATCGCGGGCCAGCCCGCTCCCACCGGGCATGAAAAAACCGCAGCCCCTTGCGGATGCTGCGGTTTTGATAGCTGCTTGCGCTTATGCAGCAAGCGCCAGAGGCTGATTTGGCACTTGATCAGCCCTGGTAGGCCTTCAGCGCCGCGATGCGCTCTTCCATCGGCGGGTGGGTGGAGAACAGCTTGCCGATGCTGCCGGCGATGCCCATGGCGGCCATGTTCTTGGGCATCTCCTGGCCTTGCGCGTGCATGCCGCCCAGGCGCGCCAGGGCATTCATCATCGACTGCGGCTGGCCCATCAACTGGGCGGCGCCGCGGTCGGCGCGGAACTCGCGCTGGCGCGAGAACCAGGCCACGATGATGCCGGCCAGCACGCCGAACAGGATGTCGAGCACGATCGTGGTGGCGTAGTAGCCGATGCCGGGGCCGCTGCTGTCGCTGCCGCGGCGCAGAAAGCCGTCGACCAGCGAGCCGATCAGGCGGCTGGCGAACACCACGAAGGTGTTCATCACGCCCTGGATCAGCGCCATGGTCACCATGTCGCCGTTGGCCACGTGCGCCACCTCGTGGCCGATGACGGCCTCGACCTCCTCGCGCGTCATGCCGCGCAGCAGGCCGGTGGAGACGGCCACCAGGGCCGAGTTCTTGAACGCCCCGGTGGCGAAGGCATTGGGCTCGCCCTCGTAGATGCCGACCTCGGGCATGCCGATGCCGGACTTGTCGGCGAACTTGCGCACGGTGTCGACGATCCAGGCCTCGTCGGCATTGGCGGGCTGGTTGATGATCTTCACGCCCATGCTCATCTTGGCCATGGACTTGCTCATCAGCAGCGAGATGATGGCGCCGGAGAAGCCGACCACCAGCGAGAAGATCATCAGCTGCCCGGTGTTGGTGCCGGTGTAGCGGCCCACGCCCAGCAGGCTGGTGACGATGCCAACCACCACCATCACGGCGATGTTGGTCATGACGAACAACATGATGCGTTTCATCGATTCCCTCGGAAAGTTCTTGCAGGCACCCGGCGCGGCCGGGCCATGGTTAAGTACGCGCGATTGGAGCATATTCAAGCGGCCGGGTTCCGTGGCTTTCCCCGCCGGGCGGCGCAGCCCTTTGCAGCGGGCCCAACTGTCGGCTTCGTCCTACACTGGCCGCCTGACCACCGCCTGCCCGATCGATTCATGAACACCCTCGCCTGGCTCGACCGCCTGACGGCCATCGACACCGTCAGCCGCCACAGCAACCTCGGCCTGATCGAGACCGTGCGCGACGCGCTGAAGCGCCACGGGCTCGATCCGTGGCTGAACCTGAACGCCGAGGGCACCAAGGCCAACCTGTTCTGCACCCTGCCGGCACAGAACGGCGCCACCCAGGGCGGCATCGCCCTGTCGGGCCACACCGACGTGGTGCCGGTGGACGGGCAGGACTGGGCCACCGACCCCTTCAAGCTGACCGAGCAGGACGGCAAGCTGTATGCGCGCGGCGCCTGCGACATGAAGGGTTTCATCGCCGCCAGCCTGGCGCTGGTGCCCGAGTTCCTGGCGCTGCCGCGCAGCCAGCCGATGCACCTGGCGCTGTCGTACGACGAGGAAGTGTCGTGCCTCGGCGCGCCCTTCATGCTGGCCGAGCTGCAGCAGCGCGGCATCCGCATCGACGGCTGCGTGGTGGGCGAGCCGACGTCGATGAAGCCGGTGGTGGCGCACAAGGGCCTGAACGCCTACCGCTGCCGCGTGCACGGCAAGGCGGCGCATTCGTCGCTCACGCCGCGCGGCTGCAACGCCATCGAGCACGCGGCGCGGCTGATCTGCCATATCCGCGACCTGGCCGAGCTGTGGCGCGCCGAAGGGCCGTTCGACGCCTTCTACGACGTGCCCTACACCACCATCACCACCAACCAGATCTCGGGCGGCATCGCCATGAACACGATTGCCGATGCCTGCGAGTTCGTCTACGAATTCCGCAACCTGTCCGGCGTGCCGCCGCAGGACGTGCAGGCCCGCATCCAGCGCTACGTGCAGGACGAACTGCTGCCGCGCATGCAGCGCGAATTTCCCGAAGCACGCGTCGAGATCGACAAGTTGGCCGCCGCGCCGGGTCTGGAGGCCAGCGAACAGGCCGCCATCACGCAGCTTGTGCGCGCGCTGACACAGGACCGCGACGTGCGCAAGGTGGCCTATGGCACCGAGGCGGGACTGTTCCAGGGCGCGGGCATTCCCACCGTGGTGTGCGGGCCGGGCAACATCGAGCAGGCGCACAAGGCCGACGAGTTCGTCGAGATCGACCAGCTGCGGCAATGCGAGCAGTTCCTGCGCCAGCTGGCGGCCACGCTGTGACGCGCGCGCCGGCCGGGCCGTCCCACGCAGCGCTGATCGACGGCCTGTGCCGCGTGCTCGGGCCCGACACCGAGCGCATCGAAACCCACATCTCCTGGCTGCTGCTGTCGGGCGAGCACGCGTACAAGCTGAAGAAACCGCTCACGCTCGACTTCCTCGACTTCGGCACGCTGGCGCAGCGCCGCACTGCCTGCGCCGAAGAGCTGCGCATCAACCGCCGCACCGCACCCGACATCTACCTGGGCGTGCTGCCCATCACCGGCACGCCCGCGGCGCCGCGCCTGGGCGGCGACGCGGCGCAGGCCATCGACTGGGCGGTGCACATGCGCCGCTTTCCGGCCGGTGCGCTGCTGGCCGACCGCGCCGCCCGTGGCGAGCTGCAGCCAGCCCACATCGATGCGCTGGCGCGCGAGATCGCCGGCTTTCAGGCGCAGGCGGCCGTGGCGCCGGCCGACAGCCCGTACGGCGATGCCGGCGACCTGGCCCGACTGGCCCAGGACAATTTCAAGCCTCTTTTCGACCTCCAACCGCCGCCAGTCAAGCGCCAGCAGCTAGAACAATTGCAGCAATGGATGCAGTCCGAAAGCGCCCACCTGGCGCCGCTGATGGCCACCCGCCGCGCCGAAGGCCGGGTGCGCGAAGGCCATGGCGACCTCCACCTGGGCAACCTGCTGTGGCTGGAGGGCCGTGCGCGCCTGTTCGACGCCATCGAGTTCAACCCGCGCCTGCGCTGGATCGACGTGGCCTGCGACATCGCCTTCCTGTTCATGGACCTGCACGCCCATGGCCAGCCGGCGCTGGCCTGGCGTTTTCTGAACGCCTGGCTGGAGCGCACGGGCGACTACGGCGCCCTGCCCCGCCTGCCCTACGACGCCGTGTACCGCGCCCTGGTGCGCGCCAAGGTGGCCGCCCTGCGCGCCGGCCAGTGCGACGACGACACGCAACGCCAGCCCGCGCGGCAGGAGGCCGACCGCTACGTGCAACTGGCCGCCCAGCTGGCCGCACCGCGCCAGCCGTGGCTGGCGCTCACCATGGGCGTCAGCGGCTCGGGCAAGAGCAGCCAGACGCAGCCGCTGATCGAGCAGCGCGGCCTGGTGCGCGTGCGCGCCGACGTGGAGCGCAAGCGCCTGTTCGGTCTGGCGCCCGAGGCCAGCAGCGCCCATGTGCCCGGCGGCATCTACAGCGAGGCCACCAGCGACCGCGTGTTCGCCCGCCTGCTGCAGGTGACGCGCGATGCGCTGCAGGCCGGCCAGCCGGTGCTGGTCGACGCCACCTTCATCCGCCGGGAGCGGCGCGCACCCTTCATCGCGCTGGCCGAATCGCTGGGCGTGCCCTGGCGCATCCTGGCCTTCGATGCGCCCGAAGCCGTGCTGCGCGAACGCGTGCGCCAGCGCCACGCGGCGGGCACCGATGCATCCGAGGCCGATGTGGCGGTGCTGCAAGGCCAGCTTGCGCACCGCGATGCGCTGACCGATGAGGAAGCCAGCCACGCGCTGCGGATCGACACGCGCGCGCCGGTCGACTGGGCCGCCTGGTCGTCGGCCCTGCCGTCCTCGGAATGAACGTCAATAAAGCGACGGCTCGCCCGGCGGCCGCGTCTTGAAGCGCTTGTGCACCCAGTAGTACTGCTCGGGCATCTCGTCGATGTAGTTCTGCAGGTGCCGGTTCATCAGCGCCGCATCGGCCGTGGCGTCGGCCGTGGGGTAGTCGGGCCAGGCCGGGTGCACCTTCACTTCGTAACCGAAGTCGGTCAGCCGCGTGATGACCGGCACCACGCGCGCGTGGCCCAGCCTGGCAAAGCGCGACAGCGAGGGCACCGTTGCCGTCGGCACGCCGTAGAACGGCACGAACACCGATTCGTGCGGGCCCAGGTCCATGTCGGGCAGCAGGTACAGCATCTTGCCCTCGCGCAGCGCGCGCACGATGGGTTTGACGCCTTCGGTGCGCGACAGCAGCGTGGCATCGCCAAAGCGCTGGCGGCCGCGCTGCATCCATTCGTCCAGCGCGGCGTTGGGCTGGGTCGAATAAATGGTGCAGGCCGGCCGGTCGATCTGCTGCATCACGGCGCTGCCGCCCGCGTCCATGCCGTAGAAGTGCGGCGCGAACATCACCACCGCACCCTCGCGCGTCAGGTCGTCCACCGCGCCGGTGATGCGCAGGCGCTGGCGCACCACGGCCGGGTCGCCGTGCCACAGCCAGGATCGATCGAGGAACGCCTGCGTGAAATAAACGAAGTTGCGCCGCGCCAGGGCCACGCGCTCGGCCTCGGTCCAGTGCGGAAAGCACAGGCGCAGGTTGGTCAGCGCAATGCGCCGGCGCGGCCGCGCGGCCACGAACAGCAAGCGCCCCAGCGCGTTGCCGAGCGCACGCACCACCCCCAGCGGCAGGGGCGCCAGCGCGCGCATGAACAGAATGCCGGGATGGGTCATGGGGTCAGGGCTCTCGGCGTCTTGTAGCGGCCGTAGCCCCACAGGTATTGATCGGGCCGCTGGCGGATCAGTCCCTCCATGGCGCGGTTGATCTGCGCCACGGCGGTGTCGAGATCGGCGCTCAGCGGCTCGGGAAACGGCAGCACGTGCACGCGAAAGCCCTGCGCGCGGGGCAGCCGCTCGCCCCAGCCCAGCAGCGGCGTGGCGCCGGTCTGCTGGATCAGGCGCGCGGCCAGCGTCATGGTGTAGGCGGGGCGGTCGAAGAACGGCGACCACACGCCCAGCCCGTCGGGCGGCACCTGGTCGGGCAGCACGCCCACGGCGCGGCCGGCGCGCAGCGCCTTGATCATCTGGCGCACGCCGGCCAGCGTGGTGGGTGCCGTCTCGAGCCCTTCGCGGCGGCGCGCCATGGCCACCACCTCGGCCAGCGCGGCCTGGCGCGCGGGCCGGTACAGCACGGTGACCGGTCCGTATTCCGCGTGGTAACGCGCCGACGCGGCCTGGGGCACGATCTCGAAGCAGCCGAGGTGCGGCGTCATGAAGACGATGCCGCGGCGCGCGGCGTAGGCTTGGTCCAGATGCTCGGCGCCGCGCCACTCCACCGGCACCGGCGCGCCGAACCACAGGCGCGGCGTCTCCAGCGCCATGCGGCCGGCGTGGGCCACGCTGGCGCGCACCTCGTCAAAGCGGTAGCCGGCCCCGCGCGCGTGTTCGGTGATGCGGCGGCGGTAGGTGGGCGATGCCGCCCAGCTCAGCCAGCCCAGCGCCGCGCCCAGCGCATGCAGCAGCCCCAGCGGCCAGCGCGATGCAAAGCGGTACAGGGCAAGCATGACGGGTTGGTTAAAATGCGCAGGTCGCCGAGTTATGGAACTACTTGCAGGGCGACGTAAAAAAGTGCTGCTAAAGCGTTCGCCAGTGCTCCCCAAGAAGTTTGGCAACGCGATTGTTCAAACCCAAGGAGTTTATTCAATGGAACTGGCGAACAGCTTTCTCTTCACCTCTGAATCCGTTTCCGAAGGCCACCCCGACAAGGTGGCGGACCAGATTTCCGACGCCATCCTCGACGCCATCCTGGCGCAGGACCCGCGCGCCCGCGTGGCCGCCGAGACGCTGACCAACACCGGCCTGGTGGTGCTGGCGGGCGAAATCAGCGCCAACGCCACGGTCGACTACATCCAGGTGGCGCGCGACACGCTGAAGAAGATCGGCTACGACAACACCGAGTACGGCATCGACTACAAGGGCTGCGCCGTCATGGTTTGCTACGACAAGCAGAGCAACGACATCGCCCAGGGCGTGGATCATGCGTCAGACGACCACCTGAACACCGGCGCCGGCGACCAGGGCCTGATGTTCGGCTACGCCTGCGACGAGACCGACACGCTGATGCCGGCGCCGATCTATTACGCGCACCGCCTGGTCGAGCGCCAGGCGCAGTTGCGCAAGAGCGGCAAGCTGCCCTTCCTGCGCCCCGACGCCAAGAGCCAAGTGACGATGCGCTACGTCGACGGCAAGCCGCACAGCATCGACACGGTGGTGCTCTCCACCCAGCACAGCCCCGACCAAAGCGAGACGCAGACGAAGATGAAGGCCAGCTTCACCGAAGCCGTCATCGAGGAAATCATCAAGCCCGTGCTGCCCAAGGAATGGCTGCAGAACACCAAGTACCTGATCAACCCGACCGGCCGCTTCGTCGTCGGCGGCCCGCAGGGTGATTGCGGCCTGACGGGCCGCAAGATCATCGT
>JRYL01000092.1_pt1 | contig 10658 bp, 6 predicted proteins | sample 235391 | NCBI WGS metagenome assembly JRYL01 (sample SAMN03074223, study PRJNA261481) | activated sludge metagenome | biome: Wastewater Treatment Plant; feature: Wastewater; material: Activated sludge; isolation source: activated biomass of a wastewater treatment plant treating wastewater from... ... | reverse complement strand
CCAACGCCGCCAACCGTGCGGGCCCGGCGACACGCCCACCGGCCATGTTGTGGGTGTTCTCGACCACCAGCAACCGCGAGCGCGGGTAGTGCGGATCGTCGGCGCGCACCGCTGCGTTGACCTGGACTGGCGTCGGGAAGCCGTCGTCGGCCGGCACGGTGCGCGCCTGCGTGCCCGACAGCCGGGCGATGCCACCACCTTCGTAGTAGAAGACGTGACTGCGGGCTTCGCAGATCAGTTCGTCGCCGGGCCGGCAATGCACGTGGATCGCGACCTGGTTGGCCATCGTGCCCGACGGCAGGAACAGGGCCGCCGGCATGCCGAGCAGTTCGGCGCCGCGCTCCTCGAGCCGGCGCACCGTCGGGTCTTCGCCCCAGACGTCGTCCCCCACCTCGGCCGCCGCCATCGCCTGGCGCATCGCCGCGGTCGGCGCGGTCATCGTGTCGCTGCGGAAGTCGGCGCGTGGCAGGTTCATGACCCGGCCAGGATGCCGGGNNGCGGATCCCGTGGGATCCCGAGGTGCGCCGCCCGCAACCGCGGGCGGGACCACTCAGAACGTCGGCCGCACCAGCTGCCCGCGCGGCAAGTGGAACGCCGGCGCCCAGCTCTGGCCGAGCAGCGGGATCGCGACCGCCTGCACGTAGAGCTCCAGGCCGACCAAGGCTCCGTTGTTGGGCAGCGGCACGTTGGTGTTGCTGGTGAACACCACCATGCCCGGCAGCACCACCGCGGTCGCCGGATCGCCGTAGAACCGCACCGGTTCGGCGGTCGTCGTCGGCCGCGGGTAGCTGAACGCGAAGTCCCAGAAGGCACCGAAGCCGAACGGCATCACCGCCGACAGGCTCAGCGTCGAGCCGATCTGCGGCTCCTCCGGACCGACCACGGTGCCGCCGAGGAACCGACCGGGGGTCGGCGCATTCTCGGTCGCGAAGCCCGTCACCGCACCACCTTGGCGGTAGCTGCCGACCAGCGACGTGGTCGCGAACAACGACTGCCCGTCGACCGTGCTGTTGTAGAGCTCGCTCTGCCGGATGCGCACCGGCGAGCGCGCCGTGCTCGGCACCACCACCGTGCAGTTCTCGTAGACGTTCCAGAGCAGGTTCGGCAAGGCGCCGTCGCAGTCGTAGGTGATCGTGCCGTTGCGGTGCAGGTTGTTCTGCTGCCAGACCCGCGGGCTGAACGCGTTGGCGGCGACCACCATGTCGCCGTCGAGCACCATCTCGCTGCCGTGCACGTCGAACAGCGCCGTGCGCGGGTAGGTCCAGAACGCCTTGTGGCCCGGCCCGGCGGCGAAATCGCCGTGGTGGTGATGGATCATCGTCAGGCCGAGCGCGTTGCCCTGCACGTCGAGCACGTCGCCGGTGCAGACCGCATCGCTGTGCACGAGCCGGAACATGAACTGGTTGGCCGAGGGCGGCGTGCGCCGCAGCCGCGCGAACGTGCCGCCATGGAACTCGCTGCGTAACAGCATGCACATGCTCATCGCACCGCTGCCGTCGTCCTGCACGTCGGCGCCGATGCCGACGTTCGACATCGTCACGAACTCGCCTTCGGCCATCAGCATGCCGGTGCCGCTGGTCTGGTCCTCGAGCAGGAAGCCGACCGGCTGGTTGGCGAACGAGCTGTGCATCACCATCAGCATCGACTCGTCGTTGCCCATGCCGTGCAGGCGCACGCCGGCGACCGTCTGGTCGTGCAGCGCGCAATGCATCACCATCGCCATGTCGTGCATCGGCATGCCCGTCATCGGCATCTGCTGGCAGTCGATCGCGACCTGGCCGCCCTCGAACTCGAGCCCCATGACGTCCACCGCGTGGGTGCGCAGCGACAGGATCGTCGGCTGGCCGTTGCCCATCAGCATCGGCTTGCCGTGCATGGCATTGCCCATGCCCATCAGCTGGATGCGCGGCCCCATCATGCCGGCCCCGGTGATCGCCGTCAGCGGTGCCTGCACCATGATCATCGGCGTCGTCATCGCCATCACCTCGATGGTCGCGACCGTCATGCCGGTGCCGCGCAGTTGCGCCTGCTCGGCGGCCGAGAGTGCCATCGGCATCAAGCTGCCGTTGGCGAGCCGGATCGCTTCGTCGAGCGACAGGTGTGAGTCGCCGACCATGCCGTGCGACATCGGGTCGTTGACGGTGGCGACCAGACCTTGGGCGGGAACGGCGGCGGCGAGCGCGGCAGCCGCGAGCAGTGCGTGGAACTTCATGGACGAGTCGACAGGCCGGGGCGCAGCCAGGATAGCATGCTACCACACGCCGCAGCGGCCTGGCGGTGGCGCCACCGAACCGTCACTGAGCCGTTGAGGCCGGGTCGTCGACCTGCGACGCTGCCGCCTTGACGACGATCGACCGGCAACTGCGGCTGCTGTCCGCGTTCGCGCTGCTGAACTACCCGTTCGCGTGCGTGCCGTTCCTGTACCTGTACTTCCGACAGCACGGCCTCGACGCCCAGGGCTATGGCGAGGTGATCGCCGCCTACTACGCGGCGATGTTCGTCTGCGAGGTGCCGACCGGCATCCTCGCCGATCGTTACGGTCCGAAGTATGCAATGGTCGCGGGCCCCCTGCTGCTCGCGGCGGGGTTCCTGTGCTTGTTGCTGTGGCCTGCGTATGCAGGCTTCCTGACCGGCGAGATCCTGCTCGGCATGGCCCACGCGGTGCTGTCGGGTCCGCCGGCGACGCTGCTGTTCGAGACCCTGCGCAGTGCCGGACGCGAGCACGAGTACCTCCGGCACGAAGCCAGGAACAGTGCGCGCCGCCTGTTCGGCACCGGGCTTTCGTTTCTCCTCGGCGGGTTGGTCGCCAGCCTCGGCAACGCCACCGGCACCCACTACGGCGCGACGATCGTGCTGACGGCCAGCCTGTGCGTCGGCGCGGCGGCGATCGCCGCTGGCCTGTCGCGCCCGCCACACCGGCCGCGGCTGGCTCCCAAGCTGTTCTTCGGCCAACTGCTCACGGCACTGCGCCTGCGGCCCCTGCAGTGGCTGCTGCTGTACTGGATCGTGCTGTTCGCGCTGCTGCGCTTTCCGTTCCACGACTACCTGCCCTACCTGGAGTCCGCCGCCGCCCAGGAACCGCTGCTCGGCGAAGCGTGGCTGCTCGGCGGCCTGTTCGCGGCCTTGAACCTGTTCGCCGCCCCCCTGTCGGCATCGCTGCCCGGCCTGGTGGCGCGGTTCGGTCGGCGCACGCTGTTCTGGGCGATGCCGCTGGCGCTCTGCGCCAGCCTGTTGGTGATGGCCGGCGAGCGAGGCCTGGCCGACGCCGGGCATGGCAGCCGCTGGTTGGCCTGGCTCGGGGTGGCGATGTTCTTCGTGCAGCAGGTGCCGTTCGGACTGCACCAGTCGCTGCTGTACGAGTTCGTCAACCACCGCCTCGGCGGCGACGTGCGCACGACGGTGCTGTCGCTGCTGTCGCTCGGGGCGCGCCTGTGCTACGCGGCGGTCAACGTGCTGTTGTTCACGTTCCAGGACCGCCACGGCATCCCGGCGGCCTTGCTGCTGGTCGGCAGCGGCGGAGCGGTCGCGACGGTGCTGGTGATGGCCATCCGTCCGCGCGGACTGCTGCGCGGCCGCGACCGCCTCGAACTCTGAGCCAGATCGCCATCACGCCTGGGCGCCGCCGGCCGCGGGCCGCGGCGGGGCAGCGAGCTTGCCGGCCAACCAACGCTGCGCGCGGGCGAGATCGGCCGGATCCTCGCGCGTGTCGACCCACAGCCAGCGGTCGAGCCAGCCGCGCTGCCGCAGGAACTCCACCTCGGCGGGGTCCGGATCGTCGTCGAGCCACAGGAAGCTGCCATCGGGCGGCAGCGCCTCGGTGCGCAACGTGCGGTAGGCACACGGCCGTACCGCGGCCGCCAACGTGAGCAGACGTTCGCGGTCGCTGGCCTTGGCGTGCGCGACCAGATGCGCGATCGCCGGTGCGGTCCCGCCGCGCGCGTGCGGCGACAGGAACACCACTTCGGTGCGCGCCAGCGCGAAGGCCAGCAGCTCGAGTGCGTGCTCGGCGAGCGCGAACCGGTGCTGCTTGTCGCGTTCGGGCCCCAGCAGTACGCCGTCGATGTCGAGGAACACCGGTGGCGCGCGGCGCGCGCTCATCGGCCCAGATCCACGAACACGCCGCCGTTGTCCTCGGCCAGGGCCTGCAGGAACTCCTTCTGGAAGTCGCCGATCGCGATCGCATGGAACACGATCCGCCAGACTTCGTTGTGCTTGTTGACCTCGCGCCGGATCTCGTTGACGTCGATGAACTTGCCGACCGACGGGCGACCGTCGCTCAGGAAGTACACGGTGTCGAGCGGGCTCTTCAAGGCTTCCTTGTCGGCTCCGGTGGCGGCCGCCTTGGGCGGCTTGTCGGGGTCGATTCCGAACGCGTACATCAGGGCCTTGTAGGTGTTGGTCTTGCCAGCCTCGAGGTTGGCCGCCCCGCCCAGCCCCGACGCGGCGAGTTCCTGCGATTCGGTGCCGCCGATCGGCTTGAGCCGGCGCACGAACGCCTTGGCGGCCTCGCGGTTGACGACGTTGGCGGGGACCAGACGACCCTTCCAGACCTGCAGGTTGGTGGCGAACGCGACGATGTCGAAGTTGGTCTCGTCGGTCAACGACTCGAGCGTCTGCAGCAACTGGGTCTGCACGATCGTGAAGCGTTTGCGGTCGGCGTAGCCCTGGAACTTCTCGACCTCGACGACCAGGTCGTCCATCGAGCCGGACACGTCGATGATGAACAGCACGTTGGTCGACGTCGTCGGGATGCCGGCGAACGCGTTCTTCTTCTGCTCGGTCTTGCCGTACAGGGCGTCGTACTTGCGGCGGCTCTCGGCCTTCTTGGCGAGTTCTTCGTCGGTCGGGATGCGCCAGCCCTGGATGCCCATCAGGGTCGTCCACTGCTCCTGCCAGCGCACCGGATCGAGCCCGAAGTCCATGCCGGTGATCGCGAACAGGGCTTCGCTGCATTCGATCTGCAGGCGACCGGCCTGCTTCATCAGGTCGATCAACGGCTGCACGGCTTGCTGTGGGCGCAGCACCTTCAGCGCGGCGATCGCCGCCGACTGCACCTGCCAATTGTCGTCGGCGAGCAGGCCGACCAATGCGTCGGCGGCGTCCTTCAGCTTCAGCGCGCCGACCGCATCGGCCGCCGCCAGGCGCACCAGGGGGTCGGCGTCCAAGAGCAGCTTCGGCAGCAACCCGGCCGTGCCGGCCGAGCCGATCGCCTGCAGCGCCCGTGCCGCTTCGTACTTGACGCCCGCGCTGACCTTGGGCCCTTGGGCGGCCAGCTCGATCGGCGCCACCGCCGCTGCCAGCCTGGCGCGCCCGAGCACCTTGACCACCACCGCCACCTGCGTCTGGTCCTTCTCCTTGGGCAACGCGTCGATCCACGCCTGGTAGGTGCGCGGCTCGTGGTAGGTCGCCAGCACGTCGAACGCCGCCTGCTGCACGGCTGCGGACGGGTGCTTGAGCAGCTTCAGCAGCTCCTCGGCCGCCGGCACGCATTCCTGGCCCTTGAGCGTCATCACCGCCTCGACCTGCTGCGCCTCGTCCTTGAACTTCTTGAACCAGGTGCGGAACTCCTTCACGGCGTCGAGGCGCGCCGGATCGTCCTGGGCAACCGACGAGCCGGCAGTGGCAAGACCGACGAACAGACACAGCAGGGCGGCCAAGAGGCGCGCCGCGACGGGATGCAGGTATGCCATGGTTCCGGGTGCGGCACCGGGGTCGAAGTGCCGACGCATCCAGTCTAATCGCCAGGGGGCGACACCGCTGGCGACAACTGCAAGGGTTTCGTACCGCCCGGACGCGTCCCGCTCAGCCGGGCCGGCGGCCCCGCGCCGGTGGCTGCTGCCACCACGACAAGCCGACGTCGCGCTCGAGGTGGCGGCGCAGGCGTTCGAGGTCGCCGAGCGCGTCGGCCAGCATCGCCGCCGGCACCCCACCACCCCCGTGCCGCGGCTTCAGGACGAAGGCCAGGTGACGGCGGTACTCGACCTCGACGATCCAGTGGCAGTGCGTCTGGCGCGCGCCGATCTGCAGCGACTTCGCGAGGTTCTCGAGCTGGAGGAGGGCGTCTTCGCTGCGCACGCCGAGTTCGACGAACGGCAGCGCCTTGAGCTCACGGTCGCCGGGCGACGCCTCGCGAACCGTCAGGCCGGGCAGTCGGCTCAGCACCCGCACCAGCGGCCAGATCCGCGGATCGAACCCGTGCTCACGCGCCTCCTCGGCGTCGGCGAGCGTGGCGTTGGCGGTGCGGTCGCCGAATTCGGCACCGCAGAGTCCACAGACGTGCACCGGGGCACCGTCGAGCAGGCGCACGCGCAGGTCGTGGTTGCCGCATTCCAGACAAGCATCCATGCCATTGGCTTACCGCATCGGCCAGGGCCGGCGAAGCACGAAGCCAGGCGGCCGCGCGCGCCCGGCTTCAGCGCGGCGGGATCGGGCTGGGCGGGATCGGACTGGATGGAGCTGGCGGCACCGGGCTCGCCGCATTGCCGGCCGCACCGGGCCCGCTGCCCGCCGGTGCCGGCTGGCGGGGCGTCGTGGGCCCAACCGCGCCAGGCGCCGCGTTCGGCGCGACGGGTGCGGTCTTCACGAGGCTCGGCCCCTGGCCGGTGCCGATCTCGCGTTCGACCAGCTTGCGCAGCCAGTCCTGCTCTTCCTTGGTCGTGTCGAGTCGCACGCCCGAATCGTCTGCACCCTCGACGATGCCGCCGATCGCCGACTTCGGCAGCACGACCCGGTTGCTGCGGAACTCGAGCACGACGTGGTCGTCGGCGATGTCGCTGACGATGCTGCCGACCAGCTTGTTGTTGTTGGTCAGCCGCACCGACCCCTGCGTCATCTTGATCAGGGCCTCGTAGTCGCCGACCCCGAGCTTGGCGAGACGCACGATGGTCTCGTTCGGGATCGACACTTCGCCGTGGTCGAGCTTCAGGGTCAGCGAGGCCTCGTCGATGCGCTTGACGCTGCCGATGAAGTAGTTGCCGTTGTCGAGCTGCGCGAAGGCGCGGCTGCCGATCGTCACGCCGTCGGCGAGCACCGGCTTCTGCGGCGGCAGCTCGATCTGCCCGCCGACCAACAGGTGGTCGTCGACCCGCACCAGCTTCTGCGTGTCGAGCGGCTGCGGATCGGACTTCACCACCACGGGCACCGGCACGCCGGGCAACGTCGCGGGCGGTGCGGGACTCGGCGCGATCGGTTCGATCGTCGGCACCTGGTGCGCCACCACGACCGGCGCCGGCTCGGGCTGCGTCGGAGTCGACGCGGGTTCGGCAGGCTGGGCTTGCGGTTGCGGCACGGGTTCGGTGCCCGGCGGCACGTCTGGCTCGACCGGCACCGGCGTCACGCCAGACCCGGCGGCGGCACCACCGGCCGCGTCGTCCGCGGGCGATTGGATCGCCGCCGGCCCACTCGGCTCGGCCACCGGCAGGGCTGGAAGCGCCGGTGCGGTGACCGGCGGCGCCAGCTGCGGCCGTTCGACCTGCGCGGCCGGCACCATCTCCGGCGCGAAGGACAAGCCGAACCACTCCGGTCGCACCACCACCACCGCACCGGACGCGGCGATCGCCAAGGACGCCGCGACGGAGGTCAGGATCGGGCCCCAACGGCGCTGCTGCCGCGGCCCGCCGATCACCGGCGCCAGCTCGGCCTGGGCTTCGTCCTCGACGTACAGGTCGCTGCCCTCGCTGTTGGCCAGCTCGGTCTCCTGCGCGTAGTACTCGGCGGCGTAGGGGTTCTCGACCTCCGGCTCGGCATCGGCCAAGGCGGCGGCGTCGAGCGGCGCCCACTCCGGATCGATCGGCTCGGCAGCGACCTCGCCATCGACGTAATCCGCGACGCCAGCCTCGGGCGAGGCCGCAACGCCTTCCGAATCGTCCCACGGCTCGAGGGTCGGCAGTTCCTCGTCGGCGGCCGCGGCCGCGTGCTCGTCACCGAACGCTGCTGCCGACTCTTCCGACCGATCGGCGGGCGAGATCGCGGCGCGCAACTCGCTGGCGGCCAGCTCGGGGGCATCGACCAGTTCGAGGTCTTCGTCGCTGTCGACGACCAGGTCGACCTCGTCGTTGCCGATCGCCGCCAGCTCGCGTTCGAGTTCCTCGGTGACGGCGTCGACGGCCTCCCGGCTCAGCGGCGCTTCGTGGCCCGCCTCGGCGGCGAGATCGAACGTCTCGCTCTCCCACTCCGACGGCGCCGTCTCCGCGAACTCGACCGGCTCGCCGAACGTCGCCGCCGGCGCTGCAGCCGGCACCGCGAACAACACATCTTCGGCGTCGTCCGACACCTCGTCCGCAGTGGCCTCGCCCGCAGGGATCGCGAACAACTCGTCCAGATCCGCTTCGTCCGATGCCGTGGCAGACTCGGTCGGAGTCGCCGATTCGGCTGCGGTCACCGCGTGACGCGGATCGTTCACCGCGGGCGCGGCAGGTGGCGCCCCTTCGACCACGTCCTCTTCGAGCACGAAGTCATCGTCGAGGAAATCGAGTTCGTCGTCGCGAGAATGCTCACCGCTCATGCTGCTCTCCGGGTCCCAAAGGGAGTCACCCGGAGTATCGGCAGGCGGGCCCCGACTACTGTTGGCCTACCTCGAAGGCTGCCCCCAGCCTCGGGTAACGATCGCAAGTCGCTTTCGAGCAACTAGTTAAGATGCTCAGGCGCCGCCGGCAGTGGCCTGGTTGCCACGCTCACGGCCCAGATCGCGGCACAGGTCCGAAGACGGCAGCAACCGCCGGACGCCGCCGCGCAGCACCGTGAGCCCCAGCGAATCGACATGTTCGAGCAGTGGGATCAGGTACTTGCGACTGGTGTCGAGTCCGTCGCGCAGGCTGGGGATGTCGAGCACCTCGTCGTGCGCGAGGCAGTTGTCGCGGATCGCGTGGCAGACCGTGCGCACGATCGACGCCGCGTAGTAGTGCTCGCCGACCTTGTCGATGCGCCCCTCGTCCTGGGCCCGGTCGAGCAGCGACAGCAGCCGATCGCCGTCGACGCCGACCACCGCGGCCAGTTCGTGCTGTTCGGGGGGACGGAAGCCGCGCGCTTCGCATTCGGCGACGATCCGGTCGAACTGCGCCTGTTGCGCCGCGGGCAACGCCCGTAGGCGGTCGAGGAACAGGATCGTGCCCTGGCGTCCGGCGCGCACCTTGCCAGCGGCCTGCAGGCGATCCCACAAGAAGTCGACCATCGCCTGCGGCAGCGTCTTGGTGGTGCGCACGGCCGTGCGTTTGATCGAGGCCGCTTCGGGTCGTTTGGCCAACATGCGGGCGACCGACTCCTCGAGCTCCTGCTCGCCAGCGGCCACGAACCGCACCAGGAAGGCCCGCATCGCCTTGTGGTGCAGCGCGACGTCCTGGGTGGTGCCGAGCAGGTCGACGACCCGCGAATCCTCGCATTGCAGTGCCCTGGCCAGGTCGTCGACCGGCGCGCCGGCCGGGCCGGCCTGCTCGAGTTCGTGCAGGATACGGGCTTCGGGGCGATCGCCGGCGGCGACGATGCCGGCCAGTTCCTCGCCGAGGCTCCGGCGCCGGTAGCGACCGGATTCCGCGATCCGCAGGACGCGCCCGCCGCCGATCGTCACGGCCGGGTTCTGCAGGCGCAGCAGGAATCGGTCCTGGGTGGTGCAGCAGACGTCTTCGTCGAGTTCGACGCGAGCCACCAGAGCTTCGCCAGCCTCGGTCTGGTCGCGGTCGAGCAGCAGCAGCTGCCCACGCACCTCGACGGTCCCGGTGTGGAAGCGGATCGGCGCGCGGTGGGCGATGCGCCCGGCCCGCAGCGTCAACTGCAGTTCGATGTCGACGGCATCCCCCGACGTGTACGCGCCGGGAGAGCACGCCACCATGCCGCGGTGCACGCCGACTTCCTTCGCATCGGGCACCGACAGCGCAGTGCTGTGGCCGGCGACGGCTTCGTCGACCTTGCCGCCATAGGCGTGGATGCCGCGCACCTTGACGCGCTCGCCACCGGGCAGGATCTCCAGCTCGGCGCCAGGCGCCACCGAACCGTGGGTCGGGATGCCGGTGATCACGGTGCCGATGCCCGGCAGCGAGAACACCCGCTGGATCGGCATGCGGAACGCACCGTGGCTCTGGCGTGGCTCGACACCGAGCGCCAACTGCTCGAGCTTCTGCTTGAGCTCGGGGATGCCCTCGCCGGTCACCGAACTGACCCGCACCACCTCGGCCCCCTCGAGCACGGTGCCCTTGACGAGTTTCTTCACCTCGTCCTGCGCCATGTCGGCGAGTGCGGGATCGACCATGTCGATCTTCGTCAACACGATCAGGCCACCGCGCACCGACAGCAGGTCGATGATGTCGACGTGCTCGACGGTCTGCGGCATCACGCCGTCGTCGGCGGCGACGACGCGCAATTCGAGAAGCGAGCCGACCTCGCGCTGCTCGCTTTCCGGCAGCGCGTCGGGCCGCGACAAAACGGCGCTCGCCGGTCCGCATGCCGCCACCCTGCCCCGATCGAGCACGACGACGTCGGAGGCCAGCCGCGCGACCTCGCCGAGCGAATGGCTGACATAGATGATCGGGATGCCGGCCTCGTCGCGCAGCCGCTCGATATAGGGCATGATCTCGGCCTTGCGCGCGTCGTCGAGCGCGGCCAGCGGCTCGTCCAGGAGCAGGAGGTCGGGCTCGAAGACCAGCGCCCGGGCGATCGCGACGCGCTGC